>Oklahoma_p2__coassemble_5040_pt1 | contig 4218 bp, 4 predicted proteins | sample Oklahoma_p2__metabat2_low_PE_004 | metagenome-assembled genome bin Oklahoma_p2 | reverse complement strand
AAGCTACTTAGAATCTCTGCTATTTTTTGTTGTATTGTAAGTGGTGGGAGTAAAAAGGTAAAATCACGCAAAACTTCTATTTGCACCCTTTCTCTGCCAGAACTACCCGTCATAGATTTAATGGCAACTTCCCTAAAATGTTTGCTTCGTGCCAAATAATATAAAAAATCTTTATCGCTTATTGTTGCCTTTTCTCTTAAAACTATAAATTCAGTAGAACCAAAAGCTATTTCATCGTCTTGTAAAAAATCAACAAATGCTGTTTTTCCATTTTCCAAACAAGGTGTGATTCTTGCAAGTAAAGTATCACCATTTCTAAATTTAGCTCCACCATTAAAAGATTCTATACCGAAAGAATAAACTTTCTTGGTGTATGGCTCTAAATTATCCATAGCAACCTTTTTGTATAAATAATGTTTTCTTAGAGTCTCTTTTGGGTTTATCTCCGCAACTTCCCCAAGCCGGACTTCCTGCCATTGCTCTTTATGGAGAGATTGTAGAAAGGGTTGTAAAGGGAGAGATTCTAAAGGTAAATCTAAGCTGGATTCCGTATTACAAGATTCCATTATTACACTCCGTTATAAAGTTTTAGATTTTTCGCTACGCTCAAAATGACAAGTTTAGATTCTAAACTTTTAGATACTTCGCCTAAAGGCTCAGTATGACAAGGGGGCAAGGCTTTTGTATGACAATTTGTTGTAGATTCTAAAATTATCATTTTTTATAGACATCTCCTCGGGAATCTGCTTTATAGGCATAGATGACAAGCATTGCATTTTCTCTTATTTCATAGAGAATTCTGTATTTGCTTATTCTTAAGCGATAGTGATTTTCATAGCCTTGAAGTTTTTTGACATCTTGCGTATTATTGTGGGGATTTTGTGCGATAATCTCTAAAGCACTGATGACTTTTTGGGCTAAATCGCGATGTTTTAATAAGAATTTTTCAACATCTTTACTATATCGTATCTCGCCACTCATATTCCAAGCTTCCTTTTTAGCTCTTCGTGGCTTATACTCTCACCATTTTCTAGCTCTTTTAATGCCTTTTTATAGGCTTTTTCATCTTCTTTAGTCCAAATGGTATCAAGGTCAATATTGCTACTGATACTAAAGGGAATCTCACCCGTTTTTAGCACCTTTGCTGCAAACATTCTAAACGCTGTTCCTAAGTCTAGCCCCATATCTTTTAGCATTGCTTCAAGCATTTCTTTGTCATTGCTATCCATTCTAAACTGCACAACTGAAGTCATTTTATATCCTTTTGTATGATTTTGTAAGTAATTGTAGCATAAAATACGATTTTTTAGATTCTATACTAGATTTTTCGCTATTTTCAAAATCTCGCACGAGTAAAGCTCTTGCTGCAGCTTACAAAATGACAAGTTTAGATTCTGTATTATGAGATATTTTCATTCCCACCTATAATCTCTAAATTATTTAGAATCTTTTCACTTAAGATTCTCTCTTCTTTGATTTGAGATTCTAGCTCGGCTTTTAAGCGTGTAAATTCTCTTTCAAAGTCAAAGTCTTCTTCATCTTCTGCCAAGCCCACATAGCGACCGGGTGTAAGAACATAGCCTAGATTTGCTATCTCTTCTTTGCTTGTGCTTTTACAAAAGCCTAGAATATCGCTGTAATCCCCATCTTTTTGCTCTTGTGCTTTTTGCCATTTATGATAAGTCTCTGCGATTTTAGCAATATCACTTTGAGTTAGAATCCTATTTTTGCGATTGATGAGCTCACCTAGACTTCGCGCGTCAATAAAAAGCGTGTTATTATGAGATTTATTGCGTTTGATAAACCACAGACACGCTGGAATCTGCGTATTTAAAAAGAGTTTTGCGGGGAGATTGACGATACATTCTATAAGGTTAGATTCTATTAAGTTTTTGCGGATTTGCCCCTCTGTGCTTGTGTTGCTTGTAAGAGAGCCTTTCGCAAGGACAAATCCCGCCCTGCCTTTTGGGGCTAAATGGTGGATAAAGTGGCTTATCCACGCATAATTCGCGTTTGTGCTAGGGGGTGTGCCATATTGCCAACGCACATCATTTTCTAGTGCTTGGCTGCCCCAATCTGTGGCGTTAAAAGGTGGGTTTGCGATGATGAAATCTGCCTTTAAATCCTTGTGTGCGTCATTGAGAAAGCTTCCCTCACTATTCCATTTGAGTGAGCTAGAATCTATTTTTCGCAAGGCAAGATTCATCTTTGCTAGTCGCCAAGTGGTTTGATTACTCTCTTGCCCATAGATTGAAATATCGCTGATTTTACCCTGATGCTCTCGCACAAATCGCTCACTTTGGACAAACATTCCCCCACTTCCACAGCAAGGGTCAAACACTCTGCCATTATAAGGCTCTAGCATAGCTACTAGCAATTCCACAACGCTTTTTGGCGTGTAGAATTGCCCGCCTTTTTTGCCCTCACTCAAAGCAAACTCACCTAAAAAGTATTCAAAAATATGCCCTAAAATATCGCTTGTATTTTCTTGATTTAGTGAGATAGAATCTATTAAGTTTATCAAATCGCCCAAAGTCGCACTATCTAGGTTATCTTTAGCATAGACTTTAGGCAGCACGCCTTTTAACTGCGGATTATCCTTTTCTATCAAGTCTAGGGCGTAGTCTAAATCTTTGCCAATTTGTGGGCTTTTTGCTTTGCTTAAAAGAGCGCTCCATCTAGAATCCTGTGGCACAAAAAAGATATTTTTTGCGATATATTCATCTTTATCTTCTGCATCTTCATCGCGTGCAAGCAACTCTTTGTGTAAAGATTCAAAACTATCGCTAATGTATTTTAAAAACACAAGTCCAAGCACGATATGTTTATACTCTGCTGCGTCTATGTTTTTACGAAGTTTATCAGCGGCACTAAAGAGAGCTGCTTCTAGCTTTTGTGTTTGTTTTATCTTTGCCATTATGTTCCTACTTTTCATTTTTCTAGCATTATAACAAAGAACAACAAAAATACGATTCTACACATTTTTAATATTTTATTAATAAATTCTACTAATTTATAATAAAAATAATTTTTTTAATTTGATAGAAAGCAAGTTTATACTAGAGTATCAAAGAATCAAATAAAAATCTTAATCATAAACAAGGAGAACAGAGGTGTTTAAATCGCTTGTGTCTAAACTATCTATTTTGGCAATTGCCATTTTTGCAGTTATTATGTCCGTGGTATTGTTCTTTAGCTACCGCTCAACTTTAACAAATATGGAGAATATGTATCACACCCTACAAGATTCTATACTAAAAGCAAGCCATACCACAATCAATATTACAATGAATATTGAAGCAAAACAGCATTTAGAGGTTATCGCTGATAGCATCTCTCAATTATCAAAAAACGATATCATCTCTCAACGCGAAATACTTTCACATATCGCTGAAGCGGTAAAATATCCTGATGCTTTTGTTGTCTATGAAAGCGATGGAAGCTATATAGAAGAAGCCTATCACGAGAAAGCTCCAGCAAGCTTTAATGATGTTTTAGATTCCACAGAAGTAGATATGCGCACACGCCCTTGGTATCAAGCAGCAAAACAAACTCAAAAATTCCATGTAACCAATGTTTATATAGGAACAGTTGGTAGCGTTAAGGGAAAAAAAGTTGCAACTGCTGTATTGCCTTTTAAGAAAAATGGGGTATTTGCTGGGGTTGTGGGTGTAGATATTATCATTGATGGCTTCCAAGATAGATTTAAAAACTTTGATACAGAATCTTTTCCATCACTCTCTGTTTTCTTAATAGATAATTACGGAGAAATTATATCCCATAAAAATCCAAATTTAATTTTAGATGGTAAAGAACTTCCAGTAGAAAAGCACTTGCGCGAACTCATTAAAACAAAGCCTAATGGAACCGCTACTTACAACAATGCAGAAGGCATTAAAACATTTGCATACTACAGGACATTTGATTTTGGTTGGACAATCGTAGTTTCTGCAAGTTTGGCAGACTATTCAAGAGCAGTCAATAAAGCAACTTTAGAAACATTGATTCAAACAATTGTTTTAATGCTAGTTGGAATCGCATTGCTCTATTTTGCGATTCGTTATTTTCTAAAACCTATCACAACAATCCAACAAGGTCTAGCACGCTTTTTTGCATATCTAAACAATGATATAAATGAAGCACCTAAAGCAATTATGATCCACTCCAAAGACGAATTTGGCGCAATGGCAAAAGAAATCAACACAAATATCCAAAATA
>Oklahoma_p2__coassemble_1511_pt1 | contig 13853 bp, 15 predicted proteins | sample Oklahoma_p2__metabat2_low_PE_004 | metagenome-assembled genome bin Oklahoma_p2 | reverse complement strand
AAAGCATAATAGGCAAAAAGGCAAAGATGAAGATATAGGAGCTAAAGAGCATTTAGGCTATCCTTAGAAAAATTTGGATTTTAACATATTTTACTTAAAGTATTAATAAAGTATTAAAGGATAAATCCACCACCAAGCACTTTAGAGCCATCATAAAGCACAAGAGCTTGTCCGCTTGCCACACCATAAACAGGCTCTTGCAAATGTGCTACAATCACTTCTTTTTGTGCTTCTTTAATCAATTCAATTCTAGCTTTTGCTTTGTGGCTTTTGTAGCGGATTTTTACTTCGCATTCTAGGGTATTGTTGTCTTTAAAATATTCTTTTGGCAAAGAGAAATTTGTCGCACGCACTTCCTTTGTAGCTAGAGCTTCCTTATTGCCCACAACAATAGTGTTATCTTGGGGATTGATTTTTAGTACATAATGTGGAGTTAGCGCACCCTTAATTTCAAAGCCTTTGCGCTTTCCAATGGTATATTGCATATAACCTTTATGTGTGCCAATCACATTCCCTTGCGCATCTAGGACATTGCCTTTAGATTCTGTTTTATAGTGCTTATTTAGCACATCAATATAAGAATTTTCTACAAAGCAAATCTCTTGAGAGTCTTTATAGGTTTCTAGTGTGCCAAGCCAAGAGAGTTCCTTTAAAGCGATAGGCTTAATTTCTTCTTTAATCTTATCCCCAAGTGGAAAAATAATTCGCGAAATCCACTCTTGCTTTAATCCAAAAAGAAAATAACTTTGATCCTTATGTATATCCGCCCCTTGTGCAACCTTACCATCTTTAATTTGCGCATAATGTCCTGTTGCTACATAATCAAACCCCATTTTATCGGCTAAATCAAATGCGATTCCAAATTTTACAAAGGGATTACACATCGCGCAAGGATTTGGCGTTAAGCCCTTTTTGTAAGATTCCACAAAATAATCATAAACTTTTTCTTTAAACAACTCCCTTTCATCAATGATAGAATATTCTATGTTTAAATGTTTTGCGCATTTTTCAATATTACGCACAAAATAGGCGTGCTTTTCCTCTTTATCGTGGAGTTTTAAATACACTCCATAGACCAAATAGCCTTGTTTTTGTAAAAGATAAGCACAATAGCTAGAATCCACACCACCGCTCATTAATAATAAAACTTTTTTCATTTTATTCCTTTGTGTATGTTAATTTTTTTTGCAATAAAAGTTGATTGTCTGTATATTTTGCAAAGTAAATATCAAGGGCAAAAATCTCTCCACTTCCAAGTCTTGCAAAAGGAAATTTTTTGTAATAAAAGCTCTGTTCTTGTTGTGTAGCATTACGGAAAGTTGCCTTGATTTGGACACCTTTTAGATGTGTTAGAGCGTTAGAATCTTTTGCAATTATTACTCCAACACTAGGATTAACATAGGCTAATTTTATATGTTTAGAGTTGGAATCGCTTTTAAAACACAGACTCAAATTTTCTTTAACAAACGCATAATAACAGCTTGCACCATAAACGCTCAAATGCGTATCCGTGCTATCAATCACGCTGAGTGTAAGTAAGTGTTGCTTTGCGATAAACGCTTTAATCCTATCTTCCATAAGCGGAATTTTAGCCAAAAAGGCTTAAGGGAGAGTCGCATTCGCCTTATCAATAAGTGGTGTGATATCATAATTTTTTATTTTTTGCTCTAAGGTATCAAAATAGGATTCCATATTATCTAAGGTTAAGATATGTGTTTTATTTTGTATGGCACTAAGTTGCAAGGAGTTCATATCGTTGGCATAATGGATGGTATCACCAGCGTAATTTGCGATATTGTCTGCATAATCTAAAGTATCAAATCCATAGACTGTAACATTTTTTAAATCTTTTGTTTGGTGAAGTAGATAGTAAATAATTTTCTTGCGTTCTATAAATGCTTTGCTATTAATCTTAAAATGGAATCTTGAATAAGGTGGAAGAATTAAATGAAATTTTGTATACGGGTGTTCTTTTATAAAAGACAGAGTAAAAGAGTTTAAAAGTTTTTGTTGTTTGTTTGTATCAATTTTATCTGTATTAAATTCTACAGGTTTTGCTTGCGCAAAGCCTTTAAGATTCTCTTTGAAAATATCAGGGTTAAATTTTATCCAGTTTTCAAAACCACCTAGTCTTTGGATGTGTTTTTCTTCTTTAATCCATTGTAAAAGTGTTTCTAAATCTTTTTTTCCGATACATTTTTCCTTTCTGCTAAAAGTTAAAGCACAAATAATAAATCTATCGTTTAAATAGGCTTCAAAATCATTGAGTAAGGAATCGTCATAAAGAAGCTGGAAATTTGGCTTAGTTGTAACTTCATCGCTAAAGGCATCTAGGGAATAAATAATTGTTTGTGGATTCCTGTTTTGGAATAAATATTTTAAAATTATTGCTCTTTCTTTAATGCTGCTAGCCGCTGGTGAAATATTCACCCATTTGCCACCTAGTTTTTCATTTGCTTCTTTAGCAGAAGTGTTTTGTAGCATAGAAGTGCCTAAGATATAAGAATCAAAATCATAATTCTTAATAATCCCTCTTGCCCCTAAACGCATTTCACTAAAAAATCTTGCTTCTTTAGAATAGCTTTTGTGAAAAATTTGCAAAGGATCATAGAGATAAATTAATCCCAAAGATAAACAAGTTAATGTTATAAACAATATCAGTGTGTAAAAGACAAATTTAAAATTGCTCATAAAATCCCTAAAAATTAAAATAAATAAACTCTACATAAGGTGTTATGCTAAGAGTTACAATAGCAACATAAAACAAAACACTAACAAAAATGACATTTTTCCAAGATGGCTTAAAGTTATGTAGAAGCTCAATGCTGTTTTTGACGCACAAAACAATAATAAACGCAAAGATTAAAAAGAAAAGAGTTTCATTTCTTCCATCAAGATTTGCTAATAATTTTGGAATATGCCTTGCCTTCTCCGGCAACTCTACCCATACAATCCCAAACATTCCTGCTAAAAGATTAAAAGCTCCTTGGAGATTCTCTGCTCTAAAAAACACCCAAGTCATATTTAAAAAGTTAAAGGTAAGAATCCAGCATAACACTTTATACAAACGACTTTGTAAAAAAGTAGCCTTGTGTAAATTTAAAGATTCTAAGATATAACCATAAGCTCTATGCAAACACATCGCAAGCCCGTGTAATGCTCCCCAAATAATAAATCCAAACCCAGCTCCGTGCCAGACTCCGCTTAAAAAAGCAACAAGAAAAAGATTCCTAAGTGTAAGAAGTTTAGAGCCCCTATTACCTCCTAATGGAATATAGAGATACTCTTTTAAAAATCTCCCTAAAGTAATATGCCATTTTCTCCAAAACTCTGTAATGCTTAAAGACTTATAAGGGGAGTTAAAATTAATTGGCAAAAGGATTCCAAAAAGCAATCCTAATCCTATTGCCATATCACAATACCCACTAAAATCAAAATACAGCTGAAAGGTATAAGATAAAGAAGTCGCCCAAGATTCTGCAATATTTAAAAACCCACCCTTCTCTACAATGCTAAATCCATTATTAGCCCATTTTGCAAAACTATCTGCAATAAAAACTTTTTTAAATAAACCCATAGAGAAAATAAATACACCCTTAGCAATTTTATCCCATTGCACACTATTAGATAAAGACTTAAATTGTGGCATCATTTCTTTATGATGCACAATAGGTCCTGCAATAAGCTGTGGAAAAAAGCTAACAAATAAGCAATAATCTAAAAAATCAATTTTAAAATGACTTGAAAAGATGGAATCGTAATTTTCTTCTAAGTCTTTAATATCAATTCTTTTATAACAATCCACCAAAAATGCAATTTGCTGAAAGGTAAAAAAGGAAATAGCTAAAGGCAAAAGAATATGGGGCAAAGGAATATTAAAATCTAAATGTAAAAGTTTAGAGAATAAATTAAAATTTTCTAAAAAGAAATCTGTGTATTTGAAAAATCCAAGTAAGGCAAGATTAAAAAAGATTCCAATATAAAGATAGAATTTATTATGCCCCCCCCCCCTATTATTTTTAGCAAAATTCTTTAGCATTAGTGAAGTGATTCTATAATTAATTAAAATGGATAATAACAAAAGCCCAAGATATTTAATTTCCCAAAAGGCATAGAAAAACAAACTTCCAAGCACTAAGAAAAGTTTAGCTAAAAAGTTTTGATTAAAATATCTTAGTCCATAAAAGCCTAAAAGCATAATAGGCAAAAAGGCAAAGATGAAGATATAGGAGCTAAAGAGCATTTACGGAATATCCTTGTTTTGAGATTTTTACATTAATTGATCAAGCCTGTCTTTTTTCGGGGCAATTTCTGTAATTTGGATTCCAAAGTTTCCATCTACAATGACGACTTCCCCTTTTGCAATCACCTTATCATCTACAAGCACTTCTAAAGGGTCGTTTGCTAGTTGATTAAGTTCTACAACGCTTCCTATATCCATTGCAATCACATCTTTAAGTAACATTTTTTTCTGCCCGATCCTAACTTTTACTTGCAAACGCACATCTAAAAGCATTGCCATATTTTTCATTTCAGCATTATTTAGCTCCACTTTTGCCTGCGCTTCACCATTTCCTGTGCTACTTTCTTCTAGGGCTTGGTTTGCATTTGGGTTAAAGTGGTTTTCAAACGCGCTAGAAAATCCAAAATACAAATAATCTTGTACAGAGCCTATATTAAAAGAAAAAGTATAAAATCCGCTGTAATTTCCAAGTCCTAAATCTCCATCAGGGATAAAGTTAATATTGCTAATGCTAAAACTTAGCTTTGGAAGCTCTTTTTGCCCGCCAAGAGAAGTGGAAATAGCGCCAAAGATATTAGAAGCAATCTCTTTTGTTGCGTCCAAATCGTCCGCTTCCATTGTTTCTTTGCTCTCTCCTTCTCCCCCTAACATCATATCAGCTAAAGCAGTTGCAACTTTGGGTGAGATGAAAAATGCTAGGCTTGAGCCATCATCAGTGCTTATATCAATCTTTGCCATAGGGGGATTTATGGAATCGCTTTTACCATCTTGTGCTTCTATGTGGCTAACTTCTGGCGTTTGTCCTAGTAAGCCTTCAATAGTAGCGGTTGTTTCTTGGATAATGAGTTTTAAAAAATCATTAAGCATTTTTACTCCTCTTCTAATTCGCTAGCGCGCGATTTTCTTTGCACTTCAAGCATTTCTAAAATTTCTTTAACTTGGTCTTTTTCTGTTTTTATCATCTCTTTAACTTCAATGGTTTTACGATAACGATGTAGCCCAATACTAGCTAAAAACTTTTCTCTACCATCAACATTGATAATTACTGTATCATCAGCAGGGCGATCTAGTCGCACAATATCACCCACTTCTAAATCAAGAATTTCGTGCATTGATAGCTTTGTTTCTCCAAGAACGGCAGCAACATTGACTTTTGCGCCCCCTAAGAGTGCTTGAAGCTCTTTATTTCTTGATTTTTTCGCACTGGTTTCACTTAGCATTATATCCCTGCTCGCAAGGCGTGATAGCACGGATTCTAGGGAGATAACAGGATAGCATAAGTTCATCATTCCGCTACTATGCCCGATGATAATCTCCATAACTACCATAATAACAATTTCATTTTGTGCAACAATTTGCACAACGTTTGGGCTAGATTCCTTTACATCAACGGTTGGAAAAATCTCTGTAATAGGCGCCCACGCTTCTTTAAGGTTTTGCATCATTTGGCGTAAAATTGTATCAAGTAAATTTAATTCAATATCACTAAATTCTCTTGTGGATTCATAAGGATCGCCTTTGCCGCCTAAGAGCCTATCAATCATAGGGAAGGCAATACTAGGGTTAATCTCTAAAACACCTGTGCCATCAAGGGGTTTCATAGAAAACACATTGAAGCTTGTAGGGCTTGGCAAGCTCATTAAAAATTCCCCATAAGTCATTTGATCCACGCTGTGAAGTTGAATCTCGACAATGGAGCGCATAATTGCAGAAATTTGACTAGAGAGACTTCTTGCCATCTTATCGTGGATTCCGCGAAATGCTCGGAGTTGCTCTTTGCTAACGCGATTTGGGCGTTTAAAGTCATAAAGCGTGATTTGCCTTTGCTGAACAACAGCAGGTTTTTCTAGTGTTTCTGGCTCTCCGCCTTCATCATCTACAACTTCTAATAACGCATCAATCTCTTCTTGACTTAAAATATCAGCCATCTAACCCCCTTTCTTCAAGGTATTGTCTAACCCTTCTAATCACTGCTCTGTGGAGTTGAGAAACTCTAGCTTCACTCACTTCTAAGACTTGACTAATCTCTTTAAAGCTAAGTTCTTCATAATAGTAGAGTTGCACCACAAGCTGCTCATTAGGCGTTGCGTGCTCTAGGATTTGTAAAATTACAGAGATTAACTCTTCTTTTTCAATACTTTCAAGTGTGCCTTCCTTTTGTTCGCCAAGTTGATCATCAATAGGCAGGACACTATAAATTTCACTTGCCATTCTCGCTTCTTTGATTTTTTCTTCATTCTCACCTAAAAGCTTGCTTAAATACGCATTATCAGGTTCTTCTTGGTGTTCATTGTAATAAATGGCAATTTCTTTTTCAATGCGTTTAACTAAGGTGCGCATATTGCGCGAGAGTGGATCAAGAGAACGGAGATAATCTAGCATCGCCCCTTGCACGCGTGGTCTTGCATATCCCCAAAAGGAATCATTTAGGCTATTATCGTATTTGCGTGCAAGTTTGATTAACTCTTCTGTGCCTATGGAGATTAAATCAGAGAAATCTACACTTGCTGGCAAGCGTTCTTTTAAGCGGAAAGCCATTGTTTTAAGGGCTGGGAGATAATCTAGCGCCAAGGAATCTTGATTGCGTTTAAGTGCATCTTGATAACCATTAGAAGTCATCGGCATAGTCGTTTCTTTCTGCCTTGTTGGCTTTATTGCGCAAATCTTCTTGTTCCTCTTCGCGCATTGTTTTTTCCATTGTTCTTAGGAATCCGCGGATTTTGTTTGTAGCTTTTTCGCGTTTATCAAACTCGCTAATATATTCTTCTAAAAGTGTATTGTAGGTATTCTTTTTGCTAGTGCTTTCGTGCGTATTGATAAAGCTGACAAAGAGCGATACGCTAATAAGTGTAATTAAATAAAATCCCATTGTAGAAACAAGTGTGCCAGCTACAATCATTGCAGGATCGTCAAACTTTAAAAAGGATAATAAAAGCCCAATAAAAAATCCATTAACAATCGCGAAACTTAAAAAATTATCCATTTTCAAAGACATCTTGCTTCCTTACATTTCCTAAAAATGTCCCAAAATTTTTTTTAGGAATTTTCCAAATCTTTTATCCTCTTGCACTAGCACATTCCGTTCCATTTTTTTAGCTAATGCTCTTGCGATTTCTTCTATCTCCATTGAAGGCGTTGCGTTTGGCTCTTCTTTGACAAAAATACTACGATTTTTGCTGTAATGGTTAATCAAAGTTGCTTTTGTAATCTTGCCAATATATTCAAGGTTAATTTTGCTTATGTTACTTTGAGCAATTTTTTGCACCTTTTTAAAAATCATTTGTGCTTCATCATTATTTTTTGCCATATTAACAAGCATAAAAATGCGTTCTTTAAAGTTTGCAGCAAGTTTGATTGTCGCATACGCATCAGTAATTGCTGCTGGATCTGGAATTGTAATTACAATGGCTTCATCGCTATTTTTTAAAAAAGTCTGTGTGTATTCGCCAATGCCAGCCCCTGTGTCAATAATTACGAAATCAAGACTATCTAAAAGCGCGGAATCTTCAATAAGAGCTTCAAACATAAACTCACTTTTGTAACGAAAAATATCTGTCCCAGAATCTCCGGGTATTAAATATAATCCGTGTTCAATGGGGAGAATAATATCTCTTAAACTTGCTTGATTTTTAAGAACATGTAAAAGATTTTTTTCACAACGCACGCCAAACATAATATCTAAATTTGCAAGTCCAATATCTGCATCAAAGATTCCAACTTTAAAGCCAAGTTGCCATAGCTTATAGGCTAAATTTGCGCTAAATGTGGATTTGCCAACACCACCTTTTCCGCTTGTAATGGTGATAAACTTCGTGCTAGTTGCTTTTTTAGAATGGATTAAAAGCTCTAATTCTGCTGCTTGATTTTTCATTTAACGAGTCCATCTAACAAGCAATCAATCAAAAAATCACTTGTAGCAACGCTTAAATCATTTGGCACTTCTTGCCCTATGGAGAAGTAGCTTACAGGTTTTTTGGTTTCATAAATAAGTGAAAACACATTGCCATAACTATGCGTTTCATCAAGTTTGGTAAAAACTAGAGTGTCAATTCCAAGTGTTGAAAATGTGTGGTAAATATCCTTTAAATCTTCGTATTTTGTGGTAGCACTCATTACTAAACTTACATCAATTTTTGTGTTTGGATCAGCATTAACAAAGCTCTTTAGCGATTCTAATTTTGCTCTATCGTGCTGAGAGCTTCCTACTGTGTCAATTAAAATATAATCACAATATTTTAAAGAATCTAGCGCGCTTACAAACTCTTCCGTATCAACCACTGTATCAATGCTCAACTTCATTTTCTTTGCATAAAACATTAGCTGATCCACTGCACCGATTCTGTAAGTATCAAGCGTTATGATTCCAACTTTGTAATTTTTATTTAATAATCTAGAATAACGCGCTGCAAGTTTGGCTAGAGTAGTGGTTTTTCCTACGCCTGTGGGACCTACTAACATTATAATGTTTTTTGCATTGCTGCTTAGTTTTTCTGATCTTGCAACTACCATTTTGCGTAAAACTTCCCTAAAATAGCGTTTGATTAGCACAGAGTTTTCACGCATTTTAATAGGCATTAGCTCTAGTGTTAATTGCATAATCTTTTCTAAATGTTCTTTTGCCATTCCGCTTGCTTTTGTGATTCTATAAATCTCTGCAAATTCATGTGGAATAATAAGCCCATCTCGCTTTGGTCCGCGTTCTTCCCAAAACATATTTTGTATAAGCTTTAACTTGTCATTTAAGCGATCAATTTCACCTTTAATAAGACGCAAATCATCAGTTTGAAGCTCTTTTTTATTTTGCGGGGTGGAATCTTTTGAATCTTCTTTTTTAAATTCTATTTGTTTGGGTTGTGAAGTTTGTATTTTTGTGGGAGCTTGATTTGTTTTTTGCTCTCCATAAGGGAATTTTGCTGGGATTTTTGATTCCACGCCCGCAATTTGTGAGATTTGACGCACCGCATCAGAGAGCTGCAAAGATACATCTTCTGGGAGTGGTGGCATATTTTGTGCAATGCGTTTTCGCTCAATTTCTTTTTGTGCGATTAACTCTAGGCGTTCGGCGATATTGTTTGTTTTTGGTTTTTGTTCATCTTGCCGTTTTGCTTTGGCTTGTTTTAAATCTTCTTCGCTAATGGCAACAGAAACTTCATAAGTGCCATCATTTAGCTTTTTTTGTGTGATGATTGAAAACTCATCACCTAACTCTTTTTTGGCTTCTGCTAGGGCTTGCGCTCCTGTTTCTGCGGTAAAAGTAAATAATTTCATAGCATTCTCCAAGCTTTAATTGCAATGTATGAGCGGAATCCAAACACTTTCTCGCTCACTCCAAGCCCTGTGTGGAATCTCTAAACTCCCCATAACAATGCGCTTATCCTTAAAAGCGATAATGTCTAAATCTAGCGTGCGTGGCGCATTTTTAAAAGGGCGTTTGCGTGCTCTCCCAAAATAGCGTTCTAAATATGCGCAAAAACTCCAAAAATCCGCTATTCCAAGCCTTGTTTTTATCCAAATTATCATATTATAAAAGTCTGGTTGTTGTGTGTAGCCAAAGGCTGGATTTTTTAGGATCGGTGAAGTGGAAATTATAACATTTTTACAAGAGAGTTTTTTAAGAAGTTTCCAAAAACGCACTAAAGTTTCCCCACAATTCCCTCCAACTCCTAAAATCACAAAATTTTTAAGTTCGCCATAAGTCTTAAAAATCCTATAAGGATTAGGCTTGCGGACTTGTGTAAAGCGCGGAGTTTTAGCGGTTTTAAATTTTGAATTCCAACTTTTTTTATGTGTTTTTGGAATAAATTCTATTAAATCTTTGCCTAGCGACTTTTGTATATAGGTTTTTACGCCATAATAATGTTTGCTTTGGGTATTTTGACTAGATTTTACAAGCATTACAAAGTCTTTCCTAAAACTCTTGCACCACAAGATTCTAGCACAACTAAATCTTCAATGCGCACGCCATAGTGCTCTGGGATATAAATGCCTGGCTCAATGGAAAACACCATTCCTTCTTGTAAGATGATTTTAGAGCGCGGCGAGATGTTTGGAAGCTCGTGAATATCAAGTCCAATTCCGTGTCCTGTGGAATGGACAAAGTATTTTCCAAAGCCTGCCTTTTCAATTACATTGCGTGCTAGCGCATCAACTTCACTGGCTAGCATTCCGGGCTTTGCGCCTTTGATAGCTGTTTCTTGTGCTTTTAGGACAATATCGTAAATCTTTTGAATGTTGGAATCTAAAAAGTGTTGTTTCTTGCAAAAAGAGATTCCATCTTTGCCAAAAAATCCTGTGCGTGTCATATCTGAGCAATAACGCTTATATTTAAGCCCTGCATCAAAAAGTAGCAAATCTTTCTTTTTGAGCTTATCTAAACTAGGGAGAGCGTGTGGTTTAGCGGCATTGCCATTAATACCAACAATGGGATTAAAGCTTAAATCATATTTTCCTTTGTTACTTAAAAAGCCTTGTGCCTTGAAGTGCAAAAAGGATTCTGTGGAGTCTTTGCCCTTTTTGCTAAGGAATTTTGCAAACCTCTTAAAAGCCTTAAAATTTAGATGTTGTGAATGCTCTAAAAGTTCGATTTCATCAGCTGTTTTTACCATTCTTTTTTCTTGATGGAAATTTGGTTTTGGAGTAAAATTGATCTTAATATTGTGCTTTAAACGCTCAAAGACAAAGACAGAAAATTCTTGTGGATTATAAATTAGCGTTGATTTTTCGTGCTTTTTTAAGATTGTGCGTGCAGAGCGGATAAGATCGTGGGTAATAATAAGAGAGATTGCGTATTTTTCGTGCTTTAGATTTTCTTTTGCTTCTGTTGCATAACGCCCATCGGTAATAAAATATCCTTCATCGCCAAAGGCTATAAATAATGCATTATCACAGCTGTAACCCACTTCAAAATAAAGGGCATTTTCGTCTTTTATGATAAAGTTATCCATAATGCCCTCCTATATAGTTATTGTTGTTCTTGCGCAGTTTGAGCCTGTGCTACTGCTTGTTTGCGCGCATTTTTAACTGCATTTATTTCTCCTACAATTTGTGTTAGTCCATTAAGTGCTAAGTGGTAGCCTAGTGGTCCAAATCCCGCGATAACTCCAGCACAAACCGCTGCCGTTAAGCTTTCTTGACGGAATTTTTCCCTGGCGTGAATGTTGCTAATATGCACTTCAATAGTTGGAATATTTACTGCTGCAATTGCATCGCGGATTGCAACAGAAGTGTGAGAATACGCTGCTGGATTAATGATGATTCCATCAAATTGCCCGAAGCATTCTTGGATTTTATCTACAATTTCACCTTCAAAATTGCTTTGAAAAAAGCTCACCTCTATGCCCATTTGTTGTGCTTGAGTTTGGATATTTTCGTGGATTGTTTCAAGTTTAACAGGTCCATAAATGCGTGGATCTCGCACGCCTAGCATATTTAGGTTTGGTCCTTGGATTACCATTACTTTCATTCTTTGCTCCTAAGATAAAAATTGCTAGATTATAGCAAAAAGATTCTAAAATATGGAATCTTAGGGTAAAAGCTAGTAAAATAATAGAGTTAAATTTATTAAGGAAGTAAAATGAAAATTGCGTTAATTTGCGATTCCTTATTGCTAGATAGAAGTTTGGAAATGTATTTAAAAGAATATTTAACAAGCTATAAAATGTGTGATTTTGCGGTGGCAACGCAGCCTGTGGAATCTCAAAAGCCTGTCTTTTTAATTGGCAATATGGAAGGGGCGCATTTAAAGATTCCTTTCACAAAAGAGCTTTTATTAAAAGAGCTGGAATCTTTTTATTATGCGCTAAATGGAGAGAGTAAAAGTGCGATTTCTCCAAGATTAGAAAGAGAAATTGAAGAGATTAGGGCATTTAATCAAACAAGCGCAAGTATTGTAGAGCCTTTAAAAATACAGAAACAGACAGAAAATATGAATTTGGATTTCAATATTTTAGAGGATTTAAACATAAAGCTTGAAACGATTTTAAGGCGTTATGCAGAAGAGATTAAAGAAGTTATTTTGGAGCATTCAAAGGAAAAACGTGGCTAAGATTCCAACTTTAAGAGTGATTGGTGGAATCTACAAGGGGCGGAATTTGCAAATGGCGCCTTTGGAAATCACACGCTCTTCAAAGGCAATTTTAAAGGAATCGCTTTTTAACACGCTAAGTGCGGATATTGTGGGGGCGAATTTTGTGGAGTTTTTTGCTGGAAGTGGAAGCATAGGGATTGAAGCATTAAGTCGTGGTGCGAAGTTTGCGCTATTTTTTGAACAGAATAAAAAATCTTTTGCAGTGTTAGAATCTAATTTGGTAAATATTTGCAAAAACCCATCTTCTTATAAACTTGTTTTTGGAGATACTTTTAAGGAATATTTTGTGGCTTTAAAAACACTAGAAACGCCTAGTATTGCTTACATTGACCCACCTTTTGAAATGCGTGAGAATATGCAAGATATTTATGTAAAATGTTTTAAAATGATAGAAAATTTGGATTCTAATATTTTTAATTTGGTTGTTTTAGAGCATCATTCCACGCTCATAATCCCAGATAAAATAGGATCATTTGCGTATATTAAAACCAAAAAATTTGGCAAAAGTAGTTTAAGTTATTTTGGATAAGGTTGGATTCAAAATTAACTAGGCGAAAATTTGTATAGTTTATTGTGGTTTTAAGGCTTTAAAAAGAGATTTTTAAATAAAGAGAATATAAAATGCGCCACGGTATTTATCTAAAAATTTCAAGGAATAGTGTATGTATAAAAATTTATCGCTCAAAGCAAAAATAATGACACTAGTTGTTGGTATGTTGATTGGGCTTATCGTGGCTGTTGGAATTGTGATGTATTATGAAAAAAGTATGATTGCCGATACGCGTATTGCAATTCATGATGGCGTTAGTCAAGAGGTTGAGCAAAAGCTAAAGCTTGCTACGGATTCTTTAGCAAATACCTTGGGAGAGTTTGTGCGAGGTCTTGATGAAGCAACACAAATTCAAATCATTGCAACAGGTATTGAAAAATTCCGTTTTGAAAATGATAAAAGTGGATATTATTTTGCCTATAAAGAACATATTCCAGTAGCTCATCCAACGCGTAAAGATTTAATTGGAAAATCTTTGTATGAAGCAAAAGATGTTAATGGAGTGTATTATGTCCGTGAGCTTTTTGAAACCGCAAAAACACAGGATAGAGAAACAAAATTTGTGTATTTTACCTTTTCAAAACCTTTGCCAGATGGCACACACGGAACAGCACAAAAAATCGGTTACGCTGTGATGATTCCAAATACAAATAATATTTGGCTATCCACTGGAGTTTATACAGATACACTTGCAACCCATACAGAAGAGATTTCTAATAGTATCATTGATGATATTAATGCAACACTTTTTAAGGCATTTAGTATTGGAATAGTGTGCTTTTTTGTGATTGTAGTTCCACTCCTTTGGGCATTTTATGGTAATCTTGTTTCAAGTGTGCGTGTTTTGCAAATCAATTTGCGCAATTTCTTTAACTTCATTAATAATGATTCTACAAACACAACACTTGTGTCTTTGAATTCCAAAGACGAATTTGGCGCAATGGCAAAAGAAATCAACACAAATATCCAAAATA
>Oklahoma_p2__coassemble_915_pt1 | contig 20844 bp, 21 predicted proteins | sample Oklahoma_p2__metabat2_low_PE_004 | metagenome-assembled genome bin Oklahoma_p2 | reverse complement strand
GATTAGGTATGTTTTATAAAGCTTAATTTATTTAATTTGAAGTTACATTTGGTAATAAATTTAAAATATAACAATATGAAAGATTGTAAGAGATGTGTTTAAAATCATTAGCTTAAGAAGTGTATTTAAAGGAATGATTAAAGTTAAATATGGTGCCGAGGGTCGGAATCGAACCGACACGGGGTTACCCCCACCAGATTTTGAGTCTGGCGCGTCTACCAATTTCACCACCCCGGCATTAATTAAAAGCGTAATTATATCCAAGTAAAATAAAAGATTAACTTAAAAAATTATCCAAAATAGTAGAATCTAAAAAAATTTTTTACATACTTTCTAGTTTCTCTAAGCGTGCTTCTTGTGCTTTTTGGATTTTTGTTAAGTTTGCAGTGGCTGTGATTTGGTTTAACAATACCCAAAGACTAAGCGTTGCAAACAAGATTGTAATCACACAAGCAATAAGTGCGATTTTTACCGCTCTTTTTGCTGTATTTTGCGCTTGTTCTATCTCTTGCATTTTAGATTCCTTTAAATATATTGCACTTTGGCACTAAAAAAGCGATGATAAAATGCCAAAATAAAAGAAAACAACGCCAAAACCATAACAATACTCGCTCCAGCTTGCAAATCATAATAATACGCAATAACGATTCCACCTAGCATAGCAACAAAAGAAATAAAGCTTGCCAGAAACATCATTTTAGCAAGTGAGGTTGTCAAAATCTCACTACAATATGCCGGAATGCTTAAAAGCGCAATAATTAAAATAATCCCAACAGAACGCATAGAAATCACGATTCCAATAGCAATTAATACCATTAGCATAACACTAAAAAAGCGCGTATTAATCCCCTGAAGTTGCGTAAATTCATTATCATAAGAAAGCCCTAAAATCACGCGATAATTTAACACAATAAATGCCAACAAAAACAAACTAAAGCCAGCCATTACTATAATATCGCTTTGTGTGATACTTAAAATACTTCCAAATAAATACCCCATAAAATCCTTGCTATAACCCGGAGTGAGTTCTACTAAAATCACACCAAGAGCCATACCAAAAGCCCACAAAGAGCCAATTAAAGAATCTAAGCGTTCCTTAGCATATAAAATCATATAAGCCAAAATTACAGCGCAAAGCACGCTAAAGCCTGTCGCACCCACCAAAATGGGCAAGCCAAAAAACGCCGCAATTCCAACGCCACCATACACGCTATGTGCTATTCCACCTGCAATAAAAACCATACGATTTGCAACCGCAAGCGTGCCAATGATTCCACAAATTATACTTGTAAAAAACGCCCCAATAAGTGCATTTTGCACAAAAGCATAAGAAAGAGCATTAATCAACTAACCACTCCAAACTTTCTTCATTTAACTCTGCTTTAATTCTATCCATTTTCACTTCTGCGTTTAAATATCCTGTAATCTCTAGCATATCAATCAAGGCATTACGCATACAACTAGTAGCTCCCGGGCTTGGAGTCATATTAAATGTGATTCCCTTGTTGCTCTTAATTTTTTTCTCACCTAACACAAGTTTTTTAAGGTTTTTATCCAAAACTTGAGGTCTAATTCCGCCAAATCCTTCTGCATAAGTTAAATCCTCAATTTGGATTGATGGAATAATCTTTTTAGCCTCTTCCCAAAAATACTTTTTACCAATGCTTGGAATCTCATATAAAAAATTTCTAAAGATATAATCGCGGATTTCCTTATCGGAAAATAAATCCCACATAATCTTTGTTGTTGCGCTACCAAATCCAAAAACTTTCATAAAATCTAAATAAGTTCCGCTTTTGAAGCGTTCTAGCTTAGGCAAGGCAAGTGCTGTTGGTCCTAGACGATTTTTTCCACTTGCTACAACATCAGGATCTCCGTGGATTGCCGCAAAAGGGAGTTTAGGATTTTGCACAGTATAAACTTTGCCTCTTAATTTATCTCCGGGAATAAAGTAAAAACTCCCAGAAACAGGCAAACAACCAAGATCTAATCCATAGCCCATATTTTGCGCTAAAAACAAAGAATGCGCTCCAGCATCAACTAATACAAATGACGCGCTAATGGCTTCTTTACCTTGAGCGCGGATTAAATAGCGTCCATCATTTTGCAAGGTAATGCTTGTTACTGGATAATTAAAAATTACAGAATGCTCGCCACCTAAGGATTGTTCAATCATATGTGTTGCCACTGAACAAAAATTCATCGCACAGAAACTCTTACGCATACCAGAACCTACGATATTTTCAGGTCTATCACTACCATTTGCCAGTTTAACAACATTTGGTTCAATCTCTTTTAAATCCTCTTTTGTGAAAAACTCTAATTCTGGATAAATTTCCTTAAACTTTTCGTGGCGTTTTTGCATAAACTCTACTTCTTTATCTCCAACGCCAATTGCCATTTTTTGGTATTCAAAAATACTTTTATTTTGCAACTTATGATACAAAGCATAGGATTCTATAAGCTTTGCAGCGCGCGAAACCTTTTTTGCCTTTTCAAATGTATAATTTGTTTCAATATCTCCAGCGTGGATTGTTTGGGAGTTATTATTTCCGCTAGAGCTTAGTGTCGCTGGTTGTGCATATTTTTCTAAAAGTGCCACTTTCTTAATATCTGTATATTGCGTTAAAGCATAAAACAACGCACTTCCAGAAATCCCTGCTCCAATTATCGCCACATCATAAGAATTATTCATTATTTTTCTCCTAATTTAGAGTGCCATAAGCCCATAAGCATCTCCACCTCACAAAAATGCTCTTCAAAAGCATTTGTATTGCAAGCGGTTTTTATGTTATTTGGCAAATTATGCACCATAACTTCTTTATTAACATACAAAACTTTTTTTGCATACCCAAGCAAGACAGACACATCATGGCTTATCATTATTATAGTCTTTTCTTGATTGATTTGCTGCAATAAATGATAAATTTCTTTTTGACTTTTTGGGTCAATGCTTGCTGTTGGCTCATCTAAAACTAATAAATTTGGATTCCCACACAATGCTCTAGCAATCAAAACTCGCTGTCTTTGCCCACCGGAGAGTTCTCCAATCTTTTTGTGCGCAAAAGATTCCATCGCAAACTTCGCTAAAAGCTCCATTGCGATTTTCTTTGCATTTTTTGGCAAACTTCCCCCAAAAAGCCCAGGTTTTAAAAATCCCATCATCACCACTTCAAGAGCGGTTATAGGAAAATGACGATTTAAAAAAGTGTTTTGAGGCACATAGCCTATGCGCAAGCTAGAATCCTTAATAATCTCTCCAGCGCTTGGCTTTAAAAGTCCTACTAAAAGGCGCGCTAATGTGCTTTTGCCACCGCCATTTGGACCAATAATTGCCCAAAAATCCCCTTTAAAAATCGTCCAATTCACATTATATAAAATTCTCTCTTTGGTAAAATAAAATTTAACATTTTTACATTCAATAATTTTTTCTTGTGCCATTTTATTTGCTCTCTTGCAACTCTTTTGAAAATAGATTCCGCATTCCATAAAGCCGATAAAGTAAGAGTTCATCTTGCTTTATATCTTTTGTGCCCTTACCAACTTCAAGTGAAGTTATTACAATTTTTCCTAAAACTTTTCTCCCTTCTTGTGTTTCATTTTGTAGCGTTCTTAATCCCCATATATCGTGCAAAACATAAATCTCCCCATTTTTTTCGCCCAAATAGAGCATAATATGCCCCTTCATTCCTAGCAAAGTTGCAAATGGGATTCCGTATTTTTTAATGGAATCCTTTTTTTCTTGTGGATTTTGTTTGCTAATATCCTTGTAAAGAATACTTTTTTGTTCTCTGTTTTGATGCATTTGCGCTTGTGAGTTTCTAAGCAAATAAAACCCAAAATTTCCTAACACATCGCGCAAAAACATTGAACAATCTCTATTTCCAAACATTCCGCCCCAACCATATTTCTCACCCATTAATCCTTGCGCTAAAGTCGCAACATTTGCGCTTGAAAACTCCATAGGAAACTTTGCAAAGTTTTTTTGCTCTAGCGCGATTCTTTGTGCGTGTGCATATCCGCGCTTATCACGCACATAAATTTCTGTTTCATACTCTGTTTTTGTGCTTCCAACTAGTGGCAAAAGCATTCCAATCCTTGCATTTTCCAAAAATTCCTTATGCGTGTTTTTAAGCGGTGTGTAATCTTGCTTTACAACCAAAAAATCCTTTATATTTTTAAAGTTCTTAATTTGTCTATTATCCAAGATTCCAACATCAAGCACATTCACCCAACCACTCACAAACCCACTCTCCACATAAGCCCACGCTTTAGAATGAGAATAATGCGTGATTAAAACAGGTGTGCCTAAATAAATATAGGAATTTTGCCAATAATCAAAAGGGAATCCCTCACCTGCAAGTTTGGGATTTAAAAAGCGTGGTTTATTCGTAGGTAGCACGCGTAAATTCGTGCTTCTTGTAATAATTGCAGGCTTTTTCACACTTGGAAATGTCTTAAAATTCGCTTCTAACTCTAATGCTTTAATTTCATTAATACTATAAGGCTCTAAATTCTCCCCAAAGCCTTGCTTTGCATACGCTGCTTGTAATCCCCATTGCACATCTTTTGCTTTGAGGCGTACCTTTTTCTCCCAAGGGCTAAAGAAATGTTTTAAATATTCTTGCTTTTTGGATTCCATATTTTCTAAAACTTCAAAATCTTTAACAAACTCTCTTAAATCCTGCTTTGGCAAAACAAGACTAATAGGCTCTAAATCCTTTTTAGCGCAACCTAAAAAAACTAGCGCAAAGACAAAGAAAACAAGGAATCGCTTGTGCATTATTTACCCCAAATCTCTTTATAAAGATTTTCATCAAATCCCACAATAACCTTTGTATCATCATATTCAATAATCGGGCGTTTAATTAGCGTTGGCACTTCCGCCAAATAGCGTTTGATTCCTTTTTCGTCTAAATTTTTTTCTTTTAATCCTAGTTTTTTATAGGTTGTGCCTTTAGAATTACACAAAATATTTAAGGGAACAAATTTTAGCCAATGCTCTATTTTTTCAACACTTGGAAATTCTTTTTTAAAATCTATAAATTCATACTCTACCCCTTGAGATTCCAAAAATACCATTGCTTTTTTCACGCTTCCGCAATTTTTAATTCCATACATTTTTATCATTTTAGATTCCTTATTAAAAAAAATTTATCGTAACCATATAAACAATCATACCTGCAAACATACTTAAAATCGCATTTTTACTCCACAAAAAACATACCACCACACAAGCAATTCCACCTAATTCATAGATTCCATAATGCGCACTCCACTCTGTATCTTTTAGCGTAAAAAACACTAAAAGCGCCATTATAAGCAAGGGCATTGTAAGTTGCAAATAACGCAAAAGCGGAGCATCTGTGCTGTTTTTTAACACAAAAAAGGGTAAAAATCTAGTCAAAGCCGTGCCAACTGCTGCTGCTAAAATCGCACCAAAAATATACCAATGGCTTAATTCTAATTCCATTTCCTAAACCCTTATCCAACGCCTTAAAACAAGCAAAATCACAATTCCACAAAGAATACTTAATAGCAAAAAGTTCTCTTTTGGAAAGAAAATTAAACCAAAAACCCCAAGCACACAAGCAATATAAAAGGGGGCTTTTAATTTAGAATTTTGTATCAACGCAAGCGTTAGCACACTAAAAAGTGCCGTCAGTACAAACTCTATCCCCTTAGGATTTAACGCAAAATATCCCCCTAAAAAGATTCCAAGCCCACAGCCAATGATCCAATAAAAATGATCTAAAAGCGTGATATAAAAATAGCTTTTCTCCATTGTTTTAGGATTTAAACTTGCTTGATTACTCTTTAATAGCGCAAAAGTTTCATCTGTTAGCCCAAACAACACATAGTATTTGCTAAGTCCAAAATTCTTAATTTCATCTGTAATAGAGAGCGCATAAAAAAGATGCCTAATGTTTAACAAAAATGAAGCAATTGCTATCTCAAAAAGCCCAGCGTGCGCCGCTAAAAGCGAAACAAGCAAAAACTGCCCAGCTCCTGCAAAAATTACAATCGCACTTAAAATCCCATAATACCAAGGCAAATGCAAGTTTGCATACAAAATTCCAAAAGTAGCCCCAAGTGGCAAATACCCCATTAATACCGGTAAAGTCTGCACAAAACTTCTAAAAAACATTTACTAACAACCTAAAACATTTCAAACCCAAGCAAAATGCACTTATCAAAATAGGGCAAAACACACATTGCTCGGATTTTCTCACCCATTCCAATGTCTTTTAAAGTTTCATAATAAGCAATATCAAATTGCAAATGACTTCCCCTTTGCGTTGAAACTCCAACTCCACTTTGCTCATTAAAATAAATAAACCGATCTATCCTATCAAACACAAGCACCAAAGGATAAAATTGATTTAAAACTTCCTTCTCTTTTAAAGGAAGTAAATGATAAGCATCAACACTCACAAGCACACGATTCCTAAAACGCACAAAATTACGCTCTAAAGTTTGCTTATGCACTTGCTGATAAAAAGTCTCAAAATCCATTGCATTTGCTTGAAAAAACACACAACACGCAAAAAATCCGATTCTAACTTTTTGAAAATTCCTAAAGTGTTTCAATAATTTTTTCAAATGCTCCATAAAACATTTCTTTTGCTTCTTGTAATGGAATCGTAATTTCATCAAGAGCTAGATTTTCTCCTCCAAGCCTTGCAATCTTAATTGACTCTAAATTAGAATCCCCTAGCATTGCTTCTAGCTTTCCAATCTTTTTAGATTCCAATGCCACTAAAACCTGTGTGGGGGCTTCTCCAAAGAGTGTTTTAAAGCCTAAATTCCCTACTGCTTCACAGCCTATATTTCCACGCACACAAGCCTTAGCAAGCGCCACAGCAACGCCCCCTTGATACACATCAACAGCTGCATTTAGGATTCCGCGTTCATTTGCTAAATTTAGCACACTCCATAAATACAACTCATCACTTAAAGAAATCTCTGCAATCTCACTCTTAATGGAGTTTCCAAAGTATTTTGCCACCAAGCTTGCTCCAAAGTTAGGAGCAATGCTTTTAGATTTTAGCAAATACACTTCTAAGCCTTCTTTATTAAATTCTCCATGCAAAACACTATGGATATTATCCACAACCCCAACTGCAGCAATACTTGGCGTGGGATAAATATCCTTACCGTTTGTTTGGTTATACAAACTCACATTTCCACTAACAACAGGAGTATTTAAAGCCTTACACGCCTCTTTTATCCCCTCGCACGCTTCTTTAAACTGCCACATTACTTCAGGGTTTTCTGGACTTCCAAAGTTTAAACAATCTGTAATTGCTAAAGCCCTACCAGAGCGTAATGCAATATCTCTCCCCACTTTTGCCACCGCTTGCTTTGCTCCCTCTTTTGGATTTAAATAACAAAGTCTTGGTTGGCACGCCACGCTCATTGCAAGCCCTTTACCATTTTCTTTAACGCGTATCACACTAGCCCCACCCGCGCCACTTGACACAATAGTATTTGTCTGCACGCTACAATCATATTGTGAATACACCCATTCCTTATCGCACACTTCAGGGCTGCTAAAAAGCGTTTTAAACACTTCATTTTTATTTTTAGATTCCAATTTTTCTACATCTAATATTTCTATAGAATCCAAATAGCTAGGATTCTCACTTACAGGACGTTTTAAAATCGGCGCTTTTTCACTAAGTGGAGCAATAGGAATCTCTGCGCATTTTTCATTATGCCAAAATAACTCCATTTTGCCACTATTTGTAACTTCCCCAATAATCGCGCAATCAAGCTCCCACTTTTTAAAAATCTCCATAATCTGTGCTTCACAACCTTTTTTCGCACAAATTAGCATTCTCTCTTGACTCTCACTCAACATTAGCTCATAAGGCGTCATTCCACTCTCACGCATTGGCACTTTATCTAAATACATAATCATTCCACTGCCACTTCTGCCTGCCATTTCAAAGCTGGAGCTTGTAAGCCCTGCTGCTCCCATATCTTGGATTCCAACTATTAAATCTGCTTTAAAAAGCTCCAAACACGCTTCTAGCAAAAGTTTTTCTGTGAAAGGATCACCCACTTGCACGGTTGGGCGCAAAGCTTTTGAATCCTCACTAAAGGAATCACTACTCATAACAGCCCCCCCTAAACCATCACGCCCTGTTTTTGACCCAACATAAATCACCGGATTCCCCACCCCACTTGCCTTTCCATAAAAAATTGCATCATTTTTCACAATCCCTAACGAAAAGGCATTGACTAAAATATTGCCCTCATAACTTGGCTCAAAACTCATCTCTCCACCAATTGTCGGCACCCCCATACAATTCCCATAACCGCCAATCCCTGCTACAACACCGCGCAATAAATACCGATGTTTTGCACCTATGGAATCACGCCTTGTAATATCCCCAAAACGGATAGAATTTAAGCTTGCAACAACTCTAGCTCCCATTGTGAAAATATCACGCATAATTCCCCCAACTCCCGTTGCAGCCCCAGCATAAGGCTCAATAAAGCTTGGATGATTATGCGATTCCATTTTAAACACTGCACCATATCCGCCCCCAATATCAATTACACCTGCATTCTCGCCCGGACCTTGAATTACCCAAGGAGCGCGCGTTGGAAAACCATTTAAATAGATTTTGCTAGATTTATAACTGCAATGCTCACTCCACATTGCTGAAAAAATTCCAAGCTCTACAAGATTTGGCTCACGCCCTAAAATATCTAAAATCTTTACATAATCCTCTTGTGTTAGCTTGTGTTGCTTTAAAACTTGCGATAGGTTATCCATTTTTACTTCCTTATTTGTGTGTAAAATTTACAAAATAACTGAAAGTTTAACAAATGGCGTATAAAGTAGAGATAAACTAAGAATGCAATAAAGTTAAATTCTGTAAAATATGCGCGTTTTGCTTTATGGCAATTTAGAATTGTTTGGAAAAATTTAAGGAGAAAAGTAACAATGAAATACATCAAGTTTTTCAAAGAGTTAAACAATAGAGATGTTCCCATAGTTGGGGGAAAAAATGCAAGTATTGGCGAAATGTTTCAAGAGCTTGTGCCTATGGGAATCAAAGTTCCAAATGGATTTGCAATCACAAGTGAAGCCTATTGGTATTTGCTAGATAGTGCTGGGATTAGAGAAAAAATTAGAGAATTGCTTGATGGGATTGATGTAACAGAAATTGATGTATTAAATGTTCGCTCCAAAAAAATCCGCGATATGATTTTTGGAACACCACTGCCTGAAGATTTACGCAAGGAAATCTTAGAAGCATATAGAATCTTAAGCGAAGAATATAAAATGGAAGAGGCTGATGTTGCTGTTAGAAGCTCCGCTACCGCTGAAGATTTGCCTGATGCGTCTTTTGCGGGACAGCAAGATACTTATTTAAGCGTTCAAGGGCAAACAGAGCTTATCCATTATGTGAAATCTTGCTTTGCTTCACTCTTTACAGATAGAGCGGTAAGCTACCGTGCATCAAGAGGATTTGATCATTTTAAAGTTGCGCTTTCTGTTGGCGTGCAAAAAATGGTGCGTTCTGATAAAGGAAGCTCCGGGGTTATGTTTAGTATTGATACAGAAACAGGCTTTAAAGACGCTGTATTTATCACTTCAAGCTGGGGGCTTGGAGAAAATGTTGTGGGCGGAACGGTAAATCCTGATGAATTTTATGTCTTTAAACCGGCTTTAGAATTAGGAAAACGCCCGATTTTAAAGCGACAACTAGGTCATAAAAATATTAAAATGGTTTATGCAGCACCCGGAGCATCACACCCCACAAAAAACATTGAAACCACAGAAGAAGAGCTTAAAAGTTTTTCATTAAATGATGATGAAGTTTTAACACTAGCACGCTATGCAATTTTAATTGAAAAGCACTACTCTAAAGAGGCTGGAGAGTATCGCCCAATGGATATGGAATGGGCAAAAGATGGCAATAGTGGCGAACTTTTCATTGTGCAAGCACGCCCAGAAACCGTGCAAAGTCAAAAAATGAAAAAACAAAGCAATATGCTTGAAAAATACTTCTTTAAAGAAAAAGAGAAAAAAGAAATTATCCTTACTGGAAAAGCAGTAGGTGGTAAAATTGGCACAGGCAAAATCCGTGTGATTGATAATATCGCAAATATGGGAGAGCTAAAGCAAGGCGAAATTCTTGTTACAGATAATACAGATCCAGATTGGGAGCCTGCAATGAAAAAGGCTTCTGCTGTTATTACAAATCGCGGAGGAAGAACTTGCCACGCAGCAATTGTTGCGCGCGAAATCGGTGTTCCAGCAATTGTAGGTGCAGTGGGTGCAACAGAAAAGCTAGAAACCGGAATGGAAGTTACTGTTTCTTGCGCAGAAGGTGAAGATGGCTTTGTGTATGCTGGAATCCATCCTTTTGAAATTGAAAAGATTGATTTAGCAAGTTTAGAGCAACCCAAAACAAAAATTTATATGAATATCGGAAACCCAGAAAAAGCCTTTTCTTTTTCTATGATTCCAAACAATGGTGTAGGACTTGCAAGAATGGAGTTTATCATTAATAACTACATCAAAGCCCACCCTTTAGCTCTTATTGATCTACATAATGGAAATAAAGAATTTGACGGAGTAGAAGGCGTTAGAGAGATTATGTCTGGCTATGCTAACCCCAAAGACTTTTTTATTAAAAAAATCGCTGAAGGTGTAGGAATGATTGCTTCAGCTTTCTATCCAAAGCCTGTGATTGTCCGCACAAGCGATTTTAAATCTAACGAATATTGCAGAATGGTAGGCGGAAAAGATTATGAACCCCACGAAGAAAATCCAATGATTGGCTATCGCGGTGCGTGTCGCTATTATTCTGAACAATACCGCCAAGCTTTTGAATGGGAGTGTCAAGCCCTAGCAATGGCTAGAAATGAAATGGGCTTTACAAATATGAAAATTATGGTGCCATTCCTTAGAACACCAGAAGAAGGACGCAGAGTTTTAGAGATTATGCGCAAAAATGGTCTTGTTCAAGGTGAAAATGGTTTAGAAATCTATGTAATGTGCGAATTGCCTGTAAATGTGATTTTAGCTGATGAATTCTTACAACTTTTTGATGGCTTCTCTATTGGTTCAAATGACTTAACACAGCTAACTTTAGGTGTAGATAGAGATGGAGAGCTTGTAAGCCATGTCTTTGATGAAAGAAATCCGGCATTACTTAAAATGTTTAAAATGGCAATTGACGCGTGCCAAAAACACAATAAATATTGCGGAATCTGTGGGCAAGCACCAAGCGATTACCCAGAAATTGCAGAATTTTTAGTAGAAAATGGTATCACTTCTATCTCATTAAATCCAGATTCCATTATTGAAACTTGGGATAGAATTGTAAAATTAGAGAAAAAACTAGGAATCTCTTAATTGATTGCATAATGCACATTTTGTGCGTTATGCAACTCTTCTCCGCATTTTACTCTTCATTATTTCACTTCCCTAAAAGCACAAAAGTCAATTTTAAAATCCATACAAAAATTTTATAAGTTAAAAAGATTTCAAATTTTTTTCATTTTGCCCTTGACTTTTCGGGGGGGAGGTAAAATTTCGTTTTCATTTTATTTAACAAGGAGAAAAAATGTCAAAAATTTCAATCAGTGTAAGTTGAGCTTTATTGGGCTTAGGGATTTTAGCAAGCCTAGGAAATGTAGCAAATGCAAGCACAACTTTAAACGAAAATATCACAATCGACTACGATTCTGATATTCATCAATACTTTAACCCAATGGATGATCAAAATATCATCAACTATAAAAACAACTGCACTACCAATTGTGAAGGAAGTGTAAATATAACCTTTGGAAACCGAAGTCCTTTTTGGGAACTTTCTGGAAAAGATGAAGGAAATGATAAAGAGCGCGTGCATATCAATATTGACAATGCTGATTTAACATTAATAGACGATGGAAGCTTTATTGCAAATTTCAATTTTAACGCAAAAGATATTACAGCAACAGATATTAGATTACAATCCATATATGGGTAATCCTATACAGATGCTCGCAATTTTACTCTAACAGGAACTCAAAAACCAACAGGATCTGTTTATAGCGATGATGACAAAGCCAAAATTGCTTCCATTCTTTTAGTTAATGGCTATGACAATTTTAATGGTGGCTTAAATATAGATGATAGCGACAAGGGCGGTGAAGGTGAAGGTGGAAATTTTAGAGTATATGAAAAAGCAGATATTAAAAATTCTTTATTTGTAATTGAGTGCAATGATGTCTCTAAACTTGATCTAGGAAGCGAATTTACTTATGTTAATGCTGGCAGTTTTAATACAGATATTACAACTTCTAATGAAGCAAAGCCATTTGTAAGAAAAACTTTATCTGAACTTCCACCAAACACAGATTTAAGTGGTGCAATGCATTTTCAACAAGGTGCATTTAACGCAACTGATACAAGTGTATTTGCAGAATATACACTCTCTGTTAAAAAAGGAGATAGAGAACTTTTAATTGCAACAAGCAAATTAACAGACAAAGTAACAGATTTAAAAGCAATTTTAGAGCTAGACAAAGCAATCCTTAACAGCAAACCGGATGAAAACTTGAACGCTTTTAAAGATGAAATTAACAAAAGAAAACAAGAAATTGATAAAAAAAATGCAGCATTAGGGACTTCTACTGGAAGTGGAAAAGACTTTATTGAAATTTTAGACCAGGGTTAAAAGATGATAAGCTTGCTGAAGGAATCCTAGGAAGCCTACTTAGCTCTGCTTTTGGCAATGCTGAAAAATCTAGCATTACACTCAATTTAGGAAAGCAATTAAAGCCACTTGTAGATTCCATCGAATCCTCTGCAAAATCTCAAACAGACTCTATGGGTGCAAATTCTAGTGCTAATACAGCTATGAATATCTCCAATGAAACTTCTATTACTGCAAGAAATGTGCAATATTCTAATCCTTATGCGCTTGCAAAACTCCTAAGAGACTCTAAACTTGCTGCCTTAGATTCTGATACAAAATTTGATTATTACGGAATCAATAATTCCGTAAATAGTGTTTGGGCTAATGCTTTTGGAGGAGCTAATATTATTGATGGAGATAATGGTTCTTTATATGGAGTTAGCATTGGTTATGATAGACAAATTACAGATGCTGTATTATTGGGAGTTTATGGAACTTATTCTAATTCTGAAATTAAAGATAGTGGCTCTACAAGCGAATCTGATAACTTCCAATTAGGATTTTATGCAAATTATAAATTTGCTCCAACTTGGGAATTAAATGCCAAAGCGTATGGACAACTCTCTAAAACAGATTTAGAAAATACATTGACAACAGGAATTGTTAATGCAGACTATACACAAAGATTTTTTGGCTTAAGTGCAAATGTAGGAAAAATCTTTAATCCACTAGAGGGATTTTATATTAAGCCTTTTGTAGGTGTTAATTATTATTCATGGATATACTCCAGATTATACAGAAACAGGTGTATTAGCAAAACATATTCGCAGTATGTCTAGTAATTCCGTCTCTTTAGAAGCAGGAGCTGAGTTTAGAAAATATGTTAATGAAAATTCTTATCTTTTCATTACTCCAAAAATAGAGCAATATGTTATTAATAATGGCGATGATTATGTTGCGAAGTTTATAGGTTCAACTTCTAATTTTAGCATTGAAGGTTCTGATAAAAAGAAAACTTATGGGCAAATTATTATTGGTGGCAGTATGAATATCAATGATTCTTTAAGTCTTAATGCAGGAATTGGTGCTAAACACCTTTTAGGTAGAAAAGTAGATTCTAAAGATGAAACTTATCTTAGCGGTAATGTGGGAATTAAATATAAATTCTAAAATTCTAATTTCTGCAAAGACTTAGCTATTTAATCTTAGAGCTTCGTTGTCTTCATTCTCCCTGCCTTTCTTTGGCAGGGGAACCTTTCAATCTTAAAAAAATATTTCAGAAATAATTTACTTTTTTATATTAGATTGCTTTTACAATAAAAATGTATAATGCTTGTTTTTTGAACAAAGGATTTTTGTGAAACTAGCTGTTTTTGATTTTGATTCTACTTTAATGGATGGAGAAACCATTGATTTATTAGCAAAAGCGCACGGAAGCGCAGATGCTGTGAGTGCTATCACAAAAGAAGCAATGGGTGGCAAAATGGATTTTCACCAAAGTTTAAAGCTCCGCGTTGCCACACTTAAAGGAATGCCACTTGCCAAAGTCCAAGAGATTTGTAACAACCTAACATATAATAATGGAGCAAAAGAGCTAATTAGTGAGCTAAAAGCCAGAAATTACAGAGTTGTTGTTTTTAGTGGAGGATTTGATGAGAGTGTGAGTGCTGGTCACAAGGCACTAGACTACCATATTCATTTTAGCAATAAACTTCACCATAAAGATGGAATCCTAACTGGCGAAGTAGGTGGCGAAATGATGTTTGGTTATTCCAAAGGGAGAATGATGGAAAAAATCCAAACACTTCTTAATGCAAGCTATGAAAACACCATTGCCATAGGAGATGGAGCAAATGATATTTCAATGTTTAAATACGCCAAAAAAAAGGTTGCATTTTGCGCTAAGCCTATCCTTAAAGAAGCGGCAAATATCATTGTAGATGAAAAAGATTTAATGCAAATTGTGCAACATTTAGACTAAGGAGACTTTATGCAAGAAAATATTTCATTCTCGCTTTGGTGCGATTTTATTGAACGCAACTTTTTAGAAAATGACTTTATAAAGATGGTTCAAGATGGAATCATAAATGGTGCTACAAGCAATCCGACAATCTTTCAACAGGCTTTATTAAATGAAAGCTACCAAGCACAAAAAGATTCCTTAAAAGATTTAGATAAAAAAAGCATTTATGAAGCCTTAGCCAAAGCTGATATTCAAAGGGCAGCAGAGATTTTAAAGCCTCTTTATGATAACAATCCAAATGATGGTTATATTAGCATTGAAGTTGATCCTAATTTATGCGATAACGCCAAGGCAACCACTGAAGAAGGAATCCGTCTATTTAATGCTATTAATTATCCTAATGTAATGATTAAAATCCCTGCTACAAAAGCTGGATTTAGCGCAATGGAAGAGCTAATCACGCAAGGAATATCTGTAAATGCCACTCTTGTTTTTAACAAAACCCAAGTTATCGGCTGTATGGAAGCCTTTAAAAAAGGTTATGAAAAACTTAAGCAAATAAGCAAAAAAGAGTTAAAAGACTTGCCGCGCGCAGTGGTTAGTATCTTTGTATCACGCTTTGATCGCAAATGCGATTCCATCTTAAAAGAACACGGAATCCCAAGTGCCACACTAGGCATTAAAAACGCGCAATATCTCTACCATATTCTAAATAGCTACGCACTTCCGGGCGTTCGTGCGTTATTTGCTAGCACAGGAGTTAAAGGTGATGATTTAGAACCAGCATATTATATTAAGGAACTCTACCACCCCTATGCGATTAACACTGCTCCACTCTCGGCAATCTCGGCATTTAACTACAATGAAGCTAGTGAAGCGTATCTACCAAGCATAGAAGAGCTTGAAGAGTTTTTAAAAAGCGTCAAAGATGCAGGAGTGAATTTGGATTCCATCTCCCAAGAGTTGCTAGAACAAGGGTTGAATGACTTTAAGATAGCATTTTCTAAAATTTTAGAGAGTTTATAAAAATTTTAAACATAGTTTTTGCAAAAAGTGCTATAATAGCAATTTTTATTTTAATTTTAAGGACAATAAATGTTAAGTGGAATAATTAGAGAGAGTATTTCAAAGGCAGATACAAAAGCCCTAAGAAAAAATGGTTATCTAATTGCTAATATCTATGGAAAAGGCAAGGAAAATCTCCATTGCGCGTTTAAACGCAATGACTTTATTAGGGAAGTTAAGAAAAAAACAGATTTAATCTTTGAAGTAGAAGTTGGCTCACAAAAATATCCTGTTGTAATCCAAGAATACCAAAAAGATCCAATTACTAGCGAGATTATCCATGTGGATTTAATGCTAGCGCAAAAAGGGATTGAAGCAAAATATTCTGTGAAGGTTCGCACAATTGGCACTCCAAAAGGACTTAAAAATAAGGGTGTTTTAATGATGTCTAAAAAGCGCATTAAAGTTAAAGCAGCACCTGAAAATCTCCCTAAAGATTATGAAATTAATGTGAGTGATTTAGATGTCGGTGATGTTGTGCTTGTGCGTGATTTACCGGCATTTAATGGTGTAAAAATCGTTGAACGCGATGATGTTGCCATTGTTGGTGTAATTAAATCTCGCTAATGCTTAATGTTTAATGTTTCTAATAGTGGGTTTAGGAAATCCCGGGCAAAAATACCAAAATAATCGCCACAATATTGGCTTTAGGGTTATTGACTCCCTAGTCCAAAGCCTAAATGCAGTAAAACAAAGCGCAAAAGACTTCCAAGGAGAGCTTTATAAAAGCTCTCAAATGCTACTTTTAAAGCCCCAAACTTTTATGAATCTTTCTGGAAAATCTGTTCAAAGCGTGTTAAACTTCTATAAAATCACAGATTTTTTAATTATACACGATGATTTAGATTTGCCTTTTGGAGCAATAAAGTTTAAATTTGGCGGAAGCAGTGGCGGACACAATGGCTTAAAGTCTATTGACACACTTTGTGGAAATGCGTATTATAGAATCCGATATGGAATTGGAAAACCTACCATAAAATCACAGGTGATAGACTGGGTTTTACAGGATTTTAATACCACAGAAGAAGCACATAATCAAAACTTAATCACACACTCAGCAAACGCCGCTTTAGAGATTGCTAAACTCGAATCAAGCGATAATCTTTCTAGTCAAATTTCTAGCAAATGGACACTCACACCAAAAATGGATTCCAACTTTTTACCTTTTAAAAACCCTTCTAAAGAGGCACAATGAAACTCTTTTTTTGCTATGTTAGCTTTTTGTATTTAAAATATTTTTTCTATCTTTTTGTTTCTTTGGAATGTTTTTTTGTTGCTATTGATTTAGTTAAATTTCTTGATGATCTACCAAGCTCTGCAAATCTTTTTATTCTTCTGCTAGCCTATGATTTTATGTATGCTTCACAATTCATTTTGCCTTTATCTTTAATTCTTGCGCAAATTGTGCTTTTAATAAACTTATTAAAAAGCTCGCAATTTACAGCATTTTTAGCACTCGGATTTGCAAAAATCAAGATTTTTTATCCTATATTTTTACTAAGTTTTTGTATCACTCTTTTATTTATCGCTTTAAATGCCACCCCTTTTGCCTATGCAAAAGAACGCGTGGATTTAATCATTGATCAAGGTTTTGTAGGCAATTACAAAAGCGATTTATTTGTAAAATACAATCAAAATTATATTTATTTTAAAAAAATCTACCCCCTGCTTCAAAGAGCTGAAGGCGTAATTGTTTATGAGGTTAATCCAACCCAAAACAGCCTGACACGCATTGTAGAATCCAAGATGGCACAATTTAATGGGCAAGACTGGATTTTAGAAAATGTAACTATCACTACACTTGATGATAACCTAGAGCTTGGCAAAAATCCACTAAAAATACAAAAAGAAACCACCTATAAAACCTTGCACGACTTTAAGCCAAAGATTCTAGATAATATTTATGAAAAGCAAGGAAGCATTTCAATACTTGATGCCTTTGAAGCTTTTATGCTTTTAAAAGAACAAAATGCAAACACACAAAAAGTGCGTGGTGCGCTTTACAATCTACTCTTTTTCCCTCTATTTGCGCCTTTGATTATGATTTGCCTTGCTGTTTTTATCCCAAATTCCAATCGTTACGCAAACTTTAGCTTAATGACTTTAGCGATGATTTTAGGCGTTCTGATAACTTGGGGGATCTTTTTTAGTTTCTCAAAACTATCAATTAGTGGCTTTTTGCAGCCAGAATTTAGCGTGATAATGCCAATATTTACATTATTTTTAGCTAGCAGTTTTTGCTTTTATAAAATCTTAAAAACATAAGGAGTTACAATGACAGCATTATTAAGCGTGAGCGATAAAAGTGGGATTATAGAGTTTGCAAAGGGACTTGTTTCTCTAGGATACACAATTTTATCCACAGGTGGCACACTTAAAACACTAGAGCAAAACAATATCCAAGCCCAAGATGTTAGTAGTTATACACAAAGCCCAGAAATGTTTGATGGACGCGTGAAAACTTTACACCCAAAAATCCACGGTGGAATCCTACATCGCCGCAATAACAGCGAAGATTTAAAAATTGCCAAAGAATATGGAATCGCAAACATTAACCTAGTGTGCGTAAATCTCTATCCTTTTAAAGCCACCATTGAACGCACTGATGATTTTGATGCAATCATTGAAAACATTGATATAGGTGGTCCTTCTATGGTGCGTGCAGCGGCAAAAAACTTCGCATCTGTGCTAATTGTTACAAATCCTAGCGATTATACAAAGGTTTTAGAAAAACTACAAAACAAGCAAAATACCTTGGAATTTCGCCAACAAATGATGATAAAGGCTTTTGAACACACCGCAAGTTATGATTGCATGATAGCAAACTATATGAATCAACGCTTTAATAATGGTTTTGGTGAATCACATTTTATCAGTGGAAAACTTGTATCTCCCACACGCTATGGTGAAAATCCCCACCAAAAAGGTGCGTATTATGAGTTTGAAAACTTCTACTCTATCGCTTTTAAAACTCTAAAGGGCGAAGCAAGTTTTAACAACCTAACAGATATTAATAGTGCTGTTAAAATTGCCTCAAGCTTTGGAGAATCCCCCTGTGTTTGCATTGTAAAACACGGAAATCCTTGTGGATTTGCACTAAAGAGTAATGCTCTAGACTCTTATAAAGAAGCATTAAAATGTGATAGCATATCTGCCTTTGGTGGCGTTGTGGCAGTAAATGCTCCAGTAGATCTTACCCTAGCACAAGAGATTAATAAAATCTTTATTGAAGTGCTTGTTGCTCCTGAAATCTCACAAGAAGCACTAAAAGAATTTGAAACTAAAAAGAAAATCAAGCTTTTTGTTTGTGGAGGAAAAACCCTAAAATTCCCAAAAGATACACAAGATTTTAAACACATTGAAGGGGGATTTGTTTTACAAGACTCCGATTATGTGGATAACAATGAAGTTAAAGGCGCAAAATGCGTTAGTCAAAAACAAGCCACACAAGCGCAAATGCAAGATTTAGAGATCGCCTATAAACTTGCAAGCCTCGTGAAGTCTAATTGTGTTGTATATGTCAAAGATTCTGCAATGGTTGCTGTTGGAATGGGAATGACAAGCCGTGTGGATGCCGCAAAGGCAGCAATTAAAAAGGCGCAAGATATGGAATTAGACTTAAGCGGTTGCGTTCTAGCAAGCGAAGCATTCTTTCCTTTCAAAGATAGCATTGAAGAAGCGCATAAAGTAGGCGTTAGCGCTGTGATTGAACCTGGAGGAAGCATAAGAGATGATGAAGTGATTGAGTGTGCAAATGCAAATGAGATCGCATTGTATTTTAGTGGAAAACGCCATTTCTTGCACTAGATTAGTTTTTATAAAAATTTTTAATTATAAGCTAGAAGCGTGATTCTTTTTAACTTCCTTAACAACTGCAAAAAATTCAAGGAGTCCTCCCTTGTGAAAAGTTTTACAAGCTTTTATAAGTGCGCTTCCAAGTCTATAAGAAAAAGTTTGTTTTTCTTGTATTACGCTTTTGTAATCCTCATAAGAACTCAAAGGAGGCAATTTCAAATGCGGCTCTTTTTGGATAATGCATTTATAAAATTTTGCTTCCCTCTTATGCTTTAGCGCAATCACAATAAGAATAAAAGGTAACTTTAGGCATCCCCTAAAGCTTTTATAATTCTTAATAATGGCATAACCAAGTTTATAAGACAGATGATAACGGACTCTTTCATAGCCATAAGTTGTCCTTGCTATAAACCCTTTTGCATTTAAACTGCCACCAGCCTTTAACCATTGTTCATAGTAGAAATTCCATTGTTTCCAGATTTGATTACAAAGCCTATTATTCCAAAAGCGATTTTTTTTACCATATGCGTGAATTAAAACAGGATTACAATTTAAGCGCCATAGCACACTGCCAGCATAACGGCTATTTAAATTTTTTATTTTTAATTTTTTTTCAAAAATAAGCAAAGAAAAAATTGCCTGATCATTTAAAGCATTTAACGCACTTTGACGATAAATAAAATCATAGCATTCTAAAGGATTTTCTATTGTATCATTAAACACTATAATTCCTGTTCTAAAAATATTCAAATTGGCAAATTCTTGTGGCGCAGAAGGCAAACTTAATTTAAGAGGATTCTTTCCGCTATTGGCAGCTAGCATATAACCTTGCTTTCGCAAATCCTTTAAATGTCCAATTTCTTGAAGCAATAAAATATCAAAATCCAAATACACTATACATTCACACTCATCTAAAAATCTAAATCCCTCAAAACAAGCATATACCATATGTGTCCAACGCGACAAGAAACCATTATTATGTAGAGTAATGGAAGTTTTTGTAAAAGCATTTAATTTTTGCAAAAAATCCTCTTTGCTAAAGGACTCAAAATGCACCTTGCTACTCCCAGCAACTCTAAGCAAAGCCTCTTTATCACTCAAACTAAAACCATCATGAATGCAATAAAAAATATCTATATCTTGTCCACTTTCTTGCATTTTTTGCTTAATATTTGCTATTAATGCTCCAATAACAAATGCAGAATCACAAGTGGCACACAACAAAACTCCAAAGGAATGTTTTTTCATTTTTGTCCTCTTCTTTGTGGGGTATTAAATTTGTAGCTACACACTTTTAACTCTAAGCTATGATTTATTCTTCAATATAATTCTTAAGCTTTCTTCCTACTTTTGGATGTTTAAGTTTTT
>Oklahoma_p2__coassemble_757_pt1 | contig 24275 bp, 20 predicted proteins | sample Oklahoma_p2__metabat2_low_PE_004 | metagenome-assembled genome bin Oklahoma_p2 | reverse complement strand
GCATATTATAGGGTTTTATTAAGCTTTATATTAAAGCTTAAATTTATAAAAAATTTTATTTTTTAAAGTTACATTTAGTAACAGATAATAGAATATTATGAATGCTTTCAAAATATCTTATATTAAGTGATAGAATAATTTTAGTATAATTGGCACATTTTTTATTTTAAATTTTAAAAGGAATGGCGTGGATTTTTTTGACTACGCAATATACAATATTGAGTATCGTGATCCGCTTTTTGGCATTATAGTGCTGATTTTTTGCATAGGGCTTGTGAGTCTTTTTGGGTATTACTGGAATTATATCATTAGCCAAAAACAACAAAAATCTTTAAGTAAATTTATAGAAAGTTTTGATTATGTAGGCTTTGATAAGGAAGTTAAGGAATTCTTAGCCCTAAGCCCAAATCCGATTCCATCTCTACTCTTTATGGCAAAAATGTATCAAAAAAGTGCAAATTATGAAAAGGCTATCCGTCTTTATGCCACACTTTTGGACTCCCTTAAAAATCCCCTTGATAAGATTCCTATTTTAGAATCTTTAGGACTTGTTTATAGCAAGGCTGGCTTTCCCTTGCGTGCAAAAGAGATTTATTTAGAAATTCTTCATCATTATCCGCGTAATCCTGTGGTTTTAAATGCTCTTATTAAAATTTATGAAGAGTTAAACGCCTTTGAAGATGCGCTAAATGCGCTAGATTGCCTAGAAGAAATGCAAGGCAACACACAGCTTCACAAATTCTATCTAAAGGCTAAAATTCTAATTTTAACTCATAAAAACGCAACTAATCAAAATCAACTTCCCTCTAGGCTTCTTTCTTTGCTAAAAAAAGAGCCAAAGCTTACGCGTTTAATTTTAAGTTTTTTAAAAGACTATCATCCTACGCTATTTTGGCAATGCATCTTAGAGATTCCTTATAATGCACTCGTGCAAATCCTAGATATAATATGGAATCAAAAAGAGATTCCAACTTCTTTGCTAAAAGAGTTAGAAAGTGCCACTTTAGAGAATAATCAAAGTCTTTTAAAAGATATTTTAGAAGCAAAAGGAATCTTACCTTTAAGCGTGTCCAAAAAGGCAACTTTTGAACTAGAAACGCTGTGTTTATTGCGCGCAGATACTAACTATCAAGGGGATTTGCGCTTTAGCTATCAATGCACAAATTGTAGCGGAACCTCCCCGCTTGCTTTTGATCGTTGTCCGCATTGTGATGGATTATTAACTTCAAAAACACTGGTATTTTTAAAGGAAAGAAAAGATGAAGTGTGTTACTCTTTTTTGTGATGGTTCTTCTTTGGGAAATCCGGGTTTTGGTGGCTGGTGTGGAATTTTACGCTATAAAGAGTCTGAAAAGGTCTTAAGCGGTGGTGCAAGAATCGCTACAAATAACCAAATGGAATTAACGGCGTTAGTTATGAGCTTAGAAGCTCTAAAAGAGCCTTGCGAAGTGCTTGTGGTTTGTGATTCTAAATATGTTTTAGATGGACTTAGCAAGTGGCTTCCAAACTGGATTGCTAAAAACTTTAAAAATGTCAAAAACACTGAACTTTGGCAACGCTACATCAAAGCTGCAAAACCTCATAAAATCAAAGTAGAATGGGTCAAAGGGCATAGTGGGCATTGCGAAAATGAGCGGTGCGATAAGATTGCCAAAGAAGAAGCATTAAAATTCAAAAATACTTAAGGATTATCGTGGATTTAAAACATTTTGAAAAAACATTGGGCTATCACTTTAAGGCGCAAAATTTACTTAAAGAAGCACTGACACACAAAAGTGCAAAAAAAGGCGCACACAACGAGCGCTTGGAGTTTTTAGGTGATGCGGTTTTGGATTTGATTATTGGAGAGTTTTTATATAATAAATTCCCAAATTCAAGAGAGGGTGAACTCTCTAAAATGCGCGCTTCAATGGTTAATGAAAAAGCCTTTGCCAAAATTGCAAGATATTTAAATATTGGTGAGTATCTTTTTATCTCAAATTCTGAAGAGCAAAACAATGGAAGAAAAAAGGATTCTATTTTATCAAATGCCTTTGAAGCAGTTATTGGCGCGATTTATTTAGAAAGTGGCTTAGATATAGCACGCAATTTAATGCATAATCTCTTAAGCGCGGTGTATCCAAGCATTGATTTAAACAGCCTATTTTACGATCATAAAACAGCCTTACAAGAACTTACGCAAGCAAAGTTTGGAGAAACTCCAGAATATGTTTTGCTAGATTCTAGCGGACCAGATCATAATAAAAACTTCTTAATAGGTGTAAAAATTCAAGGAAAAGAGTTTGCAAAAGCAAGTGGCAAAAGTAAAAAAGAAGCTCAGCAAATTTGTGCAAAAATCGCCATTGAAGTCTTAAAGGGTTAAGATGAACACTTTTGGAATCGCGCTTAAGGTTACAACCTTTGGGGAGAGCCACGGAGCTGGGATTGGCGGGGTGATTGATGGGTTACCTTCTGGTATTGTGCTTGATGAAGAATTTTTACAAACAGAAATGCTAAGGCGTATGGGTGGCAGGAATCTTTACTCCACACAACGCAAAGAAGCCGATAGAGTTGAGATTTTAAGCGGTGTATTTGAGGGCAAAACCACAGGCACGCCACTTGGATTTTTTGTCCAAAATTCTGCTAATAAAAGCAAGGATTATGATTCTATTAAGGATTTATTCCGTCCCGGACACGCGGATTTTACTTATTTTCAAAAATATGGATTCCGAGATTTTAGAGGTGGTGGTAGAAGCAGTGCTAGAGAGAGTGTAGCGCGCGTTGCTGCTGGAGCAATTGCTAAAATGTTTTTAAGGTATTTTAACATTAAGGTGCAAAGTGGAATCCTAAGCATTGGTGCGATTAAGGGAGAAGAAGTTGATTTTAATTACGCAAAGAGAAGCGAGATTTTTGCCCTAGATAAAAAAATGGAATCCAAACAAAAAGAAGCCATAATGCAAGCAAAAAGCGCACATAATAGCATAGGTGGCGTTGCGCTAATTTGTGCTAGTGGAGTGCCAACAGGACTTGGAGAGCCTTTGTATTACAAGCTTGATAGTGCCATTGGCGCATTAATGCTTGGTTTAAATGGGGTTAAGGCGGTAGAAATTGGCAAAGGTGTGGAATCTACACTTTTGCTAGGCTCAGAAAATAATGATGAAATGGACGCTCAAGGGTTTTCAAGTAACCATTGTGGCGGAATTTTAGGAGGAATTAGCACGGGAGGTGAAATTGCTATTAAAGTGCATTTTAAGCCTACGCCTAGCATTTTCTTGCCCCAAAACACACAAGATATTCAAGGCAATGTAGCAGAATGCAATATTAAAGGGCGACACGATCCTTGCGTTGCAGTGCGTGGAAGTGTAGTTTGTGAAGCACAACTTGCATTAATTTTAGCGGATATGCTTTTATTAAACGCAACAAGCAAGCTTGAAAATCTACAAAAACTCTATACACTCTAATGCCCACAAAAACTGCTCTACTCTTTGCTGATGAAAAACTTGGCGTAGGTTTAGGGCATATTAGCCGTTGCACTGCTCTTAAAGAAGAATTAGAAGAACAAGGTTTTGTAGCAAAAATTTTAGATTCTTGCTTTTTGGATTCCTACTTTTTAGATTCTTGCAATCTAAAAATACTTTATGATTTAATTGTTATTGATTCTTATGTATTACCCTTAGATTCCTATGTTTTAGCTACAAAATATGCCAAAAAATGCTTATTTTTTGATGATACTTTGCGTCTTGATTATCCACAAGGGATTATTATTAATAGCGCAAATATGGAATCTAAAAAATACAAAGAAAAATACCCTAATCACACGCTATTTTTAGGCAATGGATACGCACTAACACAACGCACCTTTAAGCACCAAAGCCCCAAAAAACTTGATCCTATCATAAAGCGTGTTTTAATCACACTAGGCGGTGATGATATTTTAGGTTTAAACACCCCCATATCTTACGCGCTTTCAAACACTTTTCCAAGCTTACAAATCTATTGTATCACAAAAGATTCTCTCCAACTACCAAAATGTGTTAAAGCTTACTCCCAACTAAACGCTCAAGAAATGGCGCAATGTATCCGCTCAATGGATCTTTGTATTTGTGCTTGTGGACAGAGTTTAAGAGAGATTCTTTATTGTGGAGTTCCAGTTATTGCGCTAGAAGTTGCAGATAATCAAAGCGCAAATTTAGAAAGTTTTCAAACTTGCACCTTAAATCTTCCAAAAGCCTATGCTATGCCAAAAGAACAAATTTTACAAAGCGTTATAGAGCTTGTCAAAAAGTCTCAAAATCTATCCTTGCGCTTGAAGCACCGCCGCATTGCTAAGGCATTATTAACATATAAGAATCTATGGAAAGGCGCGTTTTAATCTTTAAAACATTTCTGAAGCCATCTTCAAAAAACACTTGAAAAACCGCATAATAAAGCGAGTTTTTAATTGAAAAAAAGTAGAATTTTGGAATTTTTAGTTGAAGGTATCACAATGAAAACAAAAGATATAAGGGCTTTGTATTTAGAATTTTTTAAATCTAAGGGACATCAAGTGTATGAGTCTATGCCTTTAGTGCCAGATGATGCGAGCTTGCTTTTTACTAATGCAGGAATGGTGCAATTTAAGGATATTTTCACAGGTAAGATTCCAACGCCTAAGCAAAGGCGTGCTACAAGCGCGCAACTTTGTATCCGCGCAGGTGGAAAACATAATGATTTAGAAAATGTCGGCTACACCGCGCGCCATCATACGCTTTTTGAAATGCTTGGCAACTTTAGCTTTGGCGATTATTTCAAAAAAGATGCGATTGCGTATGCGTGGGAGTTTGTTACAGAAGTTTTAGGCTTTGATAAATCTGTGTTATATGTAACAATCCACGAAAGTGATGATGAAGCTTTTGAACTATGGTGCAAACATATAGACTCTAGTCGTATTAAAAGAATGGGTGATAAGGATAACTTCTGGCAAATGGGCGATACAGGTCCTTGTGGTCCTTGTAGTGAAATTTTTGTGGATCAAGGAGCGGAATTTTTTAATGGAGAAGAAGACTATTTTGGCGGAGATGGGGATAGATTTTTAGAAATATGGAATCTTGTGTTTATGCAGTATGAAAGAAGTGCCGATGGGAGCTTAAAACCTTTACCTAAACCTAGTATTGATACAGGAATGGGGTTAGAGAGAGTAGCTGCACTTTTGGAAGGCAAACGCTCTAATTTTGACTCTAGCATTTTTATGCCTTTAATCCACAAGGTAGAATCCTTAAGCAAACAAACTTATGTCTATGAAAGTGGTGCGAGCTTTCGTGTAATTGCCGATCACGCGCGCGCTGTGGCGTTTCTACTCGCACAAGGGGTAAATTTTGACAAAGAAGGCAGGGGCTATGTCTTGCGTAGAATCTTGCGAAGAGCAGTAAGACACGGCTATTTGCTAGGCTTAAGAAAGGCGTTTTTATATGAAGTAGTAGGCGTTGTGTGTGATACTATGGGAGGGCATTATGGCTATTTAAAAGAGCGTAAAAATGCTGTGCAAGAACAATGCAAGGCGGAAGAAGAAAGGTTTTTTGAGACGATAGAAAGCGGAATGGCATTGTTTAATGCGGAGTTAGATTCTATGCAAAAAAAGAGTGAAAAAAGTTTTAATGGAGATATTGCCTTTAAACTTTATGATACCTACGGCTTCCCTCTTGATTTAACGCAAGATATGTTGCGTGAGCTTAGCTTAGATGTGGATATGCAGAGCTTTGAAAAATGTATGCAAGAACAAAAAGATAGAAGCAAAGCACATTGGAAAGGAAGCGGTGATAGCACCAAAGATGGCGATTTTAACGCACTTTTGAGTGAATTTGGAGAGAATAAATTTATAGGATATGAAAGCGTAAGCGCAAAATCTAAGATTTTAGCTTTGTTAGATTCTAACTTCAAAAAAGTGGAATCTTTACAGGCAGGGAAAGAGGGATATGTAATGCTAGAATCTACTCCTTTTTATCCAGAGTCAGGGGGACCAGTTGGCGATAAAGGTTTTTTATTGGGGCATTCAATATTGAGCGATAAATCAGGGAGTGCTTCGTCTTGCTCACTGCAACGCACGCTTAGTGCGTCTCATTCGCAAGACTTGCACAACCCTGATTTCTCATCTCAATCCTTAGAATGCCAAGACTCTCACAAAGTGGATTCTAGTAGTCCGCAAAATATAGTCGCTAAAGTTTTAGATACCCAAAAATACTTTGGGCTAAACCTTTCCAAAGTCGTTGCTACAAGTATGCTAAAGGCTGGGGATTTGGTAAAAGCACAAGTAGATTCTAGTCGCTTTGAAATTGCCAAGCACCACTCCGCAACGCATTTGCTGCATTATGCACTAAGGCAGATTCTAGGTAGCCATATTGCCCAAGCTGGAAGCCTTGTAGAAGTAAATCGTTTGCGTTTTGACTTTAGCCACCCAAAGGCGTTAAACACAGATGAGCTAGAGCAAATAGAAGCCTTAGTTAATAGCAAAATTGCAGAATCCTCCCCACAAGTGTGCGAAACTATGGGGATTACAGAAGCTAAAGCAAAAGGGGCTATGGCACTTTTTGGCGAGAAGTATGGGGAGAATGTGCGGGTTATTAGCTTTGGAGATTCTATTGAGCTATGTGGAGGGATTCACATACAAAATACTGCGGAGATTGGAAGCTTTTATATTGTGCGTGAAAGTAGCGTGAGTAGCGGAGTTAGGCGCATTGAAGCAGTGTGTGGAAAAGCAGCGTATCACTATGGAAAAAATGCGCTAGAGTCCATAAAACAGGCAAAGGAAGCCCTTAAAGCACAAGATATAATACAAGGAATCTTTAAGCTAAAAGAGCAGCTAAAAGAGCTTAAAGAAAAGGCTAGCAAGAGTAGCACGGGCGCACAAACATTGGAATCTAAAATGCTAAATGGCGTCAAGCTTATAGCCTTAAAGCTAGAAAATACCGATACAAAAGAAGCTAAAGAGCTTGTAGATAACGCAAAAAATGAAAATGAAAAAGTTGCAATTCTACTTATCACAGAATCTAGTGGCAAAGTTACAATTACTGCTGGAGTAAAAGGTGTAGAATCCAAACTCAAAGCTGGAGCTTGGGTAAAACAAGTCGCACAAATTCTTGGCGGTAATGGCGGGGGCAGAGATGACTTTGCTACTGCTGGAGGCAAGATTACAGATTCTAACAAGATAAAAGAAGCTTTGGAGTTAGCAGAAAAGGTTTTTCAAGATATATTTAATTAAAGAAGTATTGAAGTAAAAAGGATTCCAGATGGAATCCTTTTATATTAGAGCCTTGATTCGTAGCGTCTAAGCATATATAAGCGTTTAAGCATTTTCTTGCGTGCGCTAATTTTTTGCTTTTTACGCTTTTCAGTTTTTGGTTCAAAAAATCTTCTTGCGCGACTTTCAGTTACAACAAGGTTTCTATCTGCTTGTTTTTTAAACTTTCTATACGCATCATCAAAAGATTCGTTTTCCCTAACTTTGATACCTGGCATCTAAATCACCACCTTCGTGTAAAAATTATAGCTTCAAAATTAAAGCACATAATTCTAGCACAAAGCAAGTAAAAAATGTGAAAAAATCACATAACAAACACAAAAAATTTTATTTTTTTGCTACTTTTTACACTTATTGCGCTAGTATTGTGGCAAAATTTTTATATTTTCAAGGAGCTTTTATGGAACAAGTGCGCAATATGCGACAATATTTCAAAAAACGCTATGTAATGTATCTTATCACAACAATTATTGTTTTTGCGATTCCATTTATCCAAATCAATGGCAATCAAATTTTTCTCTTATCTTTTGATCACAAACAATTGCATTTGCTTGGCGTTGCTTTTGATATGCAGGAATTGTATTTAATGCCCTTTTTGTTAATTTTAATGTTTTTATCCATATTCTTTCTAACCACGCTTGCTGGGCGTGTATGGTGTGGCTGGGCGTGTCCGCAAACGATTTTTCGCGTGCTGTATAGGGATTTGCTAGAAACTAAAATTTTACGCTTACGCAAACGCATTGAAAATCGCCAGTTAGAACCTGATATGAGCTTAGGTATTAATAAAGCAAAAAAGGTTGTGGCGGTGTTAATCTGGTCGCTTTTGGCACTGATTGCAGCGTCAAATTTTATGTGGTATTTCGTGCCACCAGCGGATTTTTTTACCTATATCCAAAATCCACTAGAACATAAGTATTTGCTGATTTTCTTACTTGTAATCGCACTTTTTTTAATTGCTGATATTGTATTTATCAAGGAAAATTTCTGTATTTATATGTGTCCTTATAGCCGCGTGCAAAGTGTTTTATATGATAATGATACAATTATGACTGTGTATGATTATAAGCGTGGTGGAGCTGTATTTGATCCTAAAGGTATCAAGCTTTGGAAAAAGCCTGAAACGCCAAATGCTGAATGTATTGGCTGTGAAGCATGCGTGAAAATCTGCCCCACACACATTGATATTAGAAAAGGAATGCAGTTAGAGTGCATTAACTGCCTTGAATGCTCTGATGCTTGCACGCGTGTAATGGGAAAACTTGGTAAAGAAACGCTGATTTCTTGGACAAGCCCGCAAAGTATTGAAGAACGCCAAAAAGTGCGTTATGTGCGCTTTAAAACCATTGCTTATGTGGTTGCGCTTGGAATCGTTTTTGCAGGACTTTTGGCAATGAGCTCTACAAAAGAGAATATGCTCTTAAATATTAATCGTGGCGAGCTATCAATCCGTGATAATAATATTGTAGAAAACTCTTATATCTTTTTATTTCAAAACACAAGCAATGAAGATTATAAATTCTATTTTGAAGTTGAAAATAACGATGCAATTAAGATTAAACGCCCTAGCAAGCCTTTCTTGATCAAAGCTGGTGAGAAACAAAAACAGCCTGTTACACTCTATACAGACAAAAATCTCGCACAAGATGCGCAAAAAAACACGCATATTCAACTTCAAATCAAAGCCTACGCGCTAGATAGCAAAGAACCTATTGAAGTGCATAGAAAAAGCGTATTTATCTATCCACCCAGCAAAGTGATTAATAGATAAATGCGTAATAGTGCAATCTATTTTTTTCTTATCGCCTTTGTGCTAACTCTCTTAGCACTCTTTAGGCTTTATGCGCCTTTTTTGATGAATCTTTTAATTGCATTTTTACTCTTTATTGCTACACAAGGTATTTATTGTGCTTTGTTAAAACGCCTAAAATCCCAACTTCTTGTTTCTGCGCTGATGGTTTTGATACTTATCACGCTCTGTTTTGTGCCGATTTTTTATATTTTACTAAGCCTTGCAAATATTGCAACAAACTTAGATTTAGGCAATTTTCAAAACTTCTTGCTAGATACACAAGCTCGCTTAACACTTTTTAGCAAGGATTTAATCTTATATTTGCCTGATATTATACAAAATGAAATGAATACCTATTTAGAGCAATTTCACGCAATAAACTGGGGAGATATTCTTAAGCAAGGACTAAATCTCATTGCCAAAGCTTCAAAAAATAGCATTTCTTTTGTTAGTGATACGCTATTTATCCTAGTTTTTCTTTTCTTTTTTTATTATTATGGAAATACTTTGGGGAGTTACTTTTTAGGACTAATTCCTTTTAATCCCACACAAACAAAATCTCTTTACAATGAAGTGAGCGCTGTTATTAGCGTGGTGTTTTATTCCTCTATTTTTTCAATGATTTTACAAGGCACGCTTTTTGGAATCCTAATGCTTTTTTTTGGCTATAATTCCTATTTACTTGCTATTTTTTATGGTGTTACTTCCCTTGTTCCAGTTGTTGGTGGTTCTCTTGTGTGGCTTCCTATTGTCGGGTATGAACTTTATCTTGGCAATTACACAAATGCTATTGTTATTGCACTCTACTCTATTATTATCATTGCAACCCTTGCTGATAATGGCATAAAACCCTTTATCATTGCTTTTATTAACCGCGTGTTAATTAAAACCCCTGTGCAAATTAATGAAATGCTAATATTCTTTGCCATCATTGCTGGTCTTACAAGCTTTGGATTTTGGGGAATTGTGCTTGGACCTGCAATTACTGCACTATTTATTGCATTACTTAGGATTTACCAAACGCTTCTAAACTCAAACAAGGATTAATTTTAAGCTTCTAATCTATTTTAATTCTTAAAAATCCTATATGCAATATTTATTGCATATAGGATTTTACCCTATGCAAGTTATTCTAAAAAAATATTTTTTTATCTGTATAATTGACTTCATTTTGCTATAATGCCACTTTAATTTTAAAAGGAGTGATTATGCAATGCCCTGTCTGTGTTGGTGTAGATTTAGTAATGAGTGAGCGAAGTGGCGTTGAGATTGATTATTGCCCAAAATGTCGCGGCGTCTGGCTTGATCGTGGAGAGTTAGATAAAATTATTGAGCGTTCCAATAATCAAGGAGAACAAAGGCAAAATTATCAGCAAGCCCCACAACCAAATTACCAAAATACACAGCACCACCCCCAAGATTACCGCCATCATAAAGATTATAAATACAAAAAGCGCGAAAGTTTCTTTAGCGAACTCTTTGATTTTTAGCAATGATTATTATTCCAGCAAGACTTAAATCTACGCGTTTTCCTAACAAGGTCTTAGCGCAAATTAATGGAATCCCTATGGTGGTTCGCACCGCGATGCTCGCTCAAAAAGTTGATGATGCTGTGGTAGCTTGTGATGATTCTAGTATTGTTGATATTTGCGCACAATACAAGATTCCTTATGTCTTAACAAGCAATGCACACGAAAGTGGCACAGATAGAATCGCTGAATGTGCGCGTATTTTGAAGCTTAGAAGCTCTGAAATTGTGATAAATTTACAAGCTGATGAGCCTTTTTTAGAAATTGAAGTGATACAAGCCCTAAAACACTTAATGCATAACACTAAAACCCCATTTATGGGAAGTTGCGCAAAGATCATCACACAAGACGAAGCACAAGATCCCAATCTTGTCAAAGTTGTGCTAAATGCAAATAACGAAGCAATTTATTTTTCACGCGCTAAAATTCCCTACAATAGAGACAATTTGGATTCCGTGATTTACTATGGGCATTTAGGGCTTTACGCCTTTAGTGCAGAGAGTTTGCAAGAGTTTTGCACCTTGCCAAAATCCACTTTAGAATCTGTTGAAAAGCTAGAACAACTCCGCGCATTAGAAAATGGTAAAACCATCGCAATGGCAAAGGTAGAATCAAAATCTTTTGGTATTGATACCCAAGAAGATTTAGAACGCGCTTTAAAAACCTATCTTAATTAATGGCTATATCCATAAAATTCCATTTTCACTTTTGCTTTTTAAGCTTAAAAATAATCTAAGCATTTTTAGAGTAAAAGCTAAACGCAATTTACATTGACAGCATAAACTAAATATTATTTATTTTAAACTAAAGAAAGGACAAATAAGTATGGAGAAATCTAATAAAAGGGTGTATTTAGACAATAACGCCACAACAATGTTAGATCCAAAAGCAAAAGAGAAAATGGAAGTGTATTTTTGTGAAAAATATGGCAATCCCAACTCTTTGCATAGTTTTGGCACAGAAACACATCCAGCAATTAGAGAAGCTTTTGAGTCTCTTTATGAAGGTATTAATGCGCGCGATGAAGATGATATTATTATCACCTCTTGTGCAACAGAGAGCAATAACTGGGCTTTAAAGGGTGTATATTTTGATATTTTGCGTTTTGGTGAGAAAAACCATATTATTACAACAGAAGTGGAACATCCAGCAATTCTTGCAACCTGTCGCTTCTTGGAAGATTTGGGAGTGAATGTTACATATCTACCCATTGGAGAGAATGGCACGCTAAGTGTTGCCGACCTTGAAGTAGCAATCACAGATAAAACCGCCCTTGTTAGTATAATGTGGGCAAATAATGAAACAGGAATCATTTTTCCTATTGAAGAAATCGGAGCAATCTGCAAAAAACATGGAATCCTTTTTCATACAGATGCCGTGCAAGCTATTGGTAAAATTCCTGTAGATGTGCAAAAGTGCAATATTGATTTATTAAGCTTTAGTGCGCATAAATTCCATGGACCAAAAGGAATTGGTGGTTTATACATTAAAAAAGATGTGAGACTCACTCCCTTATTCCACGGCGGCGAACATATGGGCGGACGCCGTAGCGGAACTTTAAATGTGCCTTATATTGTAGCAATGGGTGAAGCAATGCGTCAAGCAACACTCTATCTTGACTTTGAACGCAATAATGTTAGAAGATTACGCGATAAATTAGAAGACTCGCTTTTAGGGATTAAAGATACTTTTGTGGTAGGAGATCGCTCTTTAAGAGTGCCAAATACAATTTTAATTAGCATTCGCGGTGTTGAAGGTGAAGCAATGCTTTGGGATTTAAATAAAAATGGAATCGCTTGTTCAACAGGCAGCGCTTGTGCAAGTGAGGATTTAGAAGCAAATCCAGTAATGAGTGCTATTGGAGCAGATAAAGAATTGGCACACACGGCAGTTAGGATCTCACTTAGCCGCTTTACAAGTGAAGAAGAGATTGATTATGCAATTGGAGTTTTTAAGAAATCTATTGAACGCTTAAGAACAATTTCAAGCAGTTATTAAAGGAAAAAATATGGCAAAAAATGAATTATTAGGTGGAGCATTGTGGGACGCATATTCTAAAAAAGTTAGCGATAGAATGGACAATCCCACACATTTAGGAGTTATCACACAAGAAGAAGCCGATAAGAGGGGCTTAAAATTAATTGTTGCAGATTATGGTGCAGAAGCGTGTGGCGATGCTGTGCGTTTATATTGGCTTGTGGATTCTAATGATGCGATTGTAGATGCAAAATTTAAGAGTTTTGGCTGTGGGACGGCGATTGCAAGTAGTGATATGATGGTTGAGCTTTGCTTAGGCAAAAAAGTGCAAGAAGCCGTAAAAATCACAAATATTGATGTAGAAAAAGCCTTGCGCGACGATCCAAATACTCCAGCAGTTCCGGGACAAAAAATGCATTGTTCTGTAATGGCATATGATGTAATTAAAAAAGCAGCTGCACTTTATCTAGGCAAAAATCCTGAAGATTTTGAAGATGAGATTATTGTCTGCGAATGCGCTAGAGTAAGTCTTGGGACACTTAAAGAAGTGATTAAACTTAATAATTTAAAAAGCGTAGAAGAAATCACAGAATATACAAAAGCAGGCGCATTTTGCAAAAGCTGTATTAAGCCTGGGGGGCACGAAGAGAGAGAATATTATTTAGTTGATATTTTAAAGGAAGTGCGTGCTGAAATGGAAGAGGAATCCCTAAGAGAAAAAGCAGATGCACAAAGTCAAGGGGATTTGAAATTTACAGAAATGACAATGGTGCAAAAGATTAAAGCCATTGAAAACACTATTGATGAAAAAATCCGTCCAATGCTAATGATGGATGGTGGAAATATGGAAATCATCGATTTAAAAAATGGAAGTGATGGATATACTGATGTTTATATCCGGTATTTAGGAGCTTGTAGTGGTTGTGCTAGCAGTGCTACTGGAACGCTCTTTGCCATTGAATCTGTCTTGCAAGAATCTTTAGATTCTAGTATTAGGGTATTCCCTGTATAAAATGAGACGCAATGAATTTGAATGTATAGATTCCGAGCTGATGGAATCTATGCTAGAAAAAATTGAATTTGGAGTAATAATTATTCCGGATATTGAACCTTATGGAGCTCCAGTTAGCTTTTGCTATTGTGAAAATGAAATTTACTTACACGGCGCAAAGAGTGGTAGAAAATACCATCTCTTAAAAGAGAATCCTAAAGTTTCTTTTACTGCTACAAAAGTTTATTCTTATATCCCCTCTACTTTTCTAAATAATACTATGATCCCAACGCAGTTTTTCTTTTCAATTTATTTAAGTGGCATTTTCAAAACAATAACCGAAACACAAAGAAAAAAAAACATATTCTAAAAACTCTTGTTCAAAAATATGAACCTTCTCACCAATCTTTAAATATGGATTTAGGACAATTTGAAGGGCAAGAAAAAGGCGTGTTTGTAGGAACAATAGAAATAATTAGCAAAAGCATTAAAGCAAAATTTGGACAGAATCTAAAAGCAAATGCTAGAGAACAAATTATTAAAGATTTACAAAAGAGGGGGACAGAACTTGATAAAAATACCATAAAAATGATACGATATTTTAATAGCTAACTAAAATTCAATTTATTTTTATTTAAGATGAGATAAAATTTCATTTGCCCTTTTTGAGACTTGTGCAATAGGCTTTTTGGATAATGCTTCAGGGTGGGAACACAGCAGAGCCTCTAAAAAGTTTATGTGCCGCAAGTATCTTAAAAGGGGGTATTAAAGATTTAAAATGACAAAAAAACTTCCCATAGAGCAATTTTTACAAACAGATTTTTCTCATATCATAGATGTGCGTTCTCCCAGAGAATACGAGCAATCACACATTCCAAATGCCATAAATTACCCTGTTTTAAATGATGATGAGTTTGAGTATATCGGCACACTTTATAAACAAAACTCTTTTAAAGCCAAAGTTTTAGGGGCAAGCTTTGTGAGCGCTAATATCTCTAAGCATCTTTTAAAACTGCAAGATAAAATCAGCCCAAAAAAATCTATTGGAATCCATTGTGCTCGTGGAGGAATGCGCAGTCAAGCACTTGGAATCATACTTCATCAAATTGGTTATCAAGTTGCCTTACTAGAAGGTGGTTACAAAGCTTATCGCAAGGAAGTGGCGCGCTATTTACAAGCCCCCTTACCACACCACTTTATTACTCTTATAGGACAAACAGGGAGTGGCAAGAGTGAGATTATTGCTTCTTTTGAAAATTCTTTAAATTTAGAAGGGATTGCAAAGCATTTAGGCTCTAGCTTTGGTGGAATTTGCGGCACACAACCTAGTGTAAAAAGCTTTCAAAACGCGCTATTTGAAAGACTTAGGGAGCTAGAAAATGCACCTTTTGTTTTGGTGGAGGGTGAGAGTAAAAGGATTGGTAATTTAATCCTACCTAGTGTGCTCTATAACGCCTATCAAAACGCTCCAAAGATTTTTATCCAAACTCCACTTGAAGAGCGAATTAAGAGAATTACTAAGCAATATGGTAAAATCTCACACGCATTTTTTGAAAACGCAATGCAAAAAATCTCTCCTTTTATGAAAAAGGACTTTTGGCAAAAGACTAAAGATGCCTTTAATTGCGGTGATTTAGAGAGTGTAGCTGAGATTTTACTTGTAGAATATTATGATAAGGTCTATAAAAAAGAATCTTATGCTTACACTATTTCTTATCATTCTTTAGAGCAAGCACACACCGAGATTTGCACACTTGCAAGAGAATATTATAAATAAAGGAAACTTTTGGATACTTATACTTATAGCGAACTTTTAAAAACACTTAATATAAAATGCGAAAATATCAAAAAAATTATGCAACCTAGCTCCCTAAAAAATCGTATTTTAGAGATTACGAAACTAGAGCAAACAAAGGATTTTTGGGAAGATGCAAAAAAAGCTGGAGAGTTACAAAAAGAAAAAAAGCGTTGTGAACGACAGCTTGAAAAATACAACAACGCAAAATCTGCCCTTGATGATGCAATTGAACTTTTTGAACTCTCAAGTGATGATTTAGAGAGTCTTGAAGTGCTGTTTGCAGAATCTGAAGAGTTGGAATCTATTATTAAGAATGCTGAAATTGAAGTAATGTTAAGTGATCCACTAGATTCCAACAATGCAATCTTTACCATTACTCCAGGTGCCGGTGGAACAGAATCACAGGATTGGGCAAGTATGCTTTATAGAATGTATTTACGATGGGCGGAACGCAAGGGCTTTAAAGTGGAATTACTAGATTATCAAGAAGGCGATGAAGCAGGGATTAAAGATGCAAGTTTTATTATAAAGGGCGAAAATGCCTATGGCTATGCAAAGGCTGAAAATGGCGTGCATCGCCTTGTTAGAATCTCCCCCTTTGATGCTAATGCTAAACGCCACACAAGTTTTAGCTCTGTGCAGGTTAGCCCCGAAATTGATGATGAGATTAATATTGAAATTGACGAAAAAGACTTAGAGATTGATACTTATCGTGCTAGTGGGGCTGGCGGACAGCATGTAAATAAGACAGAATCTGCTGTGCGCATCACGCATAAGCCTAGCGGAATTGTCGTGCAATGCCAAAATGATAGAAGCCAACACAAAAACAAAGCAAGCGCGTTAAAAATGCTAAAATCTAAGCTTTATGAGCTAGAACGCCTAAAGCGTGAGGCAGAATCCAATCACACTGATAAAGGTGATAATGGCTGGGGACATCAAATTAGAAGCTATGTTTTAACGCCTTATCAGCAAGTCAAAGATTTACGCTCAAACCTTGCTTACACTAATGTAGATGCGATTTTAGATGGCGATATTGATACAATTTTAGAAGGTGTGCTAATCCACATTAACACGCAAAAAGCGGAATCGTAATTCAAAAATTATCCTCAAACCAGCCTGCAATCTCACTTCGGATTGTTTGGTGTAGCACAATGGCAGAGAGAAAATTATCTTGCTTTGCTTTTTTTAGCAGACTCACAAGCCCATTACGAAACTTGCTAAGATAGGGGTGATCAATTTGCACAGGATCGCCTAAAAACACAATCCTAGAATCCTCTGCCATTCTTGTGCCAATGAGCTTAATTGTCGCATTTGACGCATTTTGCGCTTCATCAAAAATCACAAATTTCTTAGCAATGCTAACCCCCCTAGCGTGCGCAATATCCATAACTTCAATATTATGCTTTGTGATAAAATATTCTGTGGCTTCCTTACTCTCAATGCTGTTTGCATCTCCGCGATATTCAATGCGTTTTGCTAGGGATTCCTTTTGCATTTTAGTAATCATAAAATTAATTACACTAAAGAGTGGATACATAAAATAATTTAGCTTTTGGCTCTCATCGCCTTTACGAAATCCAAGTTCTGCTTCTTTGTCATTTGCTGTAACGGTGTTGCGCAAATATACGATTCCATCTACCATGCCCTTTTTTAGCAAATGTAATCCCGCTTGCAAAGCAATTAGTGTTTTTCCACTGCCTGTTGCACCACTACAAATGGTAATTTTATTTCTAGGGTGCATTAAAAGTGCGTAAAGGAATTTTTGTTCCAAATTAATAGGTTTAACATAAAACACAAATTCTTCTAAAAGTGCGTCAAAATCCAAAGATTCAAACACTCCATCAAGCTTGATTCCATAATGTTTTTTGCCTGTTTGATACAGGCTGTTTTCTGTGTTATCTAGCTCATCAATAGCAAGCAAACTCCAGTTTTTTAAAGCCTTAAACCTTTGCTCTTTTTCTATATTTACTTTAATATTGCTCTTATGCACACTAAAATGTGCTAAAAAATCAATTTCTTGTGGATTTTCAATGCAATCACGCATTAAGGATTGCGAGTTAATACTTAAAGAAAGTGCGTAAATCTTTAGAGATATATCATTTGTTAAAAGCGTGAGATTATAATCTTTAGCAATCTCTAAAAGACGCGCATCATTTAGCCCATAATCTTGGAATTTAGTTTTATAAATGGGACGATGGATAATTTGTAAAGGAATTTCTCTAGCGTTATTGCTAAAATATAGCGTGTGGATTTTGTCGTTTTCTATCGCGATATATTCTGAAATGCTAGCATTATCACCATTTATGCTTCTAAAAAATTCCCTTGCAAAAAATCCTGTTTCGCTATTTAAGTCTTTTTTCTTATCTAGCTCACTTAAGGTTACATCGCAAATAAAAATAGTATTTTCACCATCTTGATGGAGAAAAAATAGATTCTCCACATCATCTAAGATTATAGAAGTATCAATAAGATAGGATTTTTTCACTTATTGACAACCTTCGCATTCAATACTTCTATCCATCGTGTCTGTTGAGGTTTCTGCTTCTATGCTTTGCGAGCGTAAATAATAAGTAGATTTTAATCCTAGCTTCCAAGCTAGCGTATAAATTTCATTTAAGTATTTTCCACTTGCTAAATTAAGAGCCATAAAAATATTTGTGCTTTGCCCCTGATCAATCCACTTTTGACGCACAGCAGCAGCTTTAACAAGTAGGCATTGATCAATTTCATAAGCTGAAGTATAATAATTCCAATTATCCAAGCTTAAATTTGGCGCAACAACTGGAATCAAGCCGCTAAGATTTTCCTCAAACCATTTGCGCTTATAAATTGGCTCAATTGTCTGTGTTGTACCAACTAAAATAGAAATGGAGCTTGTTGGAGCAATCGCCATTAAATAACCATTGCGCATTCCTTTAGTTTTGACTTTCTCACGCAATGCATTCCAATCATAATCATACGCAAACAATCCACCACGATCCACAAGAGCCTTTGCTTCGTTATTCGCCTTATCAATAGGAAAAATCCCCTTAGACCACTCAGAGCCTACAAAGTCGCTATAAACGCCCTTTTCTTGCGCTAGCTCACAACTAGATTTAATTGCATTATAGCTCACAGATTCCATAATTGCATCAATCTTTTGCAAATGTGCATCACTTCCCCACTCTATACGAGATTCTGCAAGCATTTGTGCTTCACCCATCACACCAAGTCCAATGGCACGATTATCTAAATTTGTAACCTTAACCTTACGATTTGGATAGAAATTTAAATCAATCACATTATCAAGCATTCTAATTGCAATTGGCACAACGCGTTCAATATCTTCTTTTGTGTGAATTTTTGAAAGATTAATGGACGCTAGATTACACACAGCAGTTTTACCATCTTTTGATTCTCTTTGAGCAATAAAAACCTTTTTACCACCAATACTATCTGTGGAAGTGATTTTATTAGAAGGCTTTTCAATACCATAATCTGTAATAATAGGCTGATACTCTGGATAATCTTCAATTGTGCCATCTTCAAATTCTACACGAATAAAAGTCGTGTTTGGTTCTGTATTTTGAAAAATCTCTGTGCAAAGATTTGAGCTTCTAATAATCCCAGCGTGTGCATTTGGGTTGGCACGATTTGCATTATCTTTAAAGCATAAAAATGGAGAACCAATTTCAAAATAACTCGTTAAAATTTTCTTCCAAAGATCCTTAGCTTTAATAGTTTCCCTAACGATGCTTTCATCTTGTTCATATTGAATATAACGCGCCTCAAAAGCTTCCCCATACAAATTTGTTAAATCCGCGCAAGCAAGCGAGTCAAACAGACTCCACAAACCATCTTCGCCTACTCTTTTCATAAATAAATCTGGAATCCATAACGCTGGAAATAAATCGTGCGTGCGTCTTCTTTCTTCTCCACTATTTTTCTTAATATCTACAAAATCAAAAATATCACTATGCCAAGGCTCTAAATATACAGAAATCGCACCTTTTCTAGTGCCCAACTGATCCACGGCAATGGCAATATCATTTGTGATTTTCAAAAAAGGGATCACTCCGCCTGCAGCATTTTTATGCCCATCAATAAAACTTCCTAGCCCACGGATTTTAGAAAAATCCCAGCCAATTCCACCACCATATTTGCTTAAAAGTGCCATTTCTTTATAAGAATCAAAAATTCCTTCAATACTATCAGGCGTGCTTCCTACATAACAAGAGCTAAGTTGATGGCGTGGAGTTCTCGCATTTGAAAGCGTAGGTGTTGCTACCATCACTTCAAACTTTGAAAGCAAATCATAAAACTGCTCTGCCCAATAATTAGGATCTTTTTCGTTTTGCGCTAAAAACATTGCAATTCCCATAAACATATGCTGTGGCAATTCAATAGGATTACCCTGCTTATCCTTTAGTAAATAGCGATCATAAAGCGTCTTAACACCCAAATAATTAAACTGCAAATCTCTTTCTGGAACAATTTTTTTATTTAAACGATCAAGATTAAATTTCTCTTTTAAGCCCCCAATAATGCGATTTTCTCTTTCCCCTTTCTCAAAATATTCTGCAAGGCTTTTATAGCCATTAAAACCATTAACACGATGGTATAAATCATATAAAAACAAGCGTGCCGCAACATAAGTCCAATTAGGACAATCAATATCAATCTTATCTACCGCTGTTTTAATCAGCGTTTGTTGAATCTCTTGTGTGGTGATTTTATCGCGAAATTGCAACTTCGCATCCACTTCTAATTCGCTTTGTGAAACACCTTCTAACCCCAAAACGGAATCTTTTGTATGCTTTTGAATCTTTGTAACATCTAGTGGTTCAATTCTCCCATTTCTCTTAACAACTGTCAGCATTTTGCCCCCTTATTTTGCTTTTCTTTTTCTTTGTGTTGGGTCTAGCACTTTTTTGCGGATTCTAATATTCTTTGGCGTAACTTCTAAAATCTCATATTCTTCAATCCACTCCAATGCGCGCTCCAAATTTAAATCCCTAGGCGGTGTTAGCTTAATTGCATCATCACTTCCGCTTGCACGCATATTTGTCAAATGCTTTGCTTTAACAGGATTAACATCTAAATCATTTTCTCTGCTATGCTCTCCAATAATCATTCCCACATATACCTTAGTTTGTGGTGGAATAAACAGCACACCCCTCTCTTGGATATTTCCCAATGAAAAAGGCGTTGCCTCACCATTTTCCATAGAAATTAATGCACCATTGCTTCTAGTCTCCACACTTCCACTAAAAGGGCGAAATTCTAAAAAGCTATTGTTCATCACACCTTCCCCTTTAGTGTCCGTTAAAAATTCACTTCTGTATCCAATAAGTCCTCTAGCTGGAATCTCAAATTCCAACCTTGTATAGCCTTCTCCCATAGGGTTCATAGCTTTTAACTCTGCTCTTCTGCGTCCTAGCTTTTCAATCACGCTTCCAGAATAATCTTGTGGCGTATCTACAACCAAAGATTCAAAAGGTTCACATTTTTGTCCATCAATCTCTTTTACAATCACTTCAGGGCGCGAAATACTAAACTCATAATCTTCTCTTCTTAGATTCTCTGCTAAAATTGTGATTTGTAGCTCTCCCCTACCGCTAACCTTAAACTTGCCCTCGCCCAATTCTTCAACTTTCATAGCAATATTAGTTTGCATTTCTTTTTCAAGGCGCTCTTTTAGTTTATTTGCTGTTACATGCTTACCTTCTAGCCCAGCAAATGGAGAATCATTTACAGCAAAATTTACGCTCATTGTTGGCTCTTCTAGGTGCATAGGATCAAGCGGAATAGGATTATTAGGATCTACAATAGAATCCCCAACATTAATAGAATGGAATCCCGCTAGTGCCACAATATCTCCTGCTTGCGCCTCATCAATCTCTGTTCTTGCAAGCCCATAAAAACCAATGAGTTTTGTAATCTTACCTGTAACTTTCTCTCCATTGCTCTTAGCAAGCATTACATTCTCACCCTTTCTAATCTTACCATTAAAAATTCTTGCAATTCCAATTTTGCCCACATAATTATCATAATCTAGTGTAAAAATTTGCACCTGCAAAGGACTTTCCTTATTGCCACTAGGCAATGGCACATACTCTAAAATCGCATCAAAAAGTGGCTCTAAATTCTTTTTTTCATCATCTAGCTCTTTTATTGCATAGCCATCACGCGCAGCGGCATACACAATAGGAAAGTCTAATTGCTCTTCATTTGCTCCCATTGCAGAAAACAAATCAAACACTTCATCAATTACCCTATCAGGCTGCGCCGCAGGCTTATCAATCTTATTTACCACCACAATAGGACGGATTCCAAGCCCGAGTGCCTTTTTCACTACAAATTTAGTCTGTGGCATCACCCCTTCTTGTGCATCTACAAGCAACAAGACTCCATCAACCATTTTTAAAACACGCTCAACTTCACCCCCAAAATCCGCATGTCCGGGAGTGTCGATAATATTAATCTTAGCACCCTTATAGTTAATTGCCGTATTTTTAGAAAGAATTGTAATTCCACGCTCTTTTTCAATATCATTACTATCCATCACGCGCTCATCAACTTGTTCATGGCTTGCAAATGTGCCAGACTGGCGCAAAAGCCCATCTACAAGTGTTGTTTTTCCGTGATCTACGTGCGCAATAACCGCAATATTTCTAATCTCTTGCATTTGTTTCCTTAGGATTTTAGTCTGTAAAATAAATTGCGGATTCTACTCAAATTATTCTTAACATAAAATGCTTTATTTGTGGAATGTTTTTTGCTTTAAAATTATGGAATATTATTTGCAAAAAGGCGTTGCTATGCTTCCTTTTTTAGAAGTTGAATCTATTAATCAGAAATCTGCTATCCACACAAAAAATACAACCAAACACAATCCATTTGAAACCCAAACGGAATATTCTCAAGGTTTTGCGCAAATTTTTAATACACTAACACAGCCAGCTACAAAAAAAGATACAAAAAAAGATTCCACTCTAAAAATTCCACTAAGCACCCAAAAAGATGATAAATTAACGCCCAGCAAAAGCAATTTTCTAAAAATTCTTGATGAAAAATATAATCTCACCAAAGATTTTAAATCTCAAAAAATACCTCAGCCAAGAAGCGCTAAGGATTTACTAGAATTTTCAAGCATACAAAACAAAGAAAAAACTCTCAAAGATTTAAGTGAAGTTGCTAAAAATTTACAGCTTAATCTTAAAAAAATTTCTACACAAACCACAGCCAAATTAAATGAAAAGCTAGAAAATGCGGAATCCAAAAACACAATAGATTCTAAACTTGAACCAAAAACAGAGCCTAAAAATAATCCTAAAAAGCCTTTGTTTAATGCGATTTTACAAGATAAAAATTTGACCGCCAAAGACTCTTTAGGTTTTCAAAAAAAAGCACAAGAAATCAAGCAAAACAAGGAATCTAAAAAGACAGATACAAAAGAACCTATCAACACAAATGATACAAAGCACACTCAAAAGTTGGAATCTAAAAATGACTCTATAACTTTAGATTCCAAACCTAACGAAAAGTCTCAAACAAAGGTGCAAAACTCCACACCAGAAACGCTAAAGGCAAACGCCAAAGAAACGCCAAAAACAAAGGTAGAATCTAAATCTAAAACTAACACAGCGCAAGAAGCACAAGAAATAAAAGAAAATTTAGACCCCAAGAATACAAAAATAGATTCCAAAACCCAAATTTTACAGGACTCAAAAGCTCCACAAAAAGCACAGCAAATTCAAGATCCAAAGACACAAGAGCCACAAGCGCAAACCTTAAAAGAAGCACCAAAGCCAACACAAACCCCAAAACCCATTAATACAGAAGCAAATATAAAAGAAAAGTTGGAATCCAAAAATTCAAAATTTGAAAACAAACTAAACCCTACCCAAATGGATTTTATCGCCAAAAATCACCAAGAAGCCAAAAAAGATTCCACTCCCAAAAACGAAAAGCCCAAAATAATCTCAAAAGAAAACCTAAAAGATGTAAAAGAAGCGAGACAAAGTCCGCTAAATATTAACCAAGAAATACTCCAACCCCAAGAGCAAACAACCAAGCAAGAGAGCTTTTTAGACAATCTCTTAAAAACAAGTCAAAAACCACAAAGCGAAACAAAAGAACAAATCCAACAACCCAAAGAAAAAGAAGTGCGCAAAGAGAGTGAAAAGGCACATCAAGAAAACTACCAAAATAGCTTGCAAACACAGAGAGAATCGCGCCTTAGTCTCCAAAATACTTTTATGCATTTTAGCGATCGCCTAAGAGATGCGATTACAAACTATCGTCCGCCTGTTACAAAAATTAGTCTAGAGCTAAATCCACAAAATCTAGGAAGCGTGGAGCTTACCATTGCTAAAAATGGCGATAAACTCTCTGTGCAAATTAGTTCCAATCAAAACGCCTTGCAACTTATTATGCAAAATACGCAAGATTTCAAGAATGCACTAGGAAATTTAGGATTCCAAAATGTGGAAATTGATTTTAAAGACAATCAAGGCAATAGTCTAGGCAATGGAGATTTTAGCAATTCTAGCGGAAATCAACAAGGTGGATTTCAACAAGAACAACAACAAAATTCTGAAAATTTTAAACAAAATTCACAACAAAATCCGCAAAATACTGAAAATTGGAACGAAAATAGCTTGCACATAGACAAAAAAGCAAAGAATCCCTATGCAAAACTAGCCATTGCGGAACTTAGCTTTTCATACTATGCTTAAGGAGCAACCATGTCAACAATCTCAACTTTAAGTGGAAATTATCAATACCCATCAACTAGATCTAACCCAATTCTACCTAGTGGGGTTAGAGAAAAAGAAGAAGAAAATAACACAAGTTCAGGTGGTGGAACAAGCTCAGGAGGAAGCACAGAAAGTGGGGGTGGCACAAGTTCAGGTGGTGGAACAAGCTCAGGAGGAAGCACAGAAAGTGGGGGTGGC
>Oklahoma_p2__coassemble_692_pt1 | contig 25905 bp, 30 predicted proteins | sample Oklahoma_p2__metabat2_low_PE_004 | metagenome-assembled genome bin Oklahoma_p2 | reverse complement strand
ACTTTTTTGCTCTATAATAATCAGTGTTTGCTCTTTAATGCAAGCTAAATAGCCACACTGCAATCTCTTCTCTATATTCTCGATTATTTAACTCTTTAGCTAAACCACCACCAAGAGGTTGCTTAACCAAAGTGTTGGAGTTTGTCTTTAACTTGCCAATATAAGAGTGATGAGTGTTATCTGTGCTAATATCTTCAATACTAAAACCTTGCTCTATTAAACTTGCTTCTTCTTTGCTTAGAGGTTTAGACCAGATTTGGAGGATTTTGCCACCTCTGCCAATGCCATCAATGTATTTAAAAGGTAAAATTTTACCTTTTACTTGGCAAATTTTTTTATTCATACTAGAAGATCGTTTAATGGCTTTTAAAAGTCCTTGAATACCTATATTACCACTTTCCGCAAACTCTTTACTGCTTATCCATTGTCCCATTTTACACCCTAAATATCTTAGCTGTATAGCCTTGCTCAATTGCATTACATCTCATTTCATTAGCTTCTTCTAAATTATGAAAGAAACGAACAAACATCTCTCCATTTTTATCCATATAAACTACGACATAACCACCTACCATTACGCAACCTTAATCCCTCTTTTTCTAGTAGCTCTCTTAATTCTTTAGCTCTACCCCATTTGCCTTTTGTAATGCCATTAGATAAGTCGCGCAACACACCATAATCAGAATCACTAAGACCTTTAGCTCTAGCCCAAGTGCGTAGTTTAAAACCTTTTTTAGCCATTTGTTTGGTTAAAGTAGTAAGGCTTTTCCGCATTTTTTTACTTTGCATAACTATCCTTTTTGTGTTACAATTTCAATCTAACCACCCCTTTAAAAAGAGGTGGAAGATTGTTTATAGCTAAAGCTTTTTAATCTCTATTTTTATGGAGATTCTAAGCCTTAGCCACTTCACAACCTTTTTGAATCTAAAATGTAGCATTTTAAATCCTTTTAAAAGATTGCAAACCCACCCACCCAAACCACTTTTAAGTTTTATCTTTTTATGATAAAATTCTATAAAAGTGATGAAATTATATGTAAAATTTTACTTATTGTCAAGATATAAAGGTAATTTTTTACATAATAAGGATAATTTGTGAATAATTTTGGTGCTAGAATCAAAGAAGCAAGAGTGGAAAAAGGTTTAACCAGAAAGCAGTTAGCTGAGCTTACAGATACAGCAGAAAAAACAATTTATAATTATGAGACAAATAAAGCACCAATTACTATGGATTTTTTGATTATGGCAGCCGAACAATTAGGTGTTAGTTATGATTATTTAGCGCGCTTAGATGATTTGTCCATAAGTCGTGTCCATAAGTCCATAAGTAAAAGTGAAAATATGTCCATAAGCGATGTATCTAAGTCAAATAATTTGTCCATAACTCCGTTAAATCAACCCCAAACCTTAAACAAAGAAACTAATTTAACCTTAAAGGATGATGATATTGTCTCTATTCCTTTTTATGAAGATATAAGAGCAAGTGCAGGGAGTGGAGCATATAATGAAGCAGAAGCTTCTGGGCAACTAAATTTCCCCAAATCCTTTTTACGCCAATATTTTGGTGTTATTTCTTTTAATAATCTTTCAATCATAGTAGGCAAAGGGGATTCTATGTCTCCCACATTGCCAGAAAGTTGTTATTTATTGGTGCAATCAGGAAGTGTTAATGATGGAGAGATTTGCGTAACTAGAATTGAAGACGAATTGTATGTTAAACGCCTACAAAAACGCCCCAAATTAAAGCTCTTTAGTGACAATAAAGCTTATGAACCCATAGAATTAGAGAATGAAAACTTTGAAATTATAGGGCGTGTGGTAGGGTATTTTAAAAAAACAGCTCTTTAAAATCTTTTAAATAGCGTTTAATAGGCTTTTAAAAGCTATTTGTAAAGTAAGTATCAAGCAAATGCAAAGCAAATATAAAGCAAACTATCAAGTAATGTAAAGCAAAATTACCCACTTTGATTTTTAAGAAAACCCAAACAAACTCCCACCCTATCGCTCTTTTATAATCTTTTTCCCTACTTTGATTCTTTACACTACTTTAGATATTGCCATACGCTTTACGCTTGAAATTCTTAGGATTGCACTTTATGCGTGTAATATCATTAATGAAGTTTTCTCTGCCAAAGACTTCATCGCAAAGTATCTTAACATAATGTCCCATTTTGCTATCAATATGCAGATACAAACTACCCCTTTCACTCATCAGCTCCCTAATAAAAACAAGACGACAATACAAAAACTCTAAATAAGATTCTAAGCTAAATTTATCTTTATAAGCGATTGTAGAATCTTTGTCCGCACTCATTGTGCTACAGAGCTTAAAAATATTATTTGTGCCAAAAGGTGGGTCAATATAGACTAAATCAATGCTGTTTTTATAATCTAACTCTTGTGCTAAAAATCGCATAGCATTTAAATTATCATCATAAATAAGTAAATTATCGGCATTAAAATTACCACTTAATCTATACTTATAAGAATCTTGTAAAATTCTTTTAGAATCTAGCAATTTTTGAAATACTTCTATCATGCTGCCACCTGCAAAGCATACAAAAAATCGCGTAAAAGTAAAGCTGACAAAATATTTTCATCATTATATTTTTGACACAACATAGCATTCATTTTGCTTTTATTTTGGATATAACATACCCCATCTAAAATAGCAAGTTTCACAACATTTTCTTTTAAGGGTATTCTTAAAAGTTGCAAGGCATATTCAAGCTGAGCATTTTGATGTCCCCCAAAATCTGTTAAAAACTTTGCTTCACTTATGATAATCTTTCCATTAAATCGCGCAATAAAATCAAGTCCTTTTTCTCTTTCACGCCCTAAATATTCTTTTACATAATGCTTCATCGCCAAATCAGAAGCATTTAAAATCGCATTATCTTTTGTGTGCAAGAAATCTCATTGATACTAATAGTTCTAAGTCGGCCATTGTTAAAATTTGAGATATAGCCTTGTCTATTGAATTCTATTTTATTTATATTTTCAATATATCTCTACAAAACTTTGTCCAATTTCTATCATAATATGACTTTTACGCTTCAACAAATTTTTTTAATTTTTCATAAATTTCTTTATTGCGAGATTCTATATCTTGTTGTATCCAATTATCCTTATTGCTTAAGGCCAGATTTTGTACTTCCTTTAAGGATTGATTTTCTGCTGCCAAATACTCTTCTTTCTTTTTAGCGAAAAAGTTTTCAGCGCATTTTATATTGCTTTGTTTAGATAATAATATTTTATTGCCTATTTGCTCTAAATATTCTCTGTGTGTTTGCTCATTCCAATTATTAAAGTTTGCATTTTGCCATTTCTTTGGGAGAATATGTTCGACTTGTAAATCAGATGCATACAGAAGTGTGCCAAAGTCATCATAAATATACGCATAGACAAACAAAAGATATTTTACCTTTCTAGAATCAAACCTTTTGCTTACATCGCAAAATACCTCGAAACTTGGCATAACTTGTTTATTGGGAAATTCACTATTTTCAATTAAGGCGACATTCATCTTAAAAATAATTTCTTTAATTATATTTGTAGTAACATTATTATTTAAAAAAGGTAAGGTGATATATTGAATCAATCTAACTAAATATCTATCAAAGTCCACACTGAATAACTCTTTATTATCAATACAATTTCTGTTTTTCCACACAATACAACTAACAAAAGATTTCCAGGAATCATTTTGAAAAAGCTCGAGAATACTCATGTATTTTTGGGATTTTTCGCTGAGATAACTTTTAGGATTTACCCAAAAATCAGCTAGTTTTTTTATAAAAGGCATTGTTTCATCATTATACAACCATTTTCCATGAAAGCCATAATAGACTTTTTTATCTTTTTTGGTAAAAAAATTCAAAATGCTTTGTGTAGTTGCGTCAGAATCCTTATTTTCAGCACGGATAATATGCATGTATTGCAAAAATAGAAAATCTAAATCTCGAATGCGTTCATTTTCTTCGACTTTAGTCTCTAGCTCTTTCCACTGCAATGCAAAATTTAATTTATTTTCCACCTGCTTATAGATATAACCCTTTAAAATATCAGCATTTGAAAGAGGCAAACCTCTAGAGTTCAATGTATTAAATATTGTCATTGCAGATTCTTGACTATCACAAGTTACCAGTAATACAAAAAATTTCTTTTGTAAAAACATTTTACAAAAAGATTCCCATTGCAACGCCCTTTCACTCTTAAATGCAGATAACTTATTATAAAAGAATATAAAATTTTTCGCATATCTTGAAGTCATTTTATGTAACTGCTCTAATTCAATAACTTCGTTTAAAACATACTTTAGAATCTCATTATCCTGCTCAGTAATAATCCTACTACTCAAATGGCAACAATCAAACCTAAGACCATAATCTAAATCATATTCCCAAATACATTTACCAAAATTTTCCAAGTAACTTTGCTTAACATTCGCCTTCTCTGAGCTTAAATGCTGATAAAATGCTCTAAAAAGCAAAGTCAAAGTCGTGATTCTTTGTTGTCCATCAATAATTTCTAATTCACCATTTTCATTTTGATGAGCAACAATTGAACCCAAGAAGTATTCATCAATATTTTCTCCATCGCCAAACACCTCTTCTATATCACTCCATAATGTTTCACATTCCTCTATATCCCAACGATATGGTCTTTGATATTCCGGAATTACAAAACTTACCCCTTCATCACCCAATAGCTTTGAGATGAATTCTTTCTTTGGTTTAAACTCCATTCGTGATTAATACTCCTAATTTTTTAATAGGCTTCTATGACTCATAAATATTAAAATATAGACAAACCACCATCTGTGTTTCTATTATAACACAACATTATCATTTTAGTCAAATTATCATGTGAACTCATCACAAATTATTTCCCCTTACTCCCACTCAATCGTTCCCGGGGGTTTTGAAGTGATGTCATACACTACGCGGTTAATGCCTTTTACTTCGTTAATAATGCGGTTTGAGACAGATTCTAAAAATGCGTGGGGTAAATGTGAGAAACTCGCTGTCATTCCGTCCATTGCCTCCACTGCCCGAACGCAAATAGTATTATCATAAGTGCGATTATCGCCCATTACGCCCACACTTCGCACATTTAAAAGCACGCAAAATGCCTGCCACACGCTATCATACAAGCCCCATTTATGCAACTCTTCTATGAAAATAGAATCCGCTTCTTTTAATAGCTCTAAATCCGCCGCATTCACCTCGCCCATAATGCGTATGGCAAGTCCGGGTCCGGGGAATGGGTGTCGCATAAGCATAGATTCTGGCATTCCTAATTCTCTGCCTAACGCCCTTACCTCGTCCTTAAAAAGCTCTCTTAAAGGCTCGATTAACTCAAACTTCATCCATTCAGGCAGTCCGCCGACATTGTGGTGGCTTTTTATCGTCTTACTTGGTCCTTTCACACTCACAGATTCAATCACATCGGGGTAGAGTGTGCCTTGTGCTAGGAATTTTATCTCTCCTTTTGTGTTGTGCTTTTTAGCTTCAGCTTCAAAGACTTCTATGAAAGTTTCGCCGATGATTTTTCGCTTTTGTTCTGGGTCAGTTACGCCCTTTAATCGCCCTAAAAACAGCTCTCTCGCATCAGCTACAATCAAAGGCACTTTTAGATTCTCTCTAAACATTTCTTCTACCGCTTCTCTCTCCCCCTTTCTTAAAAGCCCGGTATCCACAAAAACAGGGATAAGATTCTCCCCTATGGCACGATACAGCAAAGTCGCCACAACACTAGAATCCACTCCTCCACTCACCGCACACAACACTTTGGAAAATTCAGCTTTTTGCGACAAATGCGGGAGCTGCGAAAAATCACTGCGGTCATTTATGTTTAATAAACTCCCTTGTGATTTTCCTTGCAACCCACATTTACTAAAGAAACCTGCTGCGGCTTCGCCTTGCACCGCTTCGCTGGTTTTCTCATCAAAAATCTTAGAATTTTCTTGCATTGGCTTAGAATCTTTAGCAAATCTCTCCATATTAGATTCTACTCTTGTCTCACATTTTTGATTAAAATTTTCGCCCTTTGTGCATAGCACTAGCTCATCTGTCTTTAGCACAAAATGAGCTAATTCCTGCTCTTTGTAATGTTTGATATTTTTTCCCACAATACGCATTCCAAGCTTCTTAGCAAGTTTAAGTGATGGCATATTATCTTCTTTAATCAAGCAGTAAAGCTCATTTACACCAAGCTTGCTAAACGCATACTTTGCACACACACTTGCCACTTCAAGCCCCAAGCCCTGCCCCCAAAAACGATGATTGATAACATAGCCAAGCTCTAAAATTTCACACTCTTTAGATTCTGCACTAGAATCTACCTCATCTTGTACTTCACCCACAAGCGTAATGCTTTCATAATTTAGCCCCGCATTACCGATAATCTCACCACTTGCCTTATCTACCACAGCCCAAAGTCCAAAGCCATATTTTTGATAGCGTTGCAGTTGTTGTTCTATCCAATCCTTGCATTCTTGCTTACTAAAAGCGTGTCCCCACGCATACATTGTTTTCTCATCTAAAATTTTTTGCAAAGCCTCCAAATCATCAAGGTGATATGGACGCAAATAAGTGCGTGGCGTTTCTAAGATGGATATAGAGTCCGCCCTATTTTCGCAAATCTCCCCAAGCACCTTTTCACGCAGTTTTAGAATCTCGCTTTCTGCAAAATTTCGCATATTCCAGCTTGTATCTGCCCCACAAATCCCCACAGCAAAGTTTTTTAGAATCTCTCCACCATACTCACTATGCACGACTTCCGGGTGAAACTGCAGCGCATACACTCTCCGCTTAAAATCTGCAATAGCACAATAATGCGTATTCCCACTTTTAGCCAATTCCACAAATCCACTAGGCAGAGACTCCACCTTATCCGCGTGGCTCATCCACACGATAGAGTCTTGCTTCACATTATGAAATAAAATATTATGCGATCGCAAATTGGATTCTAACTCTTCACTAGAAATTTCCAAATGCATTATTGGAAAGTCCCTACCCTTAGAGTCTTTTTGGCTTACGCCTATTTCTCTAAAGCCAAGTCGCTTATAAAACCTAAGCCCCCTAGCATTCCCCACATTACAATCCACAACAATATTATTATGTTGCCTTAAAGAACGCACAAATGCTTCACGCAAAAGCGCAATTCCAACTCCGCGTTTGAAAAATTTTGGATGAACAAAGAGCATTTCAATGCGATTATACTCCACACCTAAAAATCCTAAAAATGTCTCATCATCTGTGGCAACAAGTGTGTTTTCTGAAACCTTTAAAAGTTCGCTTACTTCAGGCTTCAACGCAACGATGTCATTTGCTTTTAAGAAATCATGGCTCTCCCTTACAGAATCTTCCCATAAATCCACAAGTGCTTCTAAAGCTTGTGGCATAGATTTGTGGCTAAATTCACTAAAAGTCAAACTCTCTTCTAGATTTAAAATTTCAAGCACCGCTTTGCCAAACTCCTGCGCTTCTGCCCTTACCACACTTCCGCCAAAAAAATGCGCGATATACTGCATACCATAGCAGATTCCAAGCACAGGCACACCCAAATCAAACACCGCAGAATCCGGCTTATATGCCCCCTCTTCATACACACTCGCAGGTCCGCCACTAAGAATTATACCCTTAGGATTTTTTGCTTTTATGGAATCTATTTTTTCAAAATAAGGCACAATCTCGGTATAAACCCCATATTCACGAAGTCTTCTAGCAATTAATTGTGTATATTGTGAGCCAAAATCTAAGACCAAAATTTCAACAAAATGAGAATCTAATCGCATAAAAAACGCCTTGTCAATGTAAGATAAAAAGATTTGACATTGTAGCAAAAGAAGTTTAGAAAGAAGTTAGTTAAGAATCAAGCCCCCAACACATTTGGGGCTAAAGCTAGATAGATTTTACCTTACGACAGAATCTAAAAACTAAAACCAAGGCATCACATCATTTTCTATGCGTTTGTGGATATTTTTCATTTGATAAAAACCAATAATCCACAACACAAACGCCGCAAAAATAAACAGCCATCCGATGAAAATAAACATTGTCAAGCCTCCAAGAATATTCGCATATAAACCCCAAAGCAAGAACTTCTGTTCGGTGACGAATGCCAACTCTCTAAAGAATAAAAGCTGATACACAAATGCTGCAATACCACCAACAATAAGCAACATTATCGCTACAGTAATGCCAAATCCACCAGCAGAATCATACCCAGCAAGCATACCAAACAACGCAGTTCCACCAAACATCATAGCCAAGATAAACGCTATCGCAAAAACCACGATAGAAACAATGAAGTTTTTAAATAAGCTCTTACTTTCACTCACACGACTTGTGCCAAGCACAGCTATTACAAAGAGTGCAATAGCAACAATCCATAAAATAGGTCCAAGCACCCAGCCTAAAAATGGAATCAAAGAGATAAAGCTCCCACCAAAATAAAGCCCAATAGCAAGTAAAAATTTAAAGCGAATGCTTTGTGTATCATTTGCCATAAGCTGCGCTTGAATATTTGCCATATTAATGCTGCCACCTGTGATGAAAATATTTTTTGCCATATTTTCACTCACTTCAAAATCCACATCACAGCCCGTGAGATTCTCTATACTTCTACCCTTTAGATTTGACACATCACTTGCTTCAAAAGTATAGCGATTGCCATCTTCACCACTGATTAAGCCCACTGTTAGAACCTTACCCCTCATAGTTTTCCTTTTATCATTTAAGATTTTAAAGTTGGGATTGTAATAAGTTAACATAAAATTAAGTTTAATTTTTATTAAGTAATTTTTCAACTCTTAGCATATAAAATCCTATACCCCAACACCCAAATCATAAGCCCAAAAGCCGCCACAAATGCCAAAGCCAAATACGCATAAAAATATCCAAAATACTGCGTGACAAATCCCCCCAAACTCCCGCTCAAAGCCCCTCCAACTCCACCAAATGTCATCACACAGGCAAAAGCAGCGTTAATATGCCCACTCCCACGCATAAGCATAGCCACCAAAAGTGGCAAAATCACGCCAATAATCCCAGCTCCCACACCATCTAGAATCTGCACAATCACCATTCCAAAAATCCCATCAAAATGTGCTGCCACACCACCACGAACAATAAGCTCAAAAAGCGCAATTCCCATAAGATAGACATAGATTTTAGATAATGCAGTTTCTTTAGCAAAATGCGGAGTGCCTTTTGTCCGCAAGAGCCGCATACATAATAAAGAGATTCCAATCATTGTGCATTGCGCGATAAGAATCGTAACTGCCGCATACGCACCGCTAGAATCTACCCCAAGTGTATGTGCCCTTTGGCTAAGGAGCGGGAGCATATAGGCATTACTTAGATGAAAGCAAAACACCACCACGCCTAAAAGCAACACCCTAGTATCGCTTAACACCCTCCATAATGGAATCTCTGCATTGCCTTCCCTTCCACAAGCCACCGCGTGATTAATCTCCGCACTTTTAAGCAACGCTAAAAACACCAAAGCAAACACACCCATCAAAGCCGTAATGACAAAAATCGCTCCAATCCCATAATACAACGCAAATACAAAACTAAGCCCCGCGCTAAAGGCTGTGCCCGCGTGTTTGTAGGCTTCATTTAGGCTTACTTGTTTGCTATACCCGCTCTGCCCAACAATCCCAAGTGTAATGGCGCTAAAAGCAGGAGCAAGACACACCGCACATAACGCAATGGCAATTTGTGCCATAAGCGTAAAAACAAAATGTGGATAAAAATAATTTGCCCCTGTCGCTAGGACAATTCCCACAATACACAATGCGATAATCCCACGCTTAAAACGCGTTTTATCAATGAAGATTCCAAGTGGAATCCCAAAGATTAACGCACACAAAGACGCGCTTGTAACAATTAGCCCAATTTGCGATTCGCCAAATTGATATTCCTTTAAAAACACGCCAAGATAAGGACCAAGCCCATCATTAACATCAGCAATAAAAAAGTTTAACCAAACAAGATAAGTGTTCATAATTCTCCTAAAATTGATAATCCAAACAAAGCTACACATAAAACAGGCAGTGTAATAAGGCTTGCAATTAGCATATATTGCAAAAAGCTAATATAGATTCCATAGCGTTTTAGACTGGAGAGCCAAAGTAATGTTGCTAAAGAGCCAATGGGTGTGAATTTTGCTCCAATATTACAGCCTAGCAAATGCGCAAAAATCAACTCTTTTGCGGAATCTAAAAGTGCTAAGTCCCCTAGCATAACCATAGGCAAGTTGTTTATCACACTTGAACCAAAACTTGAGACAATGCCTATACCAAAGATTCCAAGAAAGCGCGGAAGCGTATTGAAAAAATGGATTCCTTCTCTTAAAAGATCCACAAGTCCCATATTCTTTAATCCAAATACTACAACAAACAATCCCAAACTAAAAACCACAATGCCCAAAGGGGCTTCCTTTAGCGTTTCTTTAAGTATAAGTTTTTGCGTTAGAATTCCACACAGCACGCTTAAAAACGCAACCAAAAGAGTAAAAACACAAAGTGGAATCCTAAATTTCTCCCCGCTAACAATACCCACAAGCAAAAGCACAACTAAACTCGCACAAAAGATTGTGATGCTAGGCTTAGGAAGTGCTTTTGTGCTAACCTTAAACTCTAAAGTTTTTGGCAACTTGCGCGCAAATAGAATCCAAAATAGCACAAGACTTGAAACAATAGCAAAAAGTTGTGGCAAAGCCATAACAAAGGCAAATTCTAAAAATCCGATTCCAAAAAATTCTGCTGTAATAATGTTTGTAAGATTGGAAAAAACAAATAAATTAGAAGCAAAATCACTCATAAAACCCATAAATAACAAAAAAATAATTAATGGATTGCGCGAAAACTTAACATTTTCTATATGTGTTAAAAGCGCAATCACAAGGGGAGTTAAAATTAAAATCGCTCCATCATTTGCAAAAAAAGTAGCAAGCAAGCTAGCAAGTAAAACCATAAAAATATAAAACTTCCAAGTCTGCAGACTTAAAGTCTGTTTATTTGTAGATAGCTTCAATGTGTAATGTGCTAAAACTTCAAAAAATCCTAACTTCTCTAAAGACAACGCAAAAACAATTAGTCCAACAAGTGCCAAAGAGCTATTCCAAACCATTCCCCAAACAAATGTAATATCATTCAAACTCACGCTTCCAAATATTAAGCTAAACAACGCGCCAAGCGCGCTTGTAAGCCATATAGGAATCCCAAATGGACGCACATAAATGCCAAGCATCACAAGGCAAAAAATTACAAATGCCATTAGTTTTAAAGTTTTTTAGCAAGAAAGAGCGTGCAAACACCTGCGGAAAATGCTTTGGTATAAAGTGGCTTAAAGCCTACTTCACTAAGTTCAGTGTTTAATTTATCTGTGGTCAAAAACTCTTCAATAGAATCTGGTAAATAACGATAGGCGCGGTAATTCCTTGAAATAATCCCCCCCACAAAAGGTAGAATCTTTTTTGTATAAAATCCCATTAATTGTTCTATTAAGCTAGGATTTTCACATTTTGTAAATTCTAAAATTACTAAGATTCCATCTTTTTTAAGCACCCTTGCAAACTCATTTAACGCCTTTTTGCGCTCTACCACATTACGGATTCCATAGGCAATACTTAAAATATCTTTGCTTTCACTCTCTAGTGGTAACTCTGTAGCCTCACATTGTATAAAATTAATTTCTGGCATTTTTTTACGCGCAACACTTAGCATTCCCTCACTTGGATCAAACCCTATGATACTTTGAATCTCTACACCTTCTTTTTGTGCATTTTTTTGCCAATGGCTTATCATATCCCCTGTACCACAAGCAATATCAGCAATTTCTAAGCCTTGATTCTTTGAGAGCTTAAAGGCTTGCTTGCAAGCAATTTTGCGCCAAGTTATATCAATCCCGCAACTCATTACGCGATTTGTTAAATCATAACTCCCTGCAATATCATCAAACATTGTAATAATTTCTTGCTGTTTTGACATCACACATTCCCTAAAGTTGTTTTAGCAAGCTCTAACCACGCATTTAGGCTTTCAATCTGCGCCAAAGTGGCTTGCGTAGAAGTCCCGCCATAAGAATTACGACTCTCCATTGAAGCCTTTAAATCAAGGCTGCTATGCGCTTCTTTTGGAATCCTGTAATCCACAGCACAAAGCTCTTCTATGCTTAATTCACTCAAATCTTTTCCTAAAGATTCCGCACTTGCAACGGCTTTTCCAGTAATGTGATGGGCTTCCCTAAAAGGGATTTCACAATTTTTAACAAGAAAATCCGCCAAATCTGTCGCGCTTAAATGCCCTACTCTACACGCCTTTAGCATAGAATCTTTATGGATTGTCATAGTCTTTAGCGCGTCATTTAAAATTCTTAAAGAAATCTCAAGTGTTTCAAAACTGTCAAAAACCCCTTCTTTATCTTCTTGAGTGTCTTTGTTGTAAGCTAGTGGTAAGCCCTTCATCACCACCAAAAGTCCCATTAAATTCCCATACACGCGCCCACTTTTACCACGCAAAAGCTCCGGTACATCGGGATTTTTCTTTTGTGGCATAATAGAGCTTCCCGTAGAATACGCATCGCTTAATGTAATAAACCTAAACTCATAACTACTCCACAGCACAAGCTCTTCTGCAAAGCGTGAAATATGCATTGCAAGCAGACTTGTATCATACAAAAAATCCAGCGCAAAATCCCTATCACTTACAGAATCTGTTGCATTAAGCGTTGGCGCGATAAACCCTAACTCTTTTGCTACAAAATGCCTATCTGTGCTATAAGGAGTGCCAGCAAGGGCGGCAGCACCAAGCGGGCAATAATTATTACGCTTAAAAGTAGATTCCAACCTTTCAAAATCACGCATAAACATACACGCATACGCGCAAAGCAAAAAGCCAAAATTAACAGGCTGTGCGTGCTGTAAATGCGTCATTCCCGGAAGCATTGTTTGCGTATGTTCTTTTGCAAGGCTTAAAAGTGTGGTAATGAGATTTAATACTAAATTGCGTAAATGTTTATTGGAATCTAAAACAAAAAGTCTAAAGTCGAGAGCAACTTGGTCGTTACGACTTCTTGCAGTGTGGAGTTTTTTACCTGCTTCCCCAATGATTTGCGTTAAACGGCTTTCTATTGCCATATGAATATCTTCATCACTAAGTTTAAACTCAAAAACACCGCTTTCAATTTCATCTTTAACTTGTTCTAATCCCTTACAAATCAAATCTGCTTCATCTTGGGTTAGGATTCCACATCTTGCTAGCATTTTTGCGTGCGTTTTAGAGCCTAGAATATCTTGCTTATAAAGCTTTTTATCAAAAGGCAAAGACGCATTAAAAACATCTAAAATCTCTGCCGCACTTGCGCTAAATCGTCCGCCCCATAGTTTTTGATTTGCCATAATACCCCTTTAAAATGGTTTTAAAATCACTAAAATTGTAATAAAAATTAGTACGATAGTTGGCACTTCATTGTATGCGCGAAAAAATTTGCCACTTTTAAAACAACGATTCTCCCTAAAAGCAACCATATAACGATATAAACTAAAGTGATATGCCAATAAAAGCACCACAAGCAGAATCTTAGCGTGCATCCAACCACCACCTGTTAAAAAACTAGGCTCTAAAACAAGTAGCCAAACCCCAGAAGCAAATGTTGCAATTAAAGCAGGATAACCAATGAAGTTATAAAGTTTCTCTTCTTGGATTTTTACCACTTCCACAAACCCCATATTATCAAGATGTTCAGCGTGATAAACAAAAAGACGCGGTAGATAAAAGAGCATTGCCATCCAAGACACAAAAGAAATAATATGAAAAATCTTTACATAATAAAACAACATAAACGCACTCCAAAAATTCAAAATTAAGATTAAATTCTATCAAAATAAACTTGTAAAATAGGTAAATATTAAACCTTAAGTTGCAATAAGGCAAAATTCGCAAAATTTTTATTTTATACTTTGGAAGTAAGCTTGTCTTTTAATTTTGATATTTTATTTATGCAAAATGCGATTCCAACTTTTTTAAAAGCCCTGTGGCTGACATTGCATTTATCATTTTTTGGAATCGTTTTCTCTATAATTTTGGGATTTTTTATTGCACTTATACAATTTTATAAAATCCGTTTTTTAAATGCCGTTGCACAAGGTTATATTGAACTCTCACGCAATACCCCTTTACTCATTCAACTTTTCTTTTTATACTATGGTCTGCCGCAAATTGGGCTAAAGTTGGATAGCTATATTTGCGCATTGATTGGTATAACTTTTCTTGGGGGAAGCTATATGGCAGAATCTTTTCGCGCTGGATTAGAATCTGTGGGAAAAATCCAAATAGAATCAGGGCGAAGCTTGGGACTTAGTGAAAAACAGCTTGTATTTTCTATCATTTTGCCTCAAAGTTTAATGGTAAGCCTTCCTTACATTGGTGCAAATGTAATTTTTCTTTTAAAAGAAACTTCTGTTGTTAGTGCAATCGCCCTTGTGGATGTGCTTTTTGTTACAAAAGACTTAATTGGAAGCTATTACAAGACAAATGAAACCTTGCTTCTTTTAGTGCTTTGCTATTTAGTTGTCTTATTACCTTTATCTATTGTCTTTTCAATGCTAGAAAAACATTACAAAAAGTTTCTAGGGTAAAATTATGGAAGTCTTACTTTTGCCACAGAATATTTTAAGAATCTTGCAAGGTGTTTTTGTTACTTTACAAATCGCACTTATTGCAATTATATTTTCTTGTCTTTTTGGCTTTATTTTAGGGTATTTGATGACTTTAAAATCTAGGCTTTTAAGAGGAATTTGTCGCTTGTATTTAGAATCTATCCGCATAATCCCCATTTTAGCGTGGCTTTTTATTATTTACTTTGGTTTTTCAAGTGTGATAAATCTCAGTGGAGTTGGGGCTTGTATTTTAGCTTTTAGTCTTTGGGGTATTGCTGAAATGGGAGATTTAGTGCGTGGTGCAATCTCAAGTTTGCCCAAACATCAAGAACAAAGTGCTAGAGCTTTAGGTTTAAAAGAGTGGCAAGTGCAGGTTTTTGTTGTTTTCCCGCAAAGTTTCAAACGCCTACTTCCAAGTCTTGTAAATCTCTTTACTAGAATGATTAAAACAACTTCACTAGCCGCACTCATTGGAGTTAGCGATATGTTAAAAGTTGGACAACAAATTATTGAAGTTAATCTCATAAGCTACCCTACGGCTAGTTTTTGGGTATATGGTGGAATCTTTTTTGTGTATTTTGCGCTCTGTTATCCGCTCTCTGTGTTTAGTCGCTACTTAGAGAAAAAACTCATTTAAGGACAATGATGGTTTTATTAAGATTAGAAAATATTGTAAAAAAATATGCAGATAATCTCGTTTTAGATAGTGTTAGCTTAGAGGTTAAAAAGGGGGAAGTTTGTGCAATTTTAGGACCTAGTGGGTGCGGAAAAAGCACATTTTTGCGTTGTATTAATGGATTGGAATCTATTCAAGGTGGCAAAATCTACTTAGATGGAGTGCAAATTAGCGGTGAAGGCGCGCAAACAAAATGGAGCAAAGTGCGTCAAAAAATCGGAATGGTTTTTCAAAACTATGAGCTTTTTCCCCATTTGAGTGTTTTAGAAAATATTACTCTAGCTCCCATTAAAGTGCAAAATAGAAGTATAAAAGATGCGAAAGAACAGGCACTTAGATTGCTAGAGCGCGTTGGGCTAACACACAAAAAGGACTCTTACCCTAAAGAATTAAGTGGCGGACAAAAACAGCGTGTAGCAATCGTGCGTGCTTTATGTATGAATCCAGAAATTATGCTCTTTGATGAAGTTACTGCTTCATTAGATCCTGAAATGGTAAAAGAAGTCTTGGAAGTTATTAAAGAGCTTGCAGAGAATGGAATGACAATGATTCTAGTAACTCACGAAATGAAGTTCGCAAGGCTTGTCGCAGATAGAATCGTGTTTTTTGACCACGGAAAAATCGCAGAGATTGCAACACCTCAAGAGTTTTTTACAAACCCTAAAAGTGAGCGTGCTAAAAAGTTTTTAAATATTTTTGAATTTTAAACTAAATCTTAAAAAAATGAATAATCATCTTTAGATTCTATATTTTTAGTTTTTCTAGGCTTCTTTTGAATCTCTTCTAAATCTCTTAGAATAGTTTTTCTAAACTTATCCATTGTTACATTTTCTTGCTTTCTTAATAATTTATTTTTAAATTTATTGCGCAATCGCATTTTGTTTTTCATCGTTTTTCCTTTATTCTGTAAGATAATGCGCACCTATGGACGCATCACGCTTAAGTGCTGATTCTATAATATTTTTTGCAGTAAGCAAACGCAAGCGAAGCAGTCGCCCTACTCCACTTTGCAACATTACTTCCACGCCTCCTAAGGCTTCATTAAGCCCTGATTTATTACGCATAATACCAACTTTGCTCCACATTAAATGACGCAAAATTGCCTTAAGATTCTCATCTTGTGGATTTTGTAAAGGCTCTGTGTGGAGTAAAAACTCTCTAGTTTTTTGCTCGCTCTTCACACAGCCCATAATATCCCTAGCACTACGCCTTGAAAACACTAAGCCTTCAAGTAAGGAATTAGAAGCAAGGCGGTTTGCTCCATGAACTCCCGTGCAAGCACACTCACCTACTGCATAGAGATTTTCCATCCCTACAACCTTACCCACACCATCTGTTTCAATACCGCCCATACAATAGTGAAACGCAGGGGAAATTGGAATCCTATCTTTGGGTAAATCATACCCAAAGGCACTAAGATTACGCGCAATATTAGGAAAACGATTATAAAAAAATTCTTTAGAAAACTCACTTAAATCTAAATAGATTTCTTGTTCCTCTTGCTTTTTAAATTTTTCTTGTAACTTTAGTTTGTAATCAAAAATACTTCTAGCTACCCTATCTCGCGAAGCTAGCTCGCCTTTTTTATCATAATCAAACAAGAAACGCTTTCCAAAATAATCCACAACTTTAGCTCCCTCCCCCCTTAGAGCTTCACTAAGTAGCATTTTGCGTGCGTGATGCGTTTTAACAAAAACGGTTGGGTGAAACTGCAACATTTCCATATCTTTAAGCTTCAAGCCATTTTCAAGAATCATTCCGTGCAACTCACTAGAAATTGTATGTGCATTTGTATGATACTCAAAAAGCGCGCCCACACCGCCACTTGCTAAAATAATATGCTTGGCATAAAGATTATAGTTTCCACGCTTTGTTAGCACACTCACACCATAACAATGATTATTTTCAATCAAAAGCTCCGTAACTGTTGCATTTTTCCACAAAGTATGTGAGATTTGTGCCATTAAATGCGAATGCAACGCACGCCCTGTGGAATCCCCTCCCGCGTGGATAATGCGTGAAGTGCTATGTGCAGCTTCTTTGGTAAAAAGCAAATTTCCATTTGCGTCCTTATCAAAAGGCGTTTGACGCGCTATTAAATCTTCTAGCACCTCTAAACTCTCTTCGCTTAATGTTTTTACTGCGTTTTCATCACACATTCCAGCCCCAGCATCAAGCGTATCTTTAATATGTAACGCAATATCTTCAGTATTCTTGGCAACTGCAATTCCACCTTGTGCGTAAAAGGTGTTGCATTCCCAAGGTTGATCTTTGCAGAGAATTAAAACTTTCAACTCTTTGGGCAAATTTAGTGAAGCATATAACCCAGCAACCCCAGCACCTACAATAATTACATCAAAATGTAACATTATAATTCTTTAAGATTGTGTTTGTGTGCTTCTAAATGGATCGTCTTTAAATCCGCAACCAGCACTTAAAGCACTAAACAAAACAATCTGTGTTATAATTAAAAAATGAAAAATATATCGGAAGTTTTGACGCATCTCTTAAGCTCTCCTAGTTTTAAAAGATTCCACGAAATTAGAGAATCAGAGTATTTTATACAAATGTTACCTTTAAGCCTTAAAAACGGAATCGCTTTTACTTACACTAAGGATAAAATTCTATTTATCGCTCTAAAGCACCCTTGTTTCAAGCAAGAATTCTATCATAAAATTAGTCTAGTTAAACAACTTTTAAAACAATATCAGCAAGAAAAAAATGCACTTTTAGAAATAAAAGATATAAAAACTTTTGTAACTTATAATGCCTATCAAAAAGAAGTGAAAAAAAACCAAGAAAATAAGATTCCACTAACCTATGGTGAGTTAAGCTATGGAGAGTTTGAAAATTTAGCAAAAGATCCACAAATCCACGCCCTATTTGAATCCATACGCAAGCATATTTTAAACAATAAAGAATAGCTAAATATGGAATCTAACCTTAAGCCACTCTCACAAACACTACTAGAAACTTTAAAAAAGATTCCAAATTCTAGCGGTGTGTATCATTATTTTGACACGCAAGGCAAGTTGCTTTATGTGGGCAAGGCAAAGAATCTAAAACATCGCATTAAAAGTTATTTTCGTTTCACTCCAAACTTAGCTCCCGCACCAAATTTAAGCCCAAGAATTACGCAAATGGTTAGTCAAATCGCACATTTACGCTATATTGTTGTGGAGAACGAAAATGACGCGCTAATCTTAGAAAACTCCCTAATTAAGCAACTTAAGCCAAAATACAATGTGTTATTGCGCGATGATAAAACTTATCCGTATTTATGCGTGGATTTACAAGAAGATTTTCCGCGCATTTTACTCACTAGAAAAATTTTTAAAAAGCAAGGATTGCGCTATTTTGGACCTTTTTCAAGCGGTGCTAGGGATCTTTTGGATTCCATCTATGAAATTTTCCCACTTGCACAAAAAGAATCGTGCAAAAATGGCAAAAAAGCCTGTCTTTTTTATCAAATCCATCGCTGTTTAGCTCCCTGTGAAGGTAAAATTTCTACCAAAGACTATGCAAAGATTCTCCAAAATGCCTTAGAGTGCGTAGAAAATCCTAAAAAAATCCTAGCACCATTGGAGCAAAAAATGCTTCAACTCTCACAAAATTTACGCTTTGAAGAAGCTCTAATCTTGCGCGATAGGATTGCAAAAATTAAAAACCTAACCCCTTTATCTTCTGTGGATTTTGCAAATTTAGTAGATTTAGATATTTTTGCACTTGTCTGCGAATATAAACGCGCTGTGCTTGTAAAATTCTTTATGCGTAATGGCAAAATTATCTCAAGTGCGACACAAAATCTTAAAAGTGAATTAGGATTTGATAGTTTAAGCATTTATAAACAGGCACTAATTAACCACTACTCTAACACCCTTCCGCTAGTTCCAAAACAAATTCTAATTCCCTTTGATTTAGGTGAAAGCACGCAAGAGTTGGAATACTTTTTGCAAGAAAAAGTTGGCAAAAAAGTCCAAATCCACTTCCCAAAAAGTGGTGATAAAAAACGCCTATGCGAGCTTGCAATACAGAATGGAAAAGAGATTTTACGCCTAGAACAAAATGATAATGAAGAAATTTTTAACGCCTTAAAAACGCTCTTTTGCCTACAAAATACGCCCTATCGCTTTGAAGTTTTTGATACCTCTCACCACAAAGGCACACAATGCGTTGGAGCAATGGTTGTGTATGATGGCTTGGATTTTATCAAGGAATCTTATCGCCATTATTTACTAGAAGGCAAAGATGAATACACACAAATGCGTGAAATGCTAACACGGCGCATACAAGATTTTCAAAAAGAATCCCCGCCTGATTTATGGGTGCTTGATGGGGGGGCTGGACAGATTAATCTTGCAAAAGAGTTGCTAGAGAGTGCGGGAGTTAATTTAGAAGTTATAGGGATTGCAAAAGAGAAGATTGATAGCAAGGCTCACCGCGCAAAAGGCGGTGCAAAAGACATTTTAAGAGATGAAAATTTAAAGGAATATCGCCTAAGTATGAGCGATAAACGCTTGCAATTTTTACAAAAATTGCGCGATGAAGCACATCGCTTTGCAATCACCTTTCACCAAAAGCAAAAGCAAAAAACAATGCAACACTCTAAACTTTTAAGCATTAAAGGCATAGGCAAAGCTATCCAAAACAAGCTCTTAGCCTATTTTGGAAGTTTTGAAGCCATTGAAAAGGCAGACTTAGATGAGCTTGAAAAAGTGCTATCAAAAAACCTTGCCAAATCCGTTTTTAATGCGCTTAGAAGTTTCCAAAATAACGCACAGCACTGATTTTTCTATCCACATTGCTAAGTAAATTCAAGTTTTCTTTACTTAAATTTGCATTTTGTAAGATATTTTGCGTTTGCGTAGAATCTAAACTTGGATTAAATTTATAGAGCACATCAAAGCCCATTTTCTCTTCTTTACTTAGGATTCCATTTTGCATCATCGCATCACCTAGCTCGCTTAAATTGCCATTAATGCTAAAATCTTTAGCAAAATCACGCATTTTTGTAAAATCGTGGCTAAGTGTTAAAACATCTTCAATTTCGCGCGTTGTGGTATTTGTATTTGCCGTATCAAAAAGCGCATCAATACCTTGTGCTTTTTGTGTTTCTTTGGTGGAAAAAACAGAGTTAGAATCGCTTTTATTGGTAAAACCTGTTAGATTGCTGGATTTATTTTGATCATAAGCTTGACTTAATAAGCCCCACATTTGGTTATTTTTATCGCCAACTTGCATAACTTTCCTTTATTTTAAAGTCTTATAAGTTAAAGCAAAAATTATTCCAAGTTATCCAAAAATGCGTTTTTACACCATTTTTTATATTCCCTAGAAACCTTATAAAGTTTGATTCCAACAATCTCTGGAAGTTCATAAGCGTGGTTTTTCAAAAGATCTTTTTTAAGCTTCTTAAAGTCTTTTTTAAACACCTTAAAGTTTAGCAAAACTTCCGCCTCACTAACAATTTGTGAAAAGTTGGAATCCTTTTTCCACACATAGCTACTTTGAATCTGTGTTTGTTGAATGCATGGACATAAGCGTGATTGCAAGGCTATTTCAATTAATAATTTTGCGTTAGATTCCGTTGTTGTAGTTTGAAGCAACATTAGGCGCATTATTTTTCGCCACCCATTCTTTTTTTCTTTTCTTCAAGTGCTTTCTTCTTCTCTTCTTGGCGCATTTTTTCTAAATTTCTTTGTCGCTCTTTTGAACGCCTATATTTTTCTATAAACTCTTCACGCTCTGTCTGACTTTGATATGCAATAGGACGGATAAAAAAGATTCCAAGCATTAAAACAAAGAAAAAAATCGCAGTCTCTTGGTTAGCAGTGAGTTGATACCAAGCCATTGCAATTCCAAGTGAGATGATAACTTTTAAAACAGAAACCATATTACAGCATTTGTGGTTTAATTTTATGTGCGTTAAATTCTAAAGATTCCGCATTTGAATCCATAAACAACGCCAAAATCACTTGTGGCATAAAAAGTAGCGGAATCTCAGCGGTATCACGCCCAGAAACATCTTGTAAGTCCTTAATGTGCTTGTCCATAAGCTCAAAATTTCCTAAATTTGCGGTGATAATAAAATCCACTCCACAATCTACCATTTCATAATAATCCATTGCGCCCATTTTGTAAGCAAGCTTGGGATTACTTTGGAGCAAATATGCATAACTCTCTTTAAAAAATGGCAAAATCTTAAGCCCTGTAAAACTCTCAATGCGCGGTAGAATTTGCAACTCTCTAATCCGCTCTTCAAGCTCTCTATCTATTATAAAAGCGCATTTAAAGCCCTCCCAACGCCTGTGTTTTATAGCATCAAGTGGAATCCTATCCACCAGCACTTCAGGGGCAAATACAAAGCTATTTTCAAGATTTAAAATATCAATCGCACAAGCCTTTGCTAGCTCTTCTCTAAGTTCTGTATTTTCATACAGATTTTTTAAAAGCCTTGTGATAACCAAAAGACTTTGTGAATCACAAACTAACACCTTATGTCCATCTTGTTGCGCTTTATCTAATAGCAAAATTAAGGGCTTAAAATACTCCACAGGCGTAATAAATGGCAAAAACTTCTCATCAAGCGCTAGCGATTCTGTCCTAACAATAGGGATATGGATCTTCTCTAAGAGTTTCTTAACGCTAGAGATTAAAGGCTTGCAATGCTTATAAAAGTTATTATGCAAAAGGATATAAGATTCCATTATTTCTCCTAACTCTTTAAGATTTTGGCTTTAAACTTCTGAATCTTTGGATTTTCACAACGATCAAATAGTAATATTTTTAGCTCATTAATACAACGATCAAATCTATCATCTTGTGGAAAAAGATATGTTTTTAATTCTTGAGCATTTAAGACTCCATTTTCTAAATCACTTACTGATTCTAAAATAGCATTTGTTTTGTGCTTTGCATACAATGCCGCTACAAGCAAAAAATACGCTTCGCCTAAATAGCTTGGATTCTCCACACTCAAAGGCGTTGCATACGCATAGGGCAAGAAAGAAAGCAGAAATGTATTACTTAGCGTTTTAGATTCCAACTTCTCAATGCCAATTCCTTTAAAATCTGCATTTTTAAAAATGCTTAACACTTCATCACTTGCTAACTCATCTAAGCCTAATTCTCTTAGTGGCGCAAGTTTATCTAAAAATGGTTCAACATTAATCACTAAATCCTTTAGTGCTAAATGCGCATTAAGTGGCTCTACTTTCCACTCACTACCAAACCTATCTAAAAGCCTAAAAATAGGAAGCTCAAAGTCATAAACAACTACTCCATTAATCTTAAATCCATAAGCATTATAACCATACTCATACACAGAATCTTGGACGCTTTTAAGCAAATCTAGCAAGGTTTTTTCCACATTGATTTTAAGTGTTAATTTTGCAAAATAGGGCAAATAATCCGTTTTTACATCAAAACGGAACAACTCTAAGTTAATCTTTTTCTCCATTTTTTCTCCATTTGAAACACTAAAATGCACGCAGTATAACAAATTATTTTTTAAATCTTTTGTTTTTTGGATTTGCCAAAAGGGCTTGCATTGAGCTATTTATTCCTTCATCTTCTTCCATAGAGTTTGGCTTTAACTTTGCAAAAGTTGCAAAAAGATTGACATAAATGCAAAAATCAGATTGTAAGTTTTCATGATTTGGTAGTACAATTTGCACAATGCTATCTAGCGGAGCTGTTACAAAACTACCCAAATTCTCTTCTCCAAATCCTGCCTCAAAATACAAATTTTCTTCATCAAGCTCCAAACTCTCAAAAGTATAGCCAGCTAAAATAAACAAAGTTAGCTCTCCAAACGCATTGCGAATCTCTTGGGGCAAACTTGGCTCAAACTTCACACAATCTACATTGCAAAGAATAGAAAAGTTGATTTTTTTGCGGATTAAATGCTCTAAAATCTCATAACAATGCCTGCTTTGCATTGCTTGAAACTTCTTATCCTTTAATAAAACTTCCATTTCATACCCTTTTTATAATTTCTTTTAAACCTTCCAAAAGGATTCTAACTTCTTGCATTCCAATTTCCCAAAAATCGCTACTCTCAAGATCCAATCCAAAGATTCCAACAAGTTCTTTTGGCGTTTTGCTTCCCCCAAGACTCAAAAACTTCTCGTATTTTGCCACAAAATCTTCCCTTTGCTTGCGATACACACCAAAAAGTGCAAAAACTAAAAGTTGCCCATAACTATAAGCATAGCAATAAAAAGGCGTATGGATAAAATGCGGAATATACGACCACCATAGCCTGTAATTCTCTGTTAAAATCACGCTTTTACCAAACATTTTTTGATTTTCTTCTTGCCATAGAGCATTTAGCATTTCCGTGCTTAACTCCCCATCTTTTTTATGCACCAAGCGTTCAAAATTTGTAAAAACATTTTGGCGAAAAAGTGTTGCAAATACATCTTCAAGCTTTCCTGCATAAAGAGCGATTTTTTCCTTATCATTTAGGCGTTGCTGCATTTTTTCAAATAATAACATTTCCGCAAAAACAGAAGCAGTTTCTGCTGTTGTTAGTGGAGTATCAGCGTTTAAATAACCCACAGAATACGATAGATATTGATGAATCGTGTGCCCTAGCTCGTGTGCCATTGTGAAAGCATCGCGCCTACGATTTGTGTGATTAAGCATTAAATAGGGATGCACACTAGGAACAGCACTATGGCTAAACGCTCCACCGCGCTTATTTTCTCTAGGATGTGAGTCAATCCAACCTTCATCAAACGCACGCTTGGCAATTTCGTAAAACTTTGGCGAAAACTCCGCAAACGCTTCTAAAACAATACTTTTAGATTCCATATAACTAAAGTCCGCTTCATCATTAGCAATAGGCGCATAACGATCATAATCATAAAGGCAATCATAGCCTAGTAATTGTGCTTTAAGTGTATAATATTCTTCTACAATTCCAACATTTTTATTAATGGTATCTACCATCATATCTACACTTTTTTGCGTGGTTTGGTTAGCAATATGGCGCGATTGCTCTAGGCTTTCATATCCACGCAACTCCGCTGTAATCTTTAAATCCTTACGCACCACATTATAAATATAAGTTAGAAGCGGGAGATTTTGCGCCAATGTTTTACTTAAGGATTCTTGCGCCATTTTACGCACTTCCCTATCCTTGTCATAAAGCAGGCTTAAAACTTCTTCTTCACTAACTTCTTTGTTTGCCCCTTTAAGCGTGATTAAAAAGCGTAAATTACTTAAATGCTCATCAAATAATCGCTTAAAACTATCCACGCCCACAGGCTGTGTTTTTAGCAACACTTTTTCTTCTTGTAAGCTTAGTTGATACTTTGCGTGCTTTTGTAAAAGCTCTAAATAATACGCATATCCCTTTGCACTCTCTATAAACTCTTGCTGTTTTGCTCTTTCAAGTGCATTAAATTCTAAATCAAAAAACAGCAAAAAATCTTGCGCCTTATTGACTTCCATTTCGCATTCTGCATAAAATGCCCCTTCTTTTGTGTTAGACGCAAAGCACAAAAACGCATAAGTCATAATGCGTGATAGCTTCTCACAAAGTGCTTCATATTCTTTTAAGCTTTGATAAAAGGATTCTGCATTTAGCGCATTAAGATTGCCTTTATATTTCTTCTCAAAGTCTTGCGCCTTTGTAATTGCGCTTTGCATTGCATTTTGTAAAGATTCTTTGCTATCAAATAGGGGTTTTAGATTCCATATATCTTGTGTGTTTTTCATAAAATTCCTTGTAAAACATAAATCTTAAATTCTACATAAACTACACTTAAATTTAAGATATTTTAAATTTAAGCTACAATATATTATTAGCTTTTGCAAATTATTTTTAGAGGTTTTCTGAAATGGAAAAGTTACTAATGCTTTTATTTCTCTTTGTCTATCCACTCTTCGCAAAGGAAGTGTATATTATACACGGCTTTAACTGCACAAGCAAATATGCGTGGATTCCAAACCTTAAGCAAGAATTACAAGACTTAGGATATAGCGTTAAAGCCCTTGATATGCCAACACCTGATAAACCAAGCTTAGAGCAATGGACACAGCATTTAAAGAAGCAAGTTACAACACTAGATTCCAACACCTACTTTATCACGCATTCCTTGGGTGGAATCGCACTTTTGCAATTTTTAAGCCAAACGCAATTTAAAAAAGATTCTAAAATTGGTGGTATTATCCTTGTAGCACCATTTGATAAGCCTTTAGAAATCTTGCCTATTCTTAATGGCTTTACACAAACAAAGCCCAATTACAAAGCCCTACAAAACCACCTTAACCTAGCTATTGTAATTTCTTCTAAAGATGATAAAATTGTCCCACACACTCTAAGTAAAGAAGTTGCAAAAGCACTCAATGCAAAGCTAATCGCCACAGATTCTGGCGGACATTTTATGGACCAAGACGGCTTTTACTCACTGCCTTTAGCCACCCAAATCTTTAAAGATTTGCAAGAGCAATAAAGCACTTTAAAACACGGAATCCATTTTTGGATTCCAACTATTCTTCAATATAATTCTTAAGCTTTCTTCCTACTTTTGGATGTTTAAGTTTTT
>Oklahoma_p2__coassemble_383_pt1 | contig 41899 bp, 39 predicted proteins | sample Oklahoma_p2__metabat2_low_PE_004 | metagenome-assembled genome bin Oklahoma_p2 | reverse complement strand
CAACCTTAGCATTAGAGTTTATACTAATATCTTTAGAGATTGTTCCGCCATTGTTGTTAATGGCTTGAACACTCGCACCATTACTAAGATTTAAATCTCCATTGAAGTCTTTAGAATTGTTAATTGTATTAACACTAATGTTATTAAGATTTAAATCACTATTAAATGTTCCTTCATTAGAGATTGTTCCAACATTGCCTTTTAAATCAAGTTTGGCACTAAAAGTTGAGTTTGCTCCTTTGTTTTGAATACCACCTAGGCTAGAGCCTTTATCTAGTGTAATTGTATTTGTAGCTTCATAATTTGCACTATTTTCATTGATGATAGAACCACCAACACTTCCACCATTGTTAATAGTAATGTTTCCTGTTTTTGCATTGGTTCCGCTGTTTTTAATGTCGCCACCTACGCTACCGCCATTGATGGAGATGCCATTTTGGTTAATTTTGCCAGTATTATTAATACTGCCCGCTACTACTCCACCTTTTTCTATTATAATACCTTTTTCAATAGTTCCTTCATTTCTAATATCCTTTGTTACATTACCACCACTTCCTACTATAATATTTTCTCCAATATAAGATTGAGAATTATTGTTTCTATTGACAATGCTTCCATTGAGATATCCATTAACCTCTACTTTACCTTGGATTCTATCTTGATTCCAAATATTTCCGGTTAATTTACCAGTTTCTTTAACAAGAACATTCCCCTCAATCGTCCCAAAACTATTTTGAATACCAATATTAGTTCCGTTGATTGTTCCTGCGACTTCAATATCGCCTTTCACAGTAGATCGACCACCCATCAATCGTGCATAATTCATAATTCCACCATTTAAAATTGCACCTTTATCAATTTTTATATCGCCTATTGTTCCACTATTATTATGAATAGAAACATAAAAACCATTACCAGTAGTATTAGTTCCACCTGTTAAAGTAGCACCATCTTTTATATGAATTGATTGATCAATCGTTCCTTTATTCTCTATGGCTACGACGCTTTGATTATTTACAATAATAGAACCACCACTTTCAACAATAATATTGTCTTTGTTTTGACCACTTTGAATAGAGACATTATTATTTTGAGGTTGAGTTATAGTAATATCATCTGCATTGACATTTGTAAGTAAGGTTGTTAAAACTAATGAACCATAAAAGATTGAAGAAGTAAGTCGTTTTAGTGGCTGATAATTAGGATTTGCCCCCCCCCCCGCTGGGTTAATTGAACATTGTTTTGCATTTATTTCTCCCTTATTTGTAAAAATAAAAATGTGTAATTATACTTCTTTGCATAAGAAAAATAAATAAAACATTTTTAATTTACTTTTTTTTTATTACTTTTTATGCCACTTTTTATATCCAAGCCTTTATGTTTAGGTTGAAAGACTTACAAGGAATCCTAAAAAATTCTAACTCTCTTTAAACATTCTGCTTGCTAGTTTTTTTGCTTTAACGGCGCGCTCTTCTTGCTTGAGCGAAGAATACAACGCATTTGTGTGTTCTTCTAGCATTTTTTGGCTATTTATTAACTTTTCATTTTCTTTTGGAGATAATTTTTTGTATTCCCCATTAGAGCCTAATTCGTGCGCTTTAGCGTTATCTTCACTTTGGATTTTGATAATTTCAAAAAGCTTGTTTGCTAGCTCATCATCAAAAATAGGCGTCATTAGCTCTACACGGCGCTCTAAGTTTCTTGGCATTAAATCCGCGCTTGCAAAGTAGATTGGCACTTCTGCGTGCTTAAAGTAATAAATTCTTGCGTGTTCTAAATATTTACCCACAATAGAAACCACACGGATATTCTCGCTAACCCCCTTAATTCCCGGTCGCAAACAACAAATTCCACGCACAATTAAATCAATCTTAACCCCGGCATTTGAAGCCTTGTAAAGCGCTAAAATCACATCAGTATCTACAATGGAGTTTGCCTTTAAAATAATGCGCCCCTCACTTCCCATTCTTGCTTCATTTTCAATTAAATCCAAAATTTTTGGCTTGATTTGCAAAGGAGCGGCAAGCAATACGCTTAGTTTAGATTTGTGTGAGAAACCAGAGAGATTGTGAAAAAACTTAGTCGCGTCTTGCGTAAATGCACGCTTAGAAGTCATATAGCTAATATCTGTGTAAATTTTTGCTGTGCTTGGATTGTAATTTCCTGTGCTTAAATGCACATATTCGCGCAATTCTTTTCCAATGCTTTTAATCACTAAGGCAATTTTAGCATGCACCTTAAGTCCCGGAACACCATAAATTACATGCGCCCCAGCGGATTCTAATGCCCGCGCCCAATGGAGATTATTCTCTTCATCAAATCTTGCTTTTAACTCCACAAGAGCAGTTACTTGCTTGCCATTTTCAGCCGCTTCAATGAGAGATTTTACAATGGGTGAGTTTTTGCCCACACGATAAAGTGTCATTCTAATAGAAAACACATCAGGATCTTTTGCGGCACTTTGGATAAAATTCACCACAGGATCAAAGCTTTCATAGGGTTGAAAGCTTAGAATATCTTGACTATCAAGCACAGAAAAAAGATTGACATTAGAATCAAGTGGTGGTAAAACCTTAGAAGTGTAGCTTGGAAAAGTTAGTTTTGCAAAATTTTTATTCCCGACAATCTCCCAAAGAATACTAGAGTTCATCGGCACTTCAGATTCATAAACATCTTCTGGCGCAACTTGAATGTATTGCGTGATGAAGTTTTTTAGCTCTAAATCATCAGTTTTTCCAATTTCAAGGCGGATAATCTCTCCTTTTCGGCGCGACTTTAATCCCTCTGTCATTAACGCCATAAAATCATCGCCTTCTTCTTCTTCAATCTCCATATCTGCGTTTCTTGTAACCCTAAATGCACTCCAACTTAACGCTTTAAAGCCCGGAAAAAGCTCATTTGTAAATTCCGCCACGATAGAATCAGTGCAAAAATAAGTATCCCCTAATTGCACAAACCCCGGAAGCATTCTTGAAATGCGTGTCATACCAAACTTTATCTCATTAGGATTATCTAAATTTTGAAGCTTTAAAGCAAGTACATAGCTAAGATTATTTAAATGCGGAAAAGGATGTGTTGCATCTACAGCAATAGGCACAACAATAGGGTAAAGATGATTTAAAAAATACTCCTGCAATTCTTGCTTTTCTTGCTTATTGCCTTGCGCATAAGTTTTAATATGCAATCCAAGCTTTGCCAAACCCTCTTTAATAGAAAAATAGCAATCCTCTAGGCATTTTTTTTCTCTCTTTAAATAGCTTCTAATTTGTTCTAACTGATCTTTTGGCGTGAGTCTATCAGGACCACTCTCTGTAATGCCAGCACTATAAAGGCGTTTAAGTCCCGCTACGCGCACCATATAAAATTCATCTAAATTTGTGCCATAAATCGCAATAAACTTAAGCCTTTCTAAAAGCGGATTATTTTCATCTTGAGCTTCACTTAAAACGCGCGTATTAAATCGCAACCAAGATAACTCACGATTAATAAAATTAGCAGATTTATTCAAAGAATTTTGTGGCATAGCAACCCCTTTATTGTGTGGAAATTTGCTTTATTATATATGGAATTGCGTTAAAAAAGCCTTGAACGCTTATAGAAATGCTAGAATTTGTAAGCTTTAAGTTGCTTTTGTGTATTATTGCGACTTAAAATTTGCTTTGGGATTAACAATGGAAAAATTAAACTATAAAGATTCTGGCGTAGATATTGCCGAGGGAAACGCACTTGTAGAAGACTTAAAAGGGCTTGTTAAACAAACCTTTAATCAAAATGTCTTAGGTGGAATCGGATCTTTTAGTGGTGCATTTTTGTTGCCTAGTGGCTATAAAGAGCCTGTGATTTTAGCTGCCACAGATGGCGTTGGCACGAAGCTAAAGCTAGCTATTGATAGTGGAATCTTAAATAGTGTTGGGATTGATTTGGTTGCAATGTGCGTTAATGATTTGATTTGCAATTTTGCAACGCCTATGTTTTTTTTAGACTATTATGCCACTGGCAAGCTTGATAAAAATGCCGCATTGCAAGTGATTAGTGGAATCACACAAGGTTGCTTAGAAGCACAATGTGCATTAATTGGTGGAGAGAGCGCGGAAATGCCCGGAATGTATAAGGATAAGGATTTTGATTTAGCAGGCTTTGCAGTAGGAATTGCTGAAAGAGAAATTGTAGAGCGTCCGCTTCAAGCAAGCATAGGCGATGTATTAGTCGCGCTTCCAAGTAGTGGAATCCACTCTAATGGCTATTCTTTAGTGCGCAAAATCCTAGAAAAGCACGCGATTAATTTAGATTCCAACTTTAATGGAAAGCCTTTAATTGAAACTTTACTAACGCCTACAAAAATTTATGTTCAAACTTTTAAAAAACTCCAAAGCAAAATCAAAGCCTTAGCGCATATTACAGGGGGCGGACTTGTAGAAAATCTTCCGCGCGTTCTGCCTAATGGAATTTGCGCAAAAGTGATTGAAAAAAACATTCAACAATTACCAATTTTTGAAATGCTTTGCCACTATATCCAAGATACTGATAAATATCGCACCTTTAATATGGGTGTTGGAATGGTGCTAATTGTGGATTCTAAAGACGCGGATTTTGTTGCTAAAGAATCTGGAGGTTATATCTTAGGAATGCTTGAAAGTGGGGAAAAAGGTGTAGAATTTGTGTAAAATATGATTTTTTGTTATAATCTAGCCCAAAAAGAGAAAAGATACTAATGCTTGAAAACCTAAAAAAGATTCTAAAGGTTTATCCCTTACCTGTTTTTGTGTTCTTGCTAACATTTGTAGCGTATTATTCCGCTTTTGAGCTTTTAAAGGAAAAAGAATCTGCACAACCCCCTATTTCTGAAGAAGAATCTATGCAAAGCGTAGCAGAAATCCCACAAAGCGCGCAACAAGTTTTAATTCAAGAATCTAGAACGCAACCTAGCCAAATACCTTTAGAAGCGCCACTAACAACACCACAACAACTTCCAGAATCTAATCCTATCGTTTTTTTAACAAGTCTTGTAAAATCCTTAAATATCCGCCAAGATACAAACACGCAATCCCCTATCGTTGGCAAACTCACTCCAACGCAAACTGCTATAAGTCTTGATGAAAAGGACGGCTGGGTTTTGCTAGCAGATTCTAATACTAAAGAACCTATTGGTTGGGCTTTAAAGCGTTTCACAAAAGAAATAGAAGCACCACAAAAGTTAGAATCTAAAATTAATGTTACAACACCAAAAACACTGATACAAACAGAAACTAAACAAGCACTTTATGCCTCTAAAGTGCCAAGCTTAAATATTAGAGAAAACCCTAGCACAGAAGCTAGAATCCTAAACAAACTCACACCAAGTGATGCGGTTAGCATTGTAGAAACAAATGGAATTTGGGTAAAAATCCAAGACTCAACCACTGGTGACAAAAATGGCTGGGTTGTGCGCCGCTCCCTAATTTTGCGCGATTAATTATGCAATTTGCAGTCATTGGCAATCCAATTTCCCATTCACTCTCTCCTATCTTACACAATCACGCTTTTAAAATGCTAGGAATACCGGGCTTTTATGGGCGTTATTTATTGCAAGAAAATCAATCTTTCTATCATTTAAGAAGCTTGCATTTAAAGGGCGCAAATATTACCGTGCCTTTTAAAGAAGTTGCTTTTAATTCTTGTGATGAAATCTTTGGAATCGCGCGTGAAATCGGAGCTGTTAATACCATTATTTTTGAAAAAGGCAGAATGCTAGGGTATAACACCGATGCTTTAGGATTCTATCTTTGCATTAAAGATTTAGCACCAAAAAATGCCCTAATCATCGGTGCTGGTGGCTCAGCAAAGGCTGTTGCTCACATTTTAAAGCAAAAAGAAATTAGCGTAACACTTATTAATCGCTCAAAAGAACGCCTAAAGGATTTTAAAAACTTTGAATGTTTTACCTTTGATACATTTACGCCTAAAAATCCCTATGATTTAATCATTAACACTACTCCAGCAGGGCTTATAAATAGTGATTTACCTTTAGCAAAAGAGTATTTAAGCCCCTTGCTTAAAAAAGCGCGTCTTGCCTTTGATTTAATTTATGGCAGACAAACACCTTTTTTAACTCTTGCAAAATCCCTAAATATCGCAACTAGTGATGGCAAAGCAATGCTAATTAATCAAGCCATTTTAGCCTTTGAAATTTTTATGGAATCCCAAAATATCACATTTGATACAAAAATTTTGCACCAAAGTATGCAACATATCCTTTAATATGCTACAATAATCTCAATTTCACTACAAGGACAGCAAATGCAAACAATCATTACTTCCCGCCACTTTGAACTTACTCAAGCAATGAAAGACTATATTTTCAGTCTTACGCAAAGCCTTGAAAAATACCAACTTGACATTCTAAGCACGCGTGTTATCGTAACTTACCAAGAGAAAAAAGGTAGCAAAAAAGGTGAAAAAAAGAAAAAACGCACCTTTGGTATTGATATTACCCTATCCTTAGCACATTCTAATACGCTTGTGATTAATCAAATTGATAAGGATTTTTATGCAGCTGTGGATTTAGCAATTGGCAGAATGCACAAGATTTTGCGCCGCTACCACGATAAGCACAACAAAAAGTTTGCCACTCCAACGCAAGATTTAATGGTAACCACGATTTTGCGTGATGAAGCCCTAGCAAACAAGGGTGAAGATGAAATTGTGCCTATGGATTTAGATTTACACAAGCCTTTGGATATTGAAGATGCACTAGAACGCCTAAAAAGTAGCTCGCAGCAGTTTTTTGTCTTTAACGATAAGGATTCTAAAATGCGTGTGATTTACAAGCGAATTGATGGAAAATACGGACTTTACTAAAAAAATCTATCTTGTTGGCGGAGCTGTGCGCGATGGGCTGCTTAAGCTCTCCATTAAAGATAAAGATTATGTAGCGGTGGGCTTTAGCGAAGAAGATTTTGCACATTTGCCTAAAGTCGGTAAAAGCTTCCCTGTTTTTCTACAAAAAGATGGCTCACAAATCGCTCTAGCAAGGCGTGAGAAAAAGACACAGCACGGCTATAATGGATTTAGCATAGAAACACAGCAAGTTTCTTTGTATGAAGATTTAAAACGGCGTGACTTAACACTAAATGCCATTGCCTTTGATGAAATCACACAAACTTACTACGATCCGTTTAATGGAAAAAAAGACTTAGAAAACAAGATTTTACGCCACATTAGCGAAGCCTTTTGTGAAGATCCTTTGCGCGTGCTTAGGACTGCAAGACTTCGTGCTAGGCTTGGTATGGAGTGGAAAATCCACCAAAGCACAAAAGTTTTAATCTACAAAATGCGCGATGAGTTGTGCTATTTGGAGAAAAACCGCGTGTATAAGGAAGTAGAAAGTGCGCTTTTAGAGCAAAATTCCTTTATCTTTTTTGAAAGCCTTTTTGAACTTGGCGTGCTTGATGTGATTTTCCCTAGCATTTACGCGCTAACCACTTTAAAAGAAGGCAATTTACACCACCTAGAAGCATCTGTCTTTGCGCACACAATGGAAGTCTTAAAGCACACAGAATCTCAAAAAAACACCAAGCAATGCTTGATTTTAAAGTTTGCTGCACTCTACCACGACATTGCAAAGCCCTATTGTTATCGCAATTTTGGCAACTCACAAGGACACGATGATTTAAAAATCATCGCTCCACTTTTAGATATTGCAATCCCAAATGCCATTAAAAAGCCTATGCTACTTTTAATCCAAAATCACATTAAAATCCACTTACTTCCGCAAATGCGCCTTAGTAAATGCGTAAAGTTTTTTGATTCTTACAAAAAAGATTCCATATTGCTAGAACTTCAACTTGACTTGCTTTTAGCTGACAAACAAGGACGAATAAGCCAAAAATTTTTAGATTCCAACTTTTTAGACTTTAAAAAAACTTTGCTAAATACCTTTAATACGCTTTTAAACTATTCTCCAAAGGAATGGATCGCACAAAATAACCCCACTCCAAATGCCATAAAAGCACAAATTTTAAAAGAAAAAATTAGAATCTTAAAAAAAGATTCCACATTTTTATCCCTTCAAAAATGCCTTTAAATCTCCATTAAATCCTGTGATTTTGACACATTCTTGGCATAACTCTAAAGGCTTATCATTAAAAAACTTCATTTGAACTTTATGCGAATAAATCCCTAGAAAAAAACGCAACTCATAAGTAATCACTGCTAGAAAATCAGGACTTTTAAGCCCATCTAAACAAGCCTTACAGCCACATAAATGCACACTTGGATCGCCTTGTGTTCTAAAGAGAGATTCTTGGATTTTTGCTTGATAGAGCAAAACTTTTTGTTGTGAGTTATTAGGATAGGAAAAATAGATTCCATCTAAATCCGCACTCAAATTACTAAAATCCGCTTGAATCCCACCATTTTGAAGTTGTTTAAGGAGTGCGTTTTGCAGAGAAAAGCTTTCATCAGAGCATACAGAGATGATTTTTTCAAAAAACATTTAATAGCTTTTTTCAATCAAATCACAAAGAATATGCCCCATTAAAATGTGCATTTCTTGGATTCTTGGCGTATCATTGCTTGGAGAGATTAATAACACATCACAAAAATTTTGCATAGCCCCACCATCTCTGCCACTAAAACCTAAAGTCTTGCAACCCATTTTTCGTGCCTTTTCTAGCGCGTTTAGCACATTTTTACTATTTCCGCTTGTTGAGATTCCCCATAGCAAATCCCCATTTCTTGCCAAGGCTTCACATTGCCTAGAAAACACACAATCATAGCCATAATCGTTACCAATAGCTGTAAGCGCACTTGTATCTGTTGTAAGAGCTATGGCACTAAGCCCTTGTCTCTCCTTTTTATAACGCCCTGTAAACTCTGCGGCAATGTGTTGTGCGTCTGCGGCACTTCCGCCATTGCCGCAAAGTAAAATCTTGCCTCCACTTTTAAGTGTGTCAATTAGCATTTTTGCCGCCACTTCTAAGCTAGGCACGAGAGATTCTAATTTTTTGGCACTTTGTAAATGTGCTTGTATTTCACTTAAAATTAATGTTTGCATTATGATTCCTTTATAAACTCTTAATTTTTTGGATTAAATGCGTTGTGCTTTTGCCCTCTATAACATCAATCAAACGCACTTCCTTGCTAAATTTTGCGCCCACAACTTCTTTATTTGCATAATCCGCACCCTTAACAAGAACATCAGGGCGGATTTTTGCAATCAGCCACTCTGGCGTGTCTGTATCAAACACTACCACAAAATCCACACATTCTAAAGCACAAAGTTGCGCGATTCTATCCCTTTGGCAATTCACAGGACGCAACTCCCCTTTTAAGCGTTTAATGGAAGCATCGCTATTTAATCCAACAATTAGTAAATCCCCTAATTTACGCGCCTTGTGGAGATAATCCAAATGCCCTAAATGCAAAAGATCAAAACAACCATTAGTAAAAATCACCTTAAACCCTTCTTGCTTTAACTGCTCTAAGCTCTCTAAAAAGGGCGTAAAATCACTCTCTCTAATCCACTTATCCCCATAAAAATTAAGTGTTTTGCGTTTTAAAATCTTGCTAATTTGCGAGCTAAAACCAAAACTATTTTGCTCTACATCAAAGATTTTTAAAAACTCTGTATTTGCAAGTGTAGAATCTAAAAGATTATTGCGCTTTAAATACGCAAAAATCTCTTGCTTGCTTGCTGTTGCTGAACCTAATTTGCTAACCACCACAGCAGCAGCAGCATTTGCAAAATACACGCTTTGAGAGATTGGCTCACCTAAAGCTAACATATAGGCTAATGATGCAATCACCGTATCTCCAGCCCCAGTTACATCAAAGACTTCCCGCGCAATAGTTGGAATCCTTTTTATCTCTTGTGTTGTGCTATCTTTAAAAGCGATTCCATCTTCGCTAAGTGTGATTAAAGAAATCTCTAAATCACACAAATCCTGCAAGCATACAAGGGCTTCTTTTAAGCTTTTTTCATCGCAAATTGTGATACTGGTGGCTTCTGCGGCTTCCTTTTTATTGGGCGTTAGCAGTGTTGCACCTTTGTATTTTGTGTAATCCCTGCCCTTTGGATCAGCCAGTATTTTTACACCTTTGCTTTTTGCTAGGGCAATTAAGCGTTGTGTAAGCTCCACACTTAGCACACCTTTTTGATAATCGCTTAACACAATACACGCGATGTTGGAATCCAAAATCAACGCCTCTGTGAATTTTAAAATAAATGCTTCGCCCTCTTTTGTAATTTTCGTCTTATCCTCCCTATCCACACGCACAACTTGCTGATGCCCGGCGATGATGCGCGATTTTTGCGTGGTTGGGCGATTATTTTCAAAAAAGATTCCATCTGTGTGAATCCCTAGCTTTTCTAGCTCTGCTTTTAGCGTGCTTCCCGCCTCATCTTCTCCTGCAATTCCACAAATCCAAACGCTAGAATCTAAACTCACAAGATTGCTTGCCACATTACACGCACCGCCTAAATTTAAAGATTCTTTCTTTACATCAATGACCTGCACAGGGGCTTCTGGAGAAATACGCTCACAATTTCCCCAAATGTAATGATCTAAAATTAAATCCCCAACAACTAAAATCTTTGGCTTCACTTACTTATCCTACAATTGCATTCCACAAGCCATTTGCGTGGATTGCCTTAATTTCAGGCAAATAATTTTTCACCCCAACTTCTAAAGAAAAGCGCGGAGTGTAACCTAAAAATTCCTTTGTCAGCGTGATATTTGCCTCTGTGTGTGTTTGAAAAAACGCATAAGGATTATCAAAATACTCCACTTCAAACTCCCCTAAATCCATTTTCAAACACGCAATAATATCGTTAAAAGAGCGCGCATTGCCACTTCCTACATTATACACACCACTTTTTTTAGATTCCATTGCCTTGATATTTGCTTGAATCACATCTTCAATATACACAAAATCACGCTTTTGCTCTCCCATTTTAAAAAGTCTCACCCTTTTTTGCTCTAGGGCTTGCAATCCAAGCTGTAAAATCATTGACGCGGTTTTGCCTTTATAGACCTCTTTGTTTCCATACACATTAAAATAACGCAAGCCCACAATGCTTAAATTGGGGTATTGTTGCAAATATTTTTGCGTAAGATTATCCATCATTAGCTTTGAAAATCCATACACATTTTCTGGAATCTCTCCGCTTCCTATGCTATTTGGCGCAGGGGAATTTCCATACACTCCCGCACTTGAAGCATAAATCATTTTTGCCCCTTGACGCACGCATAAATCTAGCAAATCCTTATAAGCATTAACATTTGCGCGCAACACCGCTTCTTGATCCATCACCGTTGTATCAGAGATTGCTGCTTGATGAAAGATATAGTCAAAATTATAAGATTCTAAACGCTCTAAATCTGCTTTATTTGTTATATCTCCAGCAATCACTTCACCTTTAAAATCTAATAAATTCTTAAAATGTCCAAGCGATTTAAAATGCCTATTACTAAAAGTTTTCTCACTTCTAAAACTATCAAAAACAACAACCCTAGCCTTATGATGCTTTTGAAAATAAAGTGCTAAATTTGAACCAATAAATCCAGCCCCACCTGTAATTAAAATCTTTTTGCCTTCTAAAGAATCATTAATATATTGCATTTTATCTCCTAAAAAACTTTTAATAATTCTGACGATTATAACAAAAACCGCGCAAAAATGCGTATTTTATGTTATATTTATAAAAATTTTATATTTTAAGGGTTGCTACTATGCAAAGTCTCATTAGTGCTGATATTGAAGCACTTCCTCCCTTGCCACAAACCATATCTGAACTTCAAAAAGTCTGCCTAGATGAAGAAACCACTATAAAGCAGGTTGCTAACATTATAGAAAAAGATCCCTTTTTAACCGCAGAATTAATAAAATACGCAAACTCTCCCATTTATGGTTATGCAAGACAAATACACTCTGTGTTTCAAGCAGTTTCTATGTTTGGAATCTCCACCGCAAAAGGATTAGCTATAGCAAGCGCTGTCAAATCTAGCTTCCAAATTGATTTAAGCCCTTATAAAATCAGCACAAAGGATTTTGTAAATAGCGCAAACTTAAAAAGTGCGTTTTTGCTTCAATGGTATGACAACAAAAGAGAGTTTTTAGGGATTTTAATACCTTGTGCGCTTGTAATGCACATCGGAATGGTTGTGATTACAGATTGTTTAAAAAAGCAAAATAAAGAGCTAGAGTTCGCACAACAATTTGACCCAAAAGACTTCTTAGAATCCGAAAATAGGCTCATAAATTGTAATCAATTTAAGATTTTAGGGCTTTTATTTGAACACTGGAATTTTGAAAGCACAATGGTGCAAACTGCAAATCATCTCTTAAGCGATGAATTACCAACAAATTTAGCATCCTATGTCTATCCACTAAGGGTGATAAACGCGCTTATTAGCCCTTTTAGCATTGCTAATGAAGCGCAAATCCAAGCCGCCTTGCAAAATGCACGCAACTATCAATTAAACCTAGAATCTTTTAATGCCACACTTGAAAACCTTGAAACGCTTCAAAAGTTAGTCTAATCTATCTCCCTTCTTTTTGGGCTTGTAGCATTTCACTTTCTGTTTTTACCACTTCCTTAATAAAGACATCAATCAGCTCATCTTGCTTGTATTTTCCAACAATCTCACCCTTTTTAATCACAAGCCCATCGCCATTCCCAAAGGCAATAGCAACATCAGCGTGCTTTGCCTCACCCAGAGCATTCACAGCGCAACCCATTACAGAGAGTTGCATTGGTGCGGTGATTTTTGGCATTCTCTCTTTTAATTCCTTTAAAATCGGCACTAAATCTGCTTGTAATCTCCCACAAGTAGGGCAAGAGATATAAGTAATCCCTTCCTTTTGTCGCCCACTATAACGCAAGATTCCACGCGCAACTTCAATCTCTTTTTCTAGCTCCCCTGTAATAGAAACACGCATTGTATCGCCAATTCCCTCCATTAAAAGCCCACCTAATGCCATAGAGCTTTTAATCATAGAAGATTCCAAATCACCAGCTTCTGTAACCCCTAAATGAAAAGGATACTCCACTAAAGGACGCAACATTCTATAAGCCGCTATTGTGCGTTCCACATCGCTTGCTTTTAGGGATACTTTAAGGTTTGTAAATCCAAAATCTTCTAAAAGCTTGATATTATACAAAGCGGATTCCACCATTCCCTTGGGCGTTGCGCCATATCTTTCTTCAAATTGCTTCTCTAAGCTTCCAGCATTTACGCCAATTCTAATAGGAATCTCTCTTTCTTGGCACGCATTAACCACAGCTTTAATCTTCTCTTTTGAGCCAATGTTGCCGGGATTTATGCGGATACAATCCACAGATTCTGCAGCAATTAGTGCAAACTTATAGCGGAAGTGAATATCAGCAACAAGGGGCAAGGAAATCATACTTTTGAGTGCTTTTAGTGCGTTTGCATCTTCAATATCACTCACAGCTACACGCACAATATCACAACCTGCAAGTTGCAAGCAATCAATTTGCGCCTTTGTGGTTTCTAAGTCGGAAGTTTTACTAAAAGTCATACTCTGCACAGAAATAGGTGCATCACCACCTACTAGCACATTCCCAACTACAATTTGCTTTGTTTTATAACGCTTTTTCAAAATGGATTCCAACTATTTACCCTCTTCTTCGTGCTGATGAAGTGGCTCATCGCCAATGGCTAGCAAGGAATCGGCGATAATTGTTGTAAGATAGCCTTTAGGATTGCCTTCAAATGGAATGCTATCTAATTCTTTTTGCAAGCCCATCTCGCTAACAACTTTCTTTAATTCTTCATCTTTACCATAACGCTCAATATAATATTGAAAAGTCTCTTTCCAAGAAATATTTTCTAACGCCCCTGTTTTTCCCGGTGCATTTTTTGTAAATTCTGCCAAATATGCAATTTTTAAAATCGCTGCAATCTTATCTGCCCAGCATTCAATATGTAAATAGTCTTTTAAATTATCCAAAGCACTCTTGCCATTGCCAGCAACAGCAAAGTTAAAGGCAATTTTCTCGTGCTTTTTAAAAGTATCATAGAGCATTTTATATTCTGGCATTGAACGCAACTCATAATGCTCTTCTGCAAGTTTAAATGCTTCACTTAGCTTGCGTTCTCTGCACGCTTGTGAAAAATCCTGCTTAAGCTGAATAACCCTAACTTTAGAATTTGCTTCATTTCTAAAAGGTGCCATAGAAGCTAGTAATTTACACACTTCAAGAGCTTTTGCAAACTCATTTTGATTTTCTAGTGCATTAACCCTTTGGATAATTTGATCCCCAATTAAAAGCGCGCTTTTATAGATAAGCACATCTTTTAAAAAGGGGAAGCGTTCTGTCATTTTAAAATATTCTACAAAGTTTTTTGCGCGATATTCTTTATCAGCTTGCACATATTTATCACTGTTTCTAAGTAACATCATTGCAGAATCCTTTTTGCATTTTACAAGCGTGAAAGGGCGCAACAAGTCTTGTGCTTTTGCTAAGTTTCCTTGTGGATCTTGGAATAATAAGCGTTTGCAAACTTCAAAAGTCTTATTCCACAAATTCTCTACCTCTTCATAGGCAAGCGTATCTTTTAAATAAGGGTGTTGTTCGCTTAGGCGATAAGCTTCTGTGTAGTTTTTGGCTTCTAATGCATCCATAAATTTTGCTGTAAATTCCTTTTGTTGCCAATAATAATCAAACTCTTCTTTTTTAGCTTTATCTAACATAAAAGGCTCAATAGCCGCTGTTGCTTCTTGCATTTGATCTTTTGCTAGAAAATCAATGGCTTTTGCTAGGGCTTCTTTCCATTGCGATTCCAACTTTGTGCAATACACATTATCCGTTTTTAAGAAAATATTTTTTTGCTGAATCACACCTAATGCACCCTTTAAATCATCTTTATTTAAAAGTTCAAGCATTTCATCGCGCGCTTCATCAATATCTACAATCTCAACTGCACCATCAGAATAACCAAGATAAAGCAAGTTTTCATCAAAACGCATTGTGGTAATTCCACTTTGCTCTAAAGAGATAGAATCTATTAACACATTATCGCTTAGGCGGATAATCCTAAGTTGCTTATCCTTACCCCCAACAATGGCAAATTCTTCGCCCGCAAGCTTATGGCAAGTTGTAAGCCAAGCACCTTGAAGCAACATTTCGCTAATAATTTTGTCTTCTTTAATATCATAAATTATAATTTTGCCCTCTTTTGTTACGCAAAATAACTTCGTATTTTCTGCATAAAAAAACGCGTCTTCAATAAGATAGTCTATTTTTAGTGTGGCAACTTGCGTGTTTTTAACAATATTAAAGATTGTCGCACTCTTTCCATAGCACGCTGAAAGAATTAGACTATCATCTTCGCTAAAAACAATAGATGAAATCGTATCTGGCAAAGGTGGAAGACTTAAAATTAATTGATGATTATCCGCAGAATATACCAGCACACGCCCATCTTCACCTCCTGTTGCAAGCAGTCCATCATCGTGAGAATAAACAATTTTTGAAATTTGTAATTTTTGCCAAGTAAGTTGAGCAATAGGGGCAATATTGGAATCGGTTTTTACTATAACACCTTTTGTAGATTTTGTAAAACCTAGGGCAACTTTTTCTGTCGCATAAGAAACTGCTGTAGCTTTGCTAAAATGGTGCAAAGGCTCAATATCTTTTACAAGCTGTAATGCGCTATCAACCACATAATGTTCTTTTGCAAATTTAGAAACATTATAAAAATTATCCACACAAATTACAAAATCCTTGCCAATTCCTATTCCTAACGCGCTTCCAACAAGTCTTATCTTTCCCTTTATCGGAAACATTACAAACTCCTATCTCAAAATTCCTAACTAATAATCATTATACCCTTTATTCTTTTAAACCTATTTTAGAATGATTTTTCATTCTTTGCCAATATCTTGCAAACTCTCTAATGCCTTTAAAATCCGCTCTTTTGTTGCCTCAATTCCTAAAGCTGCAATAAGTGGTGCAATTCCAACTCCACCGCTACTTCCCAACATTGCATAGCGCAAAGGCATAAATAAACTTTTTGCCTTTAATCCTTGAAAATCCGCAAATGCTGCAATCTCACTCTCTACCTCTTGCGGGGTTTTTAAAGGTTTTTTAAGTGCATTTAAATATACAAGAAATTCTTTAAAAAAATGAATGTTTTCATCATTTTTGACTTTTTGGTGCAATTTTTGATCAAAGGATTCCACAGGATTTAAGCATTTTTTTAAAATCTCTACAAACTCCACTAAAGTTTTTGAACGCTCTTTAATCTCTGGGTATAAAATCTCTTGCACTTCTTGATTTGGCACATTTGTACCATAAAAAGGTAGAATCACATTTAAGGATTCCGTATTTAGCATATTTAGATAATGCGCATTTAGCCAAAGAAGTTTTTCTGCATTGTAAGAAGAGGGAGCAGAGTTTAAGTTGCTAGGATCAAAAAACTCTAGCATTTCTTGCATTGAAAAAATTTCTTGATCCCCATAGCTCCAGCCCAAACGCACTAAGAAATTTAAAAGGGCTTGGGGCAAATACCCTAAATCTTTATACTCCATTACACTCATTGCGCCATCGCGCTTGCTTAGTTTTTTACCTTGCGGGCTTAAAATCATCGGCACATGAAAAAAGCGTGGCACTTCAAATCCCAATGCTTCATACACCACAATTTGTTTGGGCGTATTACTCAAATGGTCATCTCCACGGATTACATCAGTTACTCCCATTAGCGCATCATCAATTGCAACAACAAAATTATAAGTAGGTGTGCCATCACTTCTTGCGATAATAAAATCATCTAATTCCTTAGCGCTAATGCGCATTTCCCCTTTTACGCCATCTTTAAACACAATCTCGCCCTCAAGTGGAGCTTTAATTCTAACAACAGGTTTCACACCCTCTGGTGGCGTGCCATTAAAATCTCTATAACGCCTATCATATTGCCACACTTGCCCATTTGCTTCAGCTTCTTTGCGTTTTTCCTCTAATTCCTCTTTTTGCATATAGCAATAATACGCCTTGCCAGCTTTTAAAAGCTTTTCTACATATTCTGTATATAGAGAGAATCTTTGGCTTTGATACACCACTTCACCATCATAATCCATTCCTACCCAATCAAAAGCTTGAATGATTGCATCTTTAGCATCTGTGGAGTTACGCGCCAAATCTGTATCCTCAATGCGCAATAAAAACTTCCCCCCATTTGCCCTAGCATACAAATAATTAAACAATGCCGTGCGCAATCCTCCAATGTGCAAATAACCTGTGGGGGATGGCGCAAAACGCGTTACAATATTGCTCATAAATGCTCCTTAATAAGGATTAATCCTTAAATCTTAATATGGAATCTTATCTTAAAGATTCTAAATTTTTGCCCTAAAATTAAAGAATCTAGAGCAAGAAAATCCACAAATGGCTACCTTAAACTTAGAACATTAAAAGCGTTGTTAAAGTTTTGTTAAAGTAGAATCAACCAAAAATTAATTTAGGAATATTTATGCGCTTAAATGGTTCTGAAATGGTAATGCACGCCCTTAAAAATGAGGACGTAAAAGTAGTTTTTGGCTATCCGGGCGGAGCTGCGTTAAATCTTTATGATGAAATTTATAAACAAAACTTCTTTGAACATATCCTAACACGCCATGAACAAGCCGCAGTACACGCGGCAGATGGTTATGCTAGGGCTAGTGGCAAAGTGGGAGTTGCTATTGTTACAAGTGGTCCGGGATTTACAAACACCATTACAGGTATTGCAACAGCTTATATGGATTCCATTCCGCTAGTGATTATTAGCGGACAAGTGCCTACAAGTCTAATAGGAACAGATGCGTTTCAAGAAATTGATGCAGTTGGAATCTCACGCCCTTGCACAAAGCATAATTATCTTGTTAAAAGCATTGAAGAATTGCCTAGAATCCTAAAAGAAGCCTTTTATATTGCACGAAGCGGACGACCGGGGCCTGTACATATTGACTTGCCAAAAGATATTAGCGCAACAATAGGCGAGTTTGATTATCCAAATGAGATTAAACTCCAAACTTATAAGCCCACTTACAAGGGCAATTTAAGACAAATCAAAAAAGCTGCAGAGGCTATAAAATCCGCCAAAAAACCTTTGCTCTATCTTGGCGGTGGCGCCATTGCTTCAGAGAGTGCGGAGACTATCAAAGAATTGTGCGAAACCACACAAATTCCAGCTATTGAAACACTAATGGCGCGCGGAATCCTATCGCATAATCACCCTAATTTATTAGGAATGGTGGGAATGCACGGAAGCTATGTTGCAAATATGGCAATGAGTGAAGCAGATTTACTCATAGCACTTGGTGCGCGATTTGATGATAGAGTTACAGGAAAACTTAGCGAGTTTGCAAAATATGCACAAATCATTCACATTGATATTGATCCAAGTAGCATTAGCAAAATTGTGAATGCAAATTATCCTATTGTTGGGAATATTAAAAGCGTTTTAGAAGAGCTACTTCCACTTTTGCGCGAAGGATATAATCCTAAAACTACACTTTCGTGGAGAGAGCAATTAGAGCGTTATAGAAAACTTCATCCTTTGAGCTATCAAGATTCCATAACTCCACTAAAACCACAATGGGTGCTTGAAAAGCTTGGTGAAATGCTAGGCGATTCTGCTCTTATTAGCACAGATGTGGGGCAGCATCAAATGTGGACAGCGCAGTTTTATCCTTTTTCTAAACCTAGACAATTTATCACAAGTGGAGGCTTAGGCACTATGGGCTTTGGATTGCCTGCTGCAATGGGAGCAAAAAAGGCATTCCCTGATAAAATCTCTATTAACATTAGTGGTGATGGTTCAATTTTAATGAATATCCAAGAATTAATGACTTGTTCTGTGTATAAAATCCCTGTGGTTAATATCGTGCTAAATAATAATTATTTAGGAATGGTTAGACAATGGCAAACTTTCTTTTATGAAAATCGCTATTCTGAAACAAATTTAGAACAACAGCCAGATTTTGTGAAACTTGTGGAGTCTTTTGGTGGCTATGGAAAAGTGTGTTACACAAAAGATGATTTTACAAATGCTTTGCAAGAAGCAATTGTCTCCAATAAGCCTTCCTTTCTTGATGTGCGTATTGATAGAATGGAAAATGTCTTGCCAATGGTGCCAACAGGTGGCGCGCTGTTTAATATGATGTTAGAATATAAGGAGTAAGCAATGGAGATCAAACGCACAATCACGGTTACTGTTCTTAATGAACACGGCGTTTTATCGCGCATTAGTGGATTATTTGCAGGACGAGGTTACAACATAGAATCCCTAACCGTTGCACCCATTTTAGATTCCAACCTTTCGCGTATAACCATTGCCACAAAGGGAGATAATAAGGTGCTTGAGCAAATCATTAAACAGCTTCATAAGCTTATCCCTGTGTTAAAAGTGCTTGAAGATGAGCAAATTATTGAGCAAGAATCCTTGCTTGCAAAATTTGGCATTGAAGGAAATTTAAGTGCGATTAATACACTTTTTAATGGCTTTAATGGAAGGCTTTTAGAGGCAAATGACAAATATGCAATTTTTGTAGCTTGTGATACACATACGCGCATTAACACACTCTTAAACGCTCTTAAAATCCACAAGCCAAAGGATATTACGCGCAGTGGAATCCTAGCGATTGAATCAAATAACTAAGGGGGAATTATGGAGTTAAAAGAGATTATCACGCTTTTAAAGGATAAAGATGCTCTAGAATGCGTAATGTGCTTTCAAAACGGCGATTGGCAAGTGCATTCTAACTTTTTGGATTCTAACTTTATAACCAACATAGAGTCCCCACAAAATGCAACTTGTGATTGCATTACATTCTTAGAAAAAGAGAGTTATATTCCAGAAATTAAAACAAGCAAGGCAAAGGCAATCTTGGTGCGCAAGAGCCATTTAAATGCGATTCCAACTTCCGCCTTTGCACTTGTGTGTGAAAATCCCTATCTTGCAATGGCGTATCTAACAGAATGTTTTGCTACTCCGCTTTTTAATATGGAAACTCCACCAAAAATTGCTAAAAGTGCGCAAATTGCTAGCAATGTAACCATTGGAAACGGAAGCGAGATAGGTGAAAATTGCGTGATTTTAGCAAATGTAACCATTGGAGAGAATGTTAAAATCGGCGCAAATTGCGTGCTATTCCCCGGAGTTTGCATTTATAGAGATTGTGAAATAGGGGATAATGTTAGAATCCACGCAAATAGCGTAATTGGAAGCGATGGTTTTGGCTATGCTCACACTAAAGATGGGAAGCATATTAAAATTTATCACAATGGAAAAGCAGTGCTTGAAAATGATGTAGAAATTGGCGCAAACACGACAATTGATAGAGCTGTGTTTGGTGAGACACGCATAAAGCAAGGCACAAAAATTGATAACCTTGTGCAAATTGGGCATAATTGTAACATTGGTGAGTTTTCTATCATTGTTTCACAAGCAGGAATTTCAGGCTCTACTTCCACAGGACGCAATGTTGTTTTAGGGGGACAATGCGGAAGTGCTGGACATTTACATATCGGCGATTTTACACAAGTGGGCGCACGCGGAGCAATCTCAAAAAGCTTACCAGAAAATGGAAAGTTTTCTGGACATCCACTTCTACCAATTAATGATTGGCTAAAACTCCAAGCATTACTAAAGAAAATGTTAAAAAGAGGGTAAAATTATATTTTATAAGAGTAACTTAAGTTACTTTACTATAACCTATCCCTAAAAATAACGGAGGCAAGTCATGAAAGAAACAAAAATTTATAAAAGCATCCCATTAAATGGAAGTGAAAATGGGTCATTGGATTTTGCAATCATTGAAGAACCCTATGGTGTAGATAGTCAAGCTGTGGTTAGCATTTGCGCATCAATTAGTGATACGCAATCGTGGAAAATTCACTTACCGCTTAATCAAATAAAAGCCGTCCGAAAAGCCCTAAAGGAATCTAAGGCAGCGCACAAAAAACTCAAAAAAGAGAGCAAAAAAAGCAGAAAAGCTTGCCAAAGTGAAAAAATCAAAAAAATCCCTAAAGCATAATAATGAAGCAAAAAATTAAAAAACTCTCTTATAAAATCCCTTTAAAAAGTAGCCTTTTTAAAAAAGGCTCTATTGAAGTTTCCACCTTTGATATTCCAGGGCAAAGTGGCAAAGACAAAGGAGCGATTTCTATCAAAGTCAGTGTTGATGATACTCTAAGGGATACCACACAAAATGAACAATTTATAATGATTCCAAGAAAACAAATCAAAGCCTTGCGCAAAGCATTAAAAAAAATTAGCAAAAAACTTTAATCACCGCCTTTTTCTCCCATCAAGTTTTTCTAAAAGACTAGTTTCCATCAAAAATATTTAATTAAGAAATAATAATCGTTATTAATATTTACTTAAGTAAATTTAGATAATAATAACTCTTATCATTTATTAGATAAAATACTCTAGGAAGTTAAGATGTGTTTAAATGACTGCAAAGTAGGAGATAAAGTTACAATCAAAACAATAAATTTAAAAGGAGAGATTTTTCAAAAACTCTTGGATATGGGATTTGTTCCGGGCGCTACTTTAGAGATTCGCAAACACTCTTTGCTTAATGATCCTATACAAATTAAAATCCACAATTATCTTGTAGCAATCCGCTCCAATGAAGCTAGAGCCATTGAAGTAAAATAATGAAACACTTAAATATTGCATTAATTGGACAGCCAAATTGTGGCAAATCAACGATTTTTAATCTCTTTAGCCCAATCAAACAGCATATTGCAAATTACCCCGGAATCACAATAGATAAAAAAAGCACGCGGTTTAATTACAGAGATTATATTCTTGAAATTGTTGATTTACCCGGTCTTTATAGTTTTGCTTCTTATTCCGAAGAAGAAAGTGTCGCTCTAAATGAACTCAAAACAGGCAAAATTGATGCAATTATTAATATTATTGATGCAAGCAATCCTAAAAAAAGTCTCTATTTAACCTTACAGCTTTTAGAGCTTGGAATTCCTACAATTCTATGTTTTAATATGATGGATATTGCAAAAGATTTTGGTTACACATTTGACATTGAAGGACTAGAAAAAGCTTTTAATGTTCCTATTGTAACAAGCATAGGCTACAAAAATAATACAAAAGAGAAAATTTTAGAACGCATTATTGCTTTAGTGGAATCTAAAAATTTTGCCCCCAATACCTACAAGACAGACAAAACTTTAAGTGATATTGAAATTGCAACAAGGCGTTATGATTTCATTGAAACAAAATGCAATGGCAAAATCATCAAATACACTTCAAAACAAAAAGATTTCACAAAGTTAATTGATAAAATTGTGCTCAATAAATTCTTAGCTCTACCGCTAATGCTTTTTGTAATTTACTTACTCTATGATTTATCTATTGTGCGCGGATATGAGCTTACAAATTATACTTGGCCCCTGCTTGCAAGCTTTAAACAATTTATAGTGGATTTGCTTCCTCCATCTACGCTTACCTCATCTCCACTCATTAGAGAATTTGGAGTTTGGATGGTAAATAGCGTTCTTGCACTTTTAAACTATATTCCTATTTTTATCATACTTTTTGCGATTATTGCAATTATTGAAGATAGTGGATATATGGCAAGAATGGCATTTATCCTAGATAGGGTTTTTAGAAGTTATGGATTACATGGGCAATCTATTCTGCCTTATGTTTTAGGTGGAGTTTTCGTTGGAGGTTGTGCAGTGCCAGCAATAATGGCGACAAAAGGAATTGCGGACAAAAGAGCAAAGATTGCTACAATCCTTACAATTCCATTTTTAAACTGCCTTGCCAAGATTCCATTTTTTGTGTTATTAGTTTCCATATTTTTTGTGGAATCTAAGGCTTTTGTAATGTTTTTCATATCAACAATTACAATAATGGTGGCACTAATTATGGCAAAACTTCTCACACTTAGCGTTTTAAAAACAGAAAAAACAGCACCTTTTGTGCTTGAAATGCCAAACTATCATTTGCCTCGCATAAAAAATGTGTTTTTATCCGTCAAAAACAAAATTTGGCTTTATCTTAAAAAAGTCGCAACCATTGTTGTAGCAGTAGCTGCTGTGCTTTTTGTGCTAATTCAATTTCCAGGACTCTCACAAGAGAGCGCAAAAAAATATGAAACATTGGCACAACAAGGATTAGAAAAGTTTTGGAATCAAATGCAAAATAGTGTTTATTTTGATTCTATTAATACAAGAGAAAAAATTGATGCTCTTCTAAATTATGAAGAAACTTACAAAAACAAACGCGCCCAAATCAAAACAAAGGAGGCTTTAGAAAAACTAGATACACAATTCAAACAGGACAATGCAGTTTTTTACAAAATTATTCGTGATCGCAAAGACAAAGAAGCAAGAGCTATTGGCAATGCATTAAAATCGCTCACTTATCTTAAAAAAGATATTTTAAAACAAATCAATCTTGAAAAAATTGATAATTCCTATCTTGGCAAAATAGGACGAGCATTAGAGAGCATTACACAATACGCAGGATTTGACTGGCGCATTAATGTCGCATTTCTTAGCTCATTTGCAGCAAGAGAGAGTTTTGTTGCTACACTTGGAGCACTTTTTGAGGGAGAAAGATCTGAAAATGCTAATGCTCTAGAAAACAGCCCTTATACAGATCTACACGCATTAGCTATGATTTTGTTTATGGCTTTAACTCCCCCTTGCATTGCAACACTTATTGTTTTAAAAAGCCAACTAAGCTCTTACCGCTGGATGCTCTTTGCCTTGATTTACCCTATGACATTAGGGCTACTTATCGCTTCCTTAACTTATAGCATTGGAAGCGCATTTAATATCGGCACGATTCCATTAATGAGTGGAATCTACGCGTTATTTATTATACTACTTATTGGAGTAGGAATAATTAAACCCAAACAAAAGGAAATATTATGAAAAAGTTACTTATCTTAAGTGGAATTGTGCTTGGACTCTCAAGCTCTGTATTTGCGCACACTGCGATTATGAATTGCTTTGATAATGGCGATGGTAGCGTAACTTGCGAAGGCGCATTTAGTGATGGCTCAAGTGCGAGTGGTGTTAATTTCTATGTTAAACAAAACGGCAAAAATCTCATAGAAACAAAATTTAACGAGCACGGAGAAGCTGTGTTTAAAAAACCAAACGGAGAATATGAGGCGGTATTTTTTGGTGGAGAGGGACATGAAGTAAAAATTCTTGGCTCTTCAATTTTAGAATAAAGGACAGACAATGAAAAAAACAATTTTAAGCTTAATGCTTGGAGTGAGCCTATTTGCAAGCTCTGCAATGGCGCATTTTCAAATGGTTTATTTGCCAGAAAGCGCACTTTCAAAACAAACCAAAGAAAAACTTTCTTTAGTTTTTACACATCCTTTTGCCGATGAACATACAATGGATATGGAATCTGTTAATGCCTTTTATGTAATTAATCCAAAAGGACAAAAAGAAAATTTAAAAAATTCCCTAAAACCTATAACTTGGAAAGGAAATACAAATAGTGGCAAAGGTTATGAGATAACTTACAACTTTAAACGCCTTGGAGATTATATCTTTGTTCTTGAGCCTGCTCCGTATTTTGAAAAGAATGAAGATTCTTATATTCAACAATTTACAAAAGTAATTGCAAATCTTGCTGGCGCTCCAACAGGTTGGGACAGGGATTTAGGGCTTGAAGCGGAAATTATTCCTCTAACAAAGCCTTATGCGATTTGGGAGGGAAGCACATTTACGGGAATTGTAAAAAGCAACGGCAAGCCTGTTCCTTACGCAGAAATTGAAGTGGAGTTTTTAAACTATGAAGTCAATCAAACCAACAATGCCTTTGGCAAAACACCAAAATTAAACGCCCCACAAGATTCTTTTGTAACCATTGGAATTAAAGCAAATAAAGATGGTGAATTTACCTTTGGTATTCCAAAAGCAGGCTGGTGGGGATTTGCAGCACTTGGCATTGGACCAAAAAGCAAATTTAAAGGCAAAGAGCTTAGTCAAGATGCAGTCATTTGGGTGCAAGCAAAGCCTTTACAATAAACACTAAAAATATTGGAATCCATTTTGGATTCCGCTTTTAAGGAATAATATGAGCGATTCTCTTTTACTTGGCATAATTTTTGTTCTCTCTGTTGGCTATTTAGCCTATAAACTCTACCCCAAAAACAACGGAAATTGTGGTTGTAGAAACTGTGGCTGCAAAACAAAAGAAGACAAAAAACCTAAATAATTGGTGCGTCTATCTTATCTCCCTGTCCATCACCTTGTAGCGGAATAAATTTTGTTTGCGTATTTTCAGAAGTTTCATATACAATTTGCATAGGAGAACCCATCTCACTTGCATCCATAAAACGCGTGCAATGTTTTTGAAAAACAAGCTTTACCATACCAGTTGGACCATTGCGTTGCTTTCCAATAATAATTTCCGCATCCTCCTCATTTTTGGCAATAAAAGTGCTTTTATATTCTTTTCCTTCTTTTTTAGCGGCTTCTTCTTTTTCCCTTTCATCTTTTTGCTTATACACCGCATCGCGATACACAAATAAAATAATATCCGCGTCTTGCTCTATAGAACCAGACTCTCTTAGGTCTGAAAGCATAGGGCGTCTATCACTTCTTTGTTCAAGACTTCTGTTTAATTGAGAAAGAGCAATAATTGGAATCTCTAATTCCCTTGCAATCATTTTTAGCCCACGGCTAATTTCACTGACCTCTTGGTGTCTATCTTTATTGCTTGCTCCACTCATTAGTTGCAAATAATCAATTACAGCAAGCCCAATCTCTGGATGTTTGGTTTTAATTTTGCGCAACTTAGTGCGGAGTTGATGAATAGTTAAAATACTATTATCATCAATAAATAAAGGTGCTTTACTCATTACATCTACAGCATTTGAAAGATTTTCCCACTCGTTATCTTGCAAATTTCCCACGCGCAAATTCTGTAAAGCAATAGAAGTTTTTGCCGCAAGCATTCTTAGCATTAATTGCTCTGCTGGCATTTCAAGGCTAAAAAATGCTACTCCTCGCCCCGTATCTAAAGCTTTTTGCGCCATATTTAGCACGAGCGTTGTTTTTCCCATAGCAGGGCGCGCTGCAACGATAATTAAATCCCCATTGCCAAAACCTGTTGTCATTTTGTTTAAACTCGTAAAGCCTGTATCCACACCAATCAATAGATGATTCCCGCGTGCTTTCATTGTATTAATATATTCTAGCGTCGCCTCTGAAACCTCTTTTGCGCCCCTAAAATCACGATTTTCTTGTATATTTGTGATTTTATAAAGCTCGCTTTGGAGATAATCCATAATTTCTTGCGTGCTAGAACTTGCATCGCTTGTAGATTCTTGAATCTTGGTTGCAAAAGAATGCAGTTTGCGTTTAATGGAAGCATCTTTAATTTCTGTCGCATAAGCTTTTATATCACCAATTGGACTTGTTGTTAGCACATTTAAAAGCTCTTCTTGCTCAATAGGATGAGCCTTTGTAGAAAGCTTCATAATAAATTCTTCATCAATAGGGCGATCTGTGCGACGCAATTCTAGCATTGCAAGAAAAATGTTTTTATGTGGCGTATAAGAAAAATCTTCTGGAACTATTAATTCAGAGAGCACATCTAAACGCTCTGGATCAAAGAGAATTGAACTTAAAACTGCCCTTTCAATTTGGATGTGCATTTCCATAGTTTTCCTTTAGTTTTATATCAAAAAACAAATGCGCCAGCACACTTAAGGCATATACAGGAGAAAAAAAACCAACAATTGGAATAAGATTTATTAAAAAAAGTGGGATAACCGCACTTCTAACCTTTCCTTTTTGTGTTTTTTTTAATTCTTTAAAAGCTTCTTTTTTAAAAATCGTCTCCCCAACATCAGCAATCATTGTCTTAGAGAATAGCCAGTAACTTGGAATTAACATTACAAACCCTCCAACAAAAGGGATAAAATACAAAGGTAATAACGCCAGTAAAAACAAAGCATAACACACATACACGCCAAATAGCCACAGCAAAACAACAAAAGTATTTGCATTGCCTTCAATGCTGCACTCTTGATAGTGCAAATCACGGATATAACGCACCACATAAGGCGTGACAAAGGCACACACAGACAAGGAAATCAAAAAAGACCCAGCAAGCACTCCAAAAATAAAAAGCACAATAACAGAAGCTTTAATCACATAATCAAAAAGTGATTGTATCCAAGCTAACCACGCACTGCTAAACCCAAAATCCACGCGCAAAGATTCATACAAAAACACATACCATTCTCCGCCAAAAATATACAAAATTCCACATAGCAAGGCAAAACCAAAAAATAAGGGCAGAAATGCAAGTTTTAACAGATAGGGCGTAAAAAAATCACGCCTTCCAAGTTCAAAGTATTCTTGCGTGTTTCTTAATATTTTAGATTCCATATCGTTATTGTAACTTCTCTTTTAAAAGCTCATTGACTCTAGCAGGATTTACTCCCTTTGCATTTTTCATCACCTGCCCAACAAAAAACCCAAAAAGCTTATCTTTGCCGCTTTTATATTCCGCGACCTTATCTGCATTTGCACTCAACACAGAATCAATCACTCCCAAAATCGCTCCATCATCATTGACTTGTTCCAAGCCCATTTCACAAATTAAAGAATCCACATCGCCACCACGATTTCCCACAAGCACATCTAAGATTTCTTTTGCGCTTTTTCCGCTAATTTTACCTTCATCAATGCGCTTTACTAAAGTTGCCAACACGCTAGATTCTATCCCGCAATTTTGCAGAGTATTTTCGCCCTTTAATCGTCCCAAAAGTTCAGTGGTTAGCCAAGTTACAGAACCTTTAGCGCTTGCTCCAAAATCAAGCATAGACTCAAAATACAACGCCATTTCAAGCTCACTTGTTAGCACGCTTGCATCGCTTGCTTTAATCCCAAAATCTCGGATATACCTCTCTCTTTTTTCATCAGGCATTTCTGGGATTTGCATACCTTGATTCATTAACTCTTCATCAATAAACACAGGCAATAAGTCTGGATCTGGGAAGTAACGATAATCAGCCGCTTCTTCCTTACCGCGCATTGAACGCGTTACTCCCTTTGCAGTATCAAAAAGCCTTGTTTCTTGCACAACTTGCTCTTCATAATTGCCATCTTCCCACGCTTCAATCTGTCTTTCCACTTCGTATTCTATGGCTTTTTGGATAAATTTAAAAGAATTAAGGTTTTTAATTTCAACACGCGTATAAAGTTTAGAATCCCCTTTTGGACGGATAGAAACATTAGCATCACAACGAAAACTGCCTTCTTGCATATTGGCATCACTAATGCCTAAAAAACGCACAATAGAATGCAGCTTTTTAAGATACGCGATTGCCTCATCGCTACTTCTCATATCTGGCTCACTTACAATCTCCAAAAGTGGTGTGCAAGCGCGATTTAAATCCACTTTAGAAAACTGCCCTTCGTGAATATTTTTTCCCGCATCTTCTTCCATATGCGCACGCGTTACCCCAATAATTTTTTTCTCTCCACCCACTTCAATTTCAATCTCTCCGCGCCCAACAATAGGAATCTCAAATTGACTAATTTGGTAAGCTTTAGGTAAATCTGGGTAAAAATAGTTTTTTCTTGCAAATACAGAGTTTTGATTAATTACTGCATTAATTGCTGCGCCAAAGCTGATTGCTTTTTTTACGACTTCGCGATTTAGCACAGGCAAAGCACCTGGCAAACCCAAACAAGTAGGGCAAACATTTTTATTGGGATCTTCACCAAAGCTTGTTGCGCACGAACAGAATATTTTCGTTTTTGTATTTAATTGAACATGCACCTCAAGCCCAATAATTGTTTCAAAAGCACTCATTTTAATCCCTTGCAATAGTTTTCATAAGATTTTGCGCAATTCTAGCGTTTTTTACTTTTTATAAACATTATAAAAAATAGATTCCAACTTTTTTATCTCTACACACTTTTGCGTCTATCATTAATGCGTTTAACTTCTAGCAAGACATTAACCATTGCTTGATAAAGCGACTCTGGAATCTCCATATCCAAATCCACATCTTTATACAACGCTCTAGCAAGTGGGGGATTTTCTATAATAGGAATTTCGTGTTCTGTGGCAATCTCTTTAATGCGCTGCGCTAAAAAATCAACTCCTTTAGCAAGCACTCTAGGCGCGCGTTCTTTTTTGCTATCATAGCGCAATGCTACAGCATAATGCGTAGGGTTTGTTACAACCACATCCGCACTTGGGATATTTTGCATCATCCTTTTTCTTGCCGCTTGGAACATTAAAGAACGGATTTTACCCTTGACTTGTTGATCCCCTTCTTGGTTTTTAAACTCATCTTTAACTTCTTGTTTGCTCATACGCAAAGACTTAAAATACTGATAGCGTTTAATCATATAATCCACGCTTGCCATCACCAAAAAAAACGCCAAAAGAATCCCAATAAGAATAATTGCCTTATCCCTAAACCATAGCATTTGATCACCTAGCGGGAAGAGAGCCACAGTTGTTAGCTCGTGCATAAATCCCAAAAAGACAAAAAATGCGATGATAAAGGCACTTAGCACCTTAAAAGTAATCAAAAAGCCATCAAGAAGTTTTTTAAGAGAAATTAGATTCTTCATTCCAGTGATGAAATTGAGTTTTTGAAGTTTAGGTTGAATTGCCTTTGCCGTTAATAAAAAACCACTTTGAGAAACATTTGCAATCACTCCTATTAGCATTAAAGCCCCAAAAATAGGTGCGAGTAAATACAGCACTTGAAAAACCAAAGAAAGAGTTATAGACATTGCATTTGCGCGTGTGAATTCTTGAGAGAAGCTTTGATAAATTTGTTCAAACACGCTCCCTAATCCACGCACCCAAAAGTTAAAGCATAAAAACACAAGCGCCAATCCCACAACAAGCCCCAAAAATGCATTGACATCAGGGCTTTTTAGGACATTCCCTTCTTCGCGCGCTTTTTCTATCTTTCGAGCGGTGGGCTCTTCTGTCTTTTCTGCATCATCTGCCATAGCTATCCTTTAATCAGCTTGCAGGCTTCTTTATAATCTTGCTGGGTATTAAGATTTTGCGTTTGATCCACTGCAATCTCTACAAACTCAGCTTCAATAATCCCCAATAAATCCATTAATTTATAATTTTGTCTTTCAATTTGTGCTTGAATGAAATCCAAAACATCAAAACGATAAATCCCTAAAAGTGGATGAATTTTTATATTTTTAGCAAACACGCTTTTATCTTTAAAATCAGATTCTATAATATTTAAAACAGACTCACAAGAAAAAAAGGGCGCATCTATACTTAGCACGAATATATCACTTTGCAAATTCTTTAATGCACTAAATAACCCAAAAATAGGTGCTGTGGAATCCTTTTTAAATGCACAATCGCAATCTAAAATCGTATCCACACCAAAAGCATTTTTAATAGGAATTTTTGCTGAAAAATACACATTTTCAAAGCATTCCCTTAAACGCTTTGCTTGAAAATTTGCCAATGTGGAATCCAAAAAAGGTAAATCTTGCTTAAATCCACCCATCCTTTTCCCAATTCCACCACTTAAGATTACACAAGGCATTGTAAATTTCGCCAAAATCTCTCCAAAATATAGAAAATTTGCACAAAATTATAGCTTTTTTTTACAGGCTTTAGTATGATTACACACTTTAATTCTTTGGGAGTGGGCGTTGTTAGTTGATAGCTTTGGACGAACCATTGATTATATGCGAATTAGTGTAACAGAACGCTGTAATTTCCGCTGTGCTTATTGTATGCCAAATACACCAATGGATATAGGCGATGAAAGCTTAGATGTGCCCTTGGAATCTGTGCTAAACTTCATTAAAGTCGCCACCAGTGAAGGAGTGAAAAAAATTAGAATCACAGGCGGCGAACCACTTTTGCGCTCTAAAATCGTAGAATTTATCGCTAATATTTGTAAAATCGCTCCTCACATTGATATTGCCCTAACCACAAACGCCTTTTTGTTAGCTCCCATAGCACAAGACTTGAAAAATGCCGGCTTGAAGCGTATTAATATCTCTCTAGATTCCTTAAAAAAAGAAAATATTAAATGTATCTCCAAAAGAGATGGACTAGATAAGATTCTACTTGGCATTCAAGCCGCGCAAAAAGCAGGATTAAAAATTAAGCTTAATATGGTGCCATTGCGCGGGATTAATGATTGTGAGATTGTAGAGATTTTAGAATACGCCATAGGTTTAGGTGTGATGGTGCGTTATATTGAGTTTATGGAGAACACGCACGCAAAGAGCGAAATAAGAGGCTTAAAGTTAGTTGAAATTCTAGCGCATATCCACACAAAATACACAGCAAATATTTTTGAAAAAGAAATTTTTGGACCCGCCACGCTTTTTAAGATTCCAAAGGAAAATATCCAAAGCATTTTAGGCAAAACGCTAGATTGTGATTATGTTTTTGGTGTGATTGCACCACATAATGATGATTTTTGTAAAACTTGCAATCGTATCCGCCTAAGTAGCGAAGGCAAACTTATTCCCTGCCTTTACCACGAAAACGCTATTGACATCAAAGAAGCAATGCTGCAAGGCAATACGCAAGAGATTTTAGAGCGCTTAAAACTCTGTATCTCCACAAAGCCTGAGAAAAACGACTGGGATAACAATACAATCTCTAAGCGTGCTTTTTATCAAACAGGCGGATAAGTTAGAATCAAAATTTAATTTTCTAAATAATAATAATTTTCTTTTAAGATTAATTATAATATAATTTCACAAATCAAATTTTAAGGAGAAACTTATGAGCAAAGTTATTCAAAGCCTAAAACAAATTCAAGCAGATTCCGCTGTGTTTTACATTAAATTACACAATTACCACTGGAATGTTACAGGATTAGATTTTCACCCTGTGCATTCAGCCCTAGAAGCAATGTATAATGAAGCAGCAGAACAAATGGATTCTGTGGCGGAGCGCGTGTTACAACTTGGCGATAAACCTTATGTCACACTAAAAGATATGCTAGCCGTTAGCAAAATCCAAGAAGATAGCGCGACAAGTTTTGATTCTAAAACTATCTTAACAAAAGTTTTACCAGATTATGAGCATTTTTTAAAGGCTTTTAGAGAGCTTTCAGATCTTGCGGGCGAAGCTAACGACAAAGCAAGCGTTGCACTAGCAGATGAAAAAATCGCAGATTTAGAGAAAGCAATTTGGATGCTAAAAGCACAACTTGCATAATCAACTCTCTATTTAGAATCCTTATTTGGGATTCTAAATGCTACTTTTATTCTCATTTTATCCATACTGATACAAAAAATCTACAAAAAGATATAAAATTTTTAACTTCTTATGCGCTTCTAATTATTGCTACTTTAGAATAACACTCAATCTTCACAAAAAGGTATGTTTATGGTTTTAACATTTAATTTTTATGCAACCTTGCTTGCTATGGTTTTTGTTTTGCTTCTAGGAAGATTAATCATTAATCGCAGTAAATTTTTGCGCGATTATAATATCCCAGAGCCAGTAGTTGGTGGAATCATCGTTGCAATTTTGATTTTTATTCTTTATACCTACGGAAACATTGAACTCAAATTTGATGGCTCATTAAAAGATCCTTTGATGCTTGCATTCTTTACTAGCATTGGTTTAAGCGCAGATTTTGCTTCACTTAAAAAAGGTGGAAAACTTTTAATAGGATTTTTGTTTATTGTAACAGGATTATTATTCTTGCAAAATATCGTGGGCGTCAGTGTGGCAACACTTCTAGGTGTAGATCCTACGGTTGGACTTTTAGGTGGCTCTGTTACAATGAGTGGAGGGCATGGCACAGGTGCCGCATGGGCAGATATATTCAAAAATCCACCTTATAGCTTTGGTGCTGCAATGGAAGTGGCGATGGCAAGTGCAACATTTGGGCTTGTAATGGGTGGAATTATTGGCGGTCCAGTGGCACACTATCTTGTCAAAAAACACAATTTAACACTTCCATCAGCAAGCATGCAAGAAGAAGCACCAACAGGCTTTGAAAAGCCGGAAAAGGAACGCTTAATTACTGCAACTTCCTTTATAGAATCCCTTGCGCTAATTGTTATTGCCTTATTTATTGGAACAGAAATCGCAAAACTCTTTCAGGGTGGTAGCTTCACATTGCCAACATTTGTTTGGTGCTTGTTTATTGGAGTAGTTTTACGCAATGTTTTACAAGCAACAAAGGTGCATCAGGTATTTGATAGAGAAGTTTCAGTTATTGGAAATGTCAGTTTATCGCTATTCCTTGCTTTTGCGCTAATGACAATCAACCTTTGGCAACTTGTATCTTTAGCGCTTCCTATGCTAATCATTCTTGCTTGCCAGGTTGTGATGATGGTGTTTTATGCGATATTTGTTACTTTTAGATTTTGCGGAAAAGATTATGATGCAGCCGTTCTTGCAGCAGGGCATTGCGGATTTGGACTTGGAGCAACACCAACAGCAATGGTAAATATGCAAACTGTAACGCAACACTATGGACCAAGCCACACAGCATTTATCGTTGTTCCACTTGTAGGTGCATTTTTCATCGATATTATTAATGCAATCGTAATTAGCGGAACGCTCAAGCTACCATTTTTTGGTTAATAGATGGAATCTCTAAAACATTTAGGCGCAAGCACGCAATATGTGTTTAGTTATGATAAAAATCTTTTAGAAACCTTTGAAAACAAACACAAAGAGCGTGATTATTTTGTGAAATTTAATTGCCCAGAATTTACAAGTCTTTGCCCAATCACAGGGCAACCAGACTTTGCAACCATCTACATTAGTTACATTCCAGAGCTTAAAATGGTGGAATCTAAATCACTCAAACTTTATCTTTTTAGCTTCCGTAACCACGGAGGATTCCATGAAGATTGTGTAAATACTATTCTTAATGATTTAGTAGAACTTATGCAACCGCGCTATTTAGAAGTATGGGGAAAATTTACTCCACGCGGGGGAATTAGCATTGATCCTTATGCAAACTATGGAATCCCAAACACAAAATATGCAAAAATGGCAGAATACCGCTTGCTAAACCATGATTTATATCCAGAAAACATTGATAATCGTTAAGACTGGAATCTTAAATTAGATTCCAACTTTTATAATGCGCGCAGTTTTGCAATCTCATCGCGCAACCTTGCCGCCTCTTCAAACTCTAGCTTTTTAGCGGCTTCTTGCATTTGCTTGCTTAATTCTTTAACAAGCTTTTCCCTTTCGCTTTTTGGCATTTTTTCCTTACTTGCTTTTTTTGCCCTTTCATAAAGCATTCCCAAATCTTGATTTTTTAAGTCTTCATCAAGCTTCCTTGAAACACTCTGCGGTATGATGTTATGGGCTTTATTATAGGCTTCTTGCTTGGCTCTACGATAATCTGTAATTTCCATAGCCTTTTGCATAGAAGGCGTGATTTTAGAAGCAAAGAGCAGCACACGCCCATTAACATTTCTAGCAGCCCTTCCCATTGTTTGAATGAGGCTTGTTTCACTTCTTAAAAATCCTTCCTTATCCGCATCTAAAATTGCAACTAAGGACACTTCTGGCAAATCTAAGCCTTCGCGCAAAAGATTGATTCCCACTAAAATGTCAAACTCCCCTGCTCTTAAAGCGCGAATGATTTGATTGCGCTCAATGGCATCAATATCAGAGTGCATATAACGCACCCTTAAACCTAAATCATTGTAGTATTTCGTTAGCTCTTCTGCCATTTTTTTAGTGAGCGCAGTTACAAGCACTCTCTCTCCCCTTGCAATCACTTCTTTTGCCCTATCATAAAGAATTGTAACTTGCTTATCCACTTCTAACACTTCATACAAAGGATCTAGCAAACCTGTTGGACGGATTAACTGCTCCGCTGTATGTTCTTGGCTTAAGTCTAGCTCTTTTTGTGCAGGTGTTGCAGAAACAAAAAGAAAATGCGGTGCTTTTATGATAAACTCCTCATATTTTAGCGGACGATTATCCAAAGCGCTAGGCAAGCGGAATCCATATTCCACAAGCACTTCCTTGCGACTTCTATCGCCTGCATACATTCCTCCAAATTGTGGCAAGCTAACATGGCTTTCATCAACAATTAACAAATAAGGTTGATTTTTTTGCGCAAAATAATCTAACAAAGAATAAGGCGTTTCCCCGGGCTTTTTACCTGTTAAATGCCTTGCGTAGTTTTCAATCCCCTTACAAATCCCTGTTGCTTGTATCATTTCTAAGTCAAATTCTGTGCGTGATTTTAACCGCTCATATTCTACCATTCTACCTTGTTCTTTAAAAAACTTTAAGCGCAAATGCAACTCTTCTTCAATGCTTTTAACTGCCTGTTTTAACCTATCTGCCCCCACAATAAAAGGATTTGCCGCATAAAGCACAAAGGATTCTAACTTTTTAAGTGGCTTTTTCTCTATGGAATCTAAAAGCGTAATAGATTCTAATTCATCACCAAAAAACTCCAAACGCACAATCTCTTCTTCACTATATGCTGGAAAAATATCAATCACTTCCCCATTAACTCTAAAATCCCCCCTATCAAAAAAATTATCATTACGCTTATAGCCCATATCCACAAGGCGTAAAAGCAAAGATTTTTGATGGTAATCTTGTGCCACTTCAAACTTTTCAATCATTTCTAAATATTCTTTAGGATTTCCTAAACCATAATTTGCCGAAACGCTTGCCACAACCACGCAATCATCATAAGCCAAAAGCGAAGTTGTCGCGCTTAAGCGCAATCGCTCTAGCTCTTCATTAATACTAGAATCCTTTTCAATAAATAAATCTTGTCTTGGAATATAGGCTTCTGGCTGATAATAATCAAAGTGAGAAATGAAATATTCCACATGATTTTTTGGAAAGAAGCCTTTAAACTCACTATAAAGCTGCGCAGCAAGAGTTTTGTTATGCGTCATAATCAAAGTTGGCATTTGTAATTCTTGTATGATATGTGCCATTGAAAAAGTTTTACCACTGCCTGTAACGCCAATTAGCGTTTGGTATTGACTGCCTTTTTTAATAAAAGAACTAAGTGTTTTAATGGCTTCTGGCTGGTCGCCTGATGGCTTAAATTGTGAGTGCAAAGCAAACATTATTTAACCTATTTATGGATTTTAAAAGTGCGTATTTTACCTTTCTTTTGATAAAATTACAGCGTTAATAAAATCTTATGTGGAATCCAAAACTTAAAAGAAAGGAAAATTATGGTTCAAATTACAGGGCTTGGTATGCAATATGCCACAAAAAAACTTTTTGAAAATGTGAATTTGAAATTAGATAAGGGCAAGCGCTATGGACTAATTGGAGCAAATGGAGCAGGAAAATCCACCTTTTTAAAAATCCTAAGTGGGGAGATAGAACACACAAGTGGCGATATTGCCTTTGACCCAAATGCGCGCTTAGGAGTGCTTGGACAAAATCAATTTGCTTTTGAGGATTACAGCATTAAAGATTGTGTGCTTTATGGAAACAAACGCCTTTATCATGCTATCAAAGAAAAAGAAAGATTATATAGCGAGGGGGATTTTAGCGATTCTGTGAATGAGCGTTTAGGGGAATTGGAGATGATTTGCGCCGAAGAATACCCAACTTATGAATATGATGTGCAAATTGAAAAGATTTTAGAGGATTTAGGATTCCCTTCTAATCTCCACGAAAATTTAATGCAAACCCTAACAGGTGGCGATAAATTTAAGGTTTTGCTAGCGCAAGTGCTTTTTCCAAAGCCTGATATTCTCTTTTTAGATGAACCTACAAATAACCTTGATTTAAAGACAATTAGCTATCTTGAAGAGCAACTAAAGCGACACGAAGGCACACTTGTGGTCATCAGCCACGATAGACACTTTTTAAACAGCGTTTGCACGCATATTTTAGATTTAGATTTTAAAAGTGTGCGTGAGTTTAGCGGGAATTACGATGATTGGTATATTGCTTCTACTCTAATTGCAAAACAGCAAGAAATGGAGCGCAACAAAAAGCTTAAAGAAAAAGAAGAGTTAGAATCCTTTATTGCGCGCTTTTCTGCGAATGCGAGCAAGGCAAAACAAGCCACTTCACGCCAAAAGCAACTAGAAAAACTTGATATTAAAAACCTTGAAGTCTCAAGCCGCCGTGATCCTAGCATTGTTTTTAAGGCAAATCGCACCATTGGTAATGAAGCCCTAAACATCGAAAATCTTAGTTTTAATTATGGGGATTTGTGTGTATTAAAAAATTTAAACCTAACCATTCTGCCCGGTGATAAAATCGCACTTATTGGACGCAATGGAATTGGAAAAACTACATTTTGTGAGCTAATTTGTGAAAATTTAAAGCCAACAAGTGGAAGCATTAAATGGGGAGCAACAATTGAGCGGGGCTATTTTCCACAAAATACAACCGAACAAGTCAAAGGCGATGAAACGCTTTATGAATGGCTAAGGGGATTTGATAAGAAAAAGGAAGCAGGAGAGATTAGAAACGCACTTGGAAGAATGCTTTTTAATGGAGAAGAGCAAGAAAAAAGTGTGAATTCCCTAAGTGGTGGCGAAAAACATCGTATGATGCTAAGTAAGCTAATGCTAGAAGGGGGGAATTTTTTAGTGCTTGATGAACCTACAAACCACCTAGATTTAGAAGCCATCATCGCACTTGGTGAAGCCCTGTATAAATATAGCGGGAATGTGATTTGCATAAGCCACGATAGAGAGCTAATTGACGCGTATGCAAACCGCATTATTGAGTTTAAAGAAAACAATGAAATTGTAGATTTTCGCGGAAGCTATGAAGAGTATTTAGAATCGCAAAATATGTAGCGATTCTACTCTATAACATTGCATAAAATCCCGATTCCTTCTATCTCGCAGCGCACTTCATCTCCACTTTTTAGAAACTTTGGCGGTGTAAATCCCATTCCAACGCCACTTGGCGTCCCCATTGAAAGAATGCTCCCAGCTTGTAATTTACAATAAGAAGACAGCTCACAAATCACACTTGCCACATCAAAAATCATTAAAGAAGTGTGCGAATTTTGCCTAAGCTCTCCATTAACATAGCTTTTAATACTTAAATTTTGTGGATTTAACTCTGTTTCAATCCAAGGTCCCATAGGTAAACTACTCTCTAAACTCTTGCCCATATACCATTGCTTATGCTTTTGCTGCAAATTGCGCGCTGAAATATCATTTATAATGGTATAGCCAAAAACATACTCTAAAGCCTTATCTTTTGACACCCTATACGCATCGCGCCCGAGAATCACGCCAAGCTCCACCTCATAATCTAGTTGATTTGTAAGTTCTGCATGTGCTGGAATCTTAGCATTTGGAGCCACTGCCATATTCACGCGTTTGCTAAAATACACCGCATTTTCTCTTTTTTCATCTAAGGCTTCTTGTTTAAAGCGCGCGGATTCCTTAGCGTGCTCTAAATAATTAATCCCTAGACAAATCACATCTTGTTTAGGGTAAGGAATGGGAGATAGCAATTTCACAGAATCTAATGCGCACAAAGGTTCATATGCACTTGCTTGTTTTAGAGATTCTAACATTTCTTGTGTATGATGCGCGATAAACACATTCATATCTGCATAAATCTGTGGAATCTCGCTTTTAAAAATAGAGCTAAAGGGATAAACCAAATCTTTCTTCGCAACACCAAGTTGTGGAACATTGCTTAAAGGATGCAAAAATGTAATCAAACGCATAAAAAAATCCTTTAGAATTTTACAAAGATTTTAGCATAAATTATTGTTTTTCTAGCACTTGTTTATATGCCTTCACCTCTCTTTTTTGCCACAAAACTACGCTTTTTATACATTCTTTTTGAATGGCTTTTATAAAAGATTCTATGAAGTCAAAATCTATCGCAATAGAATTTGACTTCATAGTTACAAGCCAAGCAAAGCCTTATTATATCTTAGCATTCTCTCTTGCAAAGCGATTTTATAGCGGATATTGTCTGCATATTTTAAAACTACTTCATCGCCTATTAAGTTATCAAGCACCGCGTCTTTATCTTTAAAGTTAAGCCTTATTGCCTTTTTGCCATTTTTATCAAGTGTAAAGATTTTATGAGAATTTGCATCAATATAAATGAGATTTTGCCAATTATCAATGGCTTTTAATGCGTCAATATCTTTTGCATAATAAAATGGCACGATATGATGCAATTCAAAGCACACATCTTTTTGCACTTCGTGTTGCTTAAAATATTCTTGTTTAATGCTATTGCTTCGCTTAAATGTGATATTCTCACCATTTATATTTGCTTTCAGCAGCAGCCTTTGCTTTTGTCTATCATATTCAAACAACGCCATTAAATCAAAGCTATCAAATAGCGTTTGTGTTTCGTTTTTCCAATTATGAAAATCTCTCTTTTGTGTTTTGTTTCCACTAAAATTTTTTGGCATACAAAATTCATTTACCACATCTTCTGCCACCTTTTGTCTAGCTTTCAAGCTTCTAAATTCATTGATAAACTCTATAATCACATCTTTTGTTAGAATCTTGCCTTGATAATCCTTACCTAAAAAGCTTACAAAAAACATCATTTCGCTTACACTTAAATAGCTAGGATTTAGCGCGTTTATTATATCTAGCACATCTTGGACTATCCCACCAAAAACAAAATCTAGTGCGATTCCTAAGTTTCTTTGCTCTTCAAAAATATTTTTAGATTCTAAAAACTCTAAACCCCTTTGTGTGATTTTCACATATCTATAATTGCGATAAGTTTTGCCAATATCGCAAATCACTTGCCTGTGATTAAATCTATCAATAAGCCCCATTCTATGCAAATTTACAAAAATAATTTTTCGCATACCCATATCTGTAATGCTTTTTTCTATTGTCAATAAATCTTTATTAACATTTTGCAGATATTCACAAAATTCTAGCTCATCACTACTATATCTATAATCATCATAAACATCGCCTTGTGTGTGTAGGAGTAATGTATCTTTTGGCAAATGCTTTAGCACAATTTTAATATACTCCACACTCCAGCGATAATGTTGCAATTTATGCAAACCCCTATAATCATCTCTAAGCACTCTGTGATAGAGAAATTTTAAACATTCTAACGCGGGATTTATGCCTAATAATGCAGTTTTAAAATGAGATTCAGTCATTTATTATCTCCTTATCTAAACTAGAATCCACATATTCAATATTTACTTCACAGCCGATGAAATTCCGCTCTAATTCTCTTGCTACTAGGCTTGTCATTCCACTTCCGCTAAATAAATCTAGCACTAAATCCCCTTTTTTAGAACTCGCCTTTATCATTCGCTCAATCATCTCTTTTGGCTTTATGGTTGGGTGATGCAACTTTTGCGTTTTGCCATTTACTTTTTGTTTGTGTCTTTGGCTGGTGATTTCCCACACATCAGGGCAGAGTTTGCCATTTGCGTTTGGATACCACCTTTTGCCATTTTTTAGGATTCCATTTTTTTTAGCGTGTTCTATGCGACTTGTTGATTCATAAGGCACACGGATAGATTCTGGGTCAAAATAATAATTTTTAGAATCCATTGTGTAAAATAAAATAGATTCTTGGTTATTTACAAAGCGTTTTTTTGTATAGCTTAAGCCGTCTTTTTTATACCAAGTGATGAAGTTTTGAAACACAGCTTTTTCTTGTAAGTAATGCAAAAATAACGCACAATGATAAGGGGTATTAAAGATATAAAAACTCCCACTTTTTTTCATTTTAACTAGCATTAAATCTATCCATTTATAGCTAAATGCTAAAAATTCTTTTTCACTTTTAAAGCTATCCCAACTTGCTACTTTTAGATTATAAGGTGGATCAATTATAGCTAAGTCAATGCTAGAATCTGCTAAGGATTCTAAAAAGCTAAAGCAATCTTGTATATAAATTTTATTGAGCATTTTCCTGCCTTTGTGTTGCAAATAATCCGCTCTTTCCAAGCTTTTCTTCAATCACACTTTTATAATGCGGATAAATCTCATAGCCTATGAAATTCCGCCCTAGCTCCTTTGCTACTTTTAGCGTTGTCCCACTCCCAGCAAAAGGGTCTAGCACAATATCCCCTATAAAAGAGTAGAGCTTGATAAGTCGATAAGGAATGGCTTCGGGCATAATGGCGGCGTGTTTGCCAAAGGCAGAATCTGCTTTGTTTGGAATAGGTATATCCCAGATTTGCTTGGTGTATTCTACCCATTCTTTTTGACTAAGTTTGCTTTGCTCTTTTAGCTCTTGCGGTGTGTTTTGCGGCTTGCCATCTTTGACATAAATAGTGATAAATTCACTTGTATTTTGCGCGTAAAAATTGCGCGGATAAGGGTAGCTGCCAAACATCAATTTTTTAGTCGTATTGGTGCGATTCCAAATATATAAATCAAGCAAAAATAACGAAGTAGATTCTAAAATACTCTGCTGTATATCGCTTTGTAAGTCAAAAATATGGCGATTATAATGTGTTCTCAAATCCTTTTTAAACATCGGCATTAAAGGCACATTGATGCAGAGTTTGCCATTTGGCTTTAGCACTCGCTCACATTCACGCCATACTTTTAAAAGCTCTTTAATGTAGGTTTTGTAGTCCCTAAGGCTACCTAAATCACCCTTTTTAGAGTGAGAATGTATCAAATCTTGATAGCCATTTTTCGCATAATCTTTGATATTAAAATACGGCGGTGAGGTAATAATCAAATCCACACTGCAATCACTCACTTCACTCATATTTTGACTAGATTTGTAAAAGACTTGATTCATTTAGCTTAAGGCTTCCTATTTTCATACTTATTTTCGCAATCCTTATTTCAATTCTCAACTAATTTTTTATGGAATTATAGCCTTTATCCCATCATAACCCCATAAAAACAAAAAATAAAACTTCCCTGAACATCAGTTTTAATAATCTAAAGACTATATTTCACTTTTTCAACTCCCTTGCAAACTTTTAAACTCAACTAAACCTAGCAAACTTA
>Oklahoma_p2__coassemble_345_pt1 | contig 45159 bp, 47 predicted proteins | sample Oklahoma_p2__metabat2_low_PE_004 | metagenome-assembled genome bin Oklahoma_p2 | reverse complement strand
GAGAATTATGTTTGAGGTTGTATTTATGTCTAATGCAAAAGAAATTTATAGTGGACATAGCAGTTTATCTAGGGTTGCTAGTTATATAGGGCTTGGAAGAGAGCCAATATTGTATTATAAATATCTTGGTAGACATAAAGTTTATAGTGCTATTCAATGTAGAATACAAGGAAATACAAATTCTATGCAACAATCATTTTCTTATTTTTTCTTGTTTCATTTGGGGTATGTGCTTGGTCGCCCCTCTAATGAATTGTTTAATTGGTGGTTTAAAGCATGGAGTTGCAATAAACAGAATGAGCTTGCTAAATTAGGCGTTGTTTTGTATAATATTATATGTGGTCGCTATTCTGATGCAGAAAATTTTTTGGTTGAGAACCCAATCCGTAAGCATTTTTTTGATAAATATTATAGAAGGTGTTTCTTTTGCAAAAGGTTTGATTATAGAAATCTTGCATTGCAATTGGAGAAATTAAAGCGCTTTCCTAATATTTATAAACTCATCTCAGAAACGCTTAGCATATCAATATAAGGGCAGGTAATGGCAATAGAATTTGATATTAAGGAATCTAAAAGGCTAAAAGGCGTTTATATTATTACCCCTAACAAATTTCAAGATTTAAGAGGGGAGATTTGGTCAAGTTATTCCAAAGATGCCCTTAGCCATCTTTTGCCTAATGGCTTAGAATTTGTGCTTGATAAATTCACTCTATCTAAATCTAATGTGTTACGAGGAATCCATGGAGATCATAAGTCTTGGAAGCTTGTAACCTGTATAACTGGTGAGATTCATCAAGTTGTTGTGGATTGTAGAAAGGATTCTCCAACATATCTTCAGTGGGAAAAGTTCATTATTAATTCTGATAATCAAAAATTAATTTTAATCCCTCCATATTTTGGAAATGCGCAATATGTCAGCTCAAAATGCGATTCTATGTATTACTATAAATGGGCTTATGAGGGTGAATATGTGGATGCAAAGGATCAATTTACTTTTGCTTGGAATGATGAAAGAATAGGCATTGATTGGCCAACGGATACACCAATTTTATCAAATAGGGATATTGAAGCTATGACACAAGATCATACAAAAGGGTTTTAAATGCAAAAAGATTCTAAAATTTATGTAGCAGGGCATAGAGGGCTTGTAGGGAGTGCAATCTTGCAAGAGCTTCAAAAGCAAGGCTATACAAATCTTATCTATAAAACACATAAAGAGCTTGATTTAATTAATCAAAAAGTAGTGCAAGAGTTTTTTGCAAAAGAAAAGCCAGAATATGTGTTTTTTTGTGCAGCATTTGTAGGCGGCTTTATTAAGCAGAGAAAATATCCTGCTGAATTTTTATATAACAATTTGATGATGCAAAATAATGTAATTTATTGTGCGGCAGAATTTAATGTTAAGAAGCTAATTTATCTTGCTTCTGCGTGTGTTTATCCTAAAGATGCTCCTTTGCCATTGGAGGAAAAATATATGTTAAGCGGATCTTTTCAGCCAAACAATGAAAGCTATGCGATTAGCAAGGTGGCTGGAATTAAATTGTGTGAATATTTAAACTTAGAGAAAGGAACTAATTTTTTATGTGTTGCTCCAACTAGCATTTATGGAGAAAATGATAATTTTGATATAGAAGATTCCCATGTGCAAGCTGGAATTTTTAGAAAAATTTTCTTGGCAAAACATTTAAATGAAAACAATTTTGAAGCTTTATGTATGGATTTAAACCTTAACCAGCAAGACGCAATTCAATTTTGTGAAAAATATGGAATCTTTAAAGATTATATAAAGATGATTGGCACAGGAAAGGCTGCTAGGGAGTTTGCAAATGCAAGAGATCTTGCGAATTTTTGTATTTACTTAGCAAATAATGTGGATTTTAAGGCATTGTGTGAATATGATGAAGGCGGAAATTTATTAAGCTCTTTTGTGAATTTCGCTAACGAATCCCCCGTTAGCATTAAAGAGCTTTCTTTATTAATGGCAAAGCTTATAGGATATAAGGGAGAGTTAATTTTTGAAAAGGAGGTGGATTCCAATGATGGAACCTTATATAAAAGTATGAGTAGAGAAAAATTTAATAAATTAGGATTTAAAAACAAAATTTCACTAGAACAAGGAATCAAAATGATGATTGAGTTTTATTGTGAGAAAATTAGTGGAGTTTCTGAGAATAGGGATTGATGATTCTATATTTAAATTTAAGGTAAAATTTAGCTACAATTGTAGCTAAAATAATATGAGTCAAGGAAATCATAAATGAATAACTATCCATTAGCCTCATCTACTTGGGATGAAAAAGAGTTACAAGCAATTCAAGAAGTTATCAAAAGTGATATATTTACAATGGGTAAGAAGGTTGCAGAGTTTGAAAAAGATTTTGCTAGGTTTGTAGGATCTCAGTATGCTGTAATGACAAGCTCAGGTTCAACAGCAAACTTAATTGCCACAGCAGCATTATTTTATACAAAGACTCCACGATTAAAAAGGGGTGATGAGGTGATTGTGCCAGCTGTTTCTTGGAGTACCACTTATTATCCACTTTATCAGTATGGATTGAAGCTTAAATTTGTAGATATTGATTTGGAGACGCTTAATTATGATTTAGAAGCTTTAAAAACTGCTATTACAGATTCTACAAAAATGATAATGTGTGTGAATTTGCTAGGAAATCCTAATGACTTTGATGCTATTAAGGCAATGATTTCTAACAGGGATATTATTTTGTTGGAGGATAATTGTGAATCTATGGGTGCAGAATACAAAGGTAAGCAAGCTGGAACATTTGGGGTTATGGGGACATTTTCCACCTTTTATTCTCATCATATGGCAACGATGGAAGGGGGGTTTGTTGTAACTGATGATGAGGAGCTCTATCATATTTTATTGTGTTTAAGGGCGCACGGTTGGACTAGAAATTTGCCAAAGGATAATTTGGTAGCTAAAAAGAGTGATGATTGGTTTAGTGAGTCTTTTAGATTTGTATTGCCCGGCTATAATGTGCGTCCTGTTGAAATGAGCGGTGCAATAGGAATAGAGCAGCTTAAAAAACTTCCAGATTTTCTAAAGCATCGCAGAGAAAATGCAAAACTATTTTGTAGTTATTTTGCAAACCACCCTGATTTTATCATGCAAAAAGAAATCGGTTCTAGTTCTTGGTTTGGTTTTTCCTTAATTATTCGTCCTGATTCTAAAATACAAAGAAATGAAATTATCCAAAAGCTAGAAAAAAATAATATTGAATATCGCCCTATTGCCACAGGGGATTTCACACAAAATGAGGTGATAAAATATTTTGACTACACAATCCACAAAGAGCTTAAAAATGCAAAGTATCTTCAAGAAAAAGGATTTTTTGTAGGGAATCATCAAGTGGATATTTCTGATTCTATTAAATTATTTGCCAAAGTTATCGGCGGGGGGGGGGGCATAATTTAGTTGCCTTTAGTAGTATTAAAGATTTTAATGCTACTTCTATTATTTTTACTATTTCTTTAGCTTCTTTTATAAAAAACAATACATCACATTTAAAACTTAATCTTTTTCAAATTTCTTGCTTACAAAATCTTGCTTATACAACAAAAGCTGCATAAGGGGATAGTATGGCAATAGAATTTGATATTAAGGAATCTAAAAAGCTAAAAGGCGTTTATATTATTACCCCTAACAAATTTCAAGATTTAAGAGGGGAGATTTGGACTGCATTTACCAGCGAAAAGATTGATAAACTTTTGCCAAGTGGCTTGAGATTTATTCACGATAAATTTATTTACTCTCATCACAATGTGATTCGTGGAATCCACGGAGATTTAAAAACATATAAGCTTGCAACATGCGTTTATGGTGAGATTCATCAAGTTGTTGTGGATTGCAGAAAGGATTCTCCAACATATCTTCAATGGGAGAAATTTACAATTAATCAAGAAAATCAACAAATTATTTTAGTGCCAGCGGGATTTGGAAATGCACATTGTGTGAGGAGCAAAAGCGCAGTTTATTACTATAAATGTGCTTATTTGGGGGAGTATGTTGATGCTGATGAACAATTCACTTTTGCTTGGAATGATCCACGCATAGGCATTGATTGGGGAGTTGAGAATCCCATTTTATCAGAGAGGGATATCTCTGCAAGCAAATAATTCTATTAAGGAAAATTATGAATAAACACATTGTTTTGGAGACAAAAATGGATCTAAACGCACAGATTAGTTATTGCTTGTTAATGTCAAATATAATTGCAAATTTAGATATTAACAAAAAAGATAAAGAGATTCTTTTGCTGTTATTGCAAGATATAGAGAATATCAAAGGGTTTAAAAAAGGAATGCAGAAAAATGTGTTTATATAGCATAGTATTTACCTAAGTCTATCGGTTGATTGGTATATTATCGCTTAATGGTTTGTGGTGCATAAGTTACTATTGTATGCAACTTTAGAGAGATTATTTGCAATGGTAAGCCCTAGTATAACTCTGCTTTTTAAGTCAAAGTATCATTTTAGATTAAATTTGGTAATAATACTTATAAATCTATATAATTTTTTCAAAATACTCTTTTTGTTTTTAAAGAATATTTTGAACTCAAATTGAGTTTTGTTGGTTTGTGTAAAATATAAAGAATAAGCTTTTTCTTTTTTTCCTATATTCCTAGAAAGCCATCCATCAACCACATTATCTTTTCCAAAGTTTATAAAAATTTTTCCATTAAAATTTTTATAAACTAAATACATTATTTTATTTTTTCCGTAAATAATTACTTGATTCTTTGATTTATTGATTGAAATTTTTTTATCTTGTGGAATTAAAAAATGTGTTATAAAATCATTGGTTGGTATTTCTTGATTTTCTTGCGTTGTAACTCTATGAATATAATCTTTAAAATAGAAAATTGATTTTTTCTTGTCATATAAAATTTCCCGGCAGTTTTCCCAACCTTCAAACATATATGAAATTCCTTTGAAAGAACATTGTGAAAGAGTATTCTGAAAATTATAAATTTTTGTATTTTTGGAAAGATTTAAATCTCTGTGTGCCTTTGCATTCTGCAAAAAGCTAATATTGTGATTTTGATGTGATCTTAGATATTTTCTATATTTGTTTTTTTCTTCATATTCCAATAAGCCTCCATCAACAAACCATTCTTCATTGTCATAAAATAAAGTGAAATGTAAATCATCATCATGTCTATGGTAATTACTTAAAAAGCCACATTTAAATACAAAATGCAAACCTTGTGAATTTCTTTTAAGGTTATCTTTTAGGATAACATAACCTGTTTGCTTTAGGAATAGTTCATTCTTTTGTGTTTTTAGTCCTTCTTTTCCATTGGTAATAGTGTAAAGGAAGTTTTGATATTCTGTTGTGTTGTGTAGCCCCCCCCCCCATAATTCTTTGGAAATAATATTTCTAGGAGCAAATGTTGTAGTGTCGCCGATTAAAGGTAAAAAGCCATTGGGTTGTATAAAGAAAGATAAGTTATATAGTATCTTGGCAAATTTTTCTATGGGAAAGTGCAATCTGCTACTCTCTCCCTCATATTTTTTGCCAAGCCTTAAAGCATTTTGAAGTTGTGATATCCCATATACTAGATAGAATGGAGAATTTTCTCTGTGACCACCATCTTCGCAAAACATAAAATTTAATTCTGCGTTGATCCTTTGGGTGGCTATATTTTTTATAGATCGAGAATAATGTTTATCATCTATGAAAAAAGAAGCCTTATAAAGAGAAATGCTTTGGTCTAGTCCGTGATTAGTAAAAGAAGAGTAAAATGTTTCTTGTTCCAATTTCTTTACATCAATTAATAAAATCTTACGGAGTAAAGCTATCTCATTTATATCTGTTGTTATTTCCATTTCTATTATTTCTGAAATATTGCTCGCTCGCATTGCTGTTGCATGATCATGAAAAACCCAAGGATTTTGTAAGTCATTTTGTATTGATTTGTAAAAAGATTTCAGGATTTGAAAGATTAATATTTTAACCTCTTCTTTTTTAGTTTCTTTATAATATTTGGATAAATCTAATAGATAGTCCATAGAATGTAATATAAAAATATAAGAGTTATGATCATAGGGGTTAGATAACCAATCTACATTTTTCAAGTTTACATTATGATATTTGGTTTTTAGTGTTGCTGTATCAATTAAGATCTGCATATCCTGTGTGCTTCTAGAAAGATTCATTATTCATTTTCCTTACAATTAATAAATTTTCTTTTGGAGATAAGCCATATTTTTTATATCCTGCAAATTTATTAGCATAAACTATTTCTACGATCAATCCTTTATTCTCAAAATAGCTTATAATATCTCTACCATAAGTTCTCGTGGAAAATCTAGGATTAAACCCTAAATTACCATCTTCCATTTCAAAAGTTGTTCCTCCTTTTAAGTCTTTAGGGTAAGAAAAATCAACAGCTTTCATTCTGTGAAACTGATTTCTATCATATCTCTCTTGAGTTGTTGCATTGTCTAGAGAGCCAAGCCATAAAATTAATTTTCCATCAGTGGAAAGTAAGCGTATCATTTCATCAATGCACTTTTTATCATCTAAAACATGCATTAATACGGCTATACAGATTATAATATTAAAATAACCATTTTCAAAAGGAATATTTTCTAGAGGATATTTATAAATTGCTTCAGAAAAAGGATCTGAAGTAATATAATTGTGGTGATTTAGCTGCTTTAATTGATTGTAAACACACATTGCAGGACCTATGTGTAAAATATTTTGACTAGGGATTTCATGTAATTTAAGCACTCTAGTTAAATACAAATATTTTAAACGCATTCTTTCTAGAGATTTACAACTTGAACATAAAGCATTTTTTCTATTACGGTAAGGAAGAAATTGAACTTCTTTGCAACAGATTGGACAGAAATCTTTATTGTAGAAATTGATTTTGCTAAGCGGTAAAACATCTTTATCGTATTTGAGTGCATTTTCTATATCTTTTTCTTCCAAAGACGAGAAAGTTTTATTTTCAAATTCATCATTGCTTGAAATTTTTTGGCAGAAGATTTCAAATTCTCTGATTAAACTTGTCTGCACTCCAACAGCCCATCTATTACCAGTGAATTTTAGTGTGCTTTTTTTGTCTCCATCATTGCCTCTATACCATTTGATAAATGAAAATGAATGCAACATGATAACTATATGGTTAAGTCCATAATATCTGTGAGTTTGTAACATATCTAACATATCCAGGGCTTTTGCTTGTGCGTTAATGTCTATTTTTGTTAGATATCCACATATAAAGTTAGTTGTTACCGGAATTTCTATTAAGTTATTATATTGGGTAATTTTATTAATGCTTTTATAAGTAATTTGTTGAGAAGATAGCGAAAACGCAGAGCTATCATACTTAAAGCCACAGGATTCTAGAGCTGCAAAAGTGTTGTGGTTTACCATATATCCCCCCCCCCTGAAAGATACAATAGGTTTATTGATGAGTTTTTCTATAAAATTTTTTCCATATTTTAAAATTCTAATTTGTTCTTCTAAGGGATATTCAGTAATGTTTTTATTCCAAGGAGAAGAAGGATTTGGATGATGATGTAGGGCAATTTCATGTCCTCTGTTGTCAATGTCTTTAATGATTTTTTCAATGACGCTATTAAAATTTTTATGTTCGTATACATTAATAAAAAATATACCTTTTAATGAGTATTTTTCTAGAATATCCATAATTTTATAGATTCCACAACTAGTCTGAAGTCCTTCGCCTGTGATTGCAAAGGGGATATTTTTGACATGTTGTTCAACATCAATGGTGATGTAAAATTGACTTTTATGTGGGCTTGTCATATCTTTATTTGTGCTATAAAACACTTTTTCATTTTTATGTAAGTTTTTTTCTTTAATTTCTTCTTTATTCTCATCTTTTTCTAGTATTATGACTGTTTTATGATCATTATATACTAGCTTTCCTTTTTGAATATTTTTTGGAAAACTTTTTGAAATCTTCACTATTGCATGAACTCCATATTTATTGCAAAAAATCAATTCTTCACTTAAGGGAATTATTCCACTTCTATAACTATGGTAACCACTCCATTTTAATTTATCTTGATACTGAGTTTCATCAGAAATTTTAAATAATAATTTATAGTTGTTTCTTAAAATATAAAGAATTGTCTTATCGTGTTCTTTTCCATTTCTCCATGAACTTAAAATTGTATAAGTCCTACCCAACTTTGTCTTGCTGGAAATGGACGAGTTGATTTGCATGCCCAATGGTTTTTTTATATCTTCAAAAACAATCTGTTTTTTTTGGTTGATTATCTTTGTTGGACCATCTTGAGCAATGAAAACTTCATTATTTTTTCCTATGAGTTTATAATATGTGCCTTCTAGAATGTTCTTATTGTACGGATGGATTCCTAGAAAATCTTGTTTAGCAACAATAGCGATTGATGATAGACCCCTTTGTTTTTGAATATTGGCATATAGAAACTGACCATTAAAAGCAATAGAAAAAATTTTATTTGAATTTTCGTAAATTGTATTCACTGCAGAATTGATTTGGTAAATACAAGACTTATCTCGTTCTATTGAATTAAATAGGCAGATCGCACTTCCTTTGACAATGATGTATTCTTCTAAAATTGGGAATATAGTCTCACTTAAGATTTTCACATCACCATTGTTTATTTGAGCAATAAAGAACTTATTTTCAAATCCAATACTAGCATAAAGTTTTGTTTGAAATTTCCAAATTGAATAACAGTAGCTATAAGGATTGTCTATTTTTTTGCTATGAAGCTGTAAATTTTCTTTTTCAAATTCATTATAATTAAATATGGCAAACAATACTTTGTCTTTAATAAAGTATAAAGTATTGTTTATGATTTCAATATATTCTGCCTTTGGTAATTGCAAAAAAGTAATTTGAATAAAATCTGGTGATAAGTATTTTGATATTCCATCTTTAATTTTTTTATGCATAATCATCCTTTTCTTTGAATTTTGCTTAATCTATACGATTGTTTAAATAGCGACAAGTAGTTAAATAGCCCCCCCCCCTTTTTTTTTGCTTTAATGAGTGCTATTCCAAGCTTGTAATTTGGAGAATTTTTTATTTGCAATGCTTCTTGATAATCTGAATAGCACTCTAGCTTCGGATATTTTTGATTGGATTGCTTATGATTCTCTTGATTTTTATGGTAAATTTCAGTGATATAAGACAAGATAAAGGGCATCTTTATATATCCTAGCAAAGAATTAGAATTGGCAACCATAGCATTTCCTAGTTGATATGCTAGATGATTTTTGATTCGTTCCTGTGCACCAAATATTTCATGCTTGACTGATATTGTGCGGTCTTCTTCAACATAAATCTCTGTAAGTATGCTTTCATAATTTGTAAATTTCTTTTGCGTTATGCCTAGTTTGTTTAAGAGAATATTGCTCCCTTGCCCTTCTTGCGATTTCGAAAAAAAAGTTTGTTGAAAAAACTTATCCTTTTTCCAGCCAAAAAAAACTCTTGCACAAAAACTTCTATGATTGCTAATAACAATGTTAGAGCTTAATATTAAGATAATAGAATCTAGAAAGTCTTGATAATTTTCTCCTGCGACAATACTGCAAAATCCAGCCCTGTGAAGCTTGCTATATACATTTTTGATGTAACGATAAACAATTTCTTTCTTGAAAATTTTATTTTTTGAATGGCATATTTTTTGAAAGCGATGACTATTAATTTTTGCTAAAGCACTTTCAAAACCATCAGTTATCAAGTTAATTTCAATATTGCCCTCTAAGGAATGAATTTGTTTGACAAATTGAATTAGCTCATCTAGCTCTTGGTATTTATGCTGAACATAGCGACTCCCTTGTCTGTTCTTGATATTGAAAAGAGCATGTGGATGATTTTCGCGAAAAAACCAATCTAAGGCTATTATGTCTCCATTATTGTTTATGGGTACAACAGCTGAATCCCCTAGTCTTAAGTGTATAGTGATAATGCTTTTATTGGGATTATAATTAATTCTATTGTAAAAATTAAATTTTGTTAGTAGGTTTTGAAAATGTTTTGTAAAACTATTTTCATAGATGTTTAAACCCAAGTTTGCAATTTCATCGTAATCTGATGCCATAAATAATTGTTTTGGTCTAATACAGATTATGCTCTCGTCATCTATTTCTAACAGAGATTTATAGATATTGTTGTGTTCTAAGAGAAAGTTATTGATCTTGATATATGCAATAGAATGTTTAGAATGTAATTCTTGGAAGCCCAAATCTTTTAGAAATTTGGAGTAAAATTTTCTTCCTGTCAATGTCTGTGTATTTTCAAGTTTGTCTATTCCTAAATATTGTAACCCGTATAAATCCTGAAAAAATGATGCAATGCAAGCATTTGTAATAATATCTCCAAAGCCACTTTCAACACAATAGACAATATAATATCTGATATTCTTTAGTTTGCAGATATTTCTAATTTTTATAATTTGGTCTAGTAAATCGTTATTTGTCAAAGTATTCCTTTGGTGTAATGAAATATAGTTTTCAAAAGAAAAGAATCTTTGCATTATATCAAAATATAAATATATTTTCAGTATAATAAGTTTAGAGATTTGTATAAGGAAAACATACATTATGAAAACAGCATTAATTACAGGTTTTACAGGGCAGGTTGGGTCGCAGATGGCAGACTATTTGCTTGAGCATACAAATTATGAAGTTATTGGAATGATGCGTTGGCAAGAGCCTATGGATAATATTTATCATTTAAGTGATAGGATAAATAAAAAAGATAGAATTAGTGTATTTTATGCAGATTTAAATGATTATTCTAGTATCCAAAAACTTTTTGAGAGCAAGAAGCCAGATGTTGTCTTTCATCTTGCAGCACAATCTTATCCAAAAACTTCTTTTGATATTCCCATAGAGACATTGCAAACAAATATTATAGGTACGGCAAATATTTTAGAAAATATTAGAAATCTTAGAGATAAAGATAGTTATGATCCTGTGGTGCATATTTGTTCATCTAGTGAGGTTTATGGGCGCGCAAAAGTTGGTGTGAAACTAAATGAAGAGACAACATTTCATGGGGCAAGTCCATATAGCATCAGCAAAATTGGAACAGATTATCTAGGAAGATTTTATGGTGAGGCTTATGGAATCCGAACTTTTGTTACAAGAATGGGGACGCATAGCGGACCAAGACGCAGTGATGTCTTTTTTGAAAGTACTGTCGCTAAACAAATCGCGTTGATTGAAGCGGGATTCCAAGAGCCTGTGATTAAGGTTGGAAATTTATCAAGTGTTAGGACTTTTCAGGATTGTCGTGATGCTATTAGGGCATATTATTTGCTATCTCTTGAAAGCGAGAAAGGGAATGTGCCTTGTGGTGAGGCATTTAATATTGCTGGAGAAGAGGCTTTTAAGTTGCCTGAGGTGATAGAAATACTTTTAGGATTTTCAACAAGAAAAGATATAGAAATCAAGCAGGATGAAGAGAGAATGAGACCCATTGATGCTGATTATCAAATGTTTGATAATACAAAAATCAAAAGTTTTATTAATTGGAAGCCAGAGATTCCAGCTAGAAAAATGTTTGAAGATTTGTTAAACCATTGGAGAGATGAAATCTCTAGGGGTAGAATCCCATTGAATAGGTAAAATAATGAAGATAGTGCGTTCGCAAGCTCCATTGAGATTAGGTTTGGCAGGTGGTGGAACAGATATTGATTTGTATTGTGAAAAATATGGCGGGTATGTTTTAAATGCAACAATTTCCATGTATATTCGTTGTACTATTAAAGAAAGAGATGATGGCAAGATTGTTTTTGATTCTCCTGATACAAATTGTCTTGTGGAGTATGAAAGTGCAGAGTCTTTAGCGCTTGATGGAATGCTTGATTTGTATAAATGTATTTATAATCGTTTAGTGAGAGATTTTATTAAGAAACCTCTTAGTTTTTCTTTACACACTTATTCTGATGCTCCTAGTGGAAGTGGTTTGGGGGGAAGTTCCACATTAGTTGTTGCTATCATTGTTGCTTTTGTAGAATGGTTACATTTGCCACTTGGGGAGTATGATGTCGCCAAACTTGCTTTTGAAATAGAAAGAGAAGAAATGGGAATAGTTGGCGGTGCACAGGATCAGTATGCTGCAACTTTTGGTGGATTTAATTTTATGGAATTTTATGGTGATAAGCGCGTGATTGTAAATCCTCTTAGGGTTAAAAATTGGATTGTTAGCGAGTTAGAGTCTCAAGTTGTGTTGTATTTTACAAATATTACTAGAGAGGCAAAAGATATAGAATCTCATAAGAAAGGGAAGTTGCAAGGAGGCAAATCTTTAGAAGCTATGCATCAAATTAAGCAAGACGCAAGCGATATGAAAGAGGCATTACTAAAGGGTGATTTTAAAAATATTGCTAGGATACTTGGTAAGTCATGGGAGTCAAAAAAGGTAATTTCTGAGATTGTGAGCAATGATGAAGTAGATAGAATTTATAGACTAGCTATGGATAGCGGTGCTTACAGTGGAAAGATTAGTGGTGCTGGAGCTGGTGGATTTATGTTTTTTATGGTAGATCCTATTAGAAAATATAATCTTGTGAAAAAGTTAAATACCGAGGGAGGGGGGGGGTATGTGGCTGAATTTAATTTTGTGAAAGAAGGTGTAAAGTCATGGACAATTTAAGTGTTTATATTAAACAACAATTTATTGATTCTATTTCTGTTAAAAATATTATTTTGCAAGATGATGCACTTATAGGATTAATTAAAGAAATTGCATTAAAGATAACTCAAGCTTATAGAAATGGCAATAAAACCTTAATAGCTGGTAATGGAGGAAGCGCTGCTGATGCACAGCATATAGCTGGAGAGTTTGTGAGTCGGTTTTATTTTGATAGAGAAGGAATTCCAAGTATCGCACTCACGACGGATACAAGTGTTTTGACCGCTATTGGTAATGATTATGGATATGATAAGCTTTTTGCTAGGCAGGTTCAGGCACAGGGTGTGGCGGGAGATGTATTTATAGGGATATCTACGAGCGGAAATAGTGCAAATATTGTAGAGGCTTTAAAAGTCTGCAGAGATAAGGGCATTGTTAGTATTGGGCTAACTGGACAAAGTGGTGGAAAAATGGCAGATTTATGCGATTATTGTATTAAGATTCCATCAACTTGCACTCCTAGAATTCAAGAATCGCATATTGTTGTTGGGCATATTTTATGCGCTATTGTAGAAGAAGAGCTTTTTGGTAAAGGATTTGAGTGCAAGCTATAGTTCTAGCTGGTGGGCTTGGGACTAGGCTAAGAAGTATTGTTAAGGAAGCTCCAAAGCCTATGGCTCCTATTGGAGATAAGCCATTTTTGGCATTTGTGTTAGAATATCTTAAGAAACAGGGAGTTGATGAAGTTGTTTTAAGTGTCTCTTATAAGTATGAAGTTATACAAGATTATTTTAAAAATAGATTTTGTGGAATTAATATAATTTATAATATAGAAAAAGATCTTCTTGGAACTGGGGGTGCTATAAAAGATGCCTTAAGGTTTATTGATGATGAAGCCTATGTTTTAAATGGTGATACTTTTTTTGATATTGATTTAAAAAAGTTATCTCTAGAAGAAAGTAAGATATGCATGGCTTTAAAGCAAATGAAAAATTTTGATAGATATGGTTCTATAAATATAGACAATCAAGGATTTGTAGTATCTTTTGAGGAAAAAGTTTATAAAAAAAAGGGCTTTATTAATGGTGGTATTTATCATATAAAGAAGGATATTTTTGATAATTTTTCATTGCAAGATAAATTTTCTTTTGAGGAATTTTTGCAAGAAAATTGCGGGCGATTAAAAGTTAAATATAAGGTATTTGATGATTATTTTATAGATATTGGAATCCCAAGTGATTATGCGTTATTTGTAGATTTGTGGTGGAGAGATTGAACAATTGAATTTATTTTTGTAAGTTAAAATGGAGTGTAAGAATGCCTAGTAGAGTTTTTCATTCTTTAGAGGAAGGGATAGTGAGTGGTAGTGGCTCATTTTATGTTGCTCGTTTTGGTGTTTTGTTTCCTGTATTTTTAAATCTTAAAGTTAGAAACTATTCGGAATATCCATTTGTTATATTGGTTCCTGGTGCGACACGAAGGGGAAATCCCTTGCCTATTTTTCAAAGATCGTCTTATTCGGAAAGTATCCATGGAAATGTACTTGTTCTAGCTGATCCTACTTTGAATTTTGATGAAAATATGAATGCGGGTTGGTTTTTTGGGGATACAAATTATCATTACGCAGAGATTATTAGTAATATAATTGCTGAAGCTTTTTGTAGGCTTTTAGTGTCAAATGTCGTTGTCTATGCAACCAGTGCCGGTGGGATTCCCGGAGTATTGATTGCAAATAAAATAAAGAAATGCAAGTGTTATATTTCTAATGCACAATTTAATGTTTTTAATTATTATAGTAGGCACAAAAATATTTTGTTCCAGTCTATATTTGGTTGTTTAGATGAATTGAGTATTATGCAACAATTTGGGAAGAGAATTAATTTGTGTAATAATTTTATTAATGAATGCAAACTTATAGTTGCTCAAAATATCCATGATGAATTTCATTACTTGAGGCATTTTCTCCCCTTTGTTGATAGAGCAATAAATAATAATGCATTAATTTGTTTAACATATGAAGATGAGCAGAGCGGACACAATGTGTTATCCAAAGAAGAGGAGTTGGCAATCATTAATTATTTGGCAGACAAAAGTGAGCTTGAAGTATTTTCTGTAGAGGCTGCGGGGGGGGGGGATATTGAATTTGCTCCCTAATGCTAAGATTGTGAGAAGTGAAATTGGAGTTTAATATGTTGAAAATAGGTTTAATTGCAGATTGTTTGACTCAAGATGCTTTGAAGGTAGAATCTGGTGTTAAAATAAAAGATATAACTCCTTTAAACTATAAAATCATCTTAAAATTTTGGCGTCCAGATATTTTATTTGTTGAGTCTGCTTGGCAGGGGTATAGAAATAAATGGAAATTTAAAATTGCTTCTTATCCTGGATACGCAAAAAGAAATAATAAAAAATTAGCAAATGTAGTTAAATATGCTAAAGAATTAGATATTCCTAGTGTGTTTTGGAATAAAGAGGATAATGTTCATTTTGAGCGTTTTATAGAGAGTGCAAAATTGTTTGATTATATTTTTACAGTAGATGAAACTTGCATATCGAAGTATAAGGCTGTAGTTGGCGATAAGGTTCCTGTAAATCTCTTAATGTTTGCAGTGCAATCAAAATTCCATAATTTTTCTGGTTTTAATTTTAAATTTAGAAAGGCAAACTTTATAGGAAGCTATTCGGCACATATACATGAAAAAAGGAGATATTGGCAAAATTTAATGTTTTCAGTAACATCTAAAATATTTGAGTTGAGCATTTTTGATAGAAACTCAAATAGGAAATCGCAAATTTATAGGTATCCTAAGTTTAATAATATGGAGGTATTTCCATCTGTTAAATATCAACAGACAGCTCAAATCTACAAGGATTATCTCATCTCATTAAATGTTAATACAATAGAAAATTCATCCAGTATGTTTTCTAGAAGATTGGTTGAAATTATTGCATGTGGCGGAATTGCTATTACAAATAATACTCCAGCTGTTGAAAAATATTTTAAAGAATATTGTTTTACATTTGAAACAGAAGAAGAACTGGAGATTATGCTTAAGGGATTCTATGAGAATGGTTTAAGTGATGATGATAAAAAGAGATTAAAGGAAGGAGCGGAATATGTTCAAAGAAATCACACATGGACACATAGATTAGAGGAAATTAAGGCAGTAATTGGAATGAAATAAATGGGTTATATCTAATCATAATAAAATATTTGGAATAAATGTATGTATAAGGGATATTTTTATTACTTAGAAAACTTGTTGCAAATTTTTAAAGAGAGAAACTTTAAGGGTTGGGGGAGAAAACGCACAGGAATTTTTGCGTCTTTTTGTGCTAAAAAGTTTTGTGGGAATTGTGTGCTTTTAGAAGATGGTTTTTTGCGTTCTTTGGATTTAGGGGTTGAAAATAGCCCTAGCTTTTCTCTTGTAAAGGATGCTGTTGGTATCTACTATGATGCAACAAGTGAGAGTGAATTAGAGAGAATCTTAAATACTTATGAGTTTGATGATAGGTTTTTGACTAAAGCAAGTTTGGCGATAAAACAGATTAAACATGAAAGGCTTAGTAAGTACAATAATAATCTTGCTATCCCTAAAGATTTTTTTGTAGGGGATGAGAGTCGGATTTTAGTGATTACTCAAGTTGCCAACGATGCTTCTTTAAAATATGGTTTAGCAGATAGTTTTTCTACTTTGGATTTAATCGATGATGCTATTAGAGAAAATCCTACAAGCAAGATTTATATTAAGATTCATCCTGATGTTTTAAGTGGCAAAAAACAAAGCGATATAGATGTTAATATGATTCCTAAAGAGTGTGTTTTATTAAAGGAGAATTATAATCCCATAGAGCTTTTAGGATATTTTAAAAAAGTCTATACTAAGACTTCTGGTATGGGGTTTGAAGCATTGATGATGGGTTGTGAGTGTGTTTGCTATGGTTTGCCATTTTATGCAGGTTGGGGGCTAACGCAAGATAAGTTGATTTGCAATAGAAGGACAAAAAAGAGAACATTAGAAGAAGTTTTTGCAGCAAGCTATATGCTTTATAGTGAGTATTTTAATCCTTATCTTGGAAAAAAAAGTGATATTTTTGATACAATTAGTGCTTTGTCAAAATATAAAAAAATAGAGCAAAATAATTCTGGAAATTTATATTTTCTTGGCTTCTCCAAATGGAAAAGAAAGTTTATAAAGCCATTCTTTAAAGCAAAAAATAATAGATTTTTTTTCTTAAATTCTTTAGAAGATTTAGAAAAATATCCATTGACTCAAGTGGATAAATTTTTTATATGGGGCGGGAAATTTGCCAAAGAAGATCTGATAGGAGTATTGCAAAACCTAGGTGTTTATAATTCTGAAGTTTATTTTGTTGAGGATGGTTTTTTGCGTTCTGTGTCTTTGGGATCTGATTTGACAAGACCTTTTTCATTGATTGTTGATAGCAAGGGGTTATATGTTGATCCAAATTTGCCTAGTGATCTTGAAGGTATTTTACAAAATTATAATTTTAATGAGGGGTTAATTGAGCGCGCAAAGTCTCTTAGGGACAATATTGTTCATCATAAGTTTTCAAAATACAATGGTTTGCAACATAAAGATTTGAAAATTAATACTGATAAAAAAATCATATTAATTCCTGCCCAGGTAGAAGATGATGCTTCAATGTTGCTTGGTGGAATGGGATATACGACGCTATTGTTATTGCAAGAAGTCAGGGAAAAAAATCCTGAGGCTTTTATTCTCTATAAGCCCCATCCAGATGTTTCAAGTGGAAATCGTAAAGGCTTGAAGGATAAGAAAATAATTTTAAAATATTGTGATTTTATTTTAGAGAATGTAAGCATAGATAGTGCGATATTGGCTTGTGATGAAGTGCATACAATTACTTCTACGAGTGGATTTGATGCGCTTTTAAGAGAAAAAAAAGTTTTTGTGTATGGTTTGCCATTTTATGCAGGTTGGGGACTAACGCAGGATAAGCATAGAGTTACAAGACGCACTAGAATATTAAAACTTGAAGAGTTGGTTGCTGGAACATTGATAGTTTATCCTAGGTATATTCATCCAAAAAGCAAAAGTTTATGTGAAGTTGAGATTGCTTTAGATATAATGCTAAAAATACAGAGAGATTATTTTTCTAAAATTCATGTGAGACTTTTTGTGGATTTTAGAACTTTTATCTTAAGAAAAATAAGAAGAGTGCTAGAGTTTATTATAAAAAATGGATCTAAGAAAAAAATTAAAACAATTTTCTAATAAAAATATTTTATTGTTGCAGGGTCCCATTGGAGATTTTTTTTGGAGAATTTCGAAATATCTTGCAGGCTCTAATGTTTATAAAATCAATTTTAATGGCGGAGATTTTTTATTTTATCCTTTTAAAAGTATAAATTATCGTGGTGATATAGAGCATCTTGAAGGGTTTTATAAAAATATTTTTCAAGCAAAGAATATCCAAGCTATCATTATGTACAATGACTGCAGAAGAATTCACGAGATTGCCATTAAAGTTGCTAAGGAGATGGGGATTGAAGTTTGGATTTTTGAAGAGGGATATATTCGTCCAAATTTTATTACTTTTGAAAAAGATGGAGTGAATGCTAATTCAACGCTACCAAAAGATAGAGATTTTTATCTAAAGTATTCCCCAAAAGAGTTTGAATCTAAGAGATTTTCAGGAACATTTTCAAAGATGGCTTTTTTTGCATTTTTGTATTGGCTTTTTGCCTTTTTATTGGGATGGTATTTTAATAATACAATGCACCATAGAAGCTTAAAGCTTTTTGATTTTTTGCCTTGGATTTTATCTTTACTTAGAAAATACAAATATCAATTTACAGAAAAAAGTGTGAATACAAAAATTTTATCGCTTAAGCAAAAATATTTTTTAGCAATTTTACAAGTGTATAATGATACACAAATTTCATATCATTATAATAAAACGATAGAGAGATTTATAGAAGAAACTATTTTGTCTTTTGCAAATCACGCAAAAGCAAAATCTTATTTGGTTTTTAAGCATCATCCTATGGACAGAGGATATAAAAATTACGCAAAGTTGATAGAGACTTTAAGTTTAAAATTTAATGTAGAAGGAAGAGTTTTGTATGTGCATGATTTGCATCTTCCAACTCTTCTAACAAATGCAAGGGGTTGTGTGGTAATTAATAGCACGGTGGGATTATCCGCGCTTTATCATAATTGTCCATTAAAAGTGGTTGGAAGAGCCTTTTATGATATTGATGGATTGACTTATCAGGGTAATTTACATTCTTTTTGGAAAGAATGCCGCTCATATAAACCAAGCTCAAGATTGCATACAAGATTTAGAAGTTACATTATTTGGAAAACGCAAGTCAATGGAAGCTTTTATGTGGGTATTTAAAGGCTAGAGAACAAGTCGCCCTAAAGGCCCCTTGTATAGGTTTAGTATGCTCTAGGATAGCATTTCCATTCAATTTCTTTTGCAGTTAGTTGCATATCTTTTGGAAGACCAGTTGCTGGGTTGATCGCCTGGGAGTTATTCGGGTTATATGCGTTGTAACCTCCATAAGGCACAGCTTCAATTTTTACAAACTTTCCAACGGTTAAATCTTTAAAGCTGCCATATATATCTTGTCCAAATGCACCACAATCATCCCCTTTGATTTCAGTATAAGGCAAAACTTTAATTGTCAGTGAACCGCTTGGTCCTGTGATGGTAACTGTTTTATTTGCATCATCTACTGCCGAAATTTGTCCTTGCACATCAAAGTCATAATCTGCCATGGCTGAAGTTGCTAAAATCGCTGCTGTCGCTAGTGCTCCAAAAAATTTTAAGGTTTTCATTTTTGCTCCTTTTGTAAATTGTAAGTGCAATTATAAAAATCCTTTGTCAATAAAATGTGAAGATATTGCCAAATTTTTGTTAATTAAAGCCCTAATAAATAATCCACTTTATAGATGAAATCTTCTTCACTTTTTAAGCCTTGCGCTAGAATTAGATATTTGCCATTAATAATAAAACTTGGCACACCTTGTATATTTGCATATTGTGTAGCTTCTTTCCAAGCTTGTAGAAGCTCTTGTGTGTGGGATTCTTTTAATGTGGAATTAAAAACTTCTTCGGAAATATTAATTGCATTTAGACCATAGCTAATAAAGGATCCTGCATCTTTGAAGTGTTTTCTTTGTGTGAAGTTTGCATTGAAATAGGAATCCAAAACGCGCTTAAAATTAGAGTTAGAATCTTTTGGAGAAAGCTTTTGTGTTTTATCTAAGCTTAGACTAACAGCTAACACCTCTGAAGCTTGGGAGCTAAAGGGTGCGCTTGTAATAATATGATAAGGCATAAAGATAACTTCACTAGGAAGAAAGGAAAAAAGATTGGGTAAAACCTTGCTTATGCTAGCACAGTGTGGGCAACTTACATTAAAGAGCTCTATAATACTGTTTTTTGGAGCATTAAGAGGTTTTTGCAGCGTAATAAAATCACTTCCTTCTTTTAAGTCTTCAGCTTGGAGAAATTGAGTGCTTAATACAAGAGGGAAGAACAAGCTCAATACATATTTTAAGAGTGTTTGCATAGGATTCCTTATATAAATTTAGGGCATTATAGCAAAAGAAATTAAATGCTTTATTTAATATTTTTAATAATTCTTGTTAATTTTTATGTATAATTTGATTCTAAATTTTTCTTAAGGATTTAAAATGAAAAAGTTTGTCTTGGTTTCAAGTTTGGTAGCAGCACTTAGTTTTCCAGCTTTAGCAGCCCCATATGCAATAGATGTGGCAAATTCTAAAGTAGGTTTTAGTGTGAAACATGTAAAAATCACAAAAGTTGATGGAGTGTTTAAAAATTTTAGTGCGAATATTGATTATGATAGTGCAACTAAGAGCTTTAAAGTGCTTGATGGAGAAATTGATATGACTTCTGTGAATACAGAAAATACAAAGCGTGATGCACATTTGCAAGCTCCAGATATGTTTGATGCAAAAAAATTTCCTAAAATGTTTTTTAAGATGACAAAATATGAAGCAGGAAAGATTTATGGGGATTTAACAATCAAAGAAGTTACAAAACCAGTCGTGCTAACAAGCAAAGAAGTTTTAAATGGCAAAACGCTTGATGTAACTGCACAAACTATGATCAAGCGTTCAGAATTTGGACTAGAGTGGGGCAGTATTTTTAAAGATAATGCAGTTAGTGATGAGGTAGAAATTACATTAAACCTAAAAGCAAATGCACAATAAAGTTTTTGAAGCTTTTAAAAGTTGGAATCTCAATTTTGGATTCCAATTCTACACATTCCTACACATATTTAAAACTTGCGCAAGGCTTGCGTAAGTCTTCATTTTGTTTCTATTAAAGTTGTTTTAAAGTCGCAATTCTCTATAATCATAAAATTTTTACAATTTTCTTTGTTAGGAGTTTTTGAGAATGAGAAAAGCAATATTAGCAATGTCCTTGGCGTGTGGGATGTTGGTAGGCACTTTAAATGCAGAGACTATTAAAATTGGTGTTGTGTTACCTATTAGTGGTGCAGTTGGTGGTTTTGGAGAGTTAGGAAAGCGTGGAATTGATTTAGCTTACAAAGCACAAAGCAAAACAAAAAATGGTGATTCCATTGAGTTAATTTTCATTGATAATAAAAGTGATAAGATTGAATCAGCAAATGCAATGCAAAAGCTTGTTTCAAGTGATAAGGTGAGTGTTGTAATTGGTCCTATGATTTCTACAAATGCTCTTGCGATGACAAAAATTGCTGATGACTCTAAAACGCCTTTGATTTCCCCTGTGGCGACAAATGATAGAGTAACAAAGGGTAAAAAGTTTGTTTCTCGTGTAAGTTTTGCAGATAGCTTTCAAGGGATTATTGCTGCAAATCTAGCTTATAAAGATTTAGGGCTCAAAAAAGCTGCAGTTTTGTTTGATAATAGCAGTGATTATTCTATTGGTCTTGCGCGTGCGTTTAAAAATCAGTTTAAAAAATTAGGTGGAGAGATTGTGATTGAAGCTAATGCGCAAGCAGGAACAAAGGATTTTAAAGCACAAATCTCAAGCATTAAAGCAAAAAATCCTGATATTTTGTATTTACCGATTTATTACAATGAGGGTGCATTAATTGCTGTGCAAGCAAAACAGCTTGGTTTAAGTGTGCCAACAATTGGTGGCGATGGACTTGTTTCTAATAAGATTTTCTTTGATGTTGCTAAAGATGCAGGCAATGGCTATATGGTAACAGATTATTATTCAACAAGTGCAAAACAAACACCAAAGGGTGAGCAGTTTATGAAAGATTATGAGGTGACTTACAAAGAGCCTGTAAGCACATTTAGTGCAATGTTAGCAGATGCATATGGAATCGCTTTGCAAGCAATTGAAGCGTGTGGAGCTAAAGATAGAGAATGCATCAATGAAAAAATTCGCAATGTTCAAAATTATGAGGGAATTGGCGGTAATGTGTCTTTAAATAATGGTGAAGCTGTGCGCAGCGCAGTTATTAATGAAGTCAAAGATGGCAAACTAATCTATAAAACAACAGTTAATCCTTAATCGCTGTTTTTAAGGCTATCAATTTGGATATTTTAACCTTTTTTCAACAGTGTATTAATGGTTTGAGTTTAGGCAGTATGTATGCGCTCATTGCTATTGGCTACACGATGGTGTATGGCTGTTTGCGTCTTATTAATTTTGCACACGCAGATATTATGATGGTGGGTGCATTTTTAGTATTTTTTGCAGTGAATGCTTTTGGAATTCCTTTTTATGTTTCAGCAATTCTTGCTGTTATACTCTGTGGAATCTTAGGGGTTTTGATTGATAAAATCGCTTACACACCTTTGAGAAGTGCGCCTAGAATTTCAATGCTAATTACTGCAATTGGCGTGAGCTTCTTTTTAGAGAATGTGTTTAATGTTTTCTTTGGTTCAACACCTAGATTTTTTAGTGCGCCTGAGTTTTTTATGCAACCTATCGCAATTTTTGGCGTGAGTTTAACGGCAATCACTATTATTGTACCTGTGGTAACGCTCGTTTTGCTCGTTTTGCTCTTGCGCTTTTTACATTACACAAAGCAAGGAATGGCGATTCGTGCAAGTGCATTTGATATCAACACTGTGCGTTTAATGGGGATAAATGTGAATAATATCATCGCTCTTGTGTTTGCTATTGGGAGTATGCTTGCTGGAATTGGTGGAATCTTTTATGCGATTTCTTATCCAACTATTGATCCTTTAATGGGCGTGCTAATAGGACTTAAAGCTTTTGCGGCTGCTGTGCTTGGGGGGATTGGAAGTGTTGGTGGTGCTGTGCTTGGAGGTTTCATTTTAGGTTTTACGGAAGTTATGGCAGTTGCGTTATTTCCGGAACTTGGTGGCTATAAAGATGCGTTTGCATTTTTATTTCTGATTTTAGTGTTGCTATTCCGCCCTATTGGAATTATGGGCGATTGGCGTTTAGAAAAAAGTCGTTTTTAGGAGTCTATGATGGTAAAAACTTTATATGTAAAAACTCCGACAATTACGACTTTTGGATTCCATATTTTCCTATATTTTTGCGCAATTTGCGTGGTGTTTGCTGCGCAAACTTTGCTTGGAGATTATGCGCTTAGGATTTTTAATAACATTTTAATTTTTGTGATTTTGGCGGTGAGTTATAACCTTATTAATGGCGTTACAGGGCAGCTTTCTTTAGAGCCAAATGGATTTGTCGCCATTGGTGCGTATATCACTGCATTAATGCTCTTGGATGAAGATTTAAAATGGAGTATGTTTCAACTAAATGATCCGCATCCTTTTGTGCTTAGTATGTATAGCGAGCTACTTCCCGCTCTTTTTTGTAGTGGTGTTGTAGCGGCGATTATTGCAGTTTTACTCTCTTTTCCAGTTTTTCGCGTGCGTGGGGATTATTTAGCGATTGTTACACTTGGGTTTGGGTTTATTATTAAGATTTTAGCAATCAATAATCCACAATGGACAAATGGAGCAATTGGCTTAAATGAGATTCCAAACAATCAAGACTCTGTTGTGCGATATATTGAGCAAACTTTACTTTCGTTAAGCAGTGGAGATTCTGTATTGAGTGGGTTTTTTAATCTACTTTATACGCACGCATTTACCGGTGGCGCAAACATCACAGTGTTTTTTTGGAGTGGGATTTTTGCTACTGCATCTGTGATTTTAATTTTGCAAATTGTGTATTCTAAATATGGACGCGCGATGAAGGCAGTGCGTGATGATGAAGATGCTGCCATTGCAATGGGAATTAATACCTTTAAAATCAAAACTTTTGCCTTTAGCACAAGTGCCTTTTTAGAAGGTGTGGGTGGCGGACTTATGGCGGTATGGCTTACAACAATTGATCCAAAAATCTTTGGATTTGAGCTCACCTTTCAACTCTTAATTATCATTGTGCTTGGTGGCTTAGGAAGCACAACTGGGGCGATTTTAGGGGCAATTTTAGTGATTGGCGGAGGCGAGTGGTTAAGATTTTTAGATCAGCCTTTGGTTTTCTTTGGTGCGGATTTTGGCTCGTATCCTGGACTTAGAATGGTGTTTTTCTCTGTGATTTTACTAATTATTATGCTTTTTGCAAGAGAGGGAATTATGGGAAAAAATGAGCTTTGGGATTTAAATCCTACAAAAACAAGATGGTTTAAAAGGAGGCAATGATGGCAATTTTAGAGCTTGAAAATGTTGGCATTGCCTTTGGCGGGCTAAAGGCAATTGACAATGTGAGCTTTAAGGTGGAATCCAAACAAATTTTTGGGCTTATTGGTCCAAATGGTGCGGGTAAAACCACAATGTTTAATATTATTACTGCAAACTATAAGCCAAATTCTGGAAAGGTAACTTTCCTTGGTAAAAATATTTCACGCTATAAACCAAATACAATTGTAAATTTAGGAATTGCAAGAACTTTTCAGAATATCCGCCTTTTTAGCTCAATGAGTGTGCTTGATAATGTGCTAATTGGCTTGCACAATGACGCAAAATATAGCTTTTTTGAAGCGGCGTTTCGTGTTGGGCGATACTTTAAAGAAGAAAGGCGCATTAAAGAGCGTGCGAAGTGGCTTTTAGATTATATGGGATTGGGTGATAAAATGCATCTAAATGCAAGTGGATTAAGCTATGGGAATTGTCGTAAGGTAGAGATTGCAAGGGCGTTAGCAACAAATCCAAAATTATTATTGCTAGATGAGCCAGCAGCAGGAATGAATCCAAAGGAAACGCAAGAATTAAGCGAGCTAATTTTTAAAATGCAAAAGGATTTTGATTTAAGTGTGCTATTAATTGAACACGATATGCCTTTTGTAAATGCCTTGTGTGAGCAGGTTTTAGTGCTTGATTATGGTAAAAAACTTTTTTGTGGGACACCGCAAGAAGCGATTAATAATACAGAAGTGATTGCCGCGTATTTAGGGGATTTCTATGCTACAAGTTGAAAATTTAGAAGTGCATTATGGCTTGATTGCTGGGCTAAAGGGGGTGAGTTTTCATATTGAAGAACACGAGATTATCACGCTAATTGGGAGTAATGGAGCAGGCAAGACTTCAAGCTTAAATGGAATCGTGCATAGTGTCAAAACTAAGGGCAAGGTGCGTTTTTTTGGGGCGGATATTTCAAAAGTTCCCACACATAAGATTATCCAGCGTGGAATCGCTCTTGTGCCAGAGGGGAGGCGTGTCTTTACTGGGCTTAGTGTGGATGAAAACTTGCGAATGGGTGCGTATAATAATGATGAGAATTTCTCTGTAATGCGTGAGAAAATGTATGCACTTTTTCCCCGTTTAAAAGAACGCTACAAGCAAATTGCTAGCACAATGAGTGGGGGAGAGCAACAAATGCTTGCGATTGCTAGGGCATTAATGAGTGAGCCAAAGCTTTTAATGCTTGATGAACCTAGTCTTGGGCTTGCGCCAAAAGTTGTCGGTGAGCTTTTTGAGATTATTTTGAATTTAAGAGAGAATGGAATCACAATTTTATTAGTAGAGCAAAACGCATTTGCTGCACTTAAAGTTGCAAATCGTGCATATGTGCTAGAAAATGGCAAGATCGCAATGGAGGATTTGGCAAAAAATATGCTAGAAGATAAGGAGATTAAAAAGCGTTATTTAGGAGGATAAGCAGGGCTTTTGTATGTTGTTAAAGGGTATTATAGGGCTAAAATATAAGCCCTATAATAAAAATAACAAATGTGATGATTGCAGTCCATTTAAAAAATCTATTGATAAGAAAAAGTAATCCGATATGATTGTTTGGGTTTAGCCATTGTCCGCTATAAGCCATATCTAAACAAATTAATCGAGTAATTAAATAGATAACACCGCTAATAATACTAACAATTAAAAGCATATACAAATTTTCCTGTTAAAACTTTTGAGCTATATAGACTAATATCTGTATTTAGCAGGCACTTCTATTCCATTTGCTTCCATCGCCTTTATGCATCTCTCATGTTGAACTTGTAATATGTAAACTTTATTGTAATCTTCAGCTCTGCCCATCATGTCGCAACTAGTTATTGCCTGGTGAAGCCTTAAATGCAGAAATTGTAATGTTGCTAAAGCACTCGTACTGTTACAATTATTCACAAAAAACGCATTTGCCCCACTGACAAAGCTAGCACATATCATTATTGATAATAACAATTTTTTCATTTTTACTCCTTTTTGTTTTTTAAGATTTTTATGTTGATTTTATAGTTTTAATATATACCTCCTAGTAATAAATTTTCAATTTTTTGTGGTTTGTTGGAATATATACTTTTGTAAGCAAAAATTTCAATGTTTTTTGTAGTGCTTGCTTCTAAGATTTTTGTTGCAATTTCTAAAATTTTATTTTCAAATTCTCCATTTTCTATATCTTTGCTCCATTGTTTTGTGGAAATACCTCTACCTAAAGTGATTTTTTTTATTTCAATAGGTAGTTTTTTGCATCCTTCACAAATTGCCCTGTATTCGCGCTCATAATTAAAACAATATTTTTTGTTGTCATAATTGTTGGTAGATTGGCTTCAATTTCGTTAATTTCATAGGTTGGAAGGTTCCCATATTGTACTTGATAGATTTCTCCTTGATAGCTAGGGTTAATCTTAAAATCAATCCGCACACCTTTATGAGAGTTGGCATAATGCGTCCACATCAAATCCCACTCCTTTTTTTGCACGCCTTTGAAAAAGAGCAAATATTCTTTGTCATTTTTTGAAGCTTAATCGCATTAATAATATTTTCGCTGTTACTGTTTGTAAAATAGGAATATCTGCATTCATCAATATCATTAAAATCTTCAAAACTAGAGCAGTGCAATTCATTGTTGTTTAGAATTTCACAAAGTCTTTTTGGTATTGCATATTTATTGTCATTTATTTTCTTGAGAGGTCTAAATTTAGAGAAAGTTAATTCTCTCCATTTATCTTTTTCTAACGCTTTATTTTGTTTCATATATTCCTCCTTAAATATTATCTATAGAAATAATCTCTTTAAAAATAATCTCAATAGAAATTTGCATTAAGATTTTAATCAAAATAAACTTATAGAAAACTTTTCTATAGGAATAATTATGCTAAATCTACCGAGTATCACAACACCAGAAGAAGAAAAAGCATTTTTAGACAATATTGCAAAAAACATCAAAACAAAACGCTTAGAAAAAGGCATTAGTCAATTAGAAGTTGCGCTATCTATTGGGCAATCATCAGGTGGATTTTATGCAAATATGGAAAACAACGCACACGGAAAACATTTTAATTTATTGCATTTATTCAAACTTTCGCGTCTTTTTGAATGCGATGTGAGAGATTTTTTTGTTACTTAAGCGTTTAGCGATTGGCATTTTTTGATTGGATAAATAGAGCTTTTACGCGTTGTTTGTCTTCTATGCTTGCACGCAGAGATTCACAGATTTTTTGGATTGCCTTGTTGTGAATCCAAGTTGTAAATCTCTTTTTTTCTAAAAACTCCAAAACAATGTTGGAATCGTAAATAAAATGCACTGAAATTACCCAAGCAATCGCCATTTGGACATAATAATCCTTATGTTTTATCTTGCTTAAGCATAAAAGAGCCTTTGGAATCTCTTGTGTTTTAAGAAGCATTACGATGCCAAAGCGCAAAACATAGGGGGATTGTGTATTTAAATAAGGCATAACAAGCTCCCACAAACGCACTTCATCTAATCCTTTAAGAGCGGCACAAAAGGAATCGCAAACCCACCAATTGTCAATGCGCAAAACAAATGTATGGATTAATTTTGGATTCCATTGTTTTTGTAAATAAAGTGCCAAAATATAGCATTCTAAAAGATTTTCTTCAAAATAAACATTAGGGCTAGAGTCGTTTAGATACTCTGTAAGAGAAGTTTTAAAAACGCGTTTTGCCAAATCTCTAATGGGCTTTGTCTTTACGCCGATAATTTTAGGTTTTTCTAGGTTTGGGAGAAGTTTTGCACAAAAGTTTTGGTGCTTTAAATCCTTTAAGGCAAGAAGTTCTTGCCTAAGAGAGTTTTTAATGGATTTTTGCAAGGATTGCATTAAAGGTAGCACTTGGACGCATAATAGCATCACAAGCTTTATCGTCTAGCTTGTAATAGCCGCCTAAATCAACTTTAACACCTTGTGCGTTGATAAATTCTTGGTGGATTTTATCAGAATTTGCATTAAGCTCTTCAAAGATTCCTTTAAAAAAGTTTTGAAGTGTGGAGTTTTGAGAATTGTTTGCTAGGGCTTTTGCAAAATAGAGTGCTAGATAGAAGTGGCTTGTGCGGTTGTCATCTTCTTTTGCCTTGCGTGAAGGGGCTTTATTATTATTTAGCCACTCACCGATTGCTATATCAAGAGAGTCTGCAAGGATTTGTGCTTCTTTTTTACCTGTTTTTTGTGCGTAAAATTCTAGGCTCGCTTGCAAGGCTAAAAACTCGCCTAAACTATCCCAGCGCAAGTGGTTTTCTTCTACAAGTTGTTCCACTTGCTTTGGCGCACTTCCACCAGCCCCTGTTTCAAACATCGCCCCACCATTTAACATTGGCACGACTGAAAGCATTTTTGCACTTGTGCCAAGCTCTAAAATAGGGAATAAATCTGTTAAATAATCTCTTAAAACATTACCTGTAATAGAGATTGCATCTTTTCCGTCACGGATTAGCTTTAAGGATTCTAAACACGCTTCTTTTGGGGCTAAAATCGCAAGATCTTTGCCCTTCTCTTTAAGTCTTTCTTGCACTAAATCCGCCATAATCTTATTGCTTGGGCGTTTTAAATCTAGCCAGAAAATCGCCTTGCTTCCTGTTAAATCTGCGCGTTCAATTCCTAAATCAATCCAATTTTGCACAGCATCAAATTTCGCGGTATTTGCGCGATAAATATCGCCTTTTTCCACGCTGTGTTCAAGTAGTGTGTTGCCTTGTGCGTCTGTGATTTTAAAGATTCCATCTTCTTTTGCGATGAAAGTTTTATCGTGTGAGCCGTATTCTTGAGCCTTTTTTGCCATTAAGCCTACATTTGAAACGCTCCCTAGTTTGCTAGGGTCTAGCGTGCCATTGGCGCGTAAATATTCTAGCACGGCTTCGTAAATGGTAGCATAGGTTTTATCAGGGATTAGTGCGTTTGTATCACATTCCTTGCCATCTTTATCCCATAATCTCGCTCCATTTTTTAGCATTGCTGGCATTGAAGCATCTACAATAACATCGCTTGGGATATGTAAATTTGTGATTCCTTTGTCGGAATTTACCATTGAAAGTGGTGCGCCTTTTGCTAGAATTTCATTGTATTTTTCTAGGATTTCAGCCTTTTTGGAGCTATTTTCAATTTTTGCTAAAAGCTCACTTACACCATTGTTTGGATTAACTCCAAGATTGTGAAGCTCTTCGCCAAAGGTGTCAAATAACTCTTTGAAATACACACTTACTGCATGTCCAAAGATTACAGGATCACTAACTTTCATCATTGTGGCTTTCAAATGCAAAGAGAGTAAAATATTCTCATTTTTACATATTTCAATTTGTTCTTTATAAAATGCACGCAAGGCTTTTGCGCTCATAAAAGTTGCATCTAAAATCTCATTTTTATCTAATTTTAAATTTTCTTTTAGCACTTCTGTGCCATTTTTTCCAATAAAGCTAATGCTGGCTGTCGTGGAGTCTTTAATCAAAATTGCTTTTTCATTGTCAAAAAAATCGCCCTTTTGAATGTAAGATACGCGGGTTTTGGATTCCTTATTAAAGGGCGTGATTTTATAAGGATTTTTTCTAGCATAGTCTTTTACTGCTTTTGTGCAACGCCTGTCGGAGTTTCCTTGTCTTAAAACGGGATTTACTGCTGAACCTAGCACTTTTTGGTATTTTTCTTTGATTTCTTTTTCGCTAGCATTGCTAGGATCATCAGGAAAATCTGGAATTGCAAAACCTTTTTCTTGCAATTCTTTAATGGTGGCTTTAAGCTGCGGAATAGAAGCGGAGATATTTGGCGTTTTAATTAGATTTGCGTTGGGAGTATTGACAAGCTCGCCTAACTCTTTTAGGGAGTCTTTAACTCTTTGAGATTCTAATAGATTTTCTGTAAATTGCGCCAAAACGCGTGCGGCAAGTGAAATGTCAGAAGTTTCAATTGGGATTCCAACTTTACCTAAAAATGCCTGTACAATAGGCAAAAAAGAGTAAGTGGCAAGTGCTGGAGACTCATCAGTTAATGTGTAAGTGATTTTCATTTTGGATTCCTTTAAAGTAGGGTTTGGGCTAGAGTATAGCAAAGAATCTTGCAAAATTTAATTATTTTAGTCAAGATTTGTTTTACTTTTTAGAATTTTTTACATTATGTTGCACTTTGTAAAGAATCATTTGCGGTATATTTTATTTTGGTGGTTTTGATTTTGATGGGAGATTATTATACAATGCGCTTTGATTACTAAAATTTAAGGACAAGTGATGAGAAAAATTGCATTAGGATTATTGTTTGTGCTAGGATTTGCTAGTTTTGCATTTGGAAACTTTGAGAAAAACTTCAAACAAGGTATTAAAGAGCTCACAGGCGTTGATGTAGAAGTGCAAGTTAAAAAACAACTCAAAAGTTTTAATGGGGAATATTTTGTGATTGGTCGCACAAGCGGTGGAGATATTTTTCCTGTAATTGTTAGCCAAGATGGTAAGCATTTTATCGGACTTAGCAGTGTGATGAATTTTAGCAAAGAAGACTCTAAGATGATTACAGAAGAGATTAATAAAGCAGGTGAAGCCAAGATGAAAGCCGACGCAGAAGGCTTAAAAAAGCTTTTTAGCTCTTTTAAGGAGAGTGATTTTGTAGTTTTGAAAGGTGAGGGGAAGAATTTGCCTACAAAGATTGTAGTAACTGATCCTGATTGTCCGTATTGTCGCAAGCATCTTGAAGGGATTGAAGCACAACTTAAAGAAGCAAATTTAAAGCTAATCTTTGCGCCAGTGCATGAAGAAGAAGCCTTTATCAAAGCACAACTTATTTTAAATGAAAGTGCAAAAGTAAAAGATAATGTAAAAAAGATTGCGATTTTACGCAAATATTACAAGGATATTAAACTAAGTGATAAAGAAAAAAAGATAGATATTAAGCAAGTGAGATTTACCACAGAAAAAATTTTTGGTAGCGGCTTGATTACTGGCGTGCCTTTTATTTTTGAAATGAAGTAATGCTAGCTAGAGTAGAGTTTAAGCGAGAAAATCAGAGCATTATTCTTTTTGGAATGTGGGATAGAAGTGTCCCGAAATCCACTTTAAACGCGCTATATACCTTGCTTGACACTCTAAAAAAATCCCCACAAAAAGTTAGAATCCAAAAAGATGCAAGTTTTGATTTAGACTTTTGTGGAGGGGAGGTTTTAATAAATTGGCTTGAACATTTAAGTGAGTGTTGCACCATAGAAAACACGCTTTTAGAGCATTCTAAAACAGCGGAGATTTTCGCGATTTTACAAAGCAAAACAACGCTAGAGAAAAAGGAATTTACACAAGATGTGATTCAAGCACACAAGGATACTTTAGAGATTTTAAAGGTGTGGGGAAGTCGCCTTGTAATTACGCTTAGTTTTTTGGGTGAGATTGTGTATTTACTCTATCATAGTGTGTTAAATCCTAGAGATTTTCGTATTAGAGCGTTGTTTTTTCAAATCCAAGAAGCGGTGATTAAGGCTGTTCCTATTATTTCGCTTGCTTGCTTTTTAATTGGGATTGTGATTGCCTATCAAGGAAGTTTGCAATTGCGGCAATTTGGGGCTAGCGTGTTAATCGTAGAGATGAGTGCAATGCTAACTTTGCGTGAGATGGCACCTATTATTGTAGCAATTATTGTAGCTGGGCGTAGTGCTTCGGCATTTAGCGCAGAGATTGGAATGATGCGTGCCACACAAGAGATTGATGCAATGCGTGTAATGGGGTTTAATCCTGTAACTTTTCTTATTTTTCCGCGTATTTTTGCTCTGCTATTTGCCTTGCCTTTGGTTGTGTTTGTGGCGGATATGTTTGGATTGCTTGGGGGAATGCTGATTTCTCAATTGCAGCTTGGAATTAGTAGTGAGCATTTTATAGAGCGTTTTTTACAGACTGTGGAGATGCGTCATTTTTGGATTGGAATGCTAAAAGCTCCATTTTTTGGGTTAATTATTGGATTAATTGGTTGTTATCACGGATTTGCAACTCAAAAAGATACAAGAAGCATTGGTGTGCATACAACAAAAAGCGTGGTGGAATCTATCTTTTGCGTGATTGCCTTTGATGCGCTTTGTTCTGTGCTTTTTACGCAAATAGGTTGGTAAAGATGGAATCTAAAATACAAGAATCTGTTGTGGAAGTGTGTAATCTAACTACAGGTTATGGGGAGCGGATTATCCACGATAATATTTCTTTTAAGATTTATAAAAAAGAGATTTTTGCATTACTTGGGGGAAGTGGAAGCGGAAAAAGCACACTGCTTAACACAATGATTTTTTTAAAAGCTCCAAGTGGAGGGGAAGTTAGGATTTTAGGTAAGGATATATGGAATCTAAATCCTAGAGATTCTTTGGATATGAAGTTGAATTTAGGCGTCTTGTTTCAGTTTGGCGCGCTTTTTAGCTCACTTAGTGTGTTAGAAAATATTATGCTTCCTTTAAGGGAATACACGGAGTTTAGCCAAAAGGATATGCAAGAATTGGCTTTTATGTGGCTTATGCGCGTGGGGCTTAAAAAAGAAGTAGCAAGTTTGTATCCTAATGAGCTAAGTGGTGGAATGGTTAAGCGCGTGGGGCTTGCAAGGGCTTTGGCATTAAGCCCTAAAATATTATTTTTAGATGAGCCAACAAGTGGGCTAGATCCTAGAAGTGCAAGGCATTTTGACACACTAATCGCGCAACTTAGGGATTTACTGGGTATTAGTGTGGTGATGGTAACGCACGATATGGAATCTGTTAAGGGAGTGGTGGATAGAATGATTGTGCTAAAAGATAAGAAAGTATTTTTTGAGGGAAGTTTGACAGATTTAAAAGAACAAGTAGAATCGCTAGATGCGTTTTTGGAGAGAATATAGGAGGGAGTATGGAAGCGCGGTTAAATTATGTGTTGCTTGGCGTGTTTTTGGTTGCTTCATTGGTAGCATTGGCGGGATTTGTATTTTGGATGGGAAAGTATGATAGGAATCTTGGGGCTTATGTGGAGTATTATTTATATAACAAGGAATTGCCAAAAGGGATTCGCATAGAGACACCAGTGCGTTATCTTGGGCTTCCTGTGGGATTTGTAAAGAGTTATGATTTAAGCACAGCACAAGATAAAGTAGAGATTGTTCTTTGGGTAAAAAAGGAGATCATGCTAAAAGAAGGGACGCGTGCAATTGTAGAATCACAGGGCTTAACAGGGGGAAATTATATCGCGCTAACACAGGGAGATGGCGCGCCTTTAACTAAAGGTGGGGTCATTGATTTTCAAGAAAATTGGATTGAAAAGTTGGGGAGCAAAACAGAAGTTGTTTTTGATAGGCTTGAAGTAAGCCTTGATCGCTTAAATATGCTTTTAAGTGAGAAAAATCTTACAAATGTAGAAATTGCACTAGAGAATATTAAGCACGCTTCTGTGGAGTTTAAAACGGCTTTGAGTGGCTTAAATGGAGTGTTTGTTAGCACAAAAGATGCAATGAATGGAATCCAAAAAAGCAGTATGCTTTTTAACACATCTTTAGAGCGTGGGGATTATAATTTGCGCTCTATTTTAACACCGCTTTTGTTCCAATTAGAGCAAAATTCTATGCGACTAGATGGAATCTTACAAAACACAGAGAGTGCTTTAGAAGAGTTTTCAAGTTCGCCTAGTGGATTTTTGTTTGGTGGGCAAAGAGAGATTTTGGGACCAAGGGAGTAAAAATGTTTAGGGGTTTGATGCAAATTGCGTGGATTGCTAGCTTTATTTTAGTTTTTAGTGGCTGTTTTGGGAAAATGTCACAGATACAATATTATGAGATTGAAGCCTTAAATGGTGTCAAGTTGGAATCTAAAAAAGATTCCAAGCCGCGCACGCTTGTGTGGGAGATTAGTGTTGCGTCAAAAATTGCTAGCAAAAAAATCGCTTATAAAAATAATGCAAATAGTATTGCGTATTTTTCCAAAAATTCGTGGATTGAGCCTTTTTCTGTAATGGTAAATTCACTTGCGCTAAAGATTGCCGGAAACTATGGAATCTTAAACTCCCAAGTAAGCCAAGATAGTAAAGAACATATAAAAATTAATGTGCTAGATTGCTACTTTGATACGCAAAGGGAGAGTGTGTTTATACGCTTTTTTATAGAATCTAGCAAAGGGAGTGTTTTTATAGAGAAGGTGGAGTTAGTGGAGAGTGGGGGATTTATTCAAATCATTAAAGGGTTTGAGCGTGCGCTAAATGCTGGGTTTGCAGAGATTTTTACAAAATTTTAGGAGAAAGTGTGTGGAAAATAGCATTAGAAGATTTAGAATTAGAATGTATTATTGGAATCTTGCCGTTTGAGCGAGAAAAGAAACAAAAAATTCGTGTCAATGCGGAATTTTTGATAGAGAGTGAGTATTTGGACTATTGTTTGTTAAGGGAACATATTGTAATTGCGTTTGCAAGAGAGTTTGGGTTATTAGAAGAAGCACATAAATATTTTTTAAGCACGCTTCCTAAAGAGTTTCCACAAATCAAGGAATTTTGGATTAAAATTACCAAGCTTGAAATTTTTAGCGATTGCAAAGTTTCAATTACAAGTTATTATAAGGAGTAATTATGGAATTAAAAATTAATGAAGAAGCCCCGCTATTTAGCCTTCCAAACCAAGATAACGCCGAGATTTCATTGCGTGATTTTCGCGGAAGTTTTGTTGTGTTGTATTTTTATCCTAAGGATAAAACGCCCGGTTGCACCACAGAAGCTTGTGATTTTAGGGATTCTATACAAAGTTTTAACAAGCTAAATGCCGTAGTTTTAGGAGTTAGCCCAGATAGTGTAAAGTCACACCAAAGTTTTATTGAAAAAGAAAGATTAAATTTTACTCTGCTTAGTGATAATCAAAAAGTGGTGCTAAAAAGTTATGGTGCTTGGGGTCTTAAAAAGCTCTATGGTAAGGAATATGAAGGTGTGATTCGCTCCACTTTTATCATTAACCCTGAAGGCAAGATAGCGTTTTTTTGGAAAAATGTCAAAATTAATGGGCACATTGAAGCAATTAAAGAGAAGTTAAAGGAGCTAGGGGCTTAAAAAAGCCTTTGCACCTTTATTTTGCTACAATGCTAAAGATTCTTCCATTCCGATTTATAAGCATTCGCTTGGTTTGTCCTTTGTAGCGTTGCATTGCTTGATTAAATTCTTTAAGATTTGTGATACGATAACTTTCAATTTGTGTGATAATATCTCCACTATTAAAGCCGAGTTCATCGGCTCTTGAACCTTGTTTTACACGACTAACAAGCACGCCTTCAAGATTATTTGAAATTCCAAATTGATTTTTTGCTTCTTGGCTTAGTGGCTGTATTTCAAGCCCAGGGATTCCACCTTTTGTGCTATCGTTGGCTTTTTGATTTGTTTCATCTTTTGCTTTAGCAAGTGTTAGGGTGAGTGTCTTTTCGCTTTTATCGCGCAAAAGTGTTAGTGTAACTTTAGAATTAGGATTAAGTGTGCCAATGATATTTTTTAACTCCGCTGCATTTTTTACATTAATGCCATTTACCTTGATGATTAAATCCCAAATTTGTAAGCCACCTTTTTGCGCTGGTGAGTTTTCTTCAATAGAGATAACAACTGCTCCCTTTTGGTTTTTATACACATCTTTTAAATCTTCATTAATATCTTGAATGCTAACGCCCAAATACCCACGTTCAATTACACCATCCTCAATGAGTGCTTTAGCGATTTTTTTTACCATTTCAGAAGGAATTGCAAATCCGATTCCGTGATTGCCTCCTGTGCGTGAGAGAATAGCAGTGTTAATTCCAATTAGCCCCCCACGACTATCTACAAGCGCACCACCACTATTTCCTGGGTTTATAGAAGCATCAGTTTGGATAAAGTTTTCATAATCATTAATCCCAATTCCACTTTTATTAAGTGCAGAGATGATTCCTTGTGTTACACTCTCGCCTACGCCAAAGGGATTGCCTATTGCAAAAACTACATCGCCCACTTGCAAATCATTGCTGGAGGCAAACTTCAAAAATGGCAAGTCCTTTGCATTGATTTTAATGATTGCTAAATCACTTTTTGCGTCTTTGCCGATAACCTTTGCTTCGAATTCCTTGTTGGATTCTGGGAGTGCGACAAGGATTTTATCTGCTCCATCAATTACATGATTGTTTGTTACAATATAGCCATCTTTTGAGATGATAACACCACTCCCAAGGCTTCTCTCCACTCTATCTTTTGGAATTATTGCCCCAAAGGAATCTCCAAAAAATTGCCTAAAGAAAGGATCGTTAAAAAAGGGGTGATTTTGGAGATTTGGTGCTTTGACTTTTTTTTGTGTGGAGATATTTACAACAGCATTTTTGGCTTCTTTTATGGAATCATAAAAAGAATACACTTTGGTTTGTGAAACATCAGGGGTTTGGCGATTTGTTACGCTTGGTAATTCGCTCACTTCAAAGGCGAAAACATTGCTTACAACAAGCGCACTAAGTAGCAAGGTTTTAATTTTCATAAAATACTCCTTAAATTTTTGTGCGTATTATTTCAAAAAAATGTAAATCAATAAATAATCAGTGTAATAATGTGAAATCCAAAAAGGCTTCTAAGCTCGTTTATAATAGAGCTTTTGTGTAATTTCTTACCTCTAAATCTAAAGCTTTAATATTTTCTAAGTCGTTAAAATTAGGATTCTTAAACTTTTCTAATGCGTTTTGGATAATCTCTGCAATCTTGCCAAAAACAATGGAATCTTGTAAAAACGCTTCCACAGCCACTTCATTTGCCGCATTTAGAACAAGCCCTAATTTTGGGGTTTCCAAGAGAGTATCTTTGAGCCCCCATAGCGGATAGCGTGCTTTATCAATGTCTTTTAAACTATAATTAATATTTTGAAAATGCAAGCGTTCAATGATAGAATCACTTTTGAAATCTTGCAAAAATGCTTCATCTAAGCCTAGTCCAAAGCAAATCGCATAGGCAATAGGGAGTTGCATATTTGCATTTGCAAAATGCGCTACAACACTTCCATCCCAAAACTCTACAAGCGCGTGTATATGAGAGTTTCTTTCTATGAAAGCATTAAGGTTTTTTGAACCAAAAAGCCAATAGGCTTCTAGAATTTCAAAGAGTTTATTGACCATTGTGGCAGAATCAATAGTGATTTTTCGTCCCATTTTCCAGTTTGGGTGTTTGAGCGCGTTTGTGGCGTTTTGCTGTGGAATCTCTTTTAGGGGAGTGTCGCGGAATGCACCACCACTTGCAGTAATGTAGAGATTCTTGAATGGGCGGGGTGATTTGCTAAAGTGCAAGAGATAACTTAGGCTAAAATGCTCACTATCAATGGGGATAATATATTCTTTATTTACGCAATCACCGGCTACAACAAGGCTTTCTTTGTTTGCAAGAGCGACCTTTTTTTGACAAGAGATTGCACAAAGCGTTGGTGCAAGTCCGATAAATCCCACAAGTGCGTTAATTACGAGCTTAGATTCCGCTTCTAGGATTGCTTGTAAGATTCCATTTTCTCCGCTATAAATCTTGCCTTTAAATGCAGGTGTGATAAGGTGTTTATCATTTTCATCAGCAATGATTACAGACTTTGGGTGGAATTGTAAAATTTGCGCATTAAGCAAGGCGATATTTTTGCCAACGCCTAGCACTTCAATAGGGAGCTTGTAGCGTGCGGCAATAGCAAGAGCATTAACGCCAATAGAGCCACTAGAACCTAGAATAATCATAGTTTAACTAACCCTAAAAGCGCGTAAAGAATGATTCCGCCAAAGAAATATCCATCTAAGCGATCTAGGATTCCACCATGCCCGGGAAAGAGAGTTCCACTGTCTTTTACTCCCGCTTGGCGTTTTAAAAAACTCTCATACAAGTCGCCAAACACGCTAGCAAAGCTTGTAAGAAGAGTTAGGATAAATGCAGTAAAAAAGCCACAAACTCCAAGTCCTATAAGCGTGCCAACAATGGTTGCAACGCTTACGCCAACAAGCACCCCTTCTTTAGTTTTGTTTGGCGAAGTGGGGCAAAACGCGCTGTTTGCAAAGAGTTTTCCACCTATCATTTTGCCACCGATATAGGCAAAACTATCAGTTAATCCAATGGTAAAAAGTAGCCAAATGATAGCGTTAATGGAGTATTCAAGATAGAGTAAATATAAAAAAATAAAGGGGATTGTAGGGTAGATAAAGGGCATCATTTTCTCTAAGTTTCCGCGCTTTGTGTAACTTTGGTATGCACCTAAGATAACAAGAGCTACAAATGTGCCTATAGGAGATTCATAGAGATAAACACTTACCCAAACTAAAATTGCTAATACCCAAAATATGAGCTTAGGAGTGTTTGATTGCGAAGAATCTTTAGAAGCGTTGTAGAGCTTGCAACTTTCATAAAATCCAATTAAAAATGCTACACCAAGCACGCTCCATAGTAAAATAGGGCTATGAAAAATCACAATTATTACAATGGCGATAAGCATAATAAGGGCTGTGTAAATGCGTCTAGGTTCTAAAACTTTGATATTATTTAGCATAGTTTTCCTAAAAAGAATTGTTATTTGATTATAGCCAAGATTGCTTTAAAGCTTGTTTTTAAACGCCAAAAATTAAAAGTTATGAAATTAGAATTCAATTTAAATAACAAAAATTTATTTTTATAGTAATTTTAGTTTATGTTTTGTTATAATTGCAATCTCCTTCCATATTAAGAATAGAGTTTTTCTGTTTATCCCCCTTTTTAAGACACTTTCTTATATGGAAGGTTTCAAATTCTTTATAAATCTTAAGTTTTTTCTAACCCATTTAAAACAGGCACAAACACACAGCTTTCAAGTTCTTCTTTTTGCGTTAAGATTCCATTTTGTTTTTTAAAGCGTGTAATGATTTGTTTATTATTTGTGAGTATTGGAGCAACGAGAATTCCGCCTTCATTGAGTTGTGCAATAAGATTTTGCGGAATTTCTTTTGTGGAAGCAGAAAATAGAATTCTATCATAAGGCGCAAAGGTAGTCCAACCATTTTGTCCATCATCAAGCTTTGTATTGATATTGTAGATATTACAAAGCTTGATGCGATCTCTTGCTTCAAGCCAGAGTTTTTCAATGCGTTCAATGCTAAAAACACGGCGTATAAGTTTGCTTAAAATTGCTGCTTGATAACCGCTTCCACAGCCAAGTTCTAACACAGAATCTGCACCTTGACATTGTAAATATTCTGTCATTTTTGCTACGGTTAAGGGGGAGCTAATCCATTGGCTTGCTCCCATAGGAAGTGCGTCAAGAGTGTATGCTAAGTGTTTAAAGCCATTAGGGACAAAAAGCTCTCTATTGATACTTAAAAATGCCTTTTCAGTTGGTGGGCTAAGTGGAAAGTGCTTAGAAATCTCAAGCACCATATTTGCAGTTTTTAACGCTTGCACCTTTAGTTTAATCCAATATTAATATATTTGCGCACTTGTGCAATGGCGTTAAAATCAGCTTCTAGACTAATGATTTCTTTGCTATCATCTACTATTGCAGTGCCAAAAGGTGTGATAATTCCACTTCCTTTAGCGCAAGTATCATTTGCGCCACTACTTGCGATAACAAAGCTTTGTGTGGTGATTGCCAAGGCTTTTGTTAGAGTTTCAAAGTTGTCTTTGCGCTCTTTCCCCCATTGTGCTGGAACAAAGATTAAATCACAACTCTTTAGCCTTTGCCAAAGCTCAATAAATCGCAATTCAAAGCAATTAATCGCACCGCAAGTTAAGCTATCAATCTTAAAAGGTGCAATCTCGGCAATATCGCCACTTTGAAAATGCAAATGTTCATTGCCTAGCGGAAAAAGCTTGTGCTTGCTTTGCTTGTGGAGTAATTCACCTTTGTGAAAAACCTTTAAATTGTTATAGAAACCATTGCGATATTTTTCAATCATTGTAACAATAATTGTGCGATCGCTTGAGAGTGTAAGTAGTGTTTCTGTAGCTTCTTTTGCAAACTCACTGGCTTCATCCATTCTTTGATAGCAAAAATTTGTCAAGCACACTTCTGGTGCTACAATAATGGAATCGCTTTTGCACTGGATAATAAGATTGCGCAAATGCTCTAAATTTTCTAAGAAATTTTGCTTAGTTTTAACTTGTAAAGAATAAAGCGTTTTAGAAATCATCAAAATTAATACTCCCTTTTGCGTAATTTGTAACATTTCCTTCAAAGAAATTTGTTTTTTGCTCATTAAAGGAGCTAAAAGAATCCACCCATTTAATTGGATGTCTTGCGTTGTAAAGTGCCGGTAAGCCAACACGCGTTAGGCGATTATCTGCAAGATAACGGATATATTCGTGGATAATTTCACTAGTAAGTCCTAAAATTTGCCCTTGTGTAATATATTCCCCCCAGGTGGATTCTACGCGTACCGCTTCTCTAAACATTTCTAGCACTTCTTCAATTAAGTCTTTGGTAAAAAGATGAGGCATTTCTTTTCTAAGGGAATTAATCATATTTTGAAAAAGCAATAAATGTGTTACTTCATCGCGTTGTATAAAGCGAATCATTTGAGCGCTTCCTAGCATTTTACCACTTCTTGCAAGTGTGTAGAAAAAGGCAAATCCGCTATAAAAATAAATCCCTTCTAAGATTTGGTTAGCAAACATCGCTTTCAGAAGTATAGATTCTGTAGGATTAACAGAAAGCTCCTCATAAACATTTGCAATATAATCATTTTTGCTTTTTAGTTGAATATCTGTGCGCCACATTTCATAAATTTCATCAGTGTTTGCAGAAATAGATTCTACCATTACCGCATAACTTTGGGAGTGCAAAGCCTCTTCAAAAGCTTGACGCACTAAGATTAAGTTAATTTCTGGGCTTGTGATATAGGGATTAACATTATCAATAAGATTGTTCGTTTGCAAGGAATCCATAAAGATTAGTTGTGCTAAAGCTCTGTCATAACCAATTTTTTCTTCTGGCGTTAAGCCATCAGAGTAATCGCGTTTGTCTTGCGTCATATTGACTTCTTCTGGAAACCAGGAATTTGCAAGCATTACTTTCCAAAGATTATAAGCCCACTGGTATTTAATCTTGTTAAGCTCAAAAATACTTGTGGGATTTCCCCCAAAAATACGGCGTTCATTAACGCTTTCTTTGGAGTTTGGATTATAGATTTTTTTACGATGAATCATTGTCACGCCTTGCAAAAAAAATGAAATAATTGATAAAATTTTAAGAGCAGTATTATAAAGCTTTATAGTTTAAAACTGATTAAATAGATTTTTTAGGAATAAAAAATGGAGATTGTGAAATTAAATATTAACGGGATGCATTGCAGCGCGTGTTCTTCTGCGATTGAAAAAAATCTACAAAAGATTCCAGCCATTACAAATATTAAAATTAATGCAATTAGCGGGCGCGCGAAAATTGCTTATGAGAATACAAAAATTTCTTCTAAAGAAATTATGGATTTAATTACTTCTTATGGATTTCCTGCAAGCTTAGATGATTCTAAGGCGCAAGAAGTGGCTTATATCAAGGGGTTAAAGCAACGCTTGTTTGTCGCAGTTCCGCTTTTTTTAGGGATTTTTCTTTTACATATGGGGGGATTCCATAGTGCTTGGAGCGGCGTTGTTCAGCTGGTCTTGGCAAGTGTGGTGCAATTTTATTGTGGGTATCCTTTTTATGTGGGAGCTAAGAGCTTTTTTAAAACAAAATCAGCGGATATGAATATGCTAATTGCACTTGGCACAAGTGTAGCGTATGCGTATTCTTTGTATTTGTTTGCTTTGGGAGAGAGTGGGTTTTATTTTGAAGGTAGTAGCGCGGTGATTTGTTTTGTGCTTGTGGGGGAGTATTTAAAGTCAAGCGCAAAAAAAAAGGCAAGCGATGGTGTGGCAATGCTCGCATCTTTGCTGCCTGCACAAGCAAGATTAAAGCTGGAATCTAATTTAAAAAGCACAAAATGGGTTGCAATAGATGGAATCCAAAAAGGCGATGTGTGTTTGGTGTTAGGTGGAGAGAAAATCCCTCTAGATGGTGTGGTGCTTAGTGGCAAGGCGGAAGTGAGTAGCGCGCATATTAATGGAGAAGAGTTGCCAAAGCTTGTAGAGAGTGGGGCGGAAGTTGTTGGGGGAAGTTTGGTTTTAAATGGGGAGCTTACCATTCAAGCAACTAAGGACGCTAATGCATTTTTTGTGTATGAAATGCTAGATTTGCTAGAGTTATCTCAAAGCCAAAAGCCCCCTATTGGAAAGCTTGCAGATAAGATTGCAAGTGTATTTGTACCAAGTGTGGTGGCAATTAGTTTGCTTGCGTTTATGATGTGGATAGCATTAGGAGAGAGTTTGGCTTTTGCACTCTCTATTGCTGCTTGTGTTTTGGTGGTTTCTTGTCCTTGTGCTTTAGGGCTTGCTACGCCTTTAGCTATTGTATGTGCTAGTATGCGCGCTAAGAGTTTAGAAATTTTAATAAAAAGCCCAGAAATCTATGAAAAAGCACAGCAAATTAAAACGATTATCTTTGATAAAACAGGCACACTGACAAAGGGTGAAATTACGGTAAAAGAATGTAGGATTTTCACAAAAAAGGGCGAAGATTTTGTTAAATCTGTGGCAAAAACTTTGCAACACAATAATCCCCATCCTATTGCAAAAGCGATTTTAGAGTTTGCAAAGGATTCTAAAATGCTAGAGTTAGAAAACAAGGAATACACAATTGCAAAGGGCGTTAAAGGGGAGATTTTAGGGAAATCTTATTATTTTGGGCAATTAGAGTGGGTGGAATCTTGCACTAAGGTTGGTATTCAAAAAAATGAAAATGCCATTGCGTTAGCTAGTGAAAATGAGCTTTTAGCCCTATTTTATTTACAAGATTCCATTAAAGAAAATGCACAAGCTACGATTAACGCGCTTAAAAAACGAGGAATTGTGCCTGTGATTTTAAGCGGGGATAACGCACAAAGTGTAGAAAAAGTTGCAAAAGAGCTTGGGATTACAGAATATTTTACTTCCATTGCGCCTGTGCAAAAGGCGGAAATTGTGGCAGAGTTTGCTAAAAAGGGCAGTGTGTGCTTTGTGGGTGATGGGATTAATGACGCGCTAGCCTTAAAGGAAGCAAGTTTTGGAATCTCTTTTATTGATGCGACTCAATTAGCGCAAGAAGTTGGCGATGTATTGCTTTTAAAAGACGATTTGTGGGGGATTGTGGAAGTTTTTGATCTTGCAAAAGTAACTTTACATAACATTAAGGAGAATTTATTTTTCGCCTATGTGTATAATATTGTGTTGATTCCTATTGCAGCAGGCGTGTTTTATCCCTTTTTTGGGATTGCCTTACAGCCTGCATTTGCGGGGGCAGCAATGGCATTAAGTTCGCTTAGTGTTGTTAGTAATGCACTAAGAATTTCAAAAGCAAGATTAGAAAAATGCGAAAAATAATTGTTTTTTTATTATGCATTGCGTGTATTAATGGTGCGTTTGGCTTGGATTATTTTGTGCTAGAAAAAGAATATCGCTTTAAAAATGAAGAAGTGTATGCAAAGGACTTGTTTAAAGAGACTCCAAAGGATTTTTTGCTTTTTAGGATTCCAACTAGCTCTAATAATTATCAGGTTAAGAGTAGCCAAATCATTAAGACTTTTGAAAATGAAGGCATTGTGGTTGGGGCTGAAGTGCCTATTATTACCTTTAAGCGTGCGTTTGGTGGAGAACAACAAGGGATTAAGAATTATATTTTAAGCGAGTTATTAAAAGAATATAAAAAGAATAATATCCAAATTCAAGCAATCCATTTAGAACAAATTACACCGGTAGATTTTAAAGAAGATGCGATAAAATCTATTGATTTTCCAGCAAAGTTGCTAAAGCGCAATACAGGGAGTTTTGATGTTATTATAGGGGAGCAAAAGGGCAAGCAAATACGCAATAGAAAAGTGTATTTTAAATATGTAATTGATGCAAAACTACAAGCAATCCAAAGTAGTGAGCCTATTAGTGGTAGAAATGGGGTAAATTATAATAATGCACATTTGGTTTGGATTCCGTTTGAGAAAATTAGTAGTCCTTTAATGGAAGAGGGAGAGATGGGGAGAGTTGCGGTGCGATCTTACACGCCAAAAGATGTGATAATCACTAGAGATAGGCTAATTTCAAAGCGTGTGGTAAAAAAAGGGGATAGGATTTTAATTAGTGTGGTAGAAAACGGAGTGTTGCTAGAATTTACGCTTGAAGCACAAAAGGACGCTGCTGTGGGCGATGTTATAAAGGCGCGTGTGATTAATGGCAAAAAGACTTATGAAGTGGAAATTATAGAAGAAGGCAAGGGGAAGTTGCTATGAAGCGTGTGATTGTAGGGATTAGTGGAGCAAGTGGAGCAGGGCTAGGATTGAAATTTTTAGAATCTTTGCCTTGTGAGATTGAAAAATATTGTGTGATTACAAAGGGTGCTAGGGAAGTTTTAAAGCTTGAAGAAGGTGTGGGAGAGTTTGATTTTAGCAAAATATGGAATCTAAAATTACTAGATGATGAAGAATTAGGGGCGTGTATTGCAAGTGGGTCTTTTGTGTGTGAAGCGATGGCGGTGATTCCTTGCTCAAGCGATGCTTTAGCGAAAATTGCGTGTGGAATTAGTGATACTTTATTATTCCGCGCGGCAAGCGTGATGATAAAAGAGAAGCGAAAGTTGCTTTTAGCGGTTAGAGAAATGCCCTTTAGTGCAATTATGTTAGAGAATATGTTAAAACTTTCACAATTAGGAGTTGTGATAGCACCGCCTATTCTTGGGTATTATGCTGGACGAAGTATGGAGGAAATTGAAGCTTTATTAATAGGAAAGTGGTGCGATAGTTTGGGGATTGCTTGCGATTATAAACGCTGGGAATAATTTTAATCTCCCCTTAAGCTTTTCTAGCTATAATTCCACTTCCTTTTTTGCGC
>Oklahoma_p2__coassemble_302_pt1 | contig 49863 bp, 42 predicted proteins | sample Oklahoma_p2__metabat2_low_PE_004 | metagenome-assembled genome bin Oklahoma_p2 | reverse complement strand
TGCTGTAAATCAGACTTTTTAAAGATTCCTTTATAGTTAATTGGTTGCATTTGCCATCCTATACATAATTTAATATCTGTTCTAAGGCATTTTCATAAGCTACATCTGTATAATGAATAGGAGCGGGCCCCCATTTGTGTTTAACATCTGCACACAAACTCTCATATTCTACCACTTTGACATCACCTAAACATTTCAAGAAAAATCCATAAACTTGCTCCAAATGCACATTTTTTTCTTTAAAAGTTATCTTAATTAATTTCTTCCCCCCCCCCCCGCAGATAGAATCTGTCCAAAATGCTTTATTTAAAATTATTTTATCTTCAATCTTTTGCAAATCAGGAATTATCTTTTCAAAGCCCTTTTTCCAAAGTTCAAAATACTTTAACGAGCCACTTGGAATCACATTTGTGCTAATCAACCTGCCTTTAGCTTTTTTATATTCATTAGAGATTGTTGTTAGCTTGTCACCCTGTTGATATAAATTAAATCTGTTATCAATAAAATCAAACAGCATCACATCGCAATCAAAATTCTTTAAGCTCTCACAAAATGATTTATCCATATCCGCTTGCACAACTCTTCTTTGAAAAGGGGAAGAAATATTTTTTAAAACATCTGATTCTACATAAGGTGCTGCAGAGAGTGAGGCAAATGAGCTTCTAGCAAAATATTTTACAACACTTAACTCTCCACCCACATTGTATTCAAAAATATCTCTACTCACGCAAGAACCAAAAATACAAACTCTTTTCATTTGAATAGCTCAATTTCTTGCTGGATAATAAGACTTTTTGCACTTTGCTTTCTCACTCTATCTGCTGCATTTTTAGACAATCTTAAAAATTCATCTGGATTTTTATATAAAAACTCTATTGCATCTGCCAAGCCTTTAAAATCCTCCGGCTCCGCCAATATCCCACAATCCTTATCCACAAACTCAGGAATTGCTGCAATATTGTTTGTTACAGGCACAAGCCCACAACTCATACCCTCATCTCTGCTGACTCCTTGAGCGTCCATACGCGTAGGAATTAAAAGCACACCAAACTCTTGGTGCAATTTTGCAATTTCTCTCTGCTGTAGAAACTTTCTTTCAAGCCTCACATTATCAAAGCCCTTAAGAGGTTGTAATATCTCATCAAAAAAATCCCCATCGCCAACAATAAGGAATTCCAACTCCCTAAAAAACTGCCTTTTGCTTAATTCCAAGATTGTTTTTACGCTAATATCATTAGCGTATTTCCCCCCCCCCCTTGTATTAAAAGGTCTAATGGATATAATCTTTCTTCTTAAATCCTTTGTTTTTGGCATATATGCAAAGAGTTCCGTATCAATAGGGTTATGGATGATACTATATCTATCTTTGCTCAACTCCACACCAATATCCCCTAAAGACTCACTTTTAAAATGCTCACTTACAAATACAAAATGCAAATTTTGATGATTTAATCCAAAAATATGCCTCCACAGCTTCTTTCTTTCTTCGCTTAATTCTTTTTGTCTTTGTATCTCAGCCTCCCCTTTGTTTTTAAAATTATAAAACCTTCTTTGCCACATTTGAATCTCTGCCCCATGAATCCAAATAGCAATCTTAATCTTATCAACAAATTTTTCTAAAACACTCCACATATTTCTGTCCATAAAATGCACTAAAATATGTTGGTATTGCCCACTTTTTAAAGTTTCTTCCAACACTGCATTAGAAGCAGTAACCACATCAATCCCTTCAAATTCTCTACAAGAATACCTTTCTGTATTAGAAATCTTGAATGTATCTACAAGATACCCACTTTCTTTATAGGCTTTCACTCTAGTGTGCAAAAAACCATACTTATATAAATCATTATATGAAGGATATTGTTTAGCTAGCACCAAAGTCTTACTTTTAGCAACCATTATAGAAGGGGCGAGACTAACACTATCTAAAATTAAACTTTTTACTTCTGCTAAACATTGCCCCTGAATACGCAACCCAAGCCTAATATACTTACACTCACCAGGAATAACTAATGTCTCAATGCTTCCTGCATTATTAAGACTATGAGAAATTTTACTTCTATTGCTATCCTGAAATTCAAATACAAGTTTAAGGCAATCAGATGGAAAACTACCGACCAACAAACACTGAGAATTATTTACAAAATTAAGTTCTTCCCTAGTAAATGTTTTTTGAAAATAAAAATACTTATGTTCATTATTGGTAAGTTTTGATTCTATTTTAAAAACATCATTTTCGAAACTAAACTTAAATTTCGAGCTTGAAGATTTTTCTATATTATCATAGATAAATTTAGCATTTAACTTATTTAAATCTGGAGTTTCGCAAATATCCCTCTTTGCAACAATTTCCCTATTACAAATCTCATTTAATCCCTCCACACTAATGCCGTTATCACAATTCTGCAAACTCTCAATGATAGATTTTTGCGATAAACTTAACGATCTTGCATTTTTACAGAAATTAAAACAATCTATGCCAATCATATTATCAATTTTATAAGAAAAATTCTTGTCAATAAAATGTGATAATAACTCTTCATTTAAATATTCAACTTTCATTAAAGAAGAATCTATACTTAAAAAAGGAACAATCTTATACTCAAAATCTTCATTATGTAGCCTCAAAGAATCATTATCTAATTCATAAAAAGAATATTTCCCAAAAGCATTAAAGTTAGAATATTTTAAAGACAGCATCAAATCAATAAGATAATCTTTTCCATAATAATTCTCCGCATTCAGTATCCCAAATACCGCATTATTTTTTGATTGCATAAACTCTAATAAATCTTGCTTTTGATCAAAGCAGACATACTCATTAGCAACTCGCAATTCTATATTATTTTTAAAATAAAAGATAAGCTGTTTATTTAAAACTCCATTTTGCTGTTGAAAACTTTCAATAATTTTATCGCAATCATCTTGACAATCTACAATCGCCAACATATAAGCTGTAACACTATTTTCTAGACTAACAATTTTTTCCCCAAAAATACAATCCACAATAAAAGAAAGCCTATCAGCATAAGTATGATGTGCCATAACTTTTCTCAAAGCATTCAATTTAATCTTTTTATAATACATTGTATCATTACAAACTTTTTTCAATTTTATAGCCAATTCTCTCTCATTATCAGATGCAATTACCAAATCCCCAAAGAAATTCCTCAATCCTCTTGAAAAATTACTAACTACAAAAGTATTGCAAGCAATCAACTCAAAAGCTCGCCTTGCAAACATAGTTTGAGAAGTCTTAACTGTATTCATAGTAATGCCAAATCTATATCCCTTATAAGCTTTGACAATCTGTTCAAAAGGCAAATTCCCAATGATCATATCTTTATAGATATCAGGGAAAGAATAATGAGGATGGGGGCGATCATAATTCCTATCATAAATACTAACATTTTTGTATTGCTTAGCGGCATTAACCACATTTTTGAAATCAGACTGACGCTGAGGATAACGCAAATAATAAGAACCAGCAAAATTAAACTCATCTTTGCGATCAAACTCTTCTATGGGGTTATGAATCTTAGGTTGTGCTGCAAATGGCAAACAATACACATTATTTTTTCTAGTATAGTACTTATACCTAAAAACACAATCAATATCCGTCGTAAATACAAAATCTACAGCACAAGCAACAGACAAAAAAGTGCTGAAATGAACAGGATCTTCTTTAGACCAAAATGCCGTTGGTATGCCATTATTTTGACAATATTTTATAACTTCTTGCAACTCATCAGAAAAAGATGAAACTTTCCTTTCCCATAAATGATCTTTACCTTGCCATGCTGACTCTATAAACAATAAATCAGGCTTGAAATTGGCAATCTCTTTTTTCCATTCATAAGGTGAAATTTGCAATAGCTCGCACTCACAAGAAAAACTAGAATAAGTAAATTCATCCATTATAACAGCCATTTTCATCGACTTTAAATTTTTAAAAGTTTTCCGAAAGGTTTTCTTTTTGTCCAAAAGAATTTTTGAATCAAACTTTATTCCTGGAATAAAGTTTGATTTCTGTTTACGACTTAATTTAAATCCTTGATAATCCCTATATAAATCATAGGGTAATTTCAGAATTTTACCAATGCTTTTAGCATTAATAATCCGATTACCAATCCTATAAGACAAAGTACTCTTTAGCTTCTTTTCTATTTCTATATTTTTTTTTGCTATGTCTTGGAATCTTGTTTGTAGTTCTTTGTCTTTGTCTTGGAGTCTTGTTTGTAGTTCTTTGTCTTTGTCTCTTAACCTGTTATTACTATTGACTAAATTTCTTTCCAAAATATAAAAATTTTTTTCAATATATCTCAAATCATTAATATCAATTTCTTGTTTTCTAATATTACTATTTTTACAAACAAAACCTATCCACTTCCCTATTATCTCAAATTCTTTTATTTGAAAATATTTAGACAAATAAGAAAACATATCACCATAGTAATAAGTTCGCTTATGAGCAATATAATCATTGATTCCAAACGGCACACTTACAAGTAAAACCCCATCTTCTTTCAAACATTCTTTTGCTTTCTCTATAAAAGGTATAGGATCCATTAAATGCTCTAAAACTTCAGACATGATAATTGTGTCGTATTTATTCTCTGATATGAAATTTATAAAATCTGCCTGTAAAAACTCCACTCTTTCTTGTGTAGACTTCTCCTCCTTTTTTAAATACTCATTTGCTTCTTTGATAGAACGCTCGCTAATATCAATTGCAACAACTTCCCTTCCTTCTCGTCCTAAAAGTATTGCTTGTATGCCTTGAGAGCAACCCACATCAAGCACATATTTCCCAAAAGTTCTCGCCCCTATCCAATGAACTCGTTCTCGTGTCGCCGCAATAAAGCTTTCTGACCCCAAAGTTCCATAATATGCCTCATTTACACGATCATGAATATCAATATTACCCATTGTTTAATCCTAAATTTACAAAATCAATCATTCTATCAGAGTGCAATCCAACAAATTCCTTATGTCTAACCAATACCACCAACACATCTGCTTTATTTAATGCCTCTTCTATGTTTACCAATCTTACATTTTTTCTATTTTCTAATACTTGTGGCAATACATTTATATTTGGTTCAACCGCTAAAACTTCACAATTATCAATATCAGAAATCATACGCGTAATCTCTAAAGCCGGAGATTCCCTCAAATCATCAATATCAGGCTTAAATGCGAGCCCAAAACAAGCTACTTTAGGCGACCTTATATCTTTTATCTTCTCTTTTACTTTTGAAACAACAAAATAAACTTTATCATCATTGACCAATCTAGCCATTTTGATAAGTCTAGCTTCTTTAGGATTTGCGCTTACTATAAACCACGGATCTACAGCTATACAATGCCCACCGACCCCACAACCTGGTTGCAAAATATTAACTCTAGGATGACGATTGGCTAATCTTATAAGCTCCCATACATTTATGTCTAATCTATCGCACAAAATAGATAATTCATTAGCAAAAGCAATATTTACATCTCTAAAAGAATTTTCAGTAAGTTTTGCCATTTCTGCAGTTCTAGCATTAGTTATAATACACTCGCCTTTGACAAAAATTTTATAAAGAGCAATGGCATATTGTGTGCATTTTTCTGTCATACCACCGATAATTCTATCATTTTCCACTAATTCTCTTATTACATGCCCAGGTAAAACTCTCTCTGGACAATGAGCTATTCTTATATCAGAGTCCTCTCCTTTTTGATGAGGAAAGCTAAGATCAGGTCTATTCTTGGCTAACCATCTAGCCATCTTCTCTGTTGTTCCTACTGGGGATGTAGATTCTAAAACTACTAAATCACCCTTTTTTAAAATCTTAGACAAAGCATTAATAGCAGACTCTATATAATCTAAATTAGGTTCATAATCTGAACCCTTAAATGGCGTTGGTACCGCTATAATAAACACATCTGCCTCTTCAGGCATTTCCTGTGCCTTTAAATATCCATTGCTCACTACCTTGTGCACTAAAACATCCAAGCCTGACTCCACAATGTGAATATTCCCCGCATTTATAGTATCCACCACATGTTTATTTACATCCACACCTATAACCTTGACTTTTCTATCTGCAAAAATTGTAGCCGTAGGAAGCCCAATATAACCAAGACCAATTACACAAATTTTTTTAAATCTACTAGATTCTATCATAGTCAGTTATTCCTTTCTTAAATTTGTTATGACATAATCAACTATTCTCTCACAAGCTTTTCCATCACCATATGGATTATGAGCTTTGGACATAGCATTATATACATTTAAATCATCTAGTAATTTTTGAGCCTCTTCAACAATAAAATCTTTAGAAGTTCCAACTAATTTTACAGTTCCAGCATGCACAGCTTCAGGTCTTTCTGTTATGTCTCTCATTACCAAAACAGGTTTTCCTAGACTTGGAGCTTCCTCCTGTATGCCACCAGAATCTGTGATAATAAAATAAGATTTATCCATCAGATAAACAAACTGCTCATATTGTAAAGGATCTATTAAATATATATTCGATATATCTGACAGCATATTTCTCACAGGCTTTTGAACATTTGGATTAAGATGGACAGGGTAAACTATGTCTATACCCGGATTTCTTAAAGCTACAATCTTCAAAGCTTCACAAATGTTTATGAATGCATCACCAAAATTCTCCCTCCTATGCCCAGTTACAAGTATAATCTTTTTATTTTTAAATTTATATTGAGACTCTATGGACTTTACAATCTTAATCTCCAATGCTTTATTGTGCTTTATTTTTTCTAATGTAAAGAATAAAGCATCTATTATTGTATTTCCAGTAATTACCACTCTGTTAGACTCTTTATTTTCTCGTATAAGATTGTTAGCACTTGACGCTGTTGGCGCAAAATGATAACACGCTAACGTTCCAATCAACCTCCTGTTGCCTTCTTCTGGCCAAGGAGAATATATATTTCCCGTCCTAAGTCCAGCTTCCACATGACCTACTTTGATTTGACCATAAAATGCCGCAACAGAAGCTGCAAAAGCTGTAGTTGTATCTCCATGCACCAAAACAATATCTGGATGAAAACTATTCAGAACATCCCTTAGTCCAAAAATTATCTTAGAAGTTACATCAAACAAATCTTGGTGTGGTTGCATAACATTCAAATCAAAATTAGGTGTTATGTCAAATATTTCAAGAACTTGATCAAGCATTTCCCTGTGCTGTGCTGTTACACACACACTCAATTCTATCTTTTCTTCTTTCTGAAACGCTTTCACTAAAGGTGCCATTTTGATCGCTTCGGGCCTTGTACCAAAAACAATTAAAACTTTATACATCTTTGTCCTTATCTTTTACAAATTCAACACAACATTTGTTGCAATTGCAATTTGGTATAAAATCTGTGTCAGCATACCAAAAATCTGCAGATTTTGTGTATCTACTTTTGGAAGCACCAAAATAGAATCTCCAGCTTTAATATCAGCAGAATTCCATCTACCATTATATTTGCTAGCTTTTCCACTATTATTAATAACTAAAACTCTTCCAACATCCGCTCTCTTACTATAACCACCTGCTAAATCTACATAATATTTTAAATCTTTCTTATCCAAATAAACAAAGGCTCCGGGTATTGATACCTCCCCTTGCACAATTACTAAATTATTTTTATTTGGGACATTAACAACATCACCATCTTCAAGAACCACAGATGCATATGTCCTAACATCGTCAATAACAATTTGTCCTTTAGGTTGAGCTTGCTTTGCGCGTTCAATAAACTCTAAAATCGTTTTTGCTTGTGTTGCTCTAATAGCCGCTTGCTCTGCATTTACAGATGAGCTTGTAAGAGCTAAAGTTTCAAGCTCTTTAAGCTGCGCATTAATAAGCTCCTTTTGCATTAAAGCTACACTTTTTCTAAACACCTGTAACGCGTTAATATCAGATTGATTGTTAGTTGCAATCATTTTTGCAACATCTGCTAGAGTTGTTCCCTTCCTTACTACAATAGAGTTTAAGCCATTATGCTCTCCTTCAATATTAATATTAATATTTTCCGCCACATAATCTGGTCTAAATTCTATTTCATCTCCAGCATAAAGTTTCACACTTCCAAATTGTTTCTTATCATAAGCATCAACAACAAGTTGTCTATCTTGTCTATGGCTTCTAACCACTGCATTTGTAACAATGGGCTTAACGCCGGATACTCTAGCAATATCAAACAAGCTTTGAATACCTTTTCCTAATTCAAATCTAAAGGGCTTTTGCACATCACCCTTAACAAACACATAATCTTGCACACTGCCTACCAAAATCACATCACCCATTCTAAAAGGAAAAAGCTCAATTCTACCCTCTAACAAAAAATCATACAAATCTACATATTTTATAACTTTATTATTGCGCAGAATTTGTATATCTCTAAAGCTCCCATATTCTAAATTAATACCAGCTGCTTTATCAATATATTGTATGATGGAATCCGAACTCAATCCTTGATAAAGACCGGGCTTATTGACATTTCCAGTAACAAATACAGAAATGTTTTGATAAATATCCAAATCCGCATACACAAAGACATTATTTTTATAAACTTTATTAATTGCTTTTGTAATAACTTTTACTAATGCGCTATTTTTAACACCCAGCAAATTAATTGCACCAACCATTGGAATAAATATATTTCCTTGAGAATCCACCACTAAAGTGCTAGAAAATTCAGTTGCACCCCAAATTTTGACATTAATTCTATCTCCAACTGCAAGTTTATAATCTGGATTATAAATGTGCTGTCTAAATTGTGTAAAATTTCCATTAAATAAATGTTCACCAAAAATCCCAACTAAAGATTCTTCTTTTGTTGCTTCTTTGTCTGTAGTGTTTTCTGCTTTAGATTCTATTTCAGATTCAACCACATCAATTGTTTGAACTTTTGAAATTTGAGAAACATCTACTGCACCAAACACTAGCAAAGGAAAAATTAGTAGTAATAAAATTCTTTTCATTTTAATATCTATGCTCCTCTATAATCATTCTAATAAATTTAACCACCCCAAAAACCAATGAAAAAATCATAAAAGCCGTAAGGATATTATAAATTTTTTCTGGATACTTCGCACTTTGTGGCAAGCTTGGATTTTGTATTACAACCACTTGTTTAATTTTTCTTAAAGCCTCAATTCTTGCTGTTTCATAAGCTTTTAGGGAAGTTGTATAAGCATTTTCCGCAAAAGTAACCTCAATGGAGAGATCCTGAAATTGCGCAGCAAGATCATTCAATCTTTGCGAAGTTTTAGGAGAAGCAACTTTATTTTTTTCCACACGCAACTGCTTCTTTAATGCTTCAATTTCTGATTTGATAGTAACAATTTGTGGGGCGCTCTCATTAATATAACTCTGCATCATTAAAAGTTCCGCTTCTTTGGTTGCTATCTTAGCCTCTAAACTTCCTATTAATTGCAACCTTCTCTCTGCCTGTTTTAATGGATCAAAGATTCCATATTTATTCTGAAAAGCTAAGAGATCATCTTTTGCTTTCTGGTATCTCTCTTTAAAACGCAAAAGCTCCTTTTCTGCAAACTCCATTTGTTCTCTAGCTGCCCTATGAGAGATTTCATTAATAAACCTTTCACTCTCTTTAACGATTGTTGTGGCAATAAGATGCGCACTTTGCGCGTCAAAGCCTTCTACATCAACTCTTAAGATACCATCTCCTAAACCATCTTGCAAGATTTTCACGCGATTTTGGTAATACTTCAATAAACCTTCTTGTGTAGATTCCAATGCAACACTATAAAAGAGATCAATTGTTTGCTTTGCATAGAGCTCTCTTATATTAATTTTTTCTTCAAGAATTTTTAGCATATCAAGCGAGTGGATATAAGATTTTAGAAACAAAATATCTTCATTAGATAAAGAACCATTATTGAGCAAAGAAGCTAAACCATTAATTTCTCCTGTGCTTTGTGTCGTCGCCTTTACACTTAAGATACTCTCACTTACATAGCGATCTGCTGCTATAAAAACATAATAAAATGCAACAAAAAGAGTGAGAATAATAACAATTTTAAAGGAATGTAAAATCTCTAAATTTTTAACTCTTTCTAAAAAATTATTTAGCATTAATTTTTCCTTGATACACAGCTATCCCTTCATCTACATCATCATAAACAGTCGCTTTGCCATCTTGCATAAATACGATTTTATCACACCACTGCTTAATCTCTGATACATTATGAGAAACCATAATCACCTTAGACTTAGACAATCTCTCCTTATAAATCCGATTGCTTTTTTCCTTAAATTTAGGATCTCCAACTGCTCCTGCTTCATCAATTAAATAATAATCAAAATCAAAAGCCATACTCAATCCAAAAGCTATTCTTGCTCCCATTCCAGCAGAATAAGTATTCATAGGTTCATCAAAAAACTTGCCAATTTCTGCAAACTCTTCTACAAATTCTACCTTTTCCTTTAAAGCTTCCCCTTTATATCCATAAACTCTAGAAATAAAACGCACATTATCCCTTGCAGAAAGCCTAGCTTGAAAAGCACCAGATAAACCTAAGGGCCAAGAAAGCTTTTTATCAATAATAATCCTACCTCTATCTGGCAATAAAGAGCCACTAAGAAGCTTCATTAATGTAGATTTTCCCGCTCCATTTCTCCCCATTAATCCTATACTACAATTATCAGGAAATTCAAAGGTTAAGTCTCTAAAAACATAATGTCTACCGCCTTTTGTGAGAGAATAAGACTTTGTAAGATTTAATAATTTTATCATCTTGTAGCAATCAACTTTTCTCTAGTAAAATAATAAAAAAATAGCCCCAAAAAAAGAATAGCAACCAAACAAATAAGTGGATAATAGTAGTTGTAATTATCCAACAAAGGATAATTTTCAAAGAAATTATATTTTAAAAGCTCCATAATATGCAATAAAGGATTATAATAAAAATACTCAAGAATAGGCTTTGGGACAATCCAAGCGGGAATCACAACAAAAGAGGTCCAATATAAAATTGCATGAATATACCCAAAAAGCTTTTGGATTGGTTCAGAAAAATACCCAGCTATCGCAAAACACATTCCCATTGAAAAACCAAATAAAACCAACATTACAAAAGAAAACATAACCTCTAACATATGCTGCGGAATCACATGCATATGAAAAAACCAGCCCGCTAAAAACATAACACAAACAAAAATTGTAAAATAAATGCAAAACTCCAATAATGCCCTAGCAATAAAAACATGGATGGGACGAATAGGTTTATAAGCAAAAAGAGCTAAATTTGCTTGAATTCCACTTAAGATTTGTGTAACTATGCTTCTAAACATAAAAAATGGAATAATCCCAATAACTAAAAACATAAAAATTGAAATCCCATCAGGCATAATTTGATGGCGAAACTCCCTAATTGCAGTAACCAATGAAGCAATCACCAAAATCACCATCATAGGCTCACCAATTACCCAAAAATATCCTAAGTATTTATTGATTCCAAATCTAGTTTTAAGCTCTCTAAAAAAGAGAGCGTGCACAACATTAATCATCTACTCCTTTTCCTTTTAAAAAGTTGCCATTTTACCACACATTATGCTTACAAAACATTAATTAAAGCAAAATTTTATAATTGTTTTCCAATTGTCTGTTCTGTAAGTTTTTTTTTAATAACTAGATCTATAATGGGTTGCTCCCTTTTATTTGCTTTCTTGCAATGATCTTTATCAAAAAAATCTGTAATCCTTATAATAACTTTTGCCCATCTTTTATTTCTCTTTCTCCAAGCATGTGAAGATAAAGATTCCCAAGCATAGCCATTAAATAATGTTGCATTTACGAAATGATCAAGAGCTCTTACGCCCTGCCTCACTCTATCTGTCTTTCCAAAAGTCCCTACTATAACAATAAAAAGATAACTAACAACCGCCAAAGGCACAATTGCGCACAGCAAAATTGTGCCTGCTAACTTTTCTCTCATTGATTTCTCTTGATAAATTTAATGCGCATTCCATTAGCCGATCTAATAGTCAATCTCCCTACAATATCTGGCACAAAGTTTTCTTCTAATTCCAATTTATATTTTCTAATAATATTTGCAAGAATCAGCACAGATTCCTGCATAGCAAATCCCTGTCCTATACAAATTCTCTCTCCCATTCCAAAGGGCATATAAGTATCCTTCTTAATATTACTCTTGTTTTCGTGCCTTGTTGGATCAAATTCATGAGGATTTTTCCAAAAACGCTCATGCCTATGGATAAGCCAAGGAGCAACCACAACTCCCGAGCCTTTCTTTACAAGCTTATCTCGCATTTTTCTATCTTCTCTTGTTTCTCTTGCAAAAAAACCAACAGGCGGATAAAGTCTTAATGCCTCTTTAAAAATATTTGTTACATAATGCATCTCTTTAATATGTTCTATCTCAAAAACTCCATCACCTGCAACCCTAATAATTTCTTCATAAGCTTTTTCTTGCTCATTAGGAGCTATACTTAAAATATAAAGAGTCCAAGTTAAAGAGCTTGCAGTTGTCTCATGCCCCGCTAAAAAAAGCATAGAGACTTGATCCAAAATCTCCTCAAATGTAAATCTTTGATGAGTTTCTGCATCAACAACTTGTAATAAAGAAGACAAAATATCCTCATACTTCCCTAAATCACTTTGTGCATTATGATATCTAGGAGCGATAATATCAGATAAAACTTTGCGAATCACAGAGGCAGCTTTTAATCTTTTATTTTCCCCTAAAAACTTAGAAAGCCATTTAGGAAAGCAAAACATTGTTCTTAATGCTGTCTTAGTTGTCTCCTCTTGCACAATCCCAAATGCCTCCAAAACAAGTTTGCCCTTTGCTTCGTCCAACTTAGAGGACATAATTGTTCTAAAAATTACATCAGCTGTTACAAAAGTCATAATTGCATCCACTTCAATAACTGCACCATTTTGATAACTTGCAAGCTTTCTCATCATATCATCTGTAGCATCACGCATAAGATTGAAAACTTTAGAAATTCTTGTCATCTCAAAAGAAGGTCTTAAAAGCTCCCTTTGCTTTTTCCATACCTTATCATTAGTCGTGAAAATACTCATTCCCAAAAGGGGCTCTAAAAGCTCGTGTAAAAGCTGGCTTTTAGGAAAGTTTTTCACATCATCTACCATAACATGCCTAACTTCCTTTGGATCATTAACAACATACAAATCAAATCCGGGCATTTTAACCCTGCCCATCATCATTTTATAACTGCGCTCATACAATCCATCTAGCCAAGATCTTCTTTTAAACAAAAAAGTTGCAAATGTCGAAGCTTTAGTTTTATAAGGTTTTGGATGAAATGGACACACTCCCATAGGCAACTCCTTTATTGTATTTTATTCTCAAGCATTAAATTTCCAATCACAAAATCAAAAAAATCATATTGCCCTTTGATTTGCGTGGCAAATAGATATAAAAAATGCGCTTTGTATTTATCCCTTTTGATGCTTTTATATTCTCTTGGCTTATAAAGCGTATGAAATCTAGCAGATAAATATTTTGGAGTAAATTTGGCATTAATTCCGCTTGTTTTTAGAAAATCAACCTGTGGAAAACAAGCTCCATCAATAATAGAAGTGAAATCATACCAAATAATCTTTCTTTGAGCGATAAATTCTAAATCTTTTTTAAAAATTCTTGCTTCCTTATGAAAGCTTACCAAAGGAATACATTCCCCCAATGTTAGAATCTTTAACTTTGAATAATCAAGCTTTGCTTTTTCGCACTTTCTAAAAACTTCTGCCAACACACAAACACTAAGCATTGTGCCCACGCTATGCGCAATAAGAATAGCCTCATATTCTTCATCATTTTGATGTTCTTGTAACTGCTTCAAAATCTTTTCACTAAAGGAATCAATTTTATCTTTAAGTAAGGTTTGTCTATAACTTTCCCATTTGGAGCTAAATGCACAAATTCTTGCAATCCAAAATATTGCAAGCTTTTTGCCAACCCTAAACATTAATTGCGGTAAATAAAACAAAATCAATACACCTAAGGCAACCCCCAACAAAAAATGAAATTTCTCCCAAAAATAGAACAAACTCCCAAATGCAAAAAATAAAGTCAATATCACGCTAAAAAGCACATAAAAAAATGGATAAAACCCTGTAATAAGCTGATAAAAAGATTCCTTTCCAAACTTAATAAAAAATCCTGTAATAACATAAAATCTAAAAAAAACAAAACAATCTAACAAAGTATCTTTAATACTATCTGACCAATTCTCTTTAACAATTTCATTCCAATTTAAAAAAGTATATTTAACCTCTGTCTTTGGTGTTTTAATTTGCCAAAATGGATAACCATCCACACCAATTTGACTTCTTGAAATCTCATAATCATAGGATAGAATCTGATTTTGCAAGGCTAAGTTTTTCTTGAAAATAGAATAATAATGCCTATATCCCCTTGGATCATAGCCTGCAATATAAAACACATCTCTTTTAGAACACTCTTTTTTCATAAAAAGCTCTCTTTTAATTACGCAATATCAAAGTATAACTCACTATTACTTTTTATCGCTTTACACAATAAGATTAATCCTTAATTTTTAGATTCCTTAGTGTCTTGCATCTCTCCTGTAAATATTTTATGCTCCTAAAGATAGTCTTTAAGATTAGAAATTAAAGCTTGTAATTTGTCCTTATCCTTGTTGCCTGCACGCTTTTCAATACTGGAATTTATATCTAGCATCTTAGCTCCCATTTGTTTTAGTGTTACGATATTTTGGATTCCAACTCCCCCAGCCACGCACAAATACTGCATTTCTAAAGATTCCAACACACCAATATCAATACATTCTCCACTTCCTCCACCTAATGCACTTTTAGAATCTAGCAACACAAAAGGACTTGATAGCTCATCTAAATCTTCTAAATCTTTCTTAAGCCCCACATTGACGACCGCATAATACGCAAATTCTGCTTCCTTTAAATCCATTCCACCAAAATACTGAGATTTTACTCCATGAAGTTGCAAAGCGTCAATTTTACCACTTTGATAAAACTCCAAAGCCTTTTGCATTTGCTTCACATCATCTTTAATTACTGCAACTTTTAGCACATTTGGATAATCTTTTAGCACATTTAAAATTCCATTTAAATCTTGCACAAAGCGTGGTGATTTTGGCTCCAAGATAAATCCGAGTGCGCCAACTTTTTCTATATTCTCCTGTCTTAATTCATACAAAGCCTTGGCGCACATCTTGGCGTCTTCTGTGTTTGTGATTCCACAAATTTTAACAAATCCTAGTGCGGAATCTAAAAGCTTAAACACATTCTTATAAAAAGCATTAGTGCTCTCTTTCCCTTTTTGCATCGCACTTTTTAGCTTTTTTAATGTTTCTTTAGGATTCTTGCTTCTTACTAAATAACTCCCACACAAAATTCCATCAAAACCCAAATTTCCCACCACAAAACCATCAAAACTACAATTTAACGAAGACTCAAAAATCACCTTAGCATTAGGATTTACACATTTTATGGAATCCAAAAGATTATATGCTCTAATTTTATCAATACCAAAGGTATGCAAATTACGCGAATTTACGCCAATCAAAGATGCATTTAATGGCGCGATAAACTCCACTTCAAAGACATTATGCACTTCAATTAAAGGAGTTAGATTCCATATTTTACACGCATTATAAAGCTCCAAAAGGCGCGCAAATCCACCATTATTCTCATCTAAAAACACAGCGGCAATCAAAAGCACCATATCTGCACCAAAATCATAAGCTTCTTTAATCTGCTCCACTTCTGTAATAAAATCTTTTCTTAGCACGCAAGCACTCTTAAACGCATTTTTTACAACTCTTAAATCCTCTAAATCTCCGTGAAAATAATCTTGCTCACACAGCACAGAAATAGCTAAAGCACCCGCTTGCAAATAAGATTCCGCTAAGACACTAGGCTCTAAAATCTCGCTAATCTTTCCAGCACTCGGACTTGCTCTTTTAATTTCTGCAATCACAAAAATCTGTTCCAAATTCGGCATATTCAAAGGAACATTGCGTGTGGCGTGGCAAATTTTATGTGTTTTTTTCTTTGCTAAAATTTCTTGTAGAATCGCAGGAACTTGTGTTACTCCTAATTCCATTAAAATCCTTTTAAATACATATTACTAATTTTTTGAAAAGACTTTACAACTTCAAAAACAGCACCATCTTTAATAATCTTTTTTGCTCTAAAAAAACCATCTCTAATAGAATCCACCAAATCGCATACATACAATGCAGCTCCCATATTTAAGGCAACCAAATCAAGCTTTGGTGAGTTTAAACCCCTAAAAATATCTTGGCTAATTTCTAAATTCTCACACGCATCGCCACCCTTTAACAAAGAATAAGGCACAAAAGAAAGCCCAACTTCAATAGGATTAAAAATATAAGTTTTAAGCTCTCCTCCTTTAAGCTCAGTTATCTGTGTAGGTGCACACAAGGAAATTTCATCATAACCATCTAGCCCACTAACAACCATTGCACGCTTGATACCTAAAATCTGCAACGCCTTTGCCATAATCTCTGTATAACTTTTATCAAACACTCCAATGAGTTGATGTGAAATAGGTGCAGGATTACTTAAAGGACCAATAAGATTAAAAGCAGTTTTAAAGCCTAAAGTGCTACGTGCTGGGGCTGCAAAACGCATTGCAGCGTGAAATCTTTGTGCAAATAGAAAAGTTAAATGTAATTCCTCATAAGCTCTTAAAGCGTTTTGAAGCTCCATATTTGCATTAATTCCAAGTGCATTTAGTAAATCTGCTGAACCGCTTTTAGAAGTAATTGCACGATTTCCATGCTTAATGATTCCAAAATTTTCTTCTCTAGCCACAGAAGCCAACAAAAGCGCACAAGTTGTTGAGACATTAAAAGTCTTTACACCGCTTCCTCCAGTACCTACTAGATCAAAATTTTTCTCAAACTTTCTTTTAGGCGCAAAACGCACCGCTTTTCGCTTTAACACAGAAGCAAATCCTGCTAACTCATAAGAATCTACACCTTTTATCTCAAGACTTGTTAAAATGCTTCCAATCTGCGCATCACTTAGGTTTCCCTCTGTGAGTTCATCCATTAAGTTGTAACTTTCTTGAAAATTTAACGACTCTTGTTTAAGTGTCTTTTTTAGGTATTCTTTTATAGGAATAGGTTCTCTTGCATAATGTAAGAAATTTTGGAGCATTTTTATCCCATCTTTTGTGCCTATAGACTCTGGATGAAACTGTAAGCCCACAAGATGATATTGCTTATGCTCTACTGCCATAATCTCCCCATCCTTACTTCTTGCACTCACAATAAAACACTCTGGTATCTCATCTTTTTTGCCTACAAGCGAATGGTAACGCACAATTGGTGTTCTTTGTGGAATATGGCGAAAAATCCCTTTTTCATTATGAATTAGTGGTTCAACTTTTCCGTGAATAATATTCTTAGCATTAACAATCTCCACTCCAAAGGCTGCCAAAATAGCCTGATGTCCTAGACAAATTCCCAAAATAGGATAAATTCCTTTGAAATTTTGCACAATTTCAATATTAAGCTTAGAATCCCTAGGCGACTTAGGACCCGGACCCAAAATAATATAGCTTGGATTTAATGCTTTAATTTCTTCAAGGCTTGTTTTGTCGTAGCGTACAACTTTAATTGGATAACCAAGCGTGCTAAAGGCTTGATAAATGTTAAAGGTAAAGGAATCGTAATTATCAATTAAAAGTATCATTGTTTATTCCCCATAATTGCCTCAACCAAGGATAGCATTTTGTTTTGAGTTTCTTTGTATTCTTCACTTGGGATAGAATCATACACGACGCCAGCACCCGCTTGCAAATAATATACGCCTTTTTGATAGATAGCTGTGCGAATTGTGATTGCAAAATCCATATCACCATTTTTAGAAAAATATCCAATCGCCCCTGCATAGATTCCACGCTTATGAGATTCTAAACTTTCTATGGTTTTTATTGCTTGAATCTTTGGCGCACCACTTACTGTTCCCGCTGGAAATGTGGCAAACAAAGCGTCTGTTTTTTTATGAAGCTTCAAATCCATTTTGCCTTGCACTTCAGAGACTAAGTGCATTACGCGTGCATATTTTTCTATAATTCTCTCCTGTGTTACGCACACGCTATTTGGTAACGCAACTTTACCTATATCATTACGCCCTAAATCAAGCAACATTAAATGCTCAGCATTTTCCTTTATATTATCTTTTAATTCCTCTTCAAGCTTAGAATCTTCTAATGCATTTTTCCCTCTTGGGCGTGTGCCAGCAATTGGACGCGTAGTAAGTAAGGCAAAATTTTCTTCACTATCACTTTGCACCTTAATAAGAACCTCCGGGGAGCTTCCTATAATTTGATATTCTCCAAAATCAAAGTAATACATATAAGGACTAGGATTGCTAGCTCTTAAATTTTCATAAGCCTGCAAGGGGGGTAAATCACTTGTAATTTCAAGGCTTTGACTTGGCACACATTGAAGCAAATTTCCTACATAAATCTCATTTTTTAGCAATTCTACCATTTGTATATAATAAGATTCTTTATTCTTAGGATTTATTGCTGTTTTATATGCCCTATTCTCTTTTTTGGGTATTTCGATGCTTGCTAATTTATCTAATAAATCCTTATTGCATTTTTCTAAATCAAGATTGCACACTTCATTTTCATACACAACATTGACAGCATAAAGCATTTCGTAAAAATGATCAAAAATCACAAACTCTCTCCCAAAAATAAAAGCATTTTCACTTGCTTGATATAATGGAGGATTATGGAATTGCATCTCTTCAATTTCGCTAAAAAACTCATACCCAAAATACCCAACACCCCCTAATGGCAGAGGCAAAAAGCTTAAATCCTCTGAAAAAAATGCCTCACTAACCTGTGGTGCAAGAGCCATAAAAGCCTCTAAAAAATCAAGGAATTTTGGATTTTTTGGCAAAATAAAACTACTGATTTTTTCTAAGGAATTCAGTAGATACTTATTAGAATCTTTTTGTAATAAATATTTAGAATCTTCTTTTATGACTCTAAACGCCTCTTGCGTGATTAAAAGAGAGAATCTCCCCTTACCTGTTGTTAAAAATGCAGATTCTAGTAGCACTGGTGCTTTTAGAGATTCACATACCATTAAGGGCGTGATCTTTGAAGCAGAGATTTTTTGAATTTTAATTTGCGCTTTTGCGCCTTGATTGTTAGATTGTTGTAAAAATGCAAACATTATTAATCTTTTAAAAAATTTGGGTGAAATTATACAAACTTTTTGCTACAATGAAAATTATTTTATCTTAAAGACTTATAAATGAAGAAGATATTCCTAAAGTCCAAAGAAGGTTTTTTTGGCGAAAATATAGAAAATTATATGCACGCATTTGGCGGACAATATGTTCCTGAAATTTTATATCCCGCACTTAGGGAATTAAAAGATTGTTATACAACTCTCTTGAAGACAAAGTCTTTTAAAGCCGAATTAAAGGAGCTTTATCATTCCTTTATTGGACGTCCAACACCCCTAATTTATGCAAAAAATGCTAGTTTATTATTAGGGAATTCTATTTATTTAAAGTTTGAAGGACTGGCAAATACAGGCGCACACAAAATCAATAATGCAATAGGACAAGTCTTGCTTGCCAAAAAAATGGGAAAAACACATATTATAGCTGAAACTGGCGCAGGGCAACACGGGCTTGCCACAGCAGCAGCATGCGCAAAACTTGGGATTAAATGCACAATTTTTATGGGTGCCCGTGATATTAGACGGCAATTCCCAAATGTATTTAATATGGAACTACTTGGAGCAAAAGTTGTAAGCGTAGAGAGCGGCACACAGACACTAAAAGATGCAGTAAATGAGGCTCTAAGGGAATGGAGCAAAGATTCTAAAAACACTTTTTATGTACTAGGAAGCGCACTTGGTCCCCATCCTTATCCTGACATTGTGCGTGAATTTCAAAGTGTTATTGGAAAGGAATTAAAAAAACAAACACAACGCTTTTTTAAAGGCAATCCTGATATTATGATTGCTTGCGTAGGCGGAGGAAGTAACGCAATAGGATTTTTCAGTCACTATCTTAAAAGCAAAGTAGAATTAATTGGTGTGGAAGCTGGTGGATTAGACGACAAAAACAATGCAATTAGAATGCATAATGAGAGTTCCAAAATTGGAATTGCACAGGGTTATAAAAGTTATTTTCTAAGTGATGCTTATGGAAATTTATTAGAAACTTATTCTATTTCAGCTGGACTTGATTATGCAGGCATTGGTCCTCAACTTGCACATTTAAAAGAAATTAAACGCATACAATTCATAAACGCAAATGACAAAGAAGCCCTTGAAGCCTTACAATTTTTTGCCAAAAATGAAGGAATTATTGCCGCATTAGAGTCTAGCCACGCATTAGCAGGAGCTTTAAAAGTCGTAAAAGAAGTTAAAAACAAAAAGATTCTTATTAATGTGTCTGGGCGCGGGGATAAGGATATTTTCATCACCGCAAAAACCTTGCAAAAGGGACGCTGGAGCGAATTTTTAAGTCAAGAAATCCAAACAATGCAAAAGAAGGAAAATAATGAATAAGGCAACACAAAACATTGCATTAATGGGACATATTGTAGCAGGCTTTCCAAATTTTGCGCAGAGTTTAGATTCTGCAATTGGAATCGCAATTGGCGGAGCAGAGTATTTAGAAGTGCAATTTCCTTTTTCTGATCCAAACGCAGATGGAATCGCTATTGCAAATGCGTGTGAAATAGCACTGAAAAATGGCTTTAACACTGATCTTGGATTCCATTTTATTGCAGAGTTACAAGAAAAACTAAAAACACTTAACTGCCACACAAAACTTATTATTATGACTTATGGAAATATTTTGTTCTGCTATGGTATTAAGAAATTTTTACAAAAAGCTAAGGAAGTTGGTGTATGGGGACTTATTGTTCCAGATTTGTCTTTACAAAACGATGAAAATCTTTTCAAAGATAGCAAGAAATTAGGACTTCAAAATATTGCTCTTATTGCCCCTTTTACAACACCTAAACGCATGCAAGAATTAAATAAAGCTAGTGGGGAAATTCTATATGTTATTGCACGCAATGGAATAACAGGTGATACAACCATCATCAACCAAAACTTGTTAGACTATATCACCCTAGTTAAAACAAATTGCACTAAACCCATTGCACTAGGGTTTGGAATCCAAAACAAAGAGCAAATCCAAAATTTACGCGGAGTCGTTCCCATTGTTGTTGTAGGAAGCGCCTTTGTGCGATACATCACAAATCTTTGCTACAACTCAAAAGATCACAAGACAATCACACAATCCTTAAAAAATTTCACGCAAAATCTTTTAGAATAAATCTTGCGTGCTTATAATTTCATTTAAATAATGTGCTTCCTAAGCGCACACAATTACTTCCACAAGCAATGGCAAGTTCAAAATCTCCACTCATTCCCATACTAAGCACTTCTGCGCCTTTGATTTGCGAAAAAAGATTCTGTGTAAGTTCAAAACTTTTTTGCACCAACGCCTTATCCTCTGTGTGCGCTCCAATACTCATAAGCCCACAAAGCTTAATATTCTTGCATTCCCCTTTAATCCTTGCATACGCTTCTAGGGCAACTTCTGGCATAAACCCACTTTTGCTAACCTCTTTTGCGCTATTAACTTGTAAAAGAGCGTTAAGCTGTTGATTTTCTCGCTCTAAGCGTGATTGCAAGGCTTGCGCTAATTCTAAAGAATGCAAACTTTGCAATAAATAAGGCTTAAGTTGCAAAAGCGCATTGATTTTATTACTCTGCAAAGAGCCAATAAAATGCCACTCTAGCGGCAATGCTTCTAATGCGCTTGCTTTTTGCTGCAAATCCTGCACTTTATTTTCTCCAAACGCTCTTTGTCCGCAAGCATACAAAGTGGCAATCTCTTCTTGTGTAGAGTATTTACTCACAGCAACTAATTGCACAATGCGCCTTCTATCCACAGCAATTCTTGCCTTTTCAATTCTTTCAATTGCTTCCAGTAAATTTTGATTTAACCGCGCCTGCATTGCATTCCTTCAAAAAGGCATTGTGCCATTAATGATTCTTAAAACATCATTATATAATCCAAGCCCCATAAGCCCTAAAAGCACTATCCACCCAGCAAGACTTAGTCGATAAAGCGTTTCTTGCGTAGGAATCCTTTTGCTAATCATCTCATAGAGCGTAAAAAGAATGTGTCCTCCATCTAATGCGGGAATGGGAAGCAAATTTAAGATTCCAAGATTAACAGAAATTAACGCACTAAAGGCAAAGAGCGTTACAATTCCAAGCTCTGTTGCCTTTTTTGTAATACTAACAATAGAAACCACTCCACCCACTTCACTTAAAGGCACAACTCCAACTAGCATTTTTTCAAAGCTTTGTAAAATAAGCTTGCTAGACTCTTTAGTCTCTTTCAAGCCATAAAAGATGGAATCCAAAATACCATAAGACACCACACGCACTTCACCGCTTGCCACAATCCCAAGCAAAGGGCGTTGAATGCTCTCTCCAAAGAGATTTTTAGAATTGCCAAATTGCGGCGTGATTGTTGTTTCATATTCTTTATTTTCACGCAAAAAGACAATTTCAAGCTCACCTTTAGATTCCGCTATTGCACTACTTAAATTCCCCCAAGTGCGAATTTTCTCTCCATTAATTGCCACAATCTCATCACCACTTTTTAGCCCGGCTAAACTTGCTGGCATATTAGATTCCACCTTGCCAACAATGGGCGCTAACTCATTTTTGCCAATTAATCCAATCGCAACAAAAAGCAAAAAGGCTAAAAGCAGATTAAAAAACGAACCTGCCGCTAAAATCACTAGCCGTTTCCAATGTGCGATTCCATATAAACTATCAGAATCGCTATTGCGTAACTTTGGATCTATATCGCTCTGCCCTTTAAGCTGCACAAAACCGCCCAAAGGAATCGGGCGCAAAGAATATTCTGTATCGCCAATTCTCTTTTTCCATAAGCGTTGTTTTCCAAAGCCTATGCTAAAGGCTTCTACTTTCACGCCAAAAAACTTTGCAGCCAGAAAATGTCCTAGCTCGTGAAAAAATATCAAAAAAGAAAGAACTAAAATTGAACCAATTAATCCCATCTACCTAGCCTTTACATACATTTTTACATAATCATAACCTGAATATAGCGTTAAAAATACTGCAAGCCAAAGCGTAGCATTGCCAAAGGAATAATCCATTAACAAAAACGCAATCGCAGTAATTTGCAATCCTGTTTTATATTTGCCTAAATTTGAAGCAGCAACTCTCACACCCTTACTTGCTGCAACCACGCGCAAACCGGTAATAAAAAACTCTCTACTTAAAATCAAAAACACCGCCCACACATTAGCCCTACCTAAAACTAGCAATCCAAGCAAAGCTGCTAACATTAAAAGTTTATCTGCTAAGGGATCAAAAATCTCTCCAAACACGCTACCTGCGTTAAAAGTGCGCGCAATAAATCCGTCAAAAAAATCTGTAATGCTTGCAATACAAAATACTAAACACGCAAAATAGTTAATCCAACTTGGATGAATAGGGGGCGGCAAAATAAAGCTTCCATAAAGTATTAATCCAAGCAATAAGAAAGCTAAAACAATGCGTAAAAAAGTAAGAAAGTTTGGCAAAGATTCTAATTTTAACATATCATTTACTTATTTAAAGCTTGTTCCCCCATCAATAACAATCGTCTGCCCTGTTAGCCAAGAGCTAGAATCGCTATCACACAAGAACAAACAAGCCCCAGCAATATCACTTGGCTGCCCCATACGATTAAGCGGACTTTGCGATTCCACCGCTGCTTTAATCTCTGCATAATCTGGAAAGGCTTTTAGCGCGTCTGTATCAATAGGACCACCACTTACAGCATTAACACGGATATTAAACTCTCCTAATTCCATTGCTGCGTATTTAACCATTGTTTCTACTGCATTTTTAGAATTTCCGTGTCCTGCATAATTTGGCATATACACTAAATTTCCAGTAGAGCTTAAAGAAATAATGCTTCCCCCACCAATTTTCTGCATTCTTTTAGCTGCCTCTTGCGCTCCAACCACAAAAGCTAGCACGGTAGCTGTATAAATATTATTTAGCCCCTTTGGCTTAAGTCGCATAAATGGCGCAAATCCACCGACAACACTTTTACCATAAATGATTGCATTGCTAATAAAAAAATCCACACGCTCAAAATCTTCATCAATTTTTACAAACAAATCCTTGTAAGTTTCAGGTTCAAGCACATTTAGAGGATAAGCTTTTGCTTTAATCCCATATTTACTTTCTACATCTTTAATAATATTTTGTGCTTCTTCTTCATTTTTATTATAAGTAAATGCAATATTGACTCCATTTTGTGCGAAGCGATATAAAATTGCCTTACCGATTCCACGCGTTGCGCCACTAATTACTAATGTTTTTCCTTTAAAATTTTCCATTATTTAACTACCTCATATTGTTTTAAGATTTTTTCTAAAAGCTGCAAATTCTCTGCACTTGGAGCCACTAATGGCAAGCGGTATTCTAGTGTTTTTAAAAGCCCACTTAAATACATTGCTGCTTTAATAGGAATGGGATTACTCTCTATAAATAAAGCCTTATTGATTGCATAAAGCTCGTTATTTATATTCTTTGCTAGTTTGTAATTTTGATCTCTTAGAAGTGCGTGTGTTAATTCTGCAATTTTATTAGGTAGAAGGTTAGAAGTTACAGAAATTACGCCTCTTCCACCACAGCTAAGAATAGGATAATTGATTGCATCTTCACCACTAACAATACACAAGCTCTCTGCTTGTGTATTTAAGTCAATCACCTTTTCAATGCTTCCACTTGCCTCTTTGATGCCATAAATATTTGGCACTTCCTTAAATAAACGCAAAATTGTAGCACTCTCTAAATTTGCTCCTGTGCGTCCTGGAACATTATAAAGCATTAATGGAATTTCAACAGCATTTGCAACAGCTTTATAGTGCTGAAACAATCCTTCTTGCGTAGGCTTATTATAATAAGGGGTTACACATAAAATTCCATCAGCCCCACAAGATTCTGCAAACTTTGCCAACTCAACGGCTTCTTGCGTGGAATTGCTACCTGCACCTGCTAAAACTTTAACATTGGCATATTTTTTACACACACTCACAGCAATTTCAATACACTCTCTATGTTCCTTATGACTTAGCGTTGCACTCTCCCCTGTTGTTCCAACAGGAATAAGAGCATCAATTCCATTGCGGATTTGACGCTCTATTAAACCTTCATAGCTTTCTAAATCAAGCGCACCATTTTTAAAAGGCGTTACTAATGCTGTCATCGCGCCTTCAACTGGATTTTTTACCTGCATAAACTTCCTTATTTTGTTAGGGTTAAAATTGTTGCATTTTCAGATGCAAAATACTTTTGCGCCACTTCAACAATATCTTTTAAAGAGAGATTTTCAAATGCTTCTTCAAATTGCAATAAACTTTCTAAATCTCCACGAGCAATATAACTTCCAAAGAGATTTGCCACACCACTGCTAGATTCTAAATCATACAAAAAACTTGCACGCATATTTGTTTTAACCTTTTGCAAATCAGCTTCTTTAATTTTGCCTTGCTTAATCTTCTCAATCTCTTGTAAAATTGCTTTTTCTAAACTCTCTAACTTCACTCCAGAATTTGCAATCCCCATAAAAATAAAAAGTCCCGTATCCACTAAATCCATATTGTATGCATACACTTCTGCTGCTAACCGTTTTTTATCCACGATTTCACGCACAAGCTGACTACTCTTACCTCCACTTAAAATCTCACTTAAAGCACTAAGGGCAATTTGATCTTTATGGTTAAAAGGAGGAATTTTATAGCCAAGCGCTAAAACTTCAATTTCACTTTGGCGATGAATTTTTGCGCGTCTTTCCCCATCTTGCTTTGGCTCTTGCATATACACAGATTGTGGAATCTCTTTTGTATTTTTAATCCCTTCAAAATGTTTTTTAACCGCCTTTAATGCTTCCTTTTCATTCACATCACCAGCAATCACAACGACTGCATTTTTGGGCTGATAATAAATACTATGAAACTCTTTTATATCCTCAATGCTCCAATTTCTAATATCATCCATAAAACCAATAGGTGTCCAATGGTAAGGGTGATACACAAAAGCTGTATTAAAAAGTCTAAAATACAAATATCCCATAGGATTATTATCTGTTCGCCATAATCGTTCTTCTGCTACAACATTACGCTCAGGTTGAAACTCGGAATCCTTCAAGTTGAGATTTTGCATAAGTTCCGCAAAGAGTTCTAAAGATTTTTCTAAATTTTGTGTGCTAGATTTTATATAATAATGCGTATAGTCAAAGCCTGTGGAAGCATTTGTAGCCCCACCATAACCTTTAACGATCCTATCAAATTCCCCAGCCTTTAAATTTTTTGTGGATTTGAAATTTAAATGCTCTAGCATATGTGCGATTCCGCTTTTTCCCATAACTTCATTGCGACTTCCCACTTTATAAAACACATCAGTTGTGATTACTCCACTTTGATTTTTTAGAGGAATAATTACGACTTCCAAACCATTTTTTAATACGCTTTTATAATGCTTAGGAAGCACAGATTGATCTGCTAAATTAGCCATTAAAACTCCTGCAAAAAATATTTTTACACAAAAAATAAATAAAATCGCACGCAATTTCATAAATCCACACCAATTGCTTCGCTAATATGGTTAAATCCATCACGCTCTAAATATTCTTTCAGTCCCTTATTGATATTCTTAACTAGACTTGGACCCTCAAAAATCATTGCACTAAAAACTTGCACGAGATTTGCGCCCAAACGAATCCTTGTATAGGCTTCTTGTGCATTTGTAATTCCACCTACACTAATGAGCGTTGTTTTGCGTTTGCTTACCTTAAGAGTTAGAGCGATTTGTTTTAGCATTTCACGCGCTTTTGGTGCTAAAACTTTCCCAGAGATTCCACCCTTTTCTTTAGGATTTACCACAAGAGAATAATCCAGCGTTGTATTAGTCGCAATAATCCCTTTTGCCCCATTATCTATCGCACATTCTACTAAACTTAACGCACTTTCAATGCTTAAATCAGGGGAGAGTTTTAGATAAATAGGTTTTTTATAAATTTCACACAATGCTAAAAATAACTCTTTTACAAAAGTTTCATTTTGCAAATCGCGTAAATTTGGGGTATTTGGCGATGAGATATTAACACTCAAATAATCTGTATTTTTCTCAAAAATCCTAGCAAGCGCAGTATAGTCCTTAATTGCGTTTTCTTGTGAAGTTAATTTATTTTTACCAATATTAACCCCAAGAGGCAACACAAAAGGATAACATTTATCCAAGCGCATACTCACCGCATTAGAACCATCATTATTAAAGCCCATCGCATTTTGGATAGACTCTTCATTAATATGTCGCCAAAGTCTAGGTTTTTCATTTCCACTTTGCGCCAAAGGTGTTACAGCCCCCAATTCTAAATGTGAGAATCCTAATGCACAAAGGGATTCCAACATTGTGGCATTTTTATCAAACCCTGCTGCAAGCCCCACAGGATTATAAAAACGCATTCCATCAATTTCTTGAAATAAAATAGAATCATCAAAGCAAAATTTTTTAGAAACAAAGGGAAGTAGTGCTGGAATCTTTGGAGCAAATGCACAGACAAACTCTACAATACTGTGTGCAACTTCTGGATCTAAGCGAAAAATAAATTGGCGTAAATTCTGATAATGCAGCATTTCTACCTCGAATTCAATTTCAAATTAAAAGACTCAAAATTGTAGCATTTTTTAATAAAGTTACCATAAAAAAGACAGAAGATTCTAACCTTGCCAAAAGCAATTAAAAAACAGAGGTTGGAATCCTTTTTAAGCCTTAATATTTTTTCTTATTGACATCTTCTAAAATCGCATCCGCTAATTTTGCAACATCTTGTCCAATCACACTCACTTCTTTGGCAATCAAATTATTTTGCTCTGTAATTTCCTCAACCGCATTGATAGATTGTGTAATTGCATTCATTGCACTTGCTTGATTATTGATATTTTCCCCTGTTTGATTAATAGATTGCACAAGCGTATTTGTATAGGCTTCAATCTCACTTAGGCTCTTTCCTGTGCGCTCTGCTAATTTTCTCACTTCATCTGCAACAACTGCAAAACCTCTTCCGTGCTCCCCAGCTCTTGCTGCTTCAATGGCAGCATTAAGTGCTAGCAAGTTTGTTTGATCGGCAATATCTTGGATAATTTTTAAAATATTTTTAATCTCATCGCTTTGTTTTGCCACTTCTTTAATCATCGTATTGCTATCTTGCATATCTTGTGCGATTTGCGCAATAGCATGCGAACCTTCTTGTAGAGAGTTTGTTTGCGTGTTAGACTTTTCTGCCAAATCATTTAAAAGATTCATTAAAGCATTGCTTTTTTCATTAAGCGTATTAGAGCATTCTGCGCTAAAGCGCAACATTTTTGAAACTTCTGCTCCTAGTTTATTTGTGATAATCTCCACATCTCCCTTTGGAACTTTAAGAGAGCGTGTAAAATCTAGCTCTGAAAACGCCTTATGCACATTTGCAATCTCACGCAAATTTGTCCCAATATGTTGTTGCAAGGAGTCTAGCATCATATTTAACACATTTTTTAGCTCTATAAGTTTTGGATTGTTTGGTTTTGAGTTAATGCGCACACTTAAATCCCCATGCTCAATTTTTGCCACTGTTTCAAGGGATTCTTTAATTGCAACTTGATCTTTCTCTAATCCTTCTTTAATTGTTTGTGCATTTTGGTTAATCATCTCTCCCATCATTCCTAATTCATCGCGATGATTGATAATAATATTTTCAAAACTTTCGCGCTTATCATTCAGATAATCAAAAAACCCTTGCAAGCCACTTTTAATATTATTTAAATGCTTAGAGATAATATGTCCTACAAAATACATTGCTACACAAATTATTAAAAGAACAACCAAAGAGATTATTGCGGCAAAATTTCTATTTTCTTTAGCTGTTTGTAACATTTCATCAAGAGGAATATTTGCAAACACTGCCCAATGGATTCCATCTTTACCTAATGTCAAAGGCTCCATAATTGTTGTAATAGGTGCATTGGTGTTTGGGCTAATGCGCTCAAAGACAACTTCCTTACCCTTTAAAGCTTCCTTTAGATGCGCATCTGCGCTTTTATCAACTTGCTCCATTTTGCGATTAAAAACATGGAAAAACTTATGGTGTAGCACAACACTATCTTGCGAAAGCAACACAATAAAGCCACTTTCTAAAATTTTCACCTTTTTAACAGATTCTCCAAGCTCTTGCATATCAAATGCGATTCCACTTATTCCTAAAGTTTGGGAATTATAAGTGATTTTATTCAGCAAATAAACAGGCGCATATACAGGTGTTTTATTGGCACTATCTTTAGATTTTGGCTGTATGTTTGGGATAAAAATTGCTTGAGATTTACCCTCTTCAAAAAGTGCGTTTAGTTCACTATCTGACATCTTTAAGGGTAATACATTTTGTGCATTCTCACTTGCATAAACTTCACCATTAAAAAAACGCACAAAAGCGGATTGATACATCGTATCTTGCGATATTGTAGCATTTAGATAGCCACGCAGCATTACTGCACAACTATAATCACACAAGCGTGTTGAGTCAAAATCTCTTAAAGTTTTTAAACTTTCTGTTGCAATTGTGGCAATATTTTGTGCATTTTCAAGCCCCAAATCCACACGCTTTTCAATAATTCTTGCCTTATCTTTTAAAATTGCTTGTGCGTAATTTGTCGTAGTTTCCTTAGCAAATTCAAAGTTTCTATCACCCACTAAAATCACAACCATAGCTAATCCAACAAACGATACCGCAAGTCCTGCAATAATAATTTTAGCCTTCAAACTAATATCATTTATCTTTGATAATTTTTGCAAAATCCCCATCTTTCTAACATTCTCCATAAAAAAGTAAATTCTTAGCTTTCATTGTAACATATTTTACTTATATCTATTGTAATTTAATCACAGATTAAGATGCCACTTTAGAATATACTTCCGCCTTAATTTAAAGCTAAAAGGAACATTATGGAATCGCAAAATACACAATGTCAAATAGACTCCAAACAAAGTTGGTTACAACATTTTCCTATTATGTTTTTTGCCAGCATTATGGGCGTTGGTGGATTATCCCTTGTTATTAACAAATCTATTAAAATTTTTGATTTATCTTTACATTGGCTTTTTCTTGCGTTTGTAACACTTAGCGCCTTTTTATTGTGCCTTATCACATTACTTTATGGATTAAAAATCCTAAAATATAAAAACGCCTTTAAAAAAGAGTTGAAACACCCTATTCGTATTAATTTCTTTGCGGCAACTTCAGTTTCCATTTTGATTGTTTTGATGCTACTTTTACCCTTTATCCCAAAAGGCTTTGCGCTCACTCTTTTTTATTTAGGGGCTGGTTTGCAACTTATATTTAGTTTATATGTTGTGCGTTTTTGGTTTATCAACGAAATGCAGCAAAAAATGGCGAACCCTGCTTGGTTTATCCCAATTGTAGGTAATCTCATCGTGCCACTTGCTGGAATGCAACTAAGCATACAAAGCTACATTATCCCTTTTGAAATTCTTATTTTTTACTTTGGAATGGGAAGCTTTTTTTGGATTTTACTAAATGCTGCTTTATTGATTCGTTTAGTCTTTGGTGAAAATTTACCGCAAAAATTCCTTCCAACTCTATTTATTTTTATCGCCCCGCCTAGTGTTTTTGCGCTTGATATTCTTGCGCTTTTTGGCAAACTTGCAAATGCAGGCGTGTTATATGGAATCGCAAGCGCAAGCTTTAGTATCGCACTCTTTTTTATGTTTTTAATGGTAAGTATGTTTGGAGTATTTAGAAGCATTAAATTCGCACTTTCTTGGTGGGCTTTTACCTTTCCAACAGCTGCTTTTACGCTTTGCGCATTAGAGCTTTATGCAATCTCTTATTCTAAATTCTACGCATTTTTAGGAATCTTTGGAATTGCATTAACGACAATCATCGTAGCTGTCGTATCTTTTCGCACATTAACAGCGATTAAAAAGCGTGAAATTTGCGTATTAGAAGAATAAGCTCAATGCGCTTATTCTAAAATTCCAAGTGCTTTATAAAGTGGCACTTTTTCTAAAAACTCTTTAACCACTTCTTTAATCACCGCTTTATTTTCCGCTTCTGACTCTAGGATTTTTCCTTCTTTGATAATCTCTCTTTTATTCTCTTTGAAGAGTTTTACAATGAAATTAACAAGTTCGGTTTCTTTTTTGGTTTCTTTGATGTAAGCACTTATAGCTAGTTGTTCTATGCTTGATATCATTAAAGCTGAGGCAGTAACAGGGGAAGCAAGATAACTTGATTGACCATAGCGAACCAATCTTTTTAAAAGATTGGCATTATAAACTTTAACCCTTTTTTCAATATCTGGTGTTAAAGGCTGTGTTGGACTAATAATGTTTTGATGGACCCCAAGCATTAAAAATTCTAAAACTTGCCCAAATTTTAACTTGCACTCCTGTGTAATCTTTCGCATTGTTTTTGGTTGAAAGTCATCTTTTTCTAAGACATTTAAGACAGGTTGATAAATTTCTCTATTAAGATTAATCTCCCCTACGGCACATTGAACTTTATCTTTAAGATTTTTGAAAGAATTGGTTAGAATAAAATGTGTATTCATAAGCCTATCCATTGCTTGTTTATATGTAATAGCCCTAGCACCTTTCACATAAATATCTCTTCTAAATTGGCAATTTAAATAATAATCTTTTAATTGTTCTTTAAAAATTTTATTTTGGATTTTGTTAAAAAATTCACTCGCATTAGACATAATATTGAATCTATCAAATTGACCAAGGCAATCTGCACTAGTTGCAAAGGAACATTTAGCTTATTCCATCATCTTTGCCACTTGGTAGAAATAAAAACAATCCCAATTTTGATTAAAATATTCATGTGAAATGTATGCAAAATTTTCATTCTTCACATCTTCTAAAAATTGCCTATTTTGAGGAACATTAATGGCATAACTAGGATTTATTTTTAAAAATTCCTCTATAAACCCTAAACTGCTTTTAACAAAAGCTTGAGTATCCATTTCCGCAGAACCATATAATTCTTTATAAAGCGATAGAAGTTCTCTAGAGGGAGTTTTTGCAGACCAGCCGGGCATACAATTATAACTATTATAGACTACACCCCCAACTTTTAAAAATTTTCTAATAATCTCTAAAATGACATTGCGATTTTCCTGACTAATCCAAGAAAAAATGCCATGAAGAACAATATAGTCAAATTGTGGCTGTTCTTTTTCAAAACGCTCTAAAAGCTCCCTAAAACTATCATCATATAAAATAATATTATCGCCTACTGCATAATCTCTTGCGATTGCTACTTGCATAGGATTAAAATCCGTGCCGACATAATTTCCGCTTGTTGTTGCCGCATGCACATTAATGCTCGCTCCTTGCCCAAACGCAAGCTCTAAATAATTAAAACTTTCTGGAGGACAAATATCTTCCTCCCCCCTGCAAGGAATATCATACCCGGCTAATGTTAAATTAAGATTTAAATATAATGGACTTAACTCTCTAAAATAATAATTTACATATTCCACATCTGTAAAATACCCCTCACTCCAAACTGCCATAAACTCTCCTATTTTTGCATTAAAAGTTCAAGATTGTAACACAATTCAAATTAACATTTACAGATTTGCTATTTTTGTTACCACTGGATTCCACGCTTTTGAAGAGAGCATTACACAATCGCCACTTTTTAAATCCACTACCTCCTCTTCTTGTGCAGTGATTTGTGCGATTTCATTGCCGATTAATACGCTTAAAACATACACTAGCCCACTTTTTTTAATCTCTAGCACCACGCCACTATGGCGGAATTTGCCACTAGGTAAATCTTGCAAAAACACGGAATGCGGGCTTCCTTGCTTGTGTATGATTCCTTTTTCAATGAATAAAACGAAGTTTGAGAGAAAAAACACTTCACTAAAATTATGGCTAACTAAAAATGTGGTGAGATTAAAATGGCGATGGATTTTTAAGAGTTCCTTTTGAAGTTTATGCGCCATCACGGAATCTAAAGCAGAAAATGGCTCATCTAAGAGCAAAATTTCAGGGTTCCTAACCAATGCTCTAGCTAAAGCCACTCTTTGTTGCTGTCCGCCACTTAGCGTGTTTGGCTTCTGTTTAGCGAGAGCTTGTAATTCCGTGATTTCTAGCAATTCTACAACCTTTTTTTTATCAGCCCCTTTAGGTAAAGCAAAGCTCAAATTCTCTTCCACACTCATATTAGGAAAAAGCGCGTAATCTTGAAATACAAAGCCTATGGTGCGTTGTTGTGGTGGGAGATTTATGCTAGCCTTTCTTGCTTCTTTTGCCTTCTCAAACCAAACTTTATCCCCCACTTGCACACGCCCAAAATCTGGTTCAACTAAGCCTGCTAAAATCCTTAAAATCGTTGTTTTACCTGCTCCACTTTTTCCAAAAAGCGTGATTAAATCTTGCTCTTTAAGAGTGCAAGCTACTTTTAAAACAATTTCACCTTGCGCACTCAAAAGGCGTTTTTCAAAGTCTAAAATAATCACTTTGCCCCCCTTTTATTTAAATAAAAAGTCAAAAGCAAAATCAAAAATGTAACCGCAAATAAAGTCAAAGCATATTGATGTGCTAGGGCATAATTTAGGGATTCTACCTCATCATAAATCGCAATACTTGCCACACGCGTAACGCCCTCAATATTCCCCCCTATCATCATCACTACGCCAAATTCCCCGATAGTGTGCGCAAAGGTTACTACAATTCCAACAAGCAAAGAGCGTGAAATATTAGGCAATAACACCGCATAAAGAATTCTAATGCGATTTTTTCCAAGTGTTAAAGCCGCTTCAAAAAGTGATTTAGGAAGCGTAGAAAACCCTGCTTGAATAGGATTTACCATAAAAGGAAGTGAAAAAATCACAGAGCCTACAATCAACCCTTCAAAACTAAAGACAAGTTTAAGATTAAAAGTTTCCAGTAAAAACTTCCCCAAAAAGCTTTGCGGACTAAAGGCAATTAGCAAATAAAAACCCAAAACACTAGGCGGAAGCACCAAGGGCATTGACACAATCGTTTCTAAAACGGGCGTGATTTTGCTTTTATTAAAAGCTAAAAAATATGCTAGCGGAATTGCAATTATAAATAGCACAAAAGTTGTTATTAACGCTACTTTGAGCGTTAAAAGCATTGTGATTAAAAAACTATCAATTTGCATAAATCATCACAGCATTTTCAGGGATATGCCACTTCACATAATCCCCCTTTTTTAAAGCATTTTGGCGGATAAAATCTAGCGGACACAAGGCAGTGATTGCCTTATCTTGCACTTCTAATGCTAGCCTTGCAAATAACTCATCTTGTTGTATATCTAAAATTTTGGATTTAAAAGTATTGTGCAAGCCCTTTAATTCCAAGCCCACAATTACACTACTTTCTTTAAAACCTAATTCTAAAGTTTTTTGTAAAAATGATTCTAAAAATGTAGAATCCTCTAGCAAAAGCGCATTTAACATTTGCGATTCCATATTTTTAGAACCATCGCATAATTGCACACAAAGGCGTAAAATACCTTCTTGTGCGTCAAAATGCATTAAGATACCTTGAAGTCTATTCAACGCTATATCCAAATTTGACAAATTTTTCTTTTGCGTTTTTACTTAAAATATAGTCTTTAAAATCCTTAGCAAGTTTAGAATCTTTACCATAATTTGTAATCACAAGTGCTTGTTCAATGGGTTTATAAAGCTTTTCATCAATGGCTACATAACTCATTGTAGATGTATTAATCCCACTATCTCCTAACATTGATAAAGCAGTAAAGCCCACTTCCGCATTTTTAGATTCCACATAAGTTGTTGCAGCACCTATGCTCTCCCCTGTTACAAACTTCGCTTGCACTTTTTCAAGCATCTTTGTAGCTTCCAATGCTTCCATTGAAGCCCTACCATAAGGGGCAACTTTAGGATTTGGAATCGCGATATGTGTGATTTTAGGATTTAAAATATCGCTAAATTCTTTAATCTTAAAGTTTTCATTATTGCTCCAAAGCACTAATTTCCCTTTAGCATAAATCTCTTCTTTGCTTGGGGCTAACTTTTCTTCATAAAGTTTTGCAGGATAGCTCACATCAGCAGCAACAAACAAATGTGTAGGCGAGCCATTTTTAATTTGCGCATAAGCCTTGCCACTTGAGATATAAGAAATCTCAATTTTATCGCCTTTTTTATTCTCTAAAAAATCTGTTTTAATCTCTTCTAACACATATTTTAATGAAGCTGCTGCTAAAACTTTAATCTCTTCAGCTTGCGCACTAAGGCTAAAGATAGCTCCACAAATTCCAACGATAATTGCTTTTTTGATTCCACTTAACATTTCCTCTCCTTAAATTCCTAAAATTACATTGTTTGCTTTAAAACCAAACCACACTTTTTGCCCAACTTTTAAAGCCAAATTTGTTTTAGAATCTTCTGTAACCACAGCACTCAACTCCGTTCCGTTGCAATTAATGCTAACTTCTGCATTCACCGCGCCATCTTTTAAATGGCTCACTTCTCCACAAAGGCAATTACGCAAGGACATTCCCTTAGGCTCTTGCGTGAAAACCACAATCCAGTTTGCCTTAATAAGTGCATAAGCTTGCATCCCTACCTTTAATCCAAGCTCTTTTAGGGAATGCAAAGTGATTGTACTTACAATTTGGATTCTATCTTGCACACTTAGTGTAACTTCTGCATTCACCGCTCCTTCTTTAATCGCTATAATCTCGCCTTGTAGTTGATTTCTAGCACTTGTTTTTAACATTACGCTTCTCCTTATTGTTTGTATGGATTCTTTTGTTTTACCAAGTAAGGAATCCCAAGCCTCCAAATCTCCTTCAAAAAGCGTATAAAGCTCTTGTGAGATTCTCTCCATCTCGCGAAAAATCCTAATTGCTTCTAAGCCTTTTTGAGTAACTTGTGTTCCGCCGCCGCCCTTACCACCTGTTACACGCACTACAAGGGGTTCGCTTGCGACTTTATTCATCAAATCTACGCTATCCCAAGCCGCTTTGTAACTCATTCTCATTTCTTTTGCCGCTTTAGAGATTGAACCGCTTTTTGCAATCCGCTCTAGCAATTCAATCTTGCCGTGTCCTAAGAAGTTTTTATCTTGTTCTTTAATCCAAATACGCCCTTGAACCTGCACAACTTTTCTCCACAACAGATTTTAAAAGATAGGTCAAATTATATTTTAATATATAACGATTTGTCAATTTTATAATCTTAAGTTTTATTTAAATTATTTTATTAATTCTTTTTGCTATAATAAGCCCTTATGCAAGGAGAAAAAATGACAATTATTAATCAAGAAACACGCGATGTCTTAGTAGAAAATGTCAAAGCTTCACCAGAAAACTTAATCTTAGGAATTGAGCACGCTCTAATTTCAAATGATATAGACCCACAAAGAGTATTTTTTCTAAAAGTGCCAGAGTCTTGCAAAAAGGCTCTTTTTAGCAAAGATTGGTATTGGAATGGTTCAAAGCTTGAAGTTTATAAGGATTAAAAAATGCAAGAGATAAAAAACGCAAGGGCGTGGAAATTTGGGGATAATATAGATACAGATCTAATTATTGCAGCGCGTTATTTAAATACAACAGATTCTGCAATTTTAGCCTCCCATTTAATGGAAGATGCAAGGAATGGATTTGTAAATTTAATTACAAAAGGCGATATTATTGTAGCAGGTGAAAATTTTGGTTGTGGCTCTAGTAGAGAACACGCACCAGTAGCCATTAAAGCGGCTGGGATTAGTGCAGTAATTGCCAAGAGTTATGCAAGAATTTTTTATCGCAATGCTTTTAATACAGGCTTGCCTATTTTAGAGATTCAAGAAGCAGATTCTATTAATGAAGGTGATATTTTAGAGATTGATTTAAAAGGCGGTGTGATTAAAAATCATACGCAAAACTGCGATTATGCCTTTAATGCGATTCCACCTTTTATGCTAGAGCTTTTAGAGAGTGGCGGATTAATCCCTTATGCAAAAAACAAGCTAGGAGAAACAAATGCAAAATTATAAAATCGCTGTAATTAAAGGCGATGGAATCGGACCTGAAATTATTAATGAAGCTTTAAAGGTTTTAAAAGTTACAGCAGAAAAGTTTTGTTTTAACTTAGAATTTGAAGATTATTTAATGGGCGGAATCGCTTATGATTTAACAGGCTCTCCCTTGCCTAAAGAAACTATTGAAGGCTGCTTAAAAGCAGATGCTACACTCTTTGGTGCAATCGGTGGTGAAAAATGGGATAATTTGCCGCGTGAGTTGCGACCAGAGAGTGGATTATTGCATTTAAGAAAAAGTTTAGAAGTTTTTACAAACTTCCGCCCTGCTAAAGTTTATGATGAATTAGTTGATGCTAGCACACTAAAGGCTGAAGTAATAAAGGGCGTGGATATTCTAGTGGTGCGCGAGCTAATTGGAGGAATCTATTTTGGCACGCCAAAGGGGCGCGATAAAGATAGGGGCTTTAATACAATGGTGTATAGCGTTGATGAAGTTAGGCGCATTGCTCACACTGCCTTTGTTGCAGCAAGAAAACGCAAGCAAAAAGTGTGTTCTGTAGATAAAGCAAATGTGCTTGATGTTAGCCAGCTGTGGCGTGAAGTTGTTAGTGAAGTGGCAAAAGAATATCCAGATATAGAGTTAAACCATATGTATGTAGATAATGCGGCAATGCAGCTTATTAGGAATCCTAAGCAGTTTGATGTGATTTTAACAGGCAATCTTTTTGGGGATATTTTAAGCGATGAAGCAAGTATGCTAAGTGGCTCTATTGGCTTGCTTCCTAGTGCGTCTATTGGCGCAAAAGCAGCGATTTATGAGCCCATTCATGGAAGTGCGCCAGATATTGCAGGAAAAGGGATTGCCAACCCTATTGCAACCATTGCTAGTGCTGCTATGCTTTTGCGCTATTCTTTAGGACAAACTCAAGCAGCAGAAGCGATTGAAAGATCAATTGAAGAAGCATTAAAAGAAGGATTCCGCACAAAAGATATTGCAGATTATGGCGCAAAAGAAATTTGCAGTTGTGAGCGTATGGGAAGCGTGATTGCAGAGAAAATCAAAAAGTGAAAAGTTAGAATCCAAAATTGGATTCCATTATTTCACAATTAAAATTGGAATGGGAGATTTTTCTGAAAAATCGTTTTGATTAGATGAAAAAATCTTATTCCAAAAGCTCTCCTCACTCTGTCCAATAACTAGTAAATCAAAGTCTTTTGCATAATTTAACACTTCAGTAACCGCTTCCCCTTCTAACAACTTTTGGCTAACATTAACACCCTTATTAGTAAAAATTGCACTAAAATCTTCTAAAAGCTTATCACTTTGCGCATTTTCTTTTTTTTCAATCTCTTCATAAGCAGCCAATGCTGCCTCCCCATAAAGCATAATAGGAGTTTTTACATGGATAATGCTAATTGCACAATCTTCCCTATCTCCAAAAAAATCCACCACAAACTGCGCCGCCTTTTGACAAGATGGTGTCGCATCAACAGCAAATAAAATCTTTTTCATAGCTTTCCTTATCTTTTAAAATTACAAAGATTATAGCAAATTTCACAGAAAATAAAGTAAAGTTTTAGTAAGCTTGCCAAATCAATCCACCAAGAGAGTCGTAATGCAAACGCCTTTAGAGCAAATTCCAAAAACAGACAAGCTTTTAAATGCGCTAAATTTAGAGCTTAAAACACCAAATCCAAAACTTTTAAAATCTCTAACTTTAGAATTTTTAGATAACTATCGCCAAGAATTGCTAAAAGGTGGAGAGTTGCTAGACTTTAAAAGTTGCGTCAAGCGCATTATAGCGTTGTATCAAAACGCTACACAAAAATCCCTAAAACCACTCATTAATGCCACAGGGATTGTTGTGCATACAAACTTAGGGCGTAGTGTGTTTTCAGAAGAGATTTTAGAAGAAATCAAGCCCCTTTTAACGCACTACAATAACTTAGAATATGATGTGCAAAAAGGGGAGCGCGGAGAGAGATATATCCATTTACAAAGGCTTTTTAAAACACTCTTAAACGCAGAAGATGTGCTAGTTGTTAATAACAATGCTGCTGCTGTATTTTTAATCTTAAACACCTTTGCAAAAGGCAAGGAAGTGATAATCTCGCGTGGGGAGCTAATAGAGATTGGCGGAAGCTTTAGAATTCCGCGCGTTATGGAATACTCTAGGGCAATTTTGCGCGAAGTTGGCACAACAAATAAAACCCATTTAAAAGACTACAAAGATGCTATCAATGAAAACACTACTATACTTTTTAAGGCACATAAATCAAACTTTGCTATCACAGGATTTAGCAAGGAAGTAGAGTTTAAAGAGATTGTAGCCCTTGCAAAAGAATGTAATTTGATAGATTATTATGATTTAGGGAGCGGATATTTTAGCATTTTAGATTCCACATTTAAGGGATTTGAACCTTCCCTAGAAGTAATTTCTAGTCTTAATCCAAGCCTTGTGAGCTTTAGCGGAGATAAACTTTTAGGAGGAACACAAGCTGGGATTATCTTTGGAAAAAAAGCATTAATTGACAAACTTAAACAAAATCAACTCTTAAGAATGTTACGCGTGGATAAATTCACCATTGCTGCCCTTGAAGCAACGCTAAATGCCTATTTACAAGGCAACACAAAAGCGATTCCAACTTTACAAATGCTTTTAAGGGATAAGGATTGCTTGTATGCTTTAGCACAAGAACTTGCAAAAGGGATTCCTCCCTGCTTTAAAGCACAAGTGATTCCCACAAAAAGTTTTAGCGGTGGTGGGGCAATGCCAAGCCATTATTTAGAATCCTTTGGCGTAGCAATTTTTAAAAAGGATTTAGAAGCCTTAAATCTTAATGAAAGCAAGCTAGAACAGCATTTGCGCAAAAGCGGAATCATTGCACGCTTAGAAAACTCCGCCTTAATTTTAGACGCACGCACACTTTTAGAGGGCGATTTAGCTCAAATTGTGGAATCCTTTTTTGTATTACTTAAGGAAGCACAATGCAAAATCTAATTATTGGCACAATGGGACATATTGATCACGGAAAGACAAGTCTAATTGCAGTACTTAATGGATTTTGGGGAGATAGCACACAAAGTGAAAAAGAGCGTGGAATCACGCTGGATTTAAGCTTTTCCAACCTTACACAAGGGGATAAAAACATCGCTTTTATTGATGTTCCCGGACACGAAAAATTAGTCAAAAATATGATTACTGGAGCTTTTGGTATAGATTACGCACTGCTTGTGATTTCCGCAAATGAAGGGATAATGCCCCAGACTTTAGAGCATTTAAGAATTTCGTATTTACTAGGAATTAAGGATTTTATTGTTGTGTTAAGCAAATGCGATTTAGTAGAAAATTCTTTATTGCAAAAACGCAAAATAGAAATTGCCACGCTATTTTCCAACTTTAAAGACTTAAAATATCTCCTTTTAAATGCTTCTATTTATGATAAAGCTAGCATTGAAGCACTTAAAAACACACTCTTTTCACTTCCAAAACTTAAGCGTTTAGATTTAGGATTTTTTCGCTATTACATTGATAGAGTTTTCACTCTTAAGGGTTCAGGTTGCGTGGTAAGCGGCACGCTAATGGACGGAGATTTAAGCATAAAAGATAAAATATGGTGCGCACAATTAGAACAAAGTCTTAACATTAAAAATCTCCAAAGCCACGGAAAAAATACAGAAATTGCCCACAATGGTGCGCGTGTGGCAATCAATCTTAGCGGAATCTCTCATCATCAACTCAAACGCGGTGATTTGCTGACTAAAAAGGGCTATTTGCGTGGATTTGATAAGATTGAAGTGGATCTAGAACGCTTTGAAAACCTTGAACACAATAGCGAAGCGATACTCTATTTAGGCGCATTGCGCACAACTTGTCGTGTGTTATTTTTAGATTCCAACAAAAAATTTGCCACACTAAAAGCTAGGATTCCACTCTTTAGCATTTTTAATGAACGCTTTATTTTGCGCGATGATAATCAAACACTAGGCGGTGGAAGAGTTTTAAGCCCTATTATAGATCCTATGAAAAAATCTCAAAAATTGCAATATTTAGAATGCTTAAGCCAAAAAGATTTAAAAGGCGCATTTGAAATCCTTTTGCAAGCACATAAAAAGGGGTTAGGACTAATTAGCGCAATGCAACGCTTTAGGATTCCACAAAATAAAGCTTTAGAAATTGCAAAAGAAATTCCCCATTGCTTTGTGTGTGAAAAAGCACTTATCGCTTACCCAAAAAGCGCTAGAACACTTATAAAAGAAGTGATTACACAAATTTTAGCCAAAAATCCAAACGCGCTTTTAAGTGCTGCACTTTTAAGCCAAAAACAAAGCTTTATCGCTGAAGAATTTGCCCTAGATGTGCTCAATGAACTTTTAGCACAAAACACATTGTGTAAGTTGGAATCCTTTTTTGTATCGCCTAAAAATTCCTTACAAGACACAAAAGGCGTTGAAGACTATCTTTATACAACCATTTATAACACATTGTATCATCAAGGCTATGAACCCATCGCCCCTTATAATCTTTATGATAGCCTAGATATTGATAGAAAAAGTGGTGATACAATCTTTAAACGCTTAACAAGTGAAAAAAAGATTTTACGACTAAGCCATAAGCTTTTTATTTGCGCAGAGCATTTAACAAAACTTTTAGAGCTAATGCGCGAAATCATCAAAAAAGAAGGCTATTTGGACATTAACAACTTCAAAACCCATTTAAATCTTAGTCGCAAATATCTCATCACTTATTTAGATTATTTAGATAGTTTCAACGATATAGAAAACGACAATGGTAGGCGTATATTTAAATAAGGAATCTTAAATGCTAGATAGACTCCAAAACACAGAACTAAATCTTGATTTAAACGCAAAACTTTTTGCGACTAGAACTTGCAATTATCAAGCCATAACGCCAACGCAAATCCAGCAAATCCGTCAAGAAAATAAAGAACTCTGCGCTCTTTTAAACACTCAAATTGCACGCCCTTTTAGCTTTAGCGTAGAATCCTTTTATTTTCTTTTGCACTCTCTCTCTAAGCATTATAAAATCGCTCTTGCCCTAAGTAGCCACAACCTTCTTTATCAAGCCTATTTACTCTTAGAAGAGAGCAATATTATCCCCTTACTTCCTGATTCCACACTTGGTTATATCACACAAGCCACCTTGCAAAACGCCTTAGATAATGGCGCAGATTGTTTCATAATCCCTCATATTAATGAAGACATTCTAACACAAAATCCCCTAGAATATTTGCCAGAGAATGTGCTAAAAATTGTGGATATTAGCTACACAATTCCTTTAAATCTACCCTTGCCAAAGGCGGATTTACTGCTTGTAAATGGAGAGAATTTAGGAATAATGCGCCCCTTTGGAATCATAGCTTCCAATAATGCAAGTTTTTATGGGTTACCTAGCGTTTATTTAGAAATTCAAAATCTCTATGCAGTTTTTAAAGAAGCAATTTTAAGTAAACAAGCAAATACACAAGATCTTTCACAAAGCTTCTTCCATTGTCTTCAAGCAAGTTTAAAAGAACAATGCTACTGCTTCTATCAAAGCCCAAAAAACACTTTGTGCTTAGGACTAAAAGGCATTAAGGCTAGAAATCTTATTCAAAGCCTTATGTTTGATGGAATCCATATTATCAATGGGCAAGAATGCTTATTTGGCTTTAGTCAGCCTTCTTTTGTCTTGCGCTTAATGGGCTATAAAGAAGCGCAAGCAAGAGAGCTAATTAGTCTTAGCTTTTTAGAAATATCCCCTAGTCTTATTCCACAAATTGCGCAAAAAATTGCTCAAAAATATCTCCAACTAATCAAACTTCAATCCTAAAGGAATCCTATGCAAACTCTAAAAGAAGCAAAAATAACTCTCTATAATATTGCTAAAGAATATCAAAATAAAAATAAAGAAATTTTGCCTCTTTTGCAAGCACAAAATAAAATTCTAGCTTGTGATATTTATGCTGCAAAATCTCTCCCTAGTTTTGATAATAGCGCAATGGACGGATATGCACTAAATCTTAAAAATGCGGGCAAAACCTTAAAAATACAAACAAGCATTTTTGCAGGTGATTGCCAAGCAATCACACTAGAGCCACACGCGTGTGCGAAAATTATGACAGGGGCTAGGATTCCACAAGAGGCGGATTGTATTGTGCCTTTTGAAGAGATTGAGGGGGGATTTAACAACACTTCACAAATCACCGCGCCACAAAATCTAAAGCTCTTTGCAAACATTAGAAAAGAAGGCGAAGAAATAATGCAAGGCTCTTTGCTTTTAGAAAAAGGAGTGCAACTAACTTGCGATAGACTAACACTTCTTGCAACACAGGGAATTAGCAATGCATCTGTGTTTAGCCCACTAGAGATTGCAATTTTTACAAGCGGAAATGAGCTAAAAGAACCTTGGGAACCAGCAAATGCTTCTGAAATCTACAATTCAAACGCTACAATGGTGCAAAGCACCTTGCAATCTTTGCATTTTAAAAGCAAATATTGTGGAATCTTAAAAGATGATTTTAGCGCAGTGGAGCTTGCCTTACAGACTCCCAGTGATGTGATTTTTACAACTGGTGGTGCTAGCAAGGGAGAGGCAGACTTTATCCGCCAAGCTTTAGTGCAAAGTGGAGCAACACTTTTAATTGAGAGAGTGGATATTAAGCCCGGCAAGCCTATTATGGTTGCACATTTTAAAGGTAAATTTATTGTCGCGCTTCCGGGAAATCCCTTAGCTAGTAGCGTAATGCTTAGAGTGCTTATTCTTCCATTTTTAGCACAACTTAGTGGAGCAAATGCGCATTATCCAAGCCCTATTATCTTAAAAGCAAGCACACCATTAAAGCGCAAAGCACGCACTGAAGTGCTTTTAGCTAAAATACAAAATGACTCCATAAGCTTCACAAAAGGCGGTAAATATGGCTCTGGAGAAGTTACACCAATGGCACAAAGTGATGCGCTTGTAATTTTAGATTCCAACTTCACAGAAATTAAAGAAGGTGATTTGCTAAAAGTCTTGCCCTTTTACGCCCCTTTTAACACAATAGAGCAAGAATGTATTAATCGCTTATAAACTTAAAATATTTTTTCTAAATACTCTTTTATAAAGCCAAAATAGCGTGATTAAAGCTGGGATTCCAAAAATATATCCCGCTAGCACATTATCAAAATACCCTGCAATCCCAAAAGAAAGCAACGCGATAAAAGCAACACTTGTAACATAAGGGAATTGCGTTATAAAATGGCTATGCACGGAGCAACCCGCCCCTGTGGCTGATAAAATTGTCGTATCAGAAATCGGTGATGCGTGATCCCCATACACAGCACCAGATAGCACAGCGCACACAGAGAGATTTAAACTCACATCATTACTTAGCGCAATCCCAGCTCCAATAGGTAACATAATTGCAAATGTCCCCCAACTAGTGCCTGTGCAAAAAGCAATAAAACTTGAAGCAAGGAATAAAATTAATGGAATAAAAATTTGTGGAGAGAGTGAGCCATTGCTTAAAAACTCTTTGCTTAAATTTGCTAGATACACACCTGTTTGCAAATCTCCTTTAATCACAGGACCAATCGCCCAAGCAAAAATTAAAATCAAATTCGCAGGTAACATTAGCAAAAAGCCATCTTTAATAATCAACCAATACTCATTTGCAAAGATTCTATTAAACGCTAAAACCACTGCCACAAAAAGCGCGCAAGCTCCACCCCAAAATAGAGCAAATCCCGTTTGAGCTTCTGAAAGCATTGCGATAAAATCAAGATTTCCTACAACTCTATATCCACTATAAAAAATAAAAAATCCCACAAATATAAACAACGCTCCAAGTGGCAAGAGTAAAAGCCACATACTTCCACCACTATGCTCTTTTATCTCTTCAAACTCCTGCACGCCAGCATTTTGGTATTTTACCATTTGAGGCAAATTGATTTGCCAAAGGATTGTCAAAAACACTCCAAGCAAGGCAAACCACGCATAAAAATTTCCCATAATACTATTTGCTAACACACTAAAACTCTTATCCACTCCAAAAATACCGCCCATAATCCCTAAAATATATGCTCCCCAGCTAGAAATTGGCATTAAAATACAAATCGGCGCAGAAGTAGAATCTATAATATAGGCTAAACGCTCTCTACTAGAATGATTCACATCATTTAGCGGACGCGCGATTTGCCCAACACTTAAAGCATTAAAGTAATCATCAATAAAAATCACAATTCCAGCAATAAACGCTAAAAACTCTGAACTTCTAGGGCTATTAACCTTCTCTCTAGCCCAAGCAACAAATGCTGCAATCCCACCAGAACATTTCATAAGCTCTGTTAAAACTCCAAGCATTATTAAAAAACCAAAGACATAAATTGCTGAACTTTGCACTTCTCCATCACTATAAAAGACAGAAGAAATCCTTTGGGATACATAGCCAAAAACACCCAAAATACTATCTTGTAGCATAAAGCCAGCAATAACAATTCCTGCAAAAAGCGAAAGCACCACGCGCTTTGTAATAAAAACTAAAACAATCACCACAAGTGGCACAACAAGGCTTAAAGCAGAATCTGCATACATTTTTGCTCCTTTTAAAGGCGCAATTCTAACCTATTTATATGCTTGTTTTCAAGCTTTAAGACACTATAAAATTTCACAAATCACCCCGTATTTCTAATCCCCTGTGCAATTCCAACAATGGTTGTAACAATCTGTTTAGCAATGCGTTCCTTTTGTTCAGCATAATGCGCTTCTTTATAAGCACGCATTAAATGTAATTGAAAGAAACTAAGACTTGTTAAAAATGGCTTTCTTAACAAAATGGATTCTTGGATAAGCTTCTCGCTTGCCAGCAAATGCTCTTCGTTGCGCACATATAACAACCACTCTAGCGTGCGATGATATTCTTCTTCAATCATCTGCCAAATTTTTTCTCTTAATTCTACATTCTCTACAAAAGCATTGTAACGCTTTGCAATATCTAAATCCACTTTCAAAAATGCTTGCGAGATATTATCAATCGTGGTTTTAAAAAACAAATTTCCTTGATAGCATTGTCTTAAAAACTCCTTCTCTCCACATTCTTTAAATGCTGCTTCTAAGCCACTTCCCAAACCATACCAAGCAGGGATAATTGCCCTATTTTGCGTCCAAGCAAATACCCAAGGAATCGCGCGCAAATCCTCTACATTTTGTGTATCCTTACGCTTACTAGGACGCGAACCTATGTTTAATTGCTGGATAAAATAAATAGGCGTGGCACTTTTAAAATACTCTATAAATCCTTGTGTTTCATACACTAATTTCCGATAGGCTTTATAAGATTCCGTGCTAATTATCTGTAAAATTGGCTCAAAATCAACCCCACCTTGTTCAAACTTCATCTTAAACTTATCATACACAGACTTTTTAAGCAAGGTTGCAAGCGCACTTTCAAAATTAGATTCCGCCTTTTTAGGATTTAAATATTTCTCGCTAATCACTTCCCCTTGTTCTGTAGTTTTTAAAAAACCAGCAACACTATTTGTTGGCGATGAAAGCAGCGCGTCTTCTAATGCACCACCTCCACGACTCACACTTCCACCTCTTCCGTGAAATAGTCTAAACTTAATTTTTAGCTCATCTTCTAAAGCAATCAAATTCCCAATAGCTTGTTTTAGTGAATAATTGCTAGCAAAAATCCCTCCATCTTTACTAGAGTCTGAATAACCAATCATAATTTCTTGGTAATTTTTGCGCGATTGTAGATATTCTGCATAATGGGGATTTGCGCATAACTCTCGCAAGATTGCTGGCGCAGATTCCAAATCTCCAATAGTTTCAAAAAGTGGTGAAATAGAAATGCGCGTTTTTTTGCCCTTGCGCCACAATCCACTTTGTTTTGCAAACCAAAGCACACAAAGCAAGTCATTTGCACTTTGGCACATTGAAATAATGCAAGAATCAATAATATTATCACTAATCCTATCCTTTGCCCATTTAAAATTTACAAAGGCTAAAATTGTTTCTTGTGTCTGTGTGCTTAACTTCCCATAAAGCGTGTTTAAATCAAGCAATGGCGCATCAAGAGCAGTGTTTAAAATCTTTGTGCGCTCACTTTGCGGTAAAAGCAACAAATCCCCTTGTACATAACCCAAATGCGAAAAAATCTCTGCTAAGGCATTCCAAAACATATCTCTATGCTGACGAAAATCTAATTGCATTAAATGGAATCCTGCTAAAATTGCCAAGTTTTTTAACTCTTTTAGATAAATACTGCTGCGCTCATCAAGAGATTCTATCATCATATCAATATCTTTTATAAACTCCTTTGCATTAGCATACATATAAAGCTTATTTTCATTTAAAGCACTTTGGGGCAAGTTTAGTGCTAGGATTCTGTTTTCAAGTTTTTGTCGCATACAAGTGAGCTTTGCACGAAATGGCTCTTGTAAGAAAAGTTTTTTTGCCATAGAATCTAAATGTTCTTTTTCTGTCTCTAAGCTCTCCAAAAGCGCCTGTGAAGGCGCAACAAATTCTTGCGCAATGGATAGCTCGCGACTTAATTTATCAATATGTTTTAAATACTGGTGAATAATTGTTTGATGCTGGCGTTTCATTACTTCTAACATTACAGCATTTGTTACATAAGGATTTCCATCTCTATCCCCTCCAATCCAGCTTCCAAGCCGAATGGGAGATTTTTTTAACACTTCTTTATCACCTAATTCTGCTAATGCCTCTTGCACTTCTTTTAGCACGCTAGCACCACTTCTTAAAATGGAGCTTTCCATAAAATACAGCAGATTATCTAACTCAAAAAGCACTTCAATCTTTTCACTTCTGACAATATGGCTATTCCACAGCAAATTTAAGCGGTATTTTAAATGTTCTTTTGCCTGTGTATCGCTAAATTTAAACCACGCTTCTAAATCATCACTCATTTCGTGGTAACTCTCTAAAAAAGTTCTCCGCAAAGATTCTGTGGGGTGAGCGGTAAAGACAGGATAGAATCGGATTTTTTTCAATACAGATTGAATATCTGCATTATCGTATTTTTGGGCTTTAAGCTCTGTAATTGTGGTTAAAATTGCCCCATTTTTTACTTGACTTAAACGATGCCTTTCATCAATAATATTTAAAAGCAAATGATAAAGCGTGAAAGCTTTAATAAGATTTGAAATCTCTATTGCGCTAAGAGTGTTTAAATCTATTTCTTTACCTTCTTTTAATGCCAAAAATAAGGGTAGAATCTGTGGTGCAACCGCGTCTAATTGCTCACACATTAACGCAAAAATAAACTTAATTTCCTGCAATTTATCCATTTGCGATTCCTTTTACCTAAAATTTACAAGAATTATAACGCTTTTATGTAAAATCCTTGAAAAATTTATATTAAAACTTTAAAGTTTTTATAAGTCTCACTAAAACTTTAAGCTGGTAAAATGCTCCAAATTTCTTTACAAGGCTTTTTATGAATGCACAAACCCTAAAACAAATGGATTTAGATTATGTTCTACACACTTATGCACGCAATTATGTGCATTTTGTGCGTGGAAGTGGCGCGCGTTTATTTGATGAAATGGGTAAGGATTATATTGACTTTGGCTCTGGGATTGCTGTGTGCAGTGTGGGACACGGCAATAAACGCCTAGCAGACGCGCTTTATAAACAAGCACAAAACCTAATTCACACTTCTAATCTCTATCTTATAGAACCACAAGCAAAACTTGCAAAAAAGCTTGTGGAATTAAGCGGATATGATATGCGCGTATTTTTTGCAAACTCTGGTGCAGAAGCCAATGAAGGAGCATTAAAGATTGCTAGAAAGTTTGGCGAAGTCAATGGCGAGCTAAAACGCTATCAAATCATCACTTTAGATTCTTCTTTTCACGGACGCACCATTAGCACACTAAAAGCCACTGGGCAAGATAAAATGCACAATTACTTTGGTCCTTTTCCTGATGGCTTTGTATATGCAAAAGATTTAAACGATATTCCAAACAAAATTAGCAATGTAACTTGTGCTGTGCTTTTAGAGCTTGTTCAAGGCGAAGGGGGAATCACACCTTTTAACAAGCAAGAAGTGCAAGATTTAGCAAAACTTTTAAAAGAAAAAAACATTCTCTTAATGGTTGATGAAGTGCAAACTGGGATTTACAGAAGCGGAGAGCTTTTTGCCTCCCAAGCATATGGAATCACACCTGATGTTATTACCACAGCAAAAGGGCTTGCAGGGGGCGTTCCAATCGGTGCAGTGCTAACAAGCCTAAAGGATATTTTCTCACCAAGTGATCACGGAAGCACTTTTGGCGGAAACTTCCTATCCACTGCTGCTGCCTTAGAAGTGCTAGAGATTTTAAGCGCGCTTAAGGCAAGTGGAGAGCTTGATAAAACAATCGCGTATTTTTCAAAAAAACTCCAAGATTTACAAAAAAACCATAGCGCGATTTTCACACAAGAAGTTGGCTTAGGGCTTATGCGTGGGCTTAGAGTAAGAGATGCAGAAACTTTAAGTGCATTTTTGGAATCTAGTTTTAACAATGGAGTTTTAGTGTTAAAAAGCGGCAAAAACACAGCACGCTTTTTACCAAGCCTTACTATCACAAAAGAAGAAATTGATTTAGGTTTTGAACGCTTAGAATTCACTTTAAAAGATATTTATTAATTTAAATTCCAATAGCACCTTTTTGGTGCTATCCCCTACTCCATCTCCT
>Oklahoma_p2__coassemble_292_pt1 | contig 51499 bp, 55 predicted proteins | sample Oklahoma_p2__metabat2_low_PE_004 | metagenome-assembled genome bin Oklahoma_p2 | reverse complement strand
AAATAAAAATGTGTAATTATACTTCTTTGCATAAGAAAAATAAATAAAACATTTTAAATTTATTTTTTCTGAAGTTTCTTAGAAAATTTGGGCTTTTAAGAATGTTTGAAAATGGAATCTAAAAAATTTTTAGCTTTAAAAGCCTAAAGTTCTTTTTATCGCGCTTGTGTATTTTGCTACTATTTCTCCATATTTGCACAACTTTTCAAAGTCTGCATTATAGCTCTCTAAGGAATATAAAAAATCTTGTGGTAATGCTAATGCTTTTATCTCTTTTTCACCCACGCGTTCATTGTGTTTTAGATAAAAAGACTTAAGAAGCTCCTGCCCTGCTTTGCTTAAAAAATAAAAATACAATGCCTTTGCAACTTTATAATCTTTAAAACGAAGCACTAAGATTCCAGCATTTGCAAGAATAATTTTATTCTCTGCTTCTTTGCTAATAATTGCAACTTTTGGAGTTACACCACGCATTGAAAGCAAAATATCATAAGGCTTAATTTTTAACACTTCAAGTTGCTTGCTATTTGCCTTTAGTGTGGAATCGCAAAAATTATCGCTAAAGCCATAAGGATTAAAATCTTTAATCCCAAAATCATAACAAGAGATTAAATCACTATCGTTTTTAGAAACGATACGAGCACCCCTATAAATGCAGTCTAAAAGGCTTCCTAATGGGATTTGTGTAGAGTTTTGACTCTCAAATAAACACAAATTTATACCCTTGATTTTTGCATATTCTACAAAATTAGAATATTTTGTGTTTTGCTTAGAAAAATATAAATCTAGGATTTCTTCAAGATTGATTAGCTTATGGTATTTGCCCTCTTTTATATAAAAATCCCGCGCGTTGATAAATAAACAGCGTTTATTTGTATTTGAAATTACTAAAATAGAATAAGATTCTGTTTTATAAGGAAAAATATTATCAGGCAATTCAATAACAGATTCTAATAATCCATTTTTTAATAAATATTTGCACAATCGCTCTCCTGCTCCCTTGCTTAAAAGTGAAGTGCGCACAATAAAAACTGCTTTTTTGCTAAAACGCATTAAGGAATAATCTATAAAAGGGATTTCTAATGCAGTTTTATTGTAAGGGGCAAGTTTTGATTCTCTAGGTGCTTTAAGGCTTAAATGGCTTAGTAATGGTGGATGGCAAAAGACTTTATCAAATTTAGATTCTGCTTTAAAAGGCTCACTAAAAATATCTTTAATGCTTAAAGAGCAGGTTTTAAACTCCAATAATAGCGCAAGAGCCTTAGCAATACGGATTGATTTAGGATTAATATCTGCTCCATAAAATGCGCAATCTTTGGTGTGTAGCTTTAAATGCAGCAACCAAGAGCCAAGCCCACAGCAGGGATTATAAACACTTTCTCCACTTTTTATATCTAAAATTCCATAGACTAAAGCGTTTATCTCTGCTGGTGTTGCGTATTCATAAAGTTTAAGGATTGTTTTTTGCATTGTGATTGCTTGGATAAACTCCCACAAAGTTTGCGCTTTTATATCAAAGCCTTGCAGGGATTTTAAAACTTTTTTGTAATTTAAATCACTATGGAATCCGAAATACTCCAAGCCAATTTCTTGCAAATGACTCTTAAAATTTTCTAATGCTTTTTCTTTGTCTTTTTGCATTAATAGCGCATTGCCCTGTTCTTTGTCTTTGATAAAAAATAAAAACTCTAAAACAAGATATAAAATATCAAAATTATCTTCGTGATACTTTTGAATATAATTAAAAACGCGCAATAATTCTTTCATTTCATTGATACATTGGCAAATAATTTAACACATATAAAATATGGCAAACTCCTACCACACAGCCAAAAACAAGAAGTATATAAATAGTGAAATCTCCGCCTTTTACACGAAATGCACCTTGTTCTTGCGGAAGTTTTTCAAGGCGTTTTCTGTTTGCCTTAAGTAATAAAGCAGGGATAATCACAGACCAAATTGTAGCAGCAAGCCCAGCCCAACCAATTGCAACTAAAAAACCATTAGGAAAAAGCATTTCAAGCAAAATTGGTGGCGCAAAAGAAACTAGAAGTGTTTTTGTGCGTCCAAGTCTGCTATCATCAAAACCACATAAATCCGCGATATAATCAAACAACCCAAGCCCAGCCCCTAAAAATGAAGTAACAACTGCTAGAAAAGCAAAGGCTTCTAGCATTCTTAACAAAAATGCTCCATTTAAATTTGAGCTTGCAGCGGCAATTAGATGGCTAACATTTCCACCTTGTGCAATCACTTCTTTAAAATCTGCACGCGCAATATTGCCATCACACGCAACAATCCATACTAAATACGCAAAAAGCGTGATAAGCGTCCCATATACTAAGCATTTATTGATACGCTTTGGTTCTTTGCCAAAGTATTTTACAAGGCTAGGCACGCTTGCGTGAAAACAAAAAGAAGTTAAATAAGTAGAGAGAGCCACAAAAATAAAAATCTCATAAGGGCTATCATCGCTATTAACATTTAGCAAATTTGCAAGCTTCACTTCACCAAGCATTCCACTCATTGCAAAGATAAAGGTTAAAACCATTCCACCAATTAGCACAACAGAAAGCCTATCCACAAGATAGGTGCTCCACCACACACAACCACTTAATAAGATTCCAAAAAACAATCCTGCTAATGCTTTAGGTGGCTCATAACCAAAAACTGCCATTGAAGTATGCATTACCATTGAACCACCGCCGCTTACATAAGCATAAATCAAAATATACAACACAAACGCTACACTTAAGCCATTAACAAGATTCCAAAATTTTCCAAGATTATCTTTAACAAGCGTATGAAAGCTAGAACCGGGTGCATAATATAAATTTACTTCCAAAAGCGCTTGCGCACTTAAAAGCATTAAAAGCCAAGTTAAAGCCATTAAGCCCAAAGAATACCAAAGCCACATACCAGCACTAATTGTAGGCAACGCTAGCATTCCAGCACCAATGGCAGTTCCTGCAATAATCATTGTCCCACCAAAAACGCTAGGATTTTGCTTTGTAAAAACTAATTTTTCTAACATAATCTTCCTTTATTGTGTTTGATTAGAATTGCTTTTAAGTTTTGCTTGTGCTGCGTCTTTTTCTTTATTGATGTCTAAAATATCCATAATTTTTTGGTTGCTTTTTGTGAGAGCTTTAAACTCTACACGGCGTGATAATTCCGCTGTTTCTAAAGGCTTGGCAAAGGATAATCCATTTGCACGCAAAACCTTAATAAGCCATTGTTTATCTGCCTTTATTACTGGATTAGAAAAGCAATACTTTAACACTTCTAAAGCCCTTGCTTGTGAGAGTTCGGCATTACCTAAATAACGCGATTCTAGTGTTTTTGCATTTTGCCATTCTGTGGAAGTGTGCCCTTCAATTCTAATTTCTTCAATGTCGTTTTTGTATTTTTCTTGCGTTAAAATCTTAATATAACGCGGAAAAAAATCATCTAAAATTTCTTGGAATCTTGTTTTTACTTCCTTTTTTCCAGAGTCAAACAAAATTTCAGGCTCTCTAAAACGCACCGTGTTGTCTGCGTCAATCTCAGCATTCCAAGATTCCAAATTTTTGGAGAATTCTGCAAGCAAATCTTTATGCAGGGTGATTTTTAAATCCTCGTGCGTTTTTGCAATATCACTCATTTGCCGATTTAGCTCTTTTAGCTCCGCATTTTGCAAGGCTAGTTGCTTTTGCGTTTTGCTAATTACTACCATATAAGATACAGCAATTAGCAAGAAAATCATCATCACCCCTGCCATCATATCAGAGATACTAATCCACTCGCTCCCTTTGCTCTCCATTATCCCCTAGCCCCCATTAACTCGCGGATTCTACGCAAAAACCACTCATAATCTTGGCGGAATCCTAAAGTAATATTAGATAATGCGCTATCTAATTCCCCTAGAGATTTACACAGAGTGTTATTAAGCTCTGTGGTTTGACTTAGGGAAGTGGTGATATTTGTTTGCGTGATTTTTAAAATCGCGTCAATTTCTTTACGATTGCTCTCTAATGAAAGATAAGTTTGTGTTAGAGCTTCGCCTAAATTTTTTTGCAAGTGGTTAAAGGCGTTAAGCAGCTCTACACTCGCATTTTTAGGTGTTTCAAGGCTTTGTTTTGTAAGAAGTTCTAGCATTGTTAGATAATTTTTTGCCATTTCTTGTAGCGTTGTTTTGATGTTATTATCTAAATTGCTGTAATTTTGTATGATTTTTTGTGAATGCGTATCTAGTGAATTTGTGGAGACTTTAAGTAAATTTTCTGCTAAAGTTGCATTACTTTGGATTACCTTTTGAGTATTGTTTTCAAAATCTTTTATAATTGTATTAAGCTGTGTATGCAAATTTTGGCTAATAGTTTGATGATTTTCTATACCAAGTTTTGATAACTCTTGGAGTTTATTTTGATAAGTGTTTGTAGTGTTTTTTAGATACGCGCTTAAAGATTCTAGTGCGTTTTTATAGGATTCTGCGAAGTTTGCGCGCATTTGTCCTTGAATCTCTTGCGTGTATTGTGCGGAATCTTTTTGTAATTGTTCTAAGCTGTTTGCAAAAGTTTTCACACTATTTTTTAAAAGCGTATTGAGATTTTGGCTATAAGTTTGGCTTTGCTCTAGCAAGTTTGCTACACTCTGCCCCATATTATTTGTAGTGGATTCTAAATTTTGTGCAATAGAATCTGTTGTTTGCTTAAAGCATTCTGTTAGAGTTTCGCTTGTATGTGTGAGTGAATTTTCAATGTTGTGCGTGCTTGTGCTTAGGGATTGTGCGGTATCATTAAGCAAGGAATTGAGCGATTTTGTAGTTACAACCATTTGCGATTCTATCTCTTTGCTTAATTCCATTAAGGTATTTTTAGAATCTTCAAAGTTTTCTTCTAAGCTTTTTGTTGTTTTTCCAAGTAATGAATCAAAATTTAGCACCGCATTTGTGATATGTTGCTCTAATGTGTCGGCATTTTTGCTTAAATTTTGCTGTGTTTTATCGCTTAATTCTTGCAAGTGGTGGCTTGCTTTTTCAACTACGCTTCCCATTTCTTGTGTATGACGCATAAGCACATCATCACTGCGTTTGGCTTGCTCTTCAATTAAAAGCAAGGATTCCTTTTGTGCGTTCTCTAGCACTCCTAAACTCTCTTTAAAGCTTTCTTGCACTCCATTTAGTCGTTCTTGTATGCTGTTTTGGATATGTGAAATCATCTCTAAATTTTTATGCTTTAGCTTAGAATCACTTTCCACAAAGGATTCCACAAATGTGCTTAACTCTTCTTTTAGCGCGTCTAAGAGATTTGTAAGTTGCTCTTTGTTTTGTGTCAAATACGCACTATTAAAGGCATTAAACGCCTCTTGGAGCGCCAATAGGGATTCTTTTTGTTGCTTTGCATCTTCTTGAAGTGCTTTAAGGTTATTTTCTAGTGAATCTTGTGCGCGTTGTTGATATTCTTGCGTGCTTTGTGTTAGGAATCCTTGCACTTCTTGGAGAGATTCTTTAGTGTAATTTAGGGATTTTTCGTGTGTGGAATCTAAATTTTTACTTAATTCTTCAACGCCTTTAAGTGCTAACTCCGCCTTTGCGTGCATATTTTCAAATCCGCTTAAAAGCACCGCTAATTTTTCATTTTCAATGCGTGAAGCTTCAATGCTCTTTGCTAAGGCGCTATACACTTCTAGCACTTCACTATTCCGACTTGCAACAAGTTCTAAAGATTCCTTAGTAGAATCAAAAAGTTTAAGGGTGCTTTTTAGGCTATTATCTAATCCTGCAATAGAATCTTTATAACTATTTTGCCACGCAATCATTTGTGTAACGGCGTTGTTTAGCTCCTTAAAATTATCCCCAAATTGATCGGTAATGCGTAAATTAAAGTCCTTAATCACTTCTTGTAAAGCAGCAATTAGTTCCTTGCTAGCCCCTTTGGCTAAGTGGTGCATTGCTTCTTTTAGGGTTGTATTTGTAGTGTTAAAAGAATTTTCTAGTGTTTTTAGGTTTGCAAGCTGTGCTGTTTGATAGGTATTTTGCGATTCTAATTTTTCTTTATTTTGTTCAGCAATCCCTTTTAATGTGTTTTTAATCTCATTTAATGCTTCTAGTTTCTCTAAACTATCTAACTTGCCTGCTTGCAGAGAAAAGTAATCTAGCATATTTTCAAAATCACTCTTAACTGCCTTGCTTTTTTGTAAGATTGAAAGCAAAATTGCTAAAGCCATACCTAAAATAGAGGTATAAAACGCCGTTTGCAAGCCCGCTAAGAGTGATGGCACGGAGTTTTCAACATTGCTAACATCAAAATCTTGCAAGCCTACAAAGATTCCAACAAATGTCCCTAAAACTCCAGCACTCATAATAATAGATTTAAAATCTCTATGCTTTTGCTTGCCATAACTCTTATAATCCCAAAATGCAAGGGCTAGCATAAATAGCGTAAAAATCCCATTAATTAGCAAAGTTTCCATAACTTTCCTTATCTCTTATTTTTTTTCTTTTTGACTTCAAATCTCTCATCATCTAACCAATCTGGTTTTTGGATTTGTGAGCCTTTGCGGTTTGCAAAATATAGCGCAAAACGAATCGCAAGCACAACAATCATAAAGGTAATCACTGCTGAAATTAGCGTGCCTAAATCATAACTTTCTCTTAACAAACTCTCTCCTTATTTGCGTTGCACTTCCACATCAACATTGCTATGCCCTGTTTGATTTAAAATTCCAACTAGTTTTACAAATTGTTCAAAATAACTCTTTTGATCTCCACGCAAAAGAATTGGAGTATCTTTTGGAAGCTTAGTTAATGCCATTTCAATGCCATCTAGCCCCATTCCCTTACCATCATAATAATAATGCCCTTGCTCATCAATGGTAATCTCAATACTTTTTTTATGCTTTGGAATCTCTTGTGAGCCTTGCGCTTGTGGAATTGCAATAGGAATTTTGCCTTGCGCAATAAAAGTTGCACTTGTTAGCACAATCACTAACAAAACTAGCATAATATCAATAAAAGGCACAATATTTATTGTATCCATTCTCCTAAAATGCTTCATTTTCCGCCTTCTTTTAGCAAGCCCTTTTCTCCTAAAACTTCCCATTGCGCAACTAGCACTTCGCTTTTTCGCATTAAAAGATTATAAAAAACAATGCTAGGAATCGCAACTAGTAATCCCCCAGCTGTAGCTTGCAAGGCTAACGCAAGCCCTGTCATAATACTGGCGGTATCTACCATTCCAGATTGCCCTAATTGCACAAAGGTTAAGATTATCCCAAACACTGTGCCTAAAAGCCCAACATAAGGTGCATTAGAGCCAATAGTAGCAATGAGTGTTAGATTTTTAGACAAATCAATTTCAAGTTCTGTTTTGTTTGCGTATTGCTCAAGCTTAATTTGACGATAAAACAATATTCTTTCAATCCCAGCCCAAAGTGCAATTACACTCATTGCTAGTAAAACTCCAATGACTCCATATTCAACCATTTCTTTTAGTGGCATTTCATTCCTTATCTTAATTTTTGCATTTCTTTTAAACTTTGTGCGATTTCGCGTTTTTGGATTTTTTCTTTTAAGCTTTCGCGTTTATCGTGGAGATTTTTCCCCTTAGCAAGCGCAATTTCAAGCTTTGCCTTATTGCGCGCGTTAAAATAAAGCTTTAATGCAACAATGCTCATTCCTGCAACTTGACTTTTTCCAAAGAGTTTATCGATCTCTTTTTTGTGTAGTAAAAGCTTGCGCGGTCGCTTTTCATCAGGTTTATAATGCAAATTGGTTGTAGCAAGTGTTGCAATATGCGCTTGAAACAAAAAGGCTTCACCATTAACAATTTTTACAAAGCTGTCTTTTAAATTCACTTTACCTGCACGGATTGCCTTAACTTCGCTACCTTGTAATGCAATGCCTGCTTCAAATTTATCTAGAATGAAAAAATCAAAGGTTGCCTTTTTGTTTGTTGCAATAATTTTCATCACGCTTCCCCTGAGCTCTTGTTTTTACAAGTCCAAAAGCAACTTCCACTACCGCTTAAAAACACATCCTTTTGTAAATACGATTCCAACTTTGGATACATTCTCAAAAGTGGCTTAAGCAAGTCATTATTGCTAAAGGCGTCATTGTTTAAAATCTCTGTATTGCTTTTTGTAAGCCAAGACTCTGCTTTAATTTGTGAAATTGCATTTGCGCTATAAAACTCTTTTGCGTATCTTTGAAACACTTCTTTTGTGCTACAATGCAAATTAGGATTAATAATCTCCACTTCAAATTTAGATTCCAACTCATAAGGGCTTATAATCTCTCCCCTGCCCTCTACATTTGCCAATTCTAAGCCACTTAGAAAAAACGGAACATCACTCCCTATGCTAGCACCAATTTCCCTTAACTCTTGCTTGCTTAATCTTAAATCAAATTCTTTATTTATAACTTGCAAAAAACACGCTGCATTGGAGCTTCCACCACCCAATCCACCACCACTTGGAATCTGTTTTTCTACAATAATTTGTGTGTGATTTAAGCATTCTTTTTGTGCAGCATTAAGATAAGGCAAAAGTTCTTGAAATGCTTTATAAATCGTATTTTGCTCTAAGCTACAATCAAAGTTTCCTAAAATTTCAAAACTCTTTGCATTAAAATTAAATCCTAAGGTATCAAAAAGCGTAGAAACACGCATAAAGCGCGATTGCAAAAGGTGATAGAAAGTGTTATTTATCTGTGTTTTGCCAACGATTTTTAAAAACAAATTTACTTTTGCATACGCTTTAGCTACCACAGAGCAAGTATTTAATGAAGTGTTAAAAGGCATTACACTTTCTTTTTAATTAAAGAGAGTTGATTAAGTGCAGTCTTGCTATGTTGTAAGGATTTTTTGTTTTCTTCTTGGATAGCAATTTTTAGCTCTTCGCGTAAAATTAACATCTCTGGCGGTGCTTCAAAGCCCAGCTTTACACTGCCTTTATCAATACCAATGACTTTAATTTTTATAGAATCACCAATGGTAATGCTTTCATTTTCTTTTCGGGATAATATCAACATAAAGGAATCCTATTTGCTAAATATTGCACATTTTCATTTTTGCTTGAAATTATAGAAAAAAAATCCTCAAATTGCACTATATATTTTGTATTTTCAGAAATTTTAAGAAGTTTTGGATTAAATTTTTTACCATTTACAATTATCTCTTTTATTTTTAAATCTCCACGCAAATCAATTTTTTCAAAAGGCAAAATCTCTAGCGGATCTAACGCCTTTTCATTATCAAAATGTAATCTTCCCTCGCTTATTCTCTCTAAATAACTTAGCCCGCCAATACAACCTAATTTTTGAGCAATTAATGCACCAAGTGAGCGGATATAAGCCCCCTCACTCACACTTGCTTTAAAGCTAACAAAGGGGTGGGAATAGTTTAAAAACTCTAACTTAAAAACTTCCATAACCTGTTCTTTTAAGCCTTCTTTTAATGTTTCTAAATCCCCACTTCTAGCAAGTTGATATGCCTTTTTGCCCTGAATTTTTTTAGCACTAAAATGTGGTGGAGTAAAACGCATCTCCCCTAAAAATTCTTGCAAGGCTTCCTTAACCCTTGCTTGCTCTAAAGGCTTAGTTTCTTGCACTCCACGCACATTTTCTAAATCTAGAGAATCACTCTGTAAGCCTAGCCACAATGTTGCCTTATAAACTTTTGGAGATTTTTCCAAAAAGCTAAAAAGTTTTGTATATTGCCCAAATGCAACAACTAAAGCACCACAAGCAAAGGGATCTAAGATTCCACTAAAGCCAGCTTTTTTAACATTATATTGGCGTTTTAGCTTGCTTAAGTAGCCATTTGAAGTAATAAAAAGCGGTTTTTTTGCAACAAAAATTCTATCCATTTCAATCCTTAATCTATTTGCTCTAATAATTTTGCTAGAATTTTAAAATTATAAAATTAAAGAGGTATAATGCAAAGAAGTGTAACACTAAGCATAATCTTAACATTTTTTCTTTTAATTTTTGCGCCTTTTATTCTTACTAGCTGTTCTAAACCTCTAGCAAATAATAACTTTCCCTATCCAAAAATTGCTTATATAAGCGCAAAAGATTCCAATATAATTCCCTCTAACTTTGCTGAAACCTTTATAAATCGTTTTAAGATTCTTTTTGAAAAAATGCCAAATCCGAACCTAAAAGAATTGCGTTTTTATTTTAGCGATTACGCAAACGATGCGACAGAAGATTTTCGGATTCCAAGTTTTAACTTTACCCCAAGTTATCATTTAAGATTAAATGCGCAAGCAGTTTATCATACCCACACACAAAATTTCACTCAAAGTTATTCTATTTCTATAGCAACCTTTAATCCTCCTTATACACAAGATTTTGATGGAATTTTATATAAAATTTTAGAGCAATAAAAGGCAGAAAAAATGCAAGAAAATCCATACATTAGCACTTATAGAAATAGCAAGAGTATTGAGCGTGTCTTTAGCGCAATAAACAAACTTAGTCAATCCCTAAAAAAACCTTTAAAAATTATGGAAGTATGTGGCGGACACACGCATACTATCATGAAATACGCCTTGCCCTCATTGCTTCCTAAAAATATTGAGTTCATACACGGACCGGGCTGTCCTGTGTGTGTAATGCCCAAAAATCGAATTGATTATGCCTATAAAATTGCAAAAATTAAAGATATTATTTTAGTTACACTAGGCGATATGATAAAAGTTCCCGGAAGCTATGGAAGCTTACAAAATGCTCGTGCCAGCGGGCTTGATGTGCGTTTTGTGTATTCCCCTTTAGATGTGCTAAAAATCGCACAAGAGAACCCCAATAAACGCGTGGTGTATTTTGCTATTGGCTTTGAGACAACAACGCCAATGAGTGCCGCACTGCTAGAGCGCGTTATTGAGCAAAAACTAGAAAATGTTTTAATCCATAGTAATCACATTTTAGTTCCACCTCCGCTACATTCTATTTTAAGCGCAAAAGATTGCCAAATTAACGCTCTTTTAGCTCCATCTCATGTAAGTGTTATCACTGGCTCTAAAATTTATGAACCCCTTTTAGAGCAGTATCAAATCCCCATTGTTGTATGTGGATTTGAACCTTTAGATGTAGCAGAAAGTTTGCTAAGTATTCTTAGACAAGTCTTTGAAGGCACACCAAAGGTAGAAACACAATATGCACGAAGCGTTACAAGAGAAGGAAATCTTAAAGCCCAGCAACTTGTAGAGAAATATTTCATTTTAGATTCCAACTTTTTTTGGCGTGGTTTGGGAGAGATTCCACATTCTTCCTTGCGCTTAAGAGATGAGTTTGCAAAATACGATGCAAGTGTTGTTTTTAAGGATTATTTGGGCGGAATTGCTAAAGATGATCATAAAAACTGCCTGTGCGGCGAGATTTTAAAGGGAAATAAAAAACCTTATGATTGTAAGCTTTTTGGCAAGGCTTGCACCCCACAAAATCCACTTGGTAGCTGTATGGTAAGCAGTGAGGGAGCTTGTGCGGCGTATTATAAATACAAAGGAATTAGCGCTTCTTGATGTATCCTTTTTTAACTGATTGCGCGCAAAACTATCTCCACTATCTTATAGCCTTTGATAAAGGGTATGAAATTATCAAAATTAGAAGTATTGCGCGAGATATTTTTGGTTTAATATTGCAATTAGAATCCAAGCTTAAAAGCCTAGAATCCTTGCTGTTACGCACAAGTTTAGGAGAATATCTTTTAAATAATACAGAAAGCGAGATTAACATTTCCGCTTATGATGAACGCAATAAAATACTATATTTAAATGTAGAATCTAATTTATGCGAGACTTTATTTTTAAAAAAAGATTCCATAGTTTTAATCTCTGATTTGCGCTTTTTGGTGCAAAATGTAATTGATTTTTATAGCCAAGAATTGCCCCTATCTCTCCCCATAAATGCGCCAAACTTAACTCCAAATATTGAATCTTTAAAAGACTTAGAAGCTCCCCCACACGCTGAACAATTAAACGCATTGCACGGAATCTTTTCAAGCCCTTTTTGCTACATTTGGGGACCTGCTGGAAGTGGTAAAACAAAAGTCGTGCTACTCCACGCCCTAGCCTTTTATTTAAAAGCAGGATTAAAAGTTGCAATCCTAGCTCCGACAAACAACGCACTAGAACAATGCTTAAAAACCCTATTAATAAACTTAGATAGTATCGGATTAAGCACTAATGGAATCTTGCGCTTAGGAGCACCAACGCAAAGCTTCAAAGAGAGTTTTCCACAAAACTGCGAACACATTATTCAAGAGCAAAACATACCAAGTAACTTCCATAAAAAATCCCTATCCAAAACCCAAATTCTTGCGATGACCTTAGATACTTTCTTGCATAGATCGGATTTGCAAGCTTTAGATTTTAAGCATTTTTTTGTAGATGAAGCTGCCTTTACACCTTTAATTAAGATTCTACCTTTATGCGCATTTAATAAGCCTATAACCTTGCTAGGCGACCATAAACAACTTCAACCCATCAACGCTCTAAGCTCTAAGGATTCCAAAGAGCAGCAATGGAATCTCTCTAAATTTTGGAGTTTTTCCGCTCTATTTTTGGAATCCTTTTTTAAAACACAAGAAGCATTTAATACTAAAGATCCTAAGCAAATACCGCAAATCACGCATTTTTTTACACTTAGTCAAACTTACCGTTATGGAGATAATCTAGCAAAACTTTTAGATTCTTATATTTATCAAAATAACTTGCAAGGGCGTGGCACACACACGCGCTTATATTGCCTTGATATTGTAGAATTTGCTGGGCTTAAAAAGCTAGAATCCAAAATGGAGCGCACAAATCCTTTAGAAGCTTCTTTATGTTGCAAGCTTGCGGAGAGTTTTATAAATAAAACTCTAGACTTTGCAATTCTTACTCCCTTTGTCAATCAAAGGCAGTTAATTTTAAAAACAATGCCCAGCCTTTATCATAAAGAATGCGTGCTAACAATCCATTCAGCGCAAGGGCAGGAATTTGATTATGTGATTTTTTCACCTGTAATGCTACATTATCATTTAAATGATTCTACAAACCAAAGCGCACTTTTTGCCCTAAATGTCGCACTCTCTCGCGCAAAAAATGGCATTATTATCATCTGCGATAAACGCTATTGGTCAAGCTTAAAGGGACAATTTTTAAGTGATTTAATTGCACTATGTGAGCCTTATGATTTGTCTAAAGATTATGAATTTTAGATATAATTTTATAAATTTCATTTAGGAGAATAGAATGCAAAAGTATCTAAAAAAGATTTCAGATCCAAAAATTGCAGGAATTTTTAGCAAAAGTGGCTTAGGGCTTGTTGCGATTTTACTCATCACAGGTTGTAATTCAAGTGAGCAAAATCAAACACAAAGCGGAATCACAGAAGCTACAAAAAATGGTGCAACAGTTACTATTGAACAACAAGCCGATGGAAGTTATAAAATTCTAGATGAAGTTCCAAGTGCGCAAACGCGTGTAATTTTGCGCGAAAAAGATGGAAGTGAAAGGATTTTAAGCCAAGCTGAAATTGATAAAATCATCGCTGATGAGGCTAAAAAAATTGATAGTGGCACTTCACAGCTTACAAATCCAACAGGTGGTGGGCTATCTCTAGGTGAAACGATTTTAGCAAGTGCTGCTGGGGCAATTCTTGGAAGCTGGATTGGAAGCAAGCTTTTTAACAACCAAAATTTCCAAAACCAACAACGCACAACTTATAAAACTCCACAAGCTTATGAACGCTCTCAAAACTCTTTTAACCGCTCAAGCGCTGGAACAAATGCAGGCAGAAGTGGTTTTTATAGTCCTAATAACACAAGCACACAAAACCGCAGCACAAGCGGTGCTACAAGCAATTATGGGGGATAAAATGCAAATTTTAAACGCACAACCTTTAAGCAACACAGATTTAGAAGAGTTAGGGCTTGCTTGGCACACAGATAGCGATGAAACTTCCTATATTAGCAATGAAATCATAGAAATTAGCGAGCAAGAAGCCCAAAGCTTTTATGATGCGGCAAATACACTTTATGATATGTATGTAGAAGCGGGGCAATATGTAATTGATAAGGATTTATTTTTTGATTTAGGGATTCCTTTTAACCTTGTAGATACCATTAAACAAAGTTGGGAAGAGGAAGTGCATTGGCATTTATATGGGAGATTTGATTTTGCGGGGGGACTAGATGGTAAACCCATTAAGCTTTTAGAATTTAATGCAGACACGCCTACAATGGTTTATGAAAGCTCTATTATTCAATGGGCGTTGCTTAAGAAAAATGGATTCAATGAGTCCTTACAATTTAATAATCTCTATGAAGCACTTCGCGATAATTTTCAAAGAATGATTACGCTAGGAGATGATATTTCACAATTCCAAAACATTTATGAAGGTTGGAAAATTTTATTCTCTAGTATTGAAGGAAGCATTGAAGAAGAACGAACCACCAAACTCTTAGAAGTGATTGCCAAAGAAGCGGGTTTTAATACAGGTTTTTGTTACGCACACGAAGCGCATTTAGATGAACAAAATGGCTTAAGCTTTAATGGGGAAACTTATGAATTTTGGTTTAAACTCATTCCTTGGGAGAGTATTGCTATTGATGAACCAGAGCTTGCACAACTTATTAATGCAATGATTGCAAACAAAAACACAATTTTTTTAAATCCTGCTTACACACTTTTATTTCAAAGTAAAAGAATGCTTAAAATTCTATGGGATTTATTCCCAAATCACCCCTTACTGCTTGAAACTTCCTATCAACCTTTAGGTAAAAGACAAGTCAAAAAACACGCCTTTGGTAGAGAGGGAGAGAGTGTGAGCATTCTTGATGCACAAGGCAATCCTATCCACACTCAAAACGGAGATTATGGAAACTATCCAGAAATTTATCAAGAATTTGCCTTACAAAATAGCAATAATGGTGTGTTTTATCAACCCAATGTGTTTTATGCATATGAAGCGTGTGCGTTAGGATTCCGTAAAGGCGGAGAAATCCTAGATAATCTCTCAAAATTTGTCGCACATAAAATTAAATAAGGCTTAAAAATGGAATCTTTAGAATTTTTAAATAGTATTAATGACTTTAATGCTGCAAAACAAGTGATTGCTGGTGGCGTAAATTCCCCTGTGCGCGCGTTTAAAAGCGTAGGAGGCACGCCCCTTTTTATTGCACACGCTAAGGGAGCATATTTAGTTGATGTAGACAATAATACTTACATTGATTTCGTGCAAAGCTGGGGACCTTTGATTTTTGGGCATTGTGATAAAGATATTGAAGAAGCTGTTGTGCAAACTGCTAAAAAAGGCTTGTCTTTTGGTGCGCCAACACCTTTAGAAACTGCTCTTGCTAAAGAAGTGATTAGCATAATGGAAGGGATTGAAAAAATCCGCTTTGTTTCAAGTGGCACAGAAGCTACAATGAGCGCAATTAGGCTTGCTAGGGCTTACACAAAGAGAGAAGATATTATTAAATTTGAAGGTTGCTACCATGGGCATAGCGATGCACTATTAGTTTCTGCGGGAAGCGGACTTGCAACCTTTGGAAACCCTAGCTCACCTGGTGTTCCAAGCGATTTTACAAAGCATACACTTGTAGCGACTTATAATGATTTAGCAAGTGTGGAATCCTGCATTGCTTTAAGTGAAAAACAAGGTAGCGGTGTGGCCTGTGTGATTTTAGAGCCTATTGCTGGGAATATGGGGCTTGTTCCAAGTGAAGTGGAGTTTTTAGAAGGTTTAAGAAGTCTCTGTGATAAACACGGAATCCTTTTAATTATAGATGAAGTAATGAGTGGCTTTAGAGCTTCACTTAGCGGCTCGCAAGAGTTTTACAAGGTGCGTGGGGATTTAACCACTTTTGGCAAGGTTATTGGCGGGGGAATGCCTGTTGGAGCATTTGGCGGAAGTGCTGAAATTATGGATTTACTCTCCCCTAATGGTGCGGTATATCAAGCAGGCACACTTAGTGGGAATCCCGTAGCAATGGCAGCTGGGCTTGTGGCTTTACAAAAATTACGCGCAAACCCTAAAGTCTATAAACATTTAGAATCTCTAGCCTTGCAACTTACAAGTGGCTTAAAAGAACTTTGTGCTTCCTTTAAGATTCCTTTACAAACTTGCGTGCGCGGCAGTATGTTTGGATTCTTTTTTAATGCAAATCCTGTTAAAAACTTCCAAGACGCACTAAAGAGTGATACTAAAATGTATGCGGCTTTTCATCAAGGAATGTTAAATTCTGGAGTGTATTTTGCCCCTTCGCAATTTGAATCTGGCTTTATTTGCGCCATGATGGATTCTAAAATGATTGATGAAGTGCTACAAAAGGCTCAAATTGTGTTACAAGAAATCAGCAGAGTATAAAAATGAAATCCAAAAATAACACAAATTTTGAATCGCAAAAAGATACGCCAAAATACAAAGATGCGATGCTTGCCTATTCTAACGCTACTCTTGGAATCTCAATGGTGCTTGCTGTGCTTATTGGGATTGGAATTGGATATGGACTTGAATCTCTTTTTGGGGTTCGCTGGCTCTTTTGGCTAGGCGTTGCTTGGGGCGTGTGTGCAGCAATTTTAAATGTATATAAGGCTTATAAGCGGCAAAAAAAAGAATTAGATGCCTTGGCAAACGATCCTAAATACGCTCATTGCAAATATGATGAAGACTAAGTTTTTTTTCGTTCTTTTTTTGGTGATTCTTTGCTGTGTTTGGCTGGCTTTTGGCAATGTTTTCACGCTTAATTTCATTTTCGCATTTTTGTCTTTTTTACTAATTGCTTTAGGTGTTTTCTACACACAAAAAAGAAAGATTTTAAAATTACTAAATGGTGCTTCTAAAGAAGAGCTAGAAACCTTAGTAGAAGTCTATAAAAGCAAGCAAGAAAAACAAGATGAAGAACAAGAAGAGTTTTTTTTAGATGATTCCAAAAGCGATTCTAACTTTTTAAAAGATTCCATAGAACTCAATGAAAAAAACTCACAAAATACACAAGAAATTCCACTAAAAAAGCGTAAATTTTTAGACAACTTTAGCGCAATCAATATAAAAACAGGGGCTAAAATATTCTTTTTTCCTTTACGCCTTTTAACTTATGGAATCTTAATTATTGGAATTTTGATTTTAATCCAACACGAAATTTTTAATACACTAGCTTTCTTTAGCGGATTAGTCTTTGCAAATCTTGTTTTAATTCTAGGGATTACTTTTGGGATATAAGGCTAAATAAACCAAATCCTAAGCACACTAAAAGTGCGTAGGATTTCTACTTGAATCTATTGATTTAATGCTTCCTTAGCGTATTTCTCTCCAAGCTCAAAAGCTTTTTTGTTTAGATCTACCACTTTTGCTGGCACTTTGCTAATCATTGTTTTAAACACTAAATCTCTATCTACACATTTTGTAAGCGTTACCGTTACAGCAAGTGCTACAACAGATTGTGTAACCACATTTCCAACTTCATTTTTGGCAATACTAATAATTGGAATTGGATAAATTTTAAAGCGTTTTTTATCCTCTTCACTAGGAGTTACAAGATTTGGCTCTACAACAATAATTGCATTATCTTTCAAGCCATCTTTAAATTGATCATAGCTCACCTGTGCAGTAGAGAGCATAAACTCCACTTCACCCTCATTAGCATAAGGATATAAAATCTCATCATTATCCAAAAGAATATCTACTTTTGTTGGTCCTCCACGCACTTGTGAAGTATAAGTTGCCGCCTTCACGCCATAACCTCCTGTACGGATTTGCGCTTCTGCTAGGATTTCACCTGCTAGCAAAACACCTTGTCCTCCAACACCTGTAAAACGGAGCTGTCTTCTCATTTTGCACCTCCTTTTTTTGCTTGTGCTTTTTCTTGCACCTGCTTATATGCTTTGCAATATTCAATTTTATTTGTATCGTGGTGCAAAATTCCTGTTGGATACTTCCCAACTTTCTCTTCATCACTTAATTCATCAAATTTTTTCTTAGAAAGGATTCTGCTATCAATCCATTTTAGTGTATCAATCGCCTCACCCATTTTATTTTTTCTACCTAAATTTACATGGCAATTACTAAAAATATCAAAAAATGCAAAACCTTCGTGCGAAAATCCTTCTACTAAAACTTTTTCAAGTTTTTTAGGATCAAGCACAGACTCACGCGCAACAAAACTTGAACCAGCAGCAATTGCCAAATTACAAGGATCAAACTCTGGATCAACATTGCCATATTGTGCAGTTACTGTCCACATTCCTTTTGGTGTTGTTGGGGAAGTTTGTGAATTTGTAAGTCCATAGATAAAGTTATTAATCAACACATAATTAATATCAATATTTCTCCTACAAGCGTGAACTGTATGATTTCCACCAATAGCCAAACCATCACCATCCCCTCCTACAACAATCACTTTTTTTGTAGGATTTGCAAGCTTAATTCCTGTTGCATAAGCTAGTGTTCGCCCGTGTGTAGTATGCACTGTGTTACAATTTACATAAGAGCTTACACGCCCAGAACAGCCAATCCCACTCACCAAACAAACATCGTCCATATTCCAACCAAGTTTATCAATTGCACGCACAATTGCTTTTAAGATAACACCATCACCACAGCCCCAGCACCAAAGTGTAGGCATTTTATCCACTCTTAAATATTCATCGTAATTAAATGCCATCTTATAACTCCTTAATTTTATTGATAATTTCAATCGGGGACAATGGACGCCCATTTGCTTTTGCTAAAAGTGCCACATCTTTTTTCATACTATGTTCTACTTCTTTAATATACTGCCCCTTATTTAGTTCAGCAACCAAGATTTTATCAAAGCGTTTTCCAAGTGCTGCTAACTCTTTTTTGGGAGAAGGCCAAAGCGTAATTGGTCTAAACAATCCCACTTTTTTACCCTCTTCTCTTAATCTATCTACCGCTTCTTTTGCACTTCTTGAAGCTGAACCATAAGCAATAAGTAGAGTATCTGCATCATCTAACTTATATTCTTCATAGGTTACAATTTCATCTGTCTTACTTAAGATTTTATTAAATAATCTATCAATTAATTTTTGCGATAACACCGCATCTTCCGTTGGGAATCCTGTTGGTCCGTGGTGTAATCCTGTAATATGATAGCGATAACCTTTAAAGAAAGGATTTAACACAGCTGGCGCATCCTCTGCAACATCATAAGGCTTATAAAAATTTTTATCCCCTGTAAATTCTTGTCGATTTACAATGGACTTTTGCACTTCGCTAAGATCAGGAACAATCGCTTTTCCGTGCATATGCCCTAGCGTTTCATCCAAGAGTAAAAATACAGGAGTCATAAATTTTTCTGCCAAATTAAAGGCGCGCACTGTTTCTGTATAAGCTTCTTCTAAACTCCCAGGACACAATGCAATAGATTGATAATCTCCATGCGTTGGATTTGCTGCTTGCGCAATATCTCCTTGCGCAACACGCGTTGGAAGCCCTGTTGATGGACCACCGCGCATAACATTAACAATAACCAAAGGAACTTCAGCCATAAAGCTAAGTCCAATTTGTTCAGATTTCAAAGAGATTCCTGGACCAGAAGTTGCTGTCATAGATTTAACACCGCTCATTGAAGCACCAAGAGCCACAGAGATCCCAGCAATCTCATCCTCCATCTGAATAAATGATCCATTTTCTTGAGGCAACATTACGCTCATTTCATGTGCAACTTCACTAGAAGGTGTAATAGGATACCCACCAAAAAACTTACAACCCGCATCAATTGCAGCGTGCGCAACGAGCTCATTTCCACTTGAAATTAATTCTCTACTCACACATTACTCCTTATACTGCCATATAGTGATTAGCTTTAATTGCTTCTGCTCTTTGTTTTGCTTCATCAGTAATCTTTGCAAACTTAAACTCTTTTCTATCTGCAACTGAAATTGCAAAATCTGGACAATGCAACTCACAATCTTGACAACCAATGCAACTTTCAGGATGAATAATCTCTACCATTTTTCCCAAGACTCTATTTTCATCAAGACGCATTGCCAATGTCCCTGAAGGACATACGGATACACATAAATCACAAGCTTTACAGCGATCCTCATTCACCCAAACAGGTGTATTATCAGGGGCTTTTAATAATCCCATTTTAAACTCCTTAAATTTTCTAAACTTAAATCTATTTCACCTAAAATTGCCTGCAACCATTAAAAGTTTTCTTAAACTACGCCTCCTTGAAATAGATTTAAAAATAATCTTTTTTTAATGTGTCAATCAAGCTTTTAACAGATTGAACAGATTTATCAAACTGCACTTTTTCATCGGTATTAAGTTTTAACTCTACAATGCGCTCAATTCCATTAATCCCAAGCTCTACTGGAACTCCACTAACAACATCGCTATATCCATACTCACCCTGCAATAAAACAGAACAAGGCAAAATCTTATGGCTATCACTCATAATTGCAACAACCATTTCCGCCGTGGCTCTTGCTGGAGCAAAATACGCCGAACCTTTTTTTAGGCAATTCACAATCTCTGCTCCTGCATTTCTTGTGCGCTCTATCACTTCTTCAATCTCACTTTGACTAAGAAGCTCTGCTAAAGGCACGCCATTCACCATACAAAAACGCGCCAAAGGCACCATATCATCGCCGTGCCCTCCCATTACTGGAGACATAATTTGCCCAGGAGCGCATTGAAGTTTTTCATAAATAAAACTTGCCATTCTAGCACTATCTAAAACCCCCGCCATTCCTAAAATTTGTCTTGGATTAAACCCTGTTTCTTTTAAGGCGGTATAAACCATTGCGTCTAAAGGATTTGTTACAAGCACGACAATAGCATCTGGAGAGTTTTCTTTAATATCTTTTGCAATCTCACTAATAACTTTTGCATTTGCTAAGAGCAAATCATCTCTACTCATTCCAGGTAATCTTGGAGAGCCTGCAGCAATTACAATCACATCACAATCGCTTAAGTCTTTAGGTGATGCAATCACGCCAAGCTTTGTAAATTTTGGACCTACACAAGAAGCTTGAAACATATCAAGCAGCATTCCTCTAGCTCTGTTTTTATCTTTATCTTGCAAAACGATTTCATAAGGAGTTGTTGCTGAAAGAATATAGGCTAAAGTAGAACCCACATTGCCCGCACCGATGATTCCAACCTTTTTAACTCTCTCCATTGTATCTTTCCTTTAATTTTGATAATTTTGGATTCCAACCATCAAGCAACAAAAAGCAAAGTTTTATTTAACTTTTTTCTCTAACTTAATTTGAGATATTGTTAAGTATTTTTTCTTAAATTAATCTTATTTTTAATGCTTTTGGTAATTTTTTTACTATTTTGAGAAATTATTAACATGTTCATTATAAGTTTTACTAAAAGAATGCACGCCATTTTTATTGCGTACAAAGTAAAGATAATCTACATTTGTCGGAAATACTGCCGCTTGAATCGCCTTAAATCCAACGCTTCCAACAGGAGCTTCTGGAATTCCATCATTACGGTAAGTATTGTAACTAGTTGTATCATTTCGTATCATTGCAGGCGTTACTTTTGTATGTGAATACTTTCCATAATTCAAAGAACCATCCATCTGCAAGCGCATTTTCTTATCTAAACGATTTCTAATTACTGCAGAAACAATAGGCATTTCTTCTTCGTTTGCGGATTCTTTTTGGATAATTGAAGCAATAATTACATATTTAAACCATTGCTTTACATCATATTCCCCTAAAAATTTAATCGCTAATTTTTTATGCTCATTCAAAGAGGTCTTGACAAGATAATACATTAAATGTGAAGCACTAATACCTTTTGGAACTTTATAAGTATTTGCTAAAATCACTCCATCGGGCATTGGAGCGTATTTATCATAGGCAATTTGCAACTCTCTTTCATCTAATCCAAGTTTTACGCTAACTTCCTTGATGAAAAAATACAAAGTTTCTCCAGGAATTAGCGTAATATCCTCTAACGCCGCCTTTGCGTTTGCAAGTCTATAAAGAAAATCCCCCTTACTTATTCTCTCTTGTTCAATATTTAGCCAACCGCTTTGTGGATAACCAAAAAATCTTACCAAATATTTATCACCAGTGGTTACATCAAAGTTATTTGCTTGTAAATATGCTATAATTGCATTTGTTCCGCCTTTTGGCACATACACAACACGACTAGATTGCATTGAAGTTTGCAAATAAAAGCATAAAATGATTAAAATGATTAAAATACTATCCATTAAAACACTTAAACTTATTTTGTTTCTTACATTTTTTACAGGCTTATTTATCACGCTTTACACCTTTTTGCATACAGGAATTAAACTAGAACGATTTCATCTAGCTGGCTCACAAATTGAAGGATTCTATCTAAGATTAGATAAAAAACTCATTTTAGAAATTCAATCTTTACATTTAAAACAATTTAATTCCGATGATTCCCATAAAGATTTTTCAATCTCCACACAAGTTACCATCGCAAAAAATTTGCATTTCATCCTTCAATATTTTCAAAAAATTGATATAAAAAATATTTTTATTAAAGATTATCAAGCAAATTTATTTTATGATGGAAATAATTTCACACTCAATCTCCCAGAGTTTTATGCAAAACTTAATCTCACTGAAGATGCTTCTAAAGTCCTTATTCAAATCCACGATTTTTATCTAAAGCCCTATGGAATCTATTATCAAGGAAAAGGCGTGTATGACTTAAGACGCCAAGAAGTAATGTTAGATGGCTCTTTGGATTTTTTAAATCAAGAAAATTATTATTCTTATGTTCGTTTAGATTTAAATGTTTTTAGTGATTTAAAAACGCTTAATATCAAAGGTTCTAGCAATGTTTTTAGCGATATTAAATTTCTAAAATCTTTAATCCCGGAGATTTCAAACAAACTTGTAGAAGCGTGGATTTTTGACAATTATAGCGTTGAAAATGTCCAAATCAATGACTTTTCTCTTACAATTCCACTAAAAAGTAATCACATTTTACAGGATTCCATTAATTCCCTATATGTCCTAGCCACAGCAAAAAATGCTGAAGTAATTTTTCATCCCAAACTTCAAGCCGCACACGCAAAATCCGTAAAATTACTCTTTCAAAATAATGCACTAGAATTTTACCCAGAAAATCCAACCTACAAACAATATCTAGCAAATGGCACAACAATCACACTAAAGGATATTACCAGCAAAGCCCCAAGTCTAGAAGTTAATCTCAATACTACTTCGCCTTTGGATTCCAACATTCACGAGATTTTAAATGCCTATAATATCACACTCCCTCTAAATGCACCCAAGGCAAACATTGCAACAAATCTTTTTATTCACTTAGATTTACTTAATCACACTCTGCAAACTAAAGGGATTTTTAAAGCACGCAATTCTACAATCCTGCTTAATGGTATTCCTTTAGAAACCGACAATTTAAATATTGCACTAGATAATCACATTGTAAAGGTGGAATCCAAAAATCTAACTTATCAAAATATTATAAAAAGTGATTCTAATTTTATTATCAACATACAAGATAAAGAAATTAGCGGAGACATATTTATCCACTCTCTGGCTTTAGTTAATCCTAGTGTTTTGCAAATCTTTAACCATTCTGTGCCTTTTAGCGTGGATTTTAAAGATGAAAAAGCCATTACTTTAAGTTTGCCAACACTTACATTTAATGCTAAATTAAATGCACCTTATAATTTTTACATAGAAAGCCTAAGCCACTTTATCCCTTTTTCTAAAATCTTGCAAGACTATCAAGTTAGCAATGGAACATTAAACCTAAACACGCAAGATTTTTTGGAATACCAAGCAAAAATTTCTGTTAATAGCTCACAAAACATTCTCTTAAGCAAAAAAGACAATATGCCGCTCTCCACGATTAATTTAGACTTGCACTACAACACTAATGATTTTGAGTTAAAAAGCGATTCTTTTATCTACACAGACACACAAGGCAATAAAAGGATAAGTTTTAAAGATATTAATCTCAATTTAAATAGCCAAAATCTCACAAGCACCAATCCAAAAAATACTGATATTCCAACACGGATAGAAGGAAACAATACAAATCTAATCTTTAAGGATTACACAATTTTAAGTGATTCTTTCAATTTTAGTCTCTATAACAATACAATCCAAGGCACACTCAAATATAAAAATGGAAGTGCTAATCTTTATAAAAATGGAAATTTTATCACGCTTGATGCTAGAGAGTTTGGCGATACTTTTTTAAACACCATTGCAAACAAACATATTTTTAATAAAGGTCGCTTTTTTCTTAATGTAAATACAAATGAAAAAGGAGTGATTATAGGCGAAATGAAGTTACTTAACACTTCTGTTAAAGAGCTAAATGTCCTACAAAATCTTATGGCTTTTATTGATACAATTCCTTCTTTACTTAGCTTAAAACTTCCAGGCTTTAACAATGATGGCTATTATTTAGAAAATGGTAGCATTCTTTTTGGCTTAAATGATAAATTCTTAGCTATTGACAAACTCCATTTTAAAGGCTCTTCTATTGATATTAATGGACAAGGAATTATACAATTAGAATCCAAAAATATTGATTTTAATGCCGAGTTAATTACCGCTAAGGCATTAAGTGGAATTATCAATAAAATTCCGCTTGTTAATTATATTGTGCTTGGCAAAAATGGCACAATCTCTACTAACTTTAAAATTAACGGAACTCTTGAAAAGCCACAAATCCACACTCAAACTGCTCAAGATATTCTACTCTCCCCCTTTAATATACTAAAGCGCGTAATCACTTCACCTTTTGAAGTTTTTAATTAAGGAATTTCATATGACAAAGAAAATCAAAAAAGCCACAAAAAAGGAAACACAAGAGATAAAAGCACTTTTTTTAGAACATTTTAAAGGCGCTAGAACAGAACTCGTATTTTCTAATGATTTTGAACTTTTAATTGCTGTAATGCTTTCAGCCCAATGCACCGATAAACGCGTAAATCTCATTACGCCTGCACTTTTTAAAAAATTCCCCACACCACAAGCACTAAGCCTAGCAGATTTAGATTCTATTAAAGAGTGCATTAAAACTTGCAGTTTTTTCAACAATAAAGCAAAAAATCTCAAAGCAATGGCAAAAGAAGTTTATGAAAAATATAATGGAGAAATTCCACTTGATAGAGAGATATTAAAAACATTGCCCGGAGTTGGGCAAAAAACCGCAAATGTCGTATTAATAGAATCTAAAGAAGCAAATTTCATCGCTGTAGATACTCATGTTTTTAGAGTTTCCCATCGTTTGGGTTTAAGCTTTGCCACAACACCACTCGCCACAGAAGCAGATCTTACAAAAATTTTCAAAGATAATCTTGCCACTCTTCATCAAGCAATGGTGCTTTTTGGGCGTTATACTTGCAAAGCCATTAATCCACAATGCCAAGAATGCTTTTTAAACCATCTTTGCAAAAGCAAAACAAGCTATCGCTGCAATTAACTGCGAATTAATCCCATAAACTCTTCTCTTGTGCGATGATCGCTTTTAAAAAGCCCACGAATTGCGCTTGTTAACATTTGACTATTTTGCTTCTCCACGCCACGCATTACCATACACATATGCTTTGCTTCAGCTACCACCATCACGCCTTTTGGTTGCAACACTTCCATTAGAGTATCTGCAATCTGCGCTGTCATTTTCTCTTGAATTTGCAAACGCCTAGAATACACCTCTACAAGGCGTGCTAATTTTGAAATTCCAACCACCTTAGAATCAGGAATATAACCAATAGAAACCTTGCCAAAAAATGGTAACATATGATGCTCACACACAGAATAAAACTCAATATCTTTTAGCACAACCATTTCATCACAAGCACCTTCTGTAAAAACCCTGCCTAAAATCTCTTTAGGATCGCTTTTGTATCCGCTATAAAGATGTTCCCAGCTTTTTACCACACGCTTTGGAGTATCTAGTAATCCCTCCCTATTGCGATCTTCTCCAATACAATCAAAAATGGTTCGGATTAACTCTTGAGTGGATTCACCTGTGTTTTCTTTTATATTTTTTGGCATTTTCGGATTCCTTATTGATGAAGTAATGCTTGAATGCGATTTTCAATGCTAGGATGTGTGCTAAATAACTCACCAGCTGAAAAGATATACAAGGCTTGACGCGTAGGATTCCTATCGCTTTGTGAAAAATCTGATTGTGCATAATTTCCACTAATCTTTTGCAAAGCTTGAATCATAGGTGCGCTATTTCCCATCAAATACGCTGCCCCAGAATCTGCCATATACTCTCTTGAGCGACTTAAAAACATTTGCAACACTAGCGTTAAAAGCGGTAAAACAAATTGCAAGATAAGCAAAATCATTCTAGCTGCATTTGCACCCTTCTCTTTAGAGTTTCCTAAAAATATATAGACACCATAATTTACCACTAAAAGCATAATATTACTTAGTACGCCCACCATTAAAGTTAAGCGAATATCTCCATGTCGAATATGGCTTAATTCGTGTGCCATCACTGCCTTTTGCTCATTATAATTTAAATTCCGTATTAAAGTAGTAGTTAGTGCAATCAAGGAATTATCCGCATTCCAGCCACTAGCAAACGCATTCATATAAGGCGCATCCATTATGTAAAGTTTTGGACGAAAGGGCAGATTTGCAACCGCTACTAACTCATCAAGCATTTTTGTTAAATTTTTCTCTTGAGCACTTGCTTCAGAGCCTGCTAAAACCTCCTTATACTCACTTCCGCTAAGTAAAATTTGTTTAAAATTACTAATAGTAAATAGCACAATCACAAAAGCGATTCCAAACAAGGCTAGAGTAACTAGCGGAAATTCTTGTAAAGTTAAAAGTGAATAAAATCCATCTCCAAGTGTATTAGCATTAATCCTAACAATGTCTACAAGCAATCCAATTAGCGTAAAAATCAGCACATATAGTGCAATCACGCAATTTGTTTTAAACTGATTTTCTTTAATAATTCTATCAAACATTCTATTCCTCTTCTTTTATCTCTCTATGGGCTATCTCGCGCAATAAATTTGTCGCATACGCTCCTTTTGGCAAGAAAAAACTAAACTCACCTTGCGCTTCTTGTTCTTTATAAAAAAACTCTAAATCTTGCGGAAAAACCCAAGCATAGCGACGTTGCCCAATGCTTAAAATGTTGGAATCCAAAAATTTCTTTTCAAAAAACTCCGCACAACCTAAAGCAAACATTTCCTTTTTTCCACTTAACAATCCTGTTGGGGCAATATCTTTTTGTAAAAAGCGCAAAGATTCTTTTTCCATACTCTCTAAAAAAAAATGCTTTCCATAAGGATAATGGCATAACATATCACCTTCAAGCAATTTAAAAGGGTGCTTTTGTGATTTAATCTTATTACAAAACATACTTTCCTTAAAACAAGCCGGAATATCATTTGTCTGCAAATACAGCTCTAATGCTTTTGAAATCTCTTTTGTATCGTATGAAGCAATAATATGCGAAATATCTATGCGCATAGAGAGCCACAAATTAAACAAATAACTTTGATATGCGCTGATTAAAAAATTATGCATTTTTCTATCACGCAAACGGCGTTTTTTTTCTACAATTTCTCGTCCTTGTAAATAATTTCTACCATCTGCCCCAAAGCGCTGATAACTAAAATAATTTGGGGCTCCAAACTTTTTAATAGATTCCACAGCTTGCACGATTTTTTGGGCGTTTAATGGGCTAAGTTTTTTAACACGAAGAAAAAACTTATTACCCTTTAAATGCCCAATTTTGATTTTATTATGATGCAAATTAGAATCTAAAATTTTAATATCAGGGTGTATAAAATTCTCTAGTTTATCTTTTATAAAATAAGGCAAACTTATATGCTGGATTGTAAGAGCATTTTTATCTTTCAACCCTGCATAGCCAATATCTTTTTCTTTAATTCCTAGATGATTGGACAGGATCTTTAAAAGCTCAAAAGTTGTGAGATTTTTCTTGCGGATTTTCAAAACAAGATGCATTCCATCACCATTGAAGGGATAGAGTGGCACCTCTTCAACAACAAAATCACGCGGACTTTGTCTAAAATAAAATTCTATCGGGGAATGCGTGTAGGCAAAAGATAGATTCATTACATTAAGCAAGTTTTAATGGCAACCACATCCACCACCACAGCAACCACCACCATGATTATGCTCTTGATAATGTAATCCACAGCTCAATTCTTTTTCTGTTGCTTCACGCGTTGCTAAAATTGTTACAGAAAAATTCAAAGTCTTACCAGCTAATGGATGATTGTAATCAACAATAACCATCTCATCATTAAAATCCTTGACAATTACTTGCACAGTTTCTCCATTTTCTCCTTGACCAAAAAGTGTCATTCCTTGCTGTAAATCAATCCCTACAAACTGATCGCGAGAAACTTCTTGCACATAATCAGATTGATACTCCCCATAAGCATTAATCGGAGCAATAATTACTTCCTTTTTATCGCCCACTTTCATTTCTGCAACCGCTTCCTCTAAGCCCTTAATAATCTCACCAGCTCCCATAATAAACTCTAATGGTTTTCCACCAATATTAGAATCCAAAACATCATTTGTGCCTTCTTCTTTTACGGAATACTCAATACTTACAACTTGATTTTTATCAATCATTATTTTCTCCTATTTTTATTTAATAAGTTTTTTGCTTCTTTTGCTTCACTAGAAGTTGGATACAAAGCAATTAGAGTCTCCAAAAAACGCTTTGCATTATCTTTTTCTTTAAGTGCTTCAAAAGATTTTGCGCTATGCAACATCAGACGCGGCATATAATCTGCTTTATCATAGCGCGTTGCACTTGTTTTGTAGTAATAAATTGCATCTTCATAACGCTTTTGCTCAAATGCGACTTCACCTAATAAATAATTTCCACGCGCTGGCTTATAATTACCTTTAACAGCAACTTGTAAATATTCATCAGCTTTTTGATAATTTTTATCTTTATAAAATTGTTCACCCTCTTTAAACACACTTGCTAAAGGAATCTTTTTCAAATCTTTAATTTCAGGTGTTTTGGTGATATTATTTTTAGATTCTATATTCTCCAAAACCTTTGGCTCAACTTTTTCAATCTCTTTACTATCTTTTATCTTTTTGTTTATATTTGCTTGTATATCCTTCTTTTCACCTACTTTATTTATCTCTTTATCAACAGGTAAACTCTCGATACTTTGAGCATTAAGTGGCTTTAATTCCTCAGTCTCGTAGCTTGGCATTTTGATTTGTGTTGCATTGGTTTCTACGCTTGCAATTAGAGCACCTACAGACAAACTTTCAGATGCACCTACCGTCGTATTTGCAGATGAATTTATAGGCGCGCTTACAAAAGCACTTTCAATTTCATTCAATACACTCTGTTCTATGCCATCATCAATCTTAGAATCTTGCACATCTTTTATGGTTTCAGCTACATTATCTGCGGTATTATTTATTTCTTTTTTAGATTCCACATTGTTAGTTGTAGCAACTTGAGCACTTTCTAGTTCTGCAACCTTTTCCTTTAAACCATCAATCTCGCCTTGCATTTGAGTATTTGTTTTTTTAATCAACGCTCCAAGCGCAGAAATACTTTGTTTGATCTTTTCAATATTTTCATTTTGTAAAGCAAAGTTAGAATCGACATGCTCTTTGATTCCAGTAATTGTTGCATTATTTTCCCCTTTGAGAAGCTCTATTCTACTTGCAATATCTTGCACTCTCTGAAGTTGCCCTTCAAAAACACTTTTTAAGCCTTCTTGTGATTCTTCAAGATTTCTTACTTGTGTAGAAAGATTAAAAAGTTTTTCATTAAAAATTTGCGATTCTGTTCTTTGTGGTGCAGTCCCACCTGCATTAAATGCAGATGGTTCTTGCCCAAAAACTAAACTCGCAACAACTAGGCTAGAAGCAAATAACTTTTGCAATAGACTTTTCCCAATTATTACTTATGGTAACATTTTAAATGTTACTTTTCTGTTTTCAGCCCAACACTCTTTTGTTTTAGCTGTGCAAGTTGGCTTGCTTTCACCATAGCTTACTAAAACTGTTTTACTCTCTTCTACACCTTTAGCAATAAGTGCTTCTTTTACAGCAACTGCTCTTTTTAAACCTAAAGCATAGTTATACTCATCTGTTCCCCACTCATCAGTATTACCTTCAATTCTTACTGTTAATGGTCCCATTGCCGAAGAAGTCAAAACACTAGCATCATTATCAATCGCATTTTGCATATCAGCACGCACAACAAATTTATCAAAATCAAAGAAAATATTTTGCAGTTGGTTTTCTACATAATTAATTCTTTCTTCAACTGTTGCAAAATTATCCTGACCACCCACATAGTTCTTGCCTTGATTTACATCTGCGCTAGAATCTACGCCACTTTTTTGACTACAACCAGTTACCAATAACGCAGCCGCCAATGAACTTAAAACTAGAAACTTTTTCATTTCTTCTCCCTAATTTTTTTTAAAAAACGCATTATTATAGCAGAAAAAAGCTATTTTTCTACAAAATTTTCTATTTTACCAATCCATTGATTGAATTACACCACCTTGCAATGGAAATAACAATGTTTTATTATAATTTAAGCGGATGATTCCAAGTGCGCTCTGATTTGCCTCGTGCTTGATATACATAATCGTTTCTCCATCTTTAGAAAAACGCGGCAACTGATTCACACCATTTGCACTTAAACGACGGATAAAATCGCTTTTAGTAGAGACAAGATATAAATTAAATGTGTTTCTATCAAACTCTTCATTGCTTTCACGACTAGAATACACAATATAGTTACCATTTGCATTTGCTGCATTGTTATTGCGCCCATGAAATACCATTTGTTCTACATTTCCAGACACTTCTCCACTAGCTGGAATCGCAAAGACATTAGGATAGCCAAGCCTATCAGAGATAAACATTACGCGCTCTTCATTATCAATAAAATTCCCACTTACATCAATACCGCTATATTTTGTAAGACGCTTTAATGCACCATTTGTTATATCATACATAAAAATATCTGGTTGTTCATTTGGAGCCATTGTTACTAAAATTTTATTTTCATCATTGCTTACATCTGAAGCTACAAGCATTCCACTGCTGTCGAACATTTTTTTATTTTGTCCTGTTCCTAGGTCAAATTTAAAAAGTGTAGGCTTATCAAGATATTTTGTATAATAAAAAGCATTCTGTGCAGCATTTGCCCATTTAGGAAATATATTCAAACCACCACTTATCACTTTCTTTTTATAAGTCAGTGTATAATCACTCATTATAATATCACTCTCTCCTGGCTTTGTATAGTACGCAAGAATAACCATACGCTCCATCCAATCTACACTTGGAGCCTTAATATAAGCATTAATATCAATTGCCATTTTATGCGCTAAAAATGGATATGTTTCTTGCTGCATATTTTTATATTCTTTACTTAAAGCAACCAAACCAGAATTCACATCATAAAGGTACAATCTTGCAATCACACCACTCTCGCTTTTCTCTGCTTTAATACGAGCAACTAAATCGATTTTGTTTTTGCGATATTCATCAAAATTTACAAGCATTTCACTAGAAATAACTTCTTTTTCTTCTTGAACCGTAAAATGTCCTGTAACCTTTAAATCTGCAATAAGCATTTTGAAAATTCTTTGACTAAATTCACGCTCAAAATAATCACTGCCTACATTTTGAACCAAAATATTAGGAAGGTTCCCGAATTTTTTTACAACCTCCAAAGTAGCATCCACCCCATTTGCACAAGCAAGTCCAAATAGACTCATTAATACAAAAACAATTTTTTTCATTTTACACCTCAGTTTTAAAAGTTACCATAATTTTAGTGCTATCTCCACCTTCATAGCGTGGAAATTCTTGAACACTCATTATATCCAAAAAGCCCTTCAGAGCCTCATCAAATTCTAAATCTCCAGATTTTTTAATAATAGAATAAGAAAATCTGCCTTGTGAATCAATGGTGATAGCAACCTCTGAAAAATGTTCAACACTTGTACGCACAGGATTCCAACTTTGCGCTAAAATCTCATGCACTTTTGCATAAAAAGCGTCAAATTCTCCTTTTGGAACAGCAAAACTTAATGTCTTTTGCGTGTCCAAGTTAGCCATAATCTTTTCAAGCTCATCATTTAAATCTCTAGTTTGTGCACTTTCTTTGGCTTTTTTATTTTTGGCAATTTTATCATCTTGACTTGCAGGCTTTATAGATTTAACAGGCATTTTGGATTCCACTTGCTTAAAAAGATCGTTAATTCCAAGTCCAACATTTGCACTCACAGATGCACTTTCTTTTTTTATTGGAATATCCTTAACTTTCTTTTCTGCTTTTTTTTGTGTGATTTTAATTGCCTTTTTAGGACTAGGCTCTTCAATTAAATCAATACTAAAAGTTGTTTCCTTGTAAGCTGTGTAGGCTTTTGGTGGCTCACTAATTGAATTTAATCGCCAAAACAAAAGAATAATAATTAAAGCATAGCAACAAAGAGAAACGCTACCGCTGGTAAAAAATAAAACAACTCTAGCCATCAGTAACGAGTGAGACCCTTGAAAATCCACTTTGTTTTGCAATCTTTAAGATATAAATAATATCATCATATTTTAAATTTTTATCTGCACGAATATACACTTGCGTATTTTTATCATACGCATTTGCAAAAACTATAAAAGCATCTGGAAAACTATCAAAGCTTAAAACTTCGTTTTTTAAGTAAATATTACGCTTTAAATCTACCCGGATTTCAATCTTGGAATCTTCTTGCATTTTCGCACTTTTTGAACCTTGTGGCAAAGCAATTTCCTCTTGATAAACAATTACAGGTGCTGTTACCATTAAAATCGCCAACAACACAAGCATAATATCCACCAAAGGAGTAATGTTTAATTCTGGAGTTTCATCCCAATTATAATGCGACTTCAAAAATTACTCCAGACTCTAAACTGAAGCTTTTGGAGAGCTTAAAACATTAATTTGCAATTGCAAATAAGTATTTAACTCAAATACCTTGCGCTTCAAAAATAAATTAAATGAATAAGCAGGAATTGCTGTTAAAATTCCAGCTGCAGTCGCGACAAGAGCTTTTGAAATAATCGGCGCAATCACATCCAAAGTCGCCTTTGAATTTTCACCAAGTTTTGAAAATGCTTCCAAAATCTCAACAACTGTACCAAATAATCCAATAAAAGGCGCAGTGGAAGCAACAATTGCTAAAAATGTCAAGCCAATTGTCGCATCTTTAATTGCTTTATCTAAGGCGTATTGCAACATGGGCTCTGTTAATCTTTTATCAATTTTTGCTAAATTAGAACCTAGCAAAGAATTTTTAGGTAGCGCATTGCGTCCTTCCAACAATATCTCCAGACATTTTTTTTCACCCGATAGAGTCATTGTAATTGAAAAATAACGATATATAAAAATCCAAAGCACTAAAATAAAATATAAAGAAAGCCAAAGAAGAACAACTACGGTAGTAATCCCGTAGCTATCTAATAGAGAAAATAAACTCACAATGAATTCTTTGCAACATTTTCAATGCGTGAAACCACCATTGAAACAGCCATATTATTATCCGTAGATTCTTCAAGCAATTGCTTTGCATTTGCAATAGCTTGAGCAATTTCACTCTCGCTATCTCCATTAATATCTACCGCACCTTCAGCTAAAACATCAACACTTGTTTCATCTACTTTTACATGTCCCCAGTTAATTGCAACAATCTCTTTTTTGCCATCAACTTTCTCAACTTCAATTACACCAGGACGCAATGTTGTTACAATTCCAACATGCCCGGGCAAAACTCCAAACTCTCCCTCGCTCCCAGGAAGAGTAACGCTTTTTACAGAATTAGAAAAAATCTTTCCCTCTGGAGTCACAATATCTAATTTCAAGGTTTCCATTAAAGCTCCTTACGCGTTAGCTTTCATTTTCTCCGCTTTTTCAAGAACCTCATTGATATTTCCTACCATATAGAAAGCATTTTCTGGAATCTGATCATACTTGCCTTCTAGAATTCCTTTAAAGCCTTCCAAAGTTTCTTGTAAAGTTACATATTTACCGGGGCTTCCTGTGAAAACTTCTGCAACAAAGAAAGGTTGGGATAAGAATTTTTCAATCTTTCTAGCTCTTTCAACAATTTTCTTATCCTCTTCTGAAAGTTCATCCATACCCAAAATTGCGATAATATCTTGCAAATCTTTATATTTTTGAAGTACTTGCTGCACGCTTGTAGCAACCTTATAATGTTCCTCTCCTACAACTTGAGGATCTAAAATTCTAGAAGTAGAATCAAGTGGATCTACCGCGGGATAAATTCCTTTTTCTGCAATTTTTCTATTTAATACTGTCGTTGCATCAAGGTGAGCAAAAACAGAAGCCGGAGCCGGGTCAGTCAAGTCATCAGCAGGAACATAAACTGCCTGAACAGAAGTAATAGATCCTTTTTTGGTTGATGTGATTCTTTCTTGTAACTTACCCATTTCACTTGCTAGTGTTGGTTGATAACCTACCGCGGATGGAATCCTTCCAAGAAGTGCTGACATCTCTGCACCAGATTGCGCATATCTAAAAATATTATCAATAAACATTAATACATCCAAACCTTTTTCATCACGGAAATATTCCGCCATTGTAAGACCTGTAAAAGCAATTCTATTTCTAGCACCTGGTGGTTCATTCATTTGCCCATAACATAAAGCAACTTTATCTAAAACTCCAGACTCTTTCATTTCATGGTAAAGATCATTCCCTTCACGCGTTCTCTCACCAACTCCAGCAAACACAGAATAGCCACTATGCTTAAAGGCGACATTGTGGATAAGCTCCATAATAACAACCGTCTTACCAACACCGGCACCGCCAAATAAACCAACTTTACCACCCTTAGAATAAGGCGCTAACAAATCAACAACCTTAATCCCTGTTTCAAACATTTCTGTTTTTGTGCTTTGATTTTCAAAAGTTGGTGCGCTTCTATGGATTGACCACTTCTCTGGATTATTTAGTTCTTCTCCACCATCAATTACATCACCTGTCACATTAAAGATTCTACCCAAAACTTGTTCTCCCACTGGAACAGTAATAGGGTTTCCTCTAGCACTGACTTTTTCTCCTCTTGTAAGACCCTCTGTCATATCCATAGCAATTGCACGCACACGATTATCCCCAATGTGTGCTGCAACCTCTAAAACCAACTTACGGCTTTGTCCATCAATTTCAAAATCAATATCTAATGCTTCATTGATTGCCGGTAGATAAGACTCAAAATCTACATCAACCACAGGACCCATTACTTGAATGATTTTTCCTACCATATTTTCTGACATTTATTTTACTCCTTATTTCATTGACTCAACGCCAGTATTAATCTCTACTAGCTCCGTTGTAATAGCCTCTTGACGCGCTTTATTATAAGCAATCGTTAAGCTTTTTGCTAATTCTCCTGCATTGCTTGTTGCTGCATCCATTGCTTGCATTCTAGCACTATGTTCTGCTGCCAAAGAATCCACAAGCGCATAATACATACTAAATTCAACATACTTCTTAGCAAGCTCATTTAAAATCTCATTCTCCTGCTCATTTGGTTCCACTTCCAACACAGAAGCACATTCCTCTGAAAGCGTAATGCTCTCAATTGGCAAAAGCTGCGAAACTTTCATTTCTTGAGAAATCATATTTTTAAATCCATTATGCACTAAAATTACTTTAGATGTCACACCATTTAGGTAATCTGCAACTGCCTTATTAACAAACTCTGCTGCGTCTGCATATTGTGGTGTAGCACTTAAACCAACCACACTATCTAGCACCTCAATCTCATTAAACTTATAATATTCTATGGCTTTCTTTCCAATAACGCGCAAACGCACTTTTAGATTCTTTTCTTTCTGTTCGGCAATTATGCGATTAACTTCTTTAATTGTATTGATATTAAAGCCACCACAAAGCCCTTTATCAGCTGTTACCAAAATAATATCAACAAGTTTAGAATCCTTATTTCCTGCGTTAAAATAAGGATTTTCTTGCACATTTTCCCCACTTGCAACTTTAACTTTAATCTCTTCTAAGACTTCAACAATCTTTCCTGCATACATTCTAGATCGTCTAGCCATTTCTTCGGCTTTTTTAAGCTTAGAAGTAGATACAAGCTTCATTGCACGCGTTGTTTTTTGCGTATTTAAAACGCTTGAAATCTGCTTTCTAATATCCTTTAGGTTGTTTCCCATAACAACTCCCTACTTTTTATACAGCAAAACTAGATTTAAATTCTTCTAACGCTTTGCAAAGTGTTTCTTCAATATCTTTATCTAGCATTTTCTTAGAGCGGATATCTTCAAAAATTTGTGGATATTTTGCCTCCAAGAACGGATATAAATCTCCTTCAAATTTTGTGATATTAGCCACTGCAATATCGTCCATATATCCCCTAGCACCTGCAAAAATAATTACAACTTGACGCTCAATTGGCAATGGAGAATAAGGAGGCTGTTTTAATACCTCCACCATTCTTTGTCCTCTATCCAACTGCTTTCTGCTAGATTCATCCAAATCTGAAGCAAATTGCGCAAAAGCCTGAAGCTCTCTATATTGAGCAAGATCAAGTCTTAAAGTTCCAGAAACCTGTTTTGTCGCCTTAATTTGTGCTGCACCACCCACGCGAGAAACAGATAAACCAACATTGATAGCAGGTCTAATTCCAGAATTAAACAAATCAGTCTCTAAGAAAATTTGACCATCTGTAATGGAAATAACATTTGTTGGAATATATGCTGCAACATCTCCTGCTTGTGTTTCAATGATTGGCAATGCTGTTAAAGATCCAGCACCTAATTCATCGCTAACCTTAGCCGCTCTCTCTAACAATCTTGAGTGTAGATAGAAAACATCACCCGGAAATGCTTCACGACCTGGAGGGCGTCTTAAAATCAAAGACATTTCACGATAGGCAACTGCGTGCTTACTTAAATCATCATAAACAATTAATGCATGTCTGCCATTATCCCTAAAGTATTCACCCATTGTAACACCTGCATAAGGAGCAAGATATTGCATAGCAGCAGAATCTGAAGCTGGAGCATTCACAATAATTGTATATTCCATTGCGCCATGCTCTTCAAGCTTTCTTACCACCTGTGCCACTGTGGATTCCTTTTGACCAATTGCTACATAAATACAAACAACATCTTGTCCCTTTTGATTAATGATTGTATCAATCGCAACAGTCGTTTTTCCTGTCTGTCTATCTCCGATAATTAACTCTCTTTGCCCTCTACCGATTGGAACAAGCGCATCAATAGCCTTTAATCCCGTTTGAAGAGGTTCATGAACAGATTTTCTAGCCATAATTCCAGGAGCTTTTTCTTCCATAAAACGATACTCTTTAACTTCAACAGCACCTTTTCCATCAATTGGTTCGCCAAGAGCATTTACAACACGCCCCATCATACCATCGCCAACCGGAACACGCAAAAGTTTGCCTAAACGCTTAACAGAAGTTCCTTCCTTAATCTCTTTTCCGGCACCTAAAACCACAACACCAACACTGCCTTCTTCCAAGCTTGATGCCAATCCTTTATCGCCTGTATCAAACTCTACCATTTCATAGCTCATTGCATTTTTAAGTCCGTAAACCTTTGCAACACCATCAGCGTATGCAACAACTTTCCCTGTTTGCGCAATATCTAAATCAAGTTCAAAGTTATCAATTCTTTCTTTAATAATAGAACTAATTTCATCTGCTTGTAATTTTGCTACCACTGCAACTCCTTATATAAAAATTAAAATGCTTTTAAAATATGATTTCTTAAATCATTAACAAATTTCTCTTGCGAAAAAGAAACTTCTACGCCTAAATCCTCAACAACCAGCTTAATTCCAACACTTGCTACTACTTGCTGTTTTAACAAAAGATTAACGCCAAGTTTTTTACTAAACTTGCTTTCAATCTCCTTTAAGACTGATTCATCATAACCTTCATTAACAATTAATTGTGCAATATACTCTTTATTTAAAGTTGCCAAGTGGGATGATAGCCCACTATAAAGCTCCTCAAATAAATCCAATCTCTTATGTTCTGCCAAAACTTTAATAAAATTAGAAAACTTTGCATTAGCAGAATTATCCAAAACCCTTTCCAGGATAAAATCCACTTTTTGCGCTGTGGAAACATAAGGAGATTCTATAATATCTCTAAACTTTGAAATTGAATTTGCTCCTGCTAGCTTTCCAAGAAAAAGCACAATTTCTTCCAATTCTTTTTGCGATACCACACTAGCTAGTGCTTTAATATAACGCTTTGCAATCAAATCTTTCATCTAAGCTACCTTTTTTAACAGGGATTTAGCCAAAACATCTTTGCTTAATGCAACAGAATCTTTGTTTAAAAATTCTAATAAAATCTCATCAACAATCAGTTTTTCTGCTTTCCTTTGCTCAAATGCGATATGATCATTATATTGACGCACAAGGCTTTCAATCTCTGTTTTTGCTGCTTCTTCCACTTTTTGTGTAATAATTACAGACTCCTTATGTGCAGTTTCCACAATATCATGTGCAATTCGCTTGGCTTCCTCTAACTGATTTTGAGCTTTCTCTTTTGCTTTTTTGGATTCTTGCAACTTTTCTTGGATCTTTGCTAGAGAATTTGCAATCTCATCTCTACGCGCTTTAAAAGTATTTTTAATTGCATCTGCCGCAAAGTAATACACAAGCCCAAAGAAAATAACAAAATTAATGGTTCTTTCAATGATATCATAATTGGCGCTCTCTCCACCTGCTGCAAAAAGCATAGCCGGCATAAACGACAATGTTAAAAAATATACTTTTCTATTTTGCATTCACTACTCCCTTTTAAAGCTTTCCGAGCTTAGATTGTAAGCTCTCTTTAAAGAATGGAACTTCTGAACGCAAGGACATTTTAAGTCTCTCTTTTTCATCCTCCAAACTTGTCATAAAAGCATTATATTTTTGAGTCAATTCATTCTTTTTATCGGTAATTTTAACTTCCGCAGTTTCTTTTGCACTTTCATAAGCTTTATTTTTAATCAAAGCCGCCTCTTCTCTAGCTTTTTGCAAAATATCGTCTGCTTCTTTTTTTAACACCTTAATATCTGCGGCGTTACCTTCTATTCCTTCGTTGTCCTTCTTAATAGAGGCATCACGCGTATCCATAAAGCCCAATAAAGGTTTATATAACATACGATTAAGCAAATACACCAATACAAGAAAAATAACAAAAACTAACGCCATTACCCAAGGAGTTGGGATAATAGTCATTTGCACTCCTTTCTCTATTTCTAAAATAGCTTTTATTTTAACACGACTTTTTCTAAGTTTTTCTTAAAAACTTCATAATGGTAAAATTTTACTAAACTTTTTCACCTCCTCGTCGTTACTAAACTCTACAATTAACCGATTTTTTTGCACGAATGCCATAATTCCATTGCTTTTTAGTTCTGCACAAGCAGTCTTTAAAGCTGCAATAGAGTCTTTATTTAAATCTTTCTGTTTTTGCAAAGAATTTTTGAAATTTGGAATCTTATTTAAAATTTTTGTTTCTTTGCAATTTTTCACAATCTTTTCCGTTGCATGCACGCTCAACTTTTGCCCGACGATAGAATTTGCAATGAGATTTTGCTGCTCTTTTGGCAATGTAACCAAAATTTTTGCATGTCCTTGTGAGATTTTATTTTCCAAAACTAAATCTTGCACTTCCTTGCTTAGATCTAACAAACGAAGTGTATTAGTAATTTGCGTGCGTGATTTTGATAAGCGTTTTGCCATTTCTTCATGTGTAATTCCATAATCATCAATGAGTTCTTTATAAGAACGCGCTAAATCAATAGGATTTAGATCCTCTCTTTGGATATTTTCAATCAACGCTAATTCTCGCAGTTTATCCGTTTGAACATCTACAATAATTGCTTTAACGCTTTCTTTTTTGGCAAGCTTACTTGCACGCAAACGACGCTCACCAGCAATCAAATAATAAAAATCTGTATCCTTGCTATCCTCATAAACTAAAATAGGTTGCAATAATCCGTGTTCTTCAATAGAAGTGGCAAGCTCCTGTAAAGAAGCTGCTTCAAAAACTTTGCGCGGTTGCAATGGGTTTGGTTTAATTTTATCAATATCAAGTTCCACAACTAAGCCTGAATTGTCTTGTAAGTCGTTTTGATAAGCTTCTTCGACTTCACTTAAAATAGCACCAAGTCCGCGCCCTAATCCCTTCTTTGCCATTAGGCTCTCTTTAAAATCGCACGCGCTAGATTCTGATATGCCATATTCCCTTGCGAACGCACATCATATAAAATCACTGGTTTGCCAAAGCTGGGAGATTCTGCAAGCTTAATATTGCGCGGAATTGCAATGGTTGTTTTAGAAGCTACTTCTTTAATGAGTTGCCCATCAAAATGCTGCACTAAGTCCGCATACACTTGCCTTGAAAGGTTGTTTTGCGCGCTATACATTGTTGGCAATAAACCTTTAATCTCCAAATCCGGATTAATTTCTTTGCGTAAAATTTTAATAGTGTTTAAAAGTTGCGCCAAGCCTTCAAGAGCGAAAAACTCGCATTGAATAGGGATAATCACAGAATTTGAAGCTGATAGCGCATTGATTGTAAGTGGTCCTAGAGCTGGTGGAGAGTCAATAATCACATAATCATACACATCTAAAATATCTTCAATTTTCTTTTTTAAAATCAACTCTCGCCCATTGCGCTTATGGCTATAAAATTCTTTTTCAATCCCAACTAAACCGATATTAGAAGGTGCTAAATGCAGAGTTGGAATTGCAGTTTTTTGAATGATTTGTGAGAGCTTTTTTGTGCCAATTAAAACATGATAAATATTAAACTCTATGCTATTGCGATGGAATCCCAAACTTGTCGTGGCATTTGCCTGTGGGTCAGCGTCAATTAACAACACGCGCTTCTCTTCTACCGCAAGGGAAGCAGCAAGATTTACTGCTGTTGTTGTTTTGCCAACGCCACCTTTTTGATTTGCAATACAAATCACTTCACACATCATTCACCCCACTATCTTAAACTATAAATTTTTTCATCTTCAATCAAAATCGCGCCATCATCACACAAAACTGCTTCGCTCATCTCCACAACCCTGCCTTTATAATGGAATCCATAATTGAAATTTTTATAGAATTCTAACGCATATTTACTAAAAATTTGCTTCCAACTAAACTTTTTTTGCTCAAAAGTTTCTATAAATGTTTGCAAAATTGTGTCTTTTTGGATTCCAACTTTTAATGCGCCAAAGCGTGTATCACGCACTTTTAAGTTAATTCCAACACCCACAATAACATTTCCTAAAAGCATTGAACACATCACGCCCCCTGCCTTTTTGTTCTCAACATACAAATCATTAGGCCACTTTAGCCACACTTCCGCACCATTTTGATTTAAAATCTCTTTAAAAATATATCCCATATAAATAGAAGTGGATTCTAATGGCAAATCTTGCGGGAGCAGAGATAATGGAAGCGCTAGTGAAAAATACAGCCCTTCTTGCACGCTCTCCCACGCATTTCCACGACTGCCAATACCCCCACTTTGCGTATTTACTACCACCATAACGGGGCTTTTTAAGCTTTGATTGCGTAAATTTTCCATTACATATAATTGTGTAGATTCCAAGCAATCAAATTTTAAAACTTCCATTACTCTAAAATATTTCCTACTTTTAAGCGCTTCCCTTGCACATATTCATATGCTCCTACTGCCTTTTTTGAAGGGGCTTGCAAAACTTCAATCCACACACTACCCTTGCTACAACCAACTTTGATTCCATCTTTTGTAATTTCTAAAATCTCGCCTTGTTTATATTCTCCATTTGCGGAATCCAATTTCAAAACCTTTAATTTTAAGCCACTTCTTAGATAAATCTCTGGCCACCCACTATACGCTAAAGCTTTGTTTTCTAGCATTCTAGCATCATCAAACTCCACAAGGGCAAATTCTTTTTTAATTTTCTTACAATAACTCGCATCTGCGTTGTTTTGTGCCAAAGGAACAATAAAGTCAATACGCCTTAAATACTCTAAGGTCAATTCTGCAGCAAGTTTTGCTAATACATTAAACAATTCAAGCGCATTTTGTCCTGTGTTTTTAACCACTTTAAAGCCCAAAATATCGCCACAATCTAAGCCTTCTTCCATTTGCATAACACTCACACCAAAATACGATTCCTTATTTAAAATACTTTGCTGAATTGGGCTTGCTCCACGAAACTTTGGTAAGATTGACGCGTGTAAATTCACACAAGGCGCGATTTGCAAAACTTTTTTTGGCAAAATTTTTCCAAAGGCTGCAACAATAATAATATCTGGCTTTAATGCCTGCAAATCCGCTACAAAAGCCTCATCCAAACTCTCTGGTTGAAAAATAGGAATCTTGGGTGCTTTTAGCATTAAAAGTTCCTTTGTAGCTGGAGCTTTTAGGCACATATCACGCCCTGCCTTTTTATCCTTTTGGCATACCAAAGCGCAGATTATATGCTGCTCTAATAAGGAATCCAAAATCACTGCCGCATAATCTGGCGTTCCCATAAAAATAATTCGCATTGTTTATCCTAAAACTAAAAATACCTAGCCGGCAATTTCAAGCATTAAAGAAGAATTTTTAAAGTTTGCTTTATAACTTTGGATTGCATAATTGCGCAAAAATAAGTCTTGCGCACTAGAATCATCAGTAACATTTTGCTCTTCTTGTGTATTTTGTGGTTTTTGTGCCTGTGTTTCTTGCGCTTTAGATTCTTGCTGTTTAAGCGCTTCTTCTGCTTCCTTAGTCTTCTCTTGTGCTTGCTCGCTTCTAGCCTTACTTTCCATTTGTGCCGCACTTGCTGCAACTTTGTAATCTTGCGGGCTAGGATCTGATGGAGCCATCGCTGCTGCTACAATTTGGCGTGCGTTTTGGATTGTCTCTTCTGGAGTTCTACCTTCTTTCATTGCAATAGGCACTTCACCAGCAGTTGCATACATTTTTCCATCAGGACCGCGTGTGTAAGTAAAAGACGCACCACCAGTTACTACACCAGCACCTGCCGCAATGTGTGCTGCTTCGTGTGCGCGGACATTTCTATCAATACTCTCAAGCTCTCTTACATATTGCATTTCTTCTGGTTCTAAATTTTCTCCATTGATTGCTTTATTATCAATAGAAGACTTTGTATTTTTAGTGCTATCAGACTCTACGGAATCCATATTTTCCATAGAATCTTTTTTGGATTCCGCTTCTTTTATCTCTTTTTCAAAGAATGCGTGCTTAGTAGAATCTCTAGAGTTTGCATTTTCCATTTGCTCTTTAAATGTAGAAAAATAGCTATTTTGTAAAATAGACAATCCATTTCCAACTTGCATCGCCACTCCTTAATCTCTCATAGCATTATAGCTCAAAATACCTAAAGCAAATATTCCAAAAAGTATTCTTATTAACGCTAATTAAGCACGACTATTGCGTTCTGCAATTTTTGCGCTTAACATTCTATCAAGCACTTCTACAACTTTATCAGAAGCAATTTCACCTTCTTTTAGAAGCCCTAAAATCTCTTCTGCATTCCCTTCAACGCCTTTGTTTTTAAATACTTCAATTGCTCCTTTAAAGCAATCATGAACGCCAGCATGTGGAGATTCTAAGCTTGGATAATCTGCTAATTGACCAAATGCTTCTTTTCCGATTCCTTGTTCATACCATTTACCTAAACGACAATCGTGGTGAGAGACAAGTTCTGCTTCTAAATCTTCTTCTAAAATCGCTTTGTATCCACGGATTTTAAAAAGCAAATGATCTAACTTCACAAGACCAATAAAAGTCGTATCAAGCACATTTGCGGAATCCTGTCTAACATCCATTGTGCTTTCACCAACTTCTACAAACTTCGCCACTTCATCATTAACTGCGTGCATATTATCCACGATTTCTTCTGTGGAAGTTTGCACTTCAGAGAAGTTTTGGCGCAGCACTTGGATGTTCATTTCAATCTCTTTTGTTGCCTTTTGTGCGCGTTCTGCTAGCTTTCTTACTTCATCTGCAACCACAGCAAAACCCCTGCCATGCTCCCCTGCTCTTGCGGCTTCAATGGCAGCATTAAGTGCTAGCAAGTTTGTTTGATCGCTAACATCTGTAATAAGATTAATCACATTAGAGATAGAATCTAAATCCTGATACACTTGCTGAATCATTCCTTGAAAACTATTTAAGCGTTCTGTTACTTGAAGCACACTATCTGTAATTGCCCTTTCTAAAAGCTTTGTTTGCTTTGCATTATCCGTAGAAGCACTTTTAGCATTCTCTAGCATTTCCACTGATGAAGCAAAATTATCTTGCAAAACTTGCAAATTTCTAGCGCAAGATCCCATTACTGCTTGAAAGATTCCACTTGAAATTACAGACTTTTCCTTTTTTTCATTAAACTCCGCAATCAAAGCATCTTTTCTTTCACTTTCTTCATTTTGCTGGCGCAACGCATTTTGAAGTTGCTCAATTTTTGCTTGCAATTCTTTATTTTTTGCAACTAACTCTTGCTCTCTTTTTGTATTTCCAAACATAGGATCTCCTTATAATTCAAACTTGGGCAATATCATAAAATATTGCAAAAAATACCGCGCATTATATCTTAATTACAGCTAAACTTTAAATATAATATAAAAACTTTATAAAATTTCCCTACAAAAACCTTACAATCTCTGTTTTGGGATTCCGTATTTTTTCCACAATTACAGAATCTTTTGGCTCACCCACTACAAGCATTACCGCACTTTTTTCGCTCTCACCTAGCCCCAAATACTTATCAAGTGCCGCATTGTCAAAACCGCCAATAATACAAGATGCAAGATTACAAGAAGTGGCAGCATTTGCCATATTCATTAATGCCAAATGTGCCTGCTCTCTTGCATAACCCAGCTTTTTCTCTACACTCATTCCATCAATAAATGGCTTATACATCTTTAAACGCTTCTGTAATTCTTCTTCTTTAAGTTTGCGCTCCCTTAACTTACTCTCAAAATATTCCCCAAAATCCAAGCGCGCAACAATGATAATAATCGCTCCACATTGCTCAACATGGCTTTGATGATTGGCAATTTGTGCAATTTCTTGCTTCTTCTTAACATCTTGCACTACATAAAAAAACCAAGGTTCCAATCCTAAAGAGCTAGGAGCTAAACGCCCTGCCTCTAAGATACAATCCAAATCTTTTTCATCAATTAAACAATCCTTAAAAGCTCTGCAAGAATAACGCGCCTTTACAATCTCTAAAAACTCCATAATTACTCCTTAATCAAAAATTCTTTTGCTTTTTCCTTGCTTTCAAAGGCTTTAGCACTTAGCTCATTTCCTTCAAAACGCACTTGATAGCTCTTATTTTCTTCAGACTTACCATACAATAATGTAAGCTCTATTGCAAGCTTCTTATCGCTCTTGCTTGCGCTATTTTCCACAAGTCCTAAGGGACCAATACAATCTAAAAGTTCAATTTTGCTCATTTTTGGATGATTAAAACTTAAGCGTTCGTTTTCTTCGGCATTTCTTGCAATCACACAACGCCCACCATCTGGCAAAATCATATATCTCCCAAATTTCACAAGCTCCATATCCTCAAATACAACTTCACGATGCGCTTGAATATCTTTGATTTTATTTGCCACAGAAGTTTCTGTAAGCAAACATCCCCCACCGGGATTTTCATAATATTCCAAACCATACTCTTTAACAAGTTGCAATTGTCGATCTCTACCTCTTCCGTGAATATCAAGTAGTTTTTCCCTATCAATCCAGCCTTTTTGTTCAGGAATTGTGATAGGCAAAAGCTTTGCGCACATCGGACGCACAATTAAGCCCTCCCCTTTACTTAGTCGCTCCACTTGTCCTAACGCTTCTGCTCTTTGACTCTTTGGTCTTTGTCCTAACACTTCTCCACTAATTACAAAGCTAGCCCCCTCACTCTCTAGCATACCTAAAGCGTGTGAAAACATATTTGCGTGGCAATCAATGCAAGGGTTAAAGTATTTTCCATAACCAAACTTTGGTTTAAAAAGCACATCATCAAAAAATTGCTTCCTAATATCCACAATCTTTAACTCCACTCCAATTTGATCTAAACGCTGGCGCAAAATCTCACTTTTATCGCGTTTTGCACCAAAGCCTATATTAAAGTGTAACGCTAAAACATCAACTCCCATATCTTTAATAATCTTAATTGCAAGCAAGCTATCAAGCCCACCACTAAATAACGCTAATGCTTTCATATAATGCCAATTCTCCTCTCTTTAAATCATCTAAATATTTTTGATATTTTCTCAACAAAAACGCCTTTTCACGCAAAGATAATCCCTTTTTATAGCTTAAAGCTTTGCGTTCTTGATCATAATGTTGATATAAAACCATAATAATTTGCTCTCTTAAATGCTCCTTATCTTGTGGTTTTATTTTTTCATCTAATAAGATTCCAATTAATAATGGATCTTCTAATTCATTTTTTAAAAGTTTATTATACGCTTCTTTTTGCGTGCGAAACATTTTTGGATCAAGGTAGTCTAGCACAAATCCTAAAAGCTCCATATTTTCTAACACACTTTTAATAATAATTTTTTCTGGTAAGTCATAAAAACTTGCTTCACTAAAGCGCAAGGATTCTTTTGTAATGCTTTGGTTTTGCGCTTTAGGCTTTTTAGTTTGGATTAAATGCGCTGGCAATGCTAAACGCTGGGATAGCCAAAGCTTATATTCTTCTTGGATTACAGGGGATAACTGATGAATATATTCTAAAATCTCTTTCAAACAATCATCTTTTTGCGCTGCATTTTGTAAATCATAGCGCTTAATAATACTCTCTAAAACATAATCAATTAATGGAATTGGAGAGTCAAAAAGGCTTTTTAGCTCTTCAATTTCACCATTTTTTACCATATCAGCAGGATCTAATCCTCCTTCAAATAGCACAACTCCGCCTTGTTTTTTAGCAATACTTAATAAACTTGCCGCTTTAAAAGCCGCCTGCATTCCTGCATTATCACCATCAAAGGCTAAAATCACTTTGGGATTCCCCTTTGCAAGCAGGGGCAAATGTTCTTTTGTGAGTGCTGTTCCAAGTGTAGCAACAGCATTTGTAAAGCCTGCTTGATGTAGCATTATCACATCTAAATAGCCTTCTGTGATAATCACACTTTCCAATCTATAAATAGATTCCTTTGCCTGTGGATAACCATAAAGCACTTGTGATTTATTAAAAAGCTTTGTTTGCGGGGAGTTAATGTATTTTGCAGGGTGATTTACAAGTGTGCGCCCACCAAAGCCTACGATTTTATTTTGAGCTGAACGGATGGGAAAAATCAAGCGTTGCGTTAATCGCGCATAATAACGCTTTACTCCATTTTCTAAATCCACACCTAAGATTCCAAAATTTAACGCATCTTGTAAATTTACCATATTGCGTTGTAAATGCGCCATAATCTCGTGATTTTGCGGTGCAAAACCTAGTTCAAAACGCGCCTTAATCTCTGTGGTAATCCCCCTTTGCTTAATATAAGATTCTACTTCAGCATTTAGCATTGTTTGGTAATAACCATTCATAAAATCCATTATTTTATAATTCTCATTATTTTGGGATTTTTGAGAATATTCCAAACGCACATTATAAAGTTGTGCTAGTTTTTCAATGGCTTCTGCATAATTTAATTTTTCATATTCCATTACAAACTTTATAGAATCACCACTTGCACCACAACCGAAACAATGGTAAAAGCCTTTATTGGCATTCACAACAAAACTTGGTGTTTTTTCTTGGTGAAAAGGACAACAAGCTTTATAGCTACTCCCCATTTTCTTAACTTCAATATAATGGCTTATAACTTCTAAAATATCTAGTTGATTTTTAAGTGCGTCAATGCTTTGTTGTTGTATCAATGCTGCTCCAAGAATCTAAGTTTGTTTTAGAAGCGCATTTTACAAAATCTAAACTATAAATCTTATTTTTTAATAGATAAAACAAAAAAACAATTTTAACTTGCCACAAAGAATACCACCAAGGAATATCCCTAGTGGTATAAAAGAGAGAAGAATAAATCCAGCTATTGGATTTCAAATGCTTTAATACAAGAATGACAAAAGAATTAGTCTTATTCTAAAACTTAGAATAAGTAGCGTAACTCCCCCCTTACTCCCATATTAAGGTTGTTAGCTACTATTAATTAAAGCATAACCATTCAACTATGGAATCTTATTGATTAATTTTTAAAATTAATATTTCATAAGAAGTTAGAACCCTAAAACAGGATTCTAATCTCGCCTCTTACTCCAAGATTTAAATTAGAAGAGAAGTTAGAGAGAATGTAGCGATTACCCTCTAAAGATAACTCTACATTTTTAATACGATGTTTTACGCCAATAATTGCATTTCCAAAATAAAAATCATATTTTGGATTTCTAAAGTTAAAGCGCATATTTCTATTAGTATCACGGATTGTTGTATATTTGTCTGCATCACTAAAGTAATATCCTGCATCAATCTTACCATAAGCAATTGTTTTGCCATCATTCATATATTCCCCAAGTAAAGCAGAAGCTACAAATCCTAAACTTTGATAAAAGTTTTGTTTAACATACAATCCATTTGAAGTTGTATAATCATCATTAAAGAATGCTGTGTAATCCATTTTTGTATTAATATCAAACAAAGAATTTTCACTTAAATAAAATTTCTTACCTAAAGCTAAAGAAGCATTTAAAGCGCGTGTGCTATAATCTGCACTCACACGCTCTTTACTTCCTTCAACAGAAGTATCAAGGCTAGATTTATAAAAACTCACTCCTAAATCTGTTTCTGCATAAAATCCATTATGCCAAGCAATAGCTCCATAAGCATTAAAGTTTGTGTTTTTTATCTTAGAATGCCCAACATCACCTCCATATTGTGCATTCATAAAGCCATAACTTCCATAAACACCTTTCATTACATCAAACTTATCATAATGTGAAACTTCATCAATTCCCATTGTATTTAATGTAAAATTTGTTTTTGCCATTAAATCATTATAGATATTGGTATTAAAATCTGTATTTGTAAAATAAGATTGATACCAAAAGCCTGATTGTGCTTGTGTGGTTCCATCATTTTTTAAGATTCTAAATCTTTCAGAGAGTTGAGAATCTGCTAAGAAAGACATTCTATTGATTAAAAACGCATTGTCTAAAATCCCTATAACAGCATTAGAGGGATTAGGATTAGGATTAGGATTCGGGTTTGGGTTTGGGTTTGGGTTTGGGTTTGGATCAGGATCTGGCTTTGGATCTGGATTAGGTTTGCTAGAGTTAGAGATAATAATGCCCTCTAAGTTAATATTACCATTTGTTTGATCTTGTGTAACTTGAGCTTGTAATGTGTATTTTAAAGCACCATTATCTTCTTTCCATTGTTGGCTATGTAATTTATTCCCTAAGATTTTATCTCCATCATTAACCTTTGACATATCAACAAGTGTATGTTGTCCTTTGATTATTTGTTCTCCAATAATATTTGGGTTAAAGAAGTCATCTCCAGAGATTTGAATATTAAGCTCTGTAAGATTTGTAAAATCTACAGAATCAGTAATTGTGATTTTATCTCCTTTATTATTTTTTAAATCTGTGTAAAAGTTTAAGTTATTTTTCCCTTGCACTTCTAGTCTGTCTGTGGTAAGGGTATAGTAAGTTGTAGCTGCTCTTGTTGTTGGAGAGTGTTTAAAGTTTAGTGTTGAATTACCAAGATAGAATCCACTATTTTCATACACTCTATCACCTTGAGTGCCAGCATTATTTGTTAAAACTTCATTTTTTGCAGTGAGATTTACATCTGCACCAATATTAAGTGTTGAAGCATTTACATAAAGAGAGTAGCTTTTTAGATTTGTTGTATCTATAGTATCTCCTGCATTTTCTTTTTGGAGTTGTGCTTGTGTATTAATAGTAAGTTTATCTGTAACATCAAGTGTTCCATTTTCTAGCATTAAACCAATTGCTTGGGAAGTAGCAGGTGCTACATTTGTTTTAGTGATTTCACTAGCAAGAGCTTTTGCTTCAATATTAAGAGCAGAAGTTAAAGCAATATTTGAATTTGTTGCTTGAATAGCTTGAGCTTTTTTCTCAATGGCATTATTAGTTTCTACTTGAATATTTAGTGTTCCTGTATTATTGGTATGTCCTAATGATAAATTGGCGTTTGCTACATTAACAATATTTGCATTTGCTTTATCTGCAACTTGTTGATCTGGGGTTATACCTGCTCCACCTGCGGTTCCTTGTCCGCCTGGTGTGGCACCACCTCCACCTACTACTTGACAATTATTTGCCATATTATTGCAAGCAGCCGCACTTCCATTTCCACCACCAGTTCCACCATTACCAGTGGTTCCACCTTGTCCAGCAATTCCAGCATTTCCCCCTATGGATTTCACAGAAATATTAGTAGCCTTAAGAGTGGCATTGATTCTTTTCCCAGCATTATCGCCTATATCAAAAAGAGTGGCTTCAACACTTCCACCTTTACCCCCATTTCCGCCATCACCACCTTTACCACCTGCACCACCATTTCCACCATTTCCACCATTTGCATTTCCTTGCATTGGCATACCACCAGCAAATGTTACTTTGGTTGCACCATCACCACCGGCTCCACCTTGCCCACCAGCTCCTCCATTTCCGCCATCACCACCTTTACCACCATCTCCTCCTGTTAGAGTTGCTTCAATTTCTTGTTGAAAGGTAAGGTTGTAATTATCAGTGTTACCTGAAAAAATAGTGGCATTAATATTTCCCCCATTACTTCCATTACCTCCATTTCCTCCATTTCCACCTTGCCCACCATTACCCCCATTTCCCCCAGCTCCTGCTGTGTATGTAATAGTTAGTTTATTAGTAATTGTTTGATTGGAAGCATTTGAAGCAGTAACATTAATATTGGAATTTTGGCTTTGACCATCAGATCCTCCATTTCCTGTTACTCCATCCGTTCCATTTCCTCCATTATTACCTTGAGCAAATTTAGTGCCTCCTGTTCCTTGTTGTTGCCTATCCCAAGCATTTGTCGCACCATTGAATTTATTATTAAAACCACCTGATGGAGTATAATCTTGTGTTGCCTTGCTCCCACTTTGCCCAGTGTTTCCATTTGTTCCATTAGCAACTTGGGATTGTTGATTGATAGTATGAGTGTTTTTATTATTTAAATCAAATTGAGTTGCATAAGCTGACGAGTGAAAAATAAAAGTAGAAAGTGAAGTTGCAAGAACGCTATAACGAAATGCCTTTCTAGTAAATGGGGCTAATAAATGTCTCTTAAATGCCCCCCCCCCCCCCCAGGAATATTGGAATAATTGTCTAATACTTTTCCCAAATTTTCTTCCTTTTTTAATGTTAATTTTAATATTGGAAAGTAAGCATTCTATAATAAATCATTTAAAAATAAAAGTAACATTGTTACTATTTTTTTAATGAAATAAAAATCATTTTTATAATACAAAGAAAAATATAAAAATTAATTGCATATTATAGGGTTTTATTAAGCTTTATAT
>Oklahoma_p2__coassemble_272_pt1 | contig 55334 bp, 63 predicted proteins | sample Oklahoma_p2__metabat2_low_PE_004 | metagenome-assembled genome bin Oklahoma_p2 | reverse complement strand
GATTAGGTATGTTTTATAAAGCTTAATTTATTTAATTTGAAGTTACATTTGGTAACAGATAATAAAAATATTAAGAAAGTTTTATTGATTTTTACAAATACCCAAACAGGAATAAAAGCGTAATACAAAAAGAAGTAATAAATGGTGCGCTGAGCGAGACTTGAACTCGCACGGGTCGCCCCGCCACCCCCTCAAGATGGTGTGTCTACCATTCCACCACCAGCGCAAGCCTTAGGCAAGAAGCCTAAGGATAAACTATTAATTAGCCTAAAAATGGGTTTGCATAAAGCAAAATTAATGCAACAACAAGCGTATAAATAACTTGCGCTTCAATCATTGCTAATGCAATAAACATTGTTGTCATTAATTTACCACCAACACCCGGATTTCTAGCCATACCAGAGATTGTAGCAGCAGCTGTGCTTCCCATACCAATAGCACCACCAAGAGCAGCGATACCTAAGCCAATACCAGCAGCAATTGCCGAATACGACAACAACATTTCATTTCCCTCTGCAGCAAACGCCACGCCAGCTAATGCAAAAAACACTAGAAGTAATTTTTTCATAACTTTCTCCTTAAAATTTCAAAGTCTTTTCGGATCTGTCCCCTACTCAACACTTTGTAAGGGGTGATTATAAATGCATTTAGCTAAATTTTGCTTTAATTTAAGCCCAAAACAAGCCTAGCAAATGTGAAAAATGCAACTTATTTACTCAACTTCTCTTGCAATCCTAGCTCAACTTTGTTTTTGTTAAGCGATAACACTTCAACACGCAACAAATCCCCCTCGCTCAAATAATCACTTGCTTGCGCACCACGACTGCTTGTGATTTTTGAAATATGCAAAAGCCCATCATAATTGTGTGGTAACTCCACAAATGCCCCAAAATCCACGACTTTTTTTACTCTTCCCTCATACACATCACCCACTTTATAAAGCTCGGCAATGCCAGGCTTATCGCTACTAGCGCTTGTAATTCCTATGATATATTCTTTTGCTGCTTCTACTTTTTCTTTATTTCCACCACTTACCTTAACTTCTCCATTATCGCGATTTAAATCAATCGCTACTTCAAATTTTTCTATGATTTCTTTAATGGTTTTACCTGCTTGTCCAATCACTTCTACAATCTTGCTAGGATGAATTGCAAAAGTCTGTGAGCTAGGAAGTGCCGCGGTGTTTAGCACGATTTTTTCCTTTGCGCTTTCCATAATCTCTAAAATATGGAATCGCGCTTCTTTTGCTTGCAACAAAGCGCATTCTAAAATCTCTGTGCTTAAGCCCCCAAGCTTAATATCCATTTGTAAAGCCGTGATTCCACTCTTGCTTCCAGCAACTTTAAAATCCATATCCCCATCGTGGTCTTCTAAGCCCATAATATCAGTTAAAACAGCGTATTTTTCACCCTCGCACACAAGCCCCATTGCCACACCTGCAATTAAAGAAGTGCATTCAATATCTGCTGCTGCTAGCGCTAGAGAGCCACCACAAACACTAGCCATTGAGCTTGAACCATTGGATTCTAAAATTTCTGATACAAGGCGGATTGTTTTTTGATCTCCATTTATCACACTACATTCTAACGCTCTTTTAGCTAGGTTTCCGTGTCCTAGCTCTCGCCTACCTGTTGCTCCAATAGGGATTGCTTCTCCAACACTAAAGGGTGGAAAATTATAATGCACCATAAAACGCTCTTTTGAAGTGCCTTTATCCGTGAGTAGCTCATAGCTTTGTGCGTCTATCTCCCCGCCTAAAGTGCAAACAACAAGCGCCTGTGTTTGTCCGCGCGTGAAAAGCACACCAGAATGTGCCTTTGGCAAAATGTTTGTTTCTATGCTAATAGGACGCACTTCCTTAAGCCCTCTCCCATCAGCCCTTATACCCTCTTGTAAAATCATTGCACGCAGCATTGCGCGTTTTTGTAAATTTAGCGTTTCATTAACGCGTTGTTCTAGGAATTCTATATCTTGTGGATTGCTCTTTGCATAATCTTGCACGATTTGTTTAGCAAAGGCTTTTAATCGGCTGTGGCGTTCTGTTTTAGAGAGTTCTGCAAGGATTTCTCTAAGCCCGCCTAAATAACCTTGCTTGATAAACTCTTGCACACTTTGACAAATATAGTTTTTGCGTGCTTGCGTTAGCTCTAAAGGCTCTTTTATGCACGCTTTAAAATGCTCTTCTACAAGCTTACTTTTTTTGCTAATATGTGTTTTAGCAATCTCTAAAGCTTGCATTAACTCTATTTCTGTAAGTTCATTTGCGCTAAATTCCGCCTTTTTATCTTCCATTAGTGTGGTTACTAAGCTTAAAGGATTACTAGGAGTTTGTATATCCACACCACCAAATGTGCGCATTTCAATCATCAATAAATCTTCATTGACACCACTTACAAACAAATCTAGCGTGCTTTGCTCCATTTCTTTTAAGCTTGGATTTACCACAAATTCATTTCCGATTCTACCTATACGCACGCCATTTACAGCAAAATTTAATGGAATCTCTGAAGTGTATAAAGCTGCACTTGCTGCATTTAAGGCTAAGAGTTGCAAGTCTGCATCATTATCTGCGCTTAACACCATAATCGTAATTTGTGTGGGGTAGCAATAATCTTTTGGAAATAATGGACGCAAACTTCTATCCACAATTCTTGCTGTAAGCGTTTCAAAATCTCCGGGCTTTGCTTCTCTTTTAATATAACCTCCCGGAAACTTTCCTGCTGCATAAGCTTTTTCAATATACTGCACAGTTAAAGGCAAAAAATCTTCTTCAACAATACAATCACAATCCACTGCAAGCGTTGCTAAAAGCACATTATTCCCGCTTTTGTAATACACGCTTCCGCTGGCTTGTTTTGCTACATAATCAAAAATATATTGCTCTTCTTTATCTAAAAACGAAAGGTTAATTTCCCGCATTTACTCTCCTTGTATCTTATTAAAAACCTCTTCAATAGTCGTTGTCTCAATAGGTGGATAATCCCTATAATAATATCCAATATCTACAAAATCTTTTGATTTATAAAGACAAAAGATTCCATCTGTTGCTTCTTCCATAATTTCTGCAACATCATAGGGGGCAACAGGACAAGCAAAATGCACGGTTTTTGCTTGCAAAGTTACCACAGATTTAATCGCTGAAAAGGCTGTCAATCCACTATCAATACCTTCATCTACAATCAAAACGCGCTTACCCTTAAAAGAGATTAGGGGATTACCTTTGCGATATTGATAAATTAAAGGTAGCATTTTATCTTCATACTGCCTTTGCACTTCCCCATAAATGTAATCCAAACTGATTCCAAAAGAACGCACAAGCGGTTCATTTATCACAACATCGTGCGTTTCTGTTGCCATTGCAATTTCGCACTCTAGGTTATTTGGCGCTAAAATAGGGGAAGTAAAGAGAAATGCCAAAGGAGCTTTAAGCGTCTGTGCTAGGCGATAAGCAAAATAAATGCCTTCAAAAGAGATTCCAACTACAATACAATCTTGCCGCTCAAAAAAACTAAGAGGCATATTGCTAAGTAACTTTTGAAGTGCATCATCGCGGTTTTCAAACAAAATCTTTCGCCTTGTGGAGTGCATAGCATTATTTGATTGATTATTAGAAATTGTATTGAGTAAATTTTGCATTAACGCCCCACCTTAATATCGCTGCTTAAGAGAGGGATAAATCTAATGGTTAAAAGCACATATTTATCATCTCTTGCTTCTGCTCCGCGAGTTGTTAGCATTGGATAAACTTCACTTACATATTTTAGCCCAAAAGAGAAGCACCGCACGCTTGTTTCAAAGCCTACTTGCCAAGTTTTAAAATAATCCTCTTTATAATCATAGCCCAAACTTGCAAAAAGATTTAAATTTGCAAATTCCTTACTAGCACCAGCCATTATATAACTTGCCTCACCATAACGCCCACGGCTCCAATCTACCTTAGCAAAAGAATCGCGGAAAAAATGTCCAAAATATGCTTGTAAATATTCCCCATCATAATTAATCTTGTGTGTAGCTTCTGAAATTCTATTTTCTGAATGTGCATAAAAAATATCACTTAAAAAACTCCATTCATAATCATAAAAATATTGCACTTCATTTTCTAACTCTCCAACTTTATGCCCATCTTCTAAATAAAAATACTGGCGCATACGATGCGAAAGCTTTAAAATATTATTTGTGTCATAAAAATGTTGTGAAGCGCTAAGCCTTAGTTCTTGAGAATCCCCCGGAAGTGTGAAAAAGGTTGTAAAATCTCCTTTTTTATCCTTAAATCCCGGCATTGTATAAAGTGCTTCTAAGTTTAAAGTGTGTCCAAAATTTTCATACTCTTTTACTAGATCTGTGTTTGCTTTAAACTGATAATGTTGCGTGATATAACGCCCTGTTTTCAAGTTTAGTCCATTATCCACATTATTGTAATTTACCTGCGTTGCATAAAATACCGGAGAAAGTGAAACATTTAAATAATCATTTGCTAGATTTTGAGTAAAAAGAATTGGTAATTGCGCTTCTTGCTGCACTGCACGATAACCAATAGGGCGCGTGAAATGTTTGATTTGATAATCAAAACTATAATACAAATCATCAATAAAAAGCTTGTCAATTTGGCGATGATACTGCACCTGCGGCAAGGTTTGGAGCGTTTTTGTATTGCTTGTTGATTCCAAATCCGAATAATAACGCCCATAAATTCCAACATAATCAGAATCACTTTTTAAAAAATAATTTAACCTTGAAGTTAAAAGACTCCCTTGTAAGTCTGCACGCTTTTCTGCTTTATCATCGGTTAGCCTAAAATAATCCACATCAGACACTTGCGAAATATCCGCATACAATCCATCTTCATAAAAGTAATTTTGGACATTTGTTAATAAATCCTTGCGCGTGTATTCTAGTTGGAATCCAAAATGCTCTTGATTTTCTAAATCATAAGTATTTTGGTAACTATTAGAATCGCCAAAATATCCAAAGTTTGCCCACAACATTTGATCTTTGTCATCTACAACTCTAAACTCTCCATACACACCACCACCCCTTTTAGCGCGCAGCGTTGGCGTAAGTGTTATATCCCACCAATCGTGCGGAGCAAAATAAATGGGCTGAGAATAAATAACTCCATCATCATTAGAGTTTCCAAGCACAGGATAAAGCAATCCACTTTTTCGCTTATAACCAGCCGAAAAAGAAAGATAAGGAAGGTAAAGCACAGGTATATCATACACGCACAAGCGCGGATTCCAAAGCGTTAGCCACTCTTTGTTCATATCATACTTGCCTTCACTAGCTTTAAGTTTCCAAATCGGATTATTCACGCTACAAGTAGAGATTGACGCATCTTGCATCTTGTAAATTTCTTGATCATACTCCGCGTTTTTTGCTTCCACCCATAAGCCTGTTGTAGAATCTTGCAGATAAAAAGGCTCTAAAAAAGAATAGTCTTCTTGGAGTTTGATTTTTACTTCTTGCGCTTTTAAATACAGAGCATTACCTTTATAGGCATTGACATCCCCACTAAGTATAATCTCTCGCATTTTTGTATCATAAGTTGCTTGATTTGCACTAATGTAGTAATCTAGATTGATTACCGTTGCGTGCCCTTTTCCTACTACAATAGACTGATTATATTCCATATCATCAGCTAAAAACTCAAAAACAGCTTCTTGCTTGGCGTCAAATTGCTTGATTGATGGGCGCGCTTCAAGGGAATTTAGCACAAAAGTTGTTGCTAAAGAAATTACAATTCCTATTTTTTTAGCACTCTTAAACATTATAACTCTTTAACTCTACAACAATGGTGTTTGCCATCTTATCGTGCAATCCTAACCGCAAAGCATTTGTCAAAATATACAAAAATGGCAAATACATTAAGAATTCACTCAATGTTCTAAGCAATGATCGCACAAGAGCTTGTTTTGTGCTAGGATTGTCTAAAAGCCCTACTTCAATCACTTTAATTTTCACTACTATTTTTCCAATAGTTGCTCCGTAATAGCGCACAAAAAGCCAATGATACACAATCCGCACCACATATAAAATCATCCAAGAATTAGAAATAATTCCTAAAACTGCTTCTGGATTGCCAGCATTTTGAACAATACCATCCCAATACATTCCAATAATCACCATACTTACAAGTAGATCATCAATAATGTGCGCTACTATACGCTTCCATAGTGCTGCCGTTTGTATCTCTTCGCGCGCTAGAATTGCTTCTATTTTTTCAGAATTCATTTGTATCCTAATGCTTGATAAGCGATGTCTTTGCGATATTGCATACCTGCAAACTTCACAGATTCCACGCATTTATATGCGTTTTTAACCGCCTCTTGCACATTGCTCCCTTTGCCCACACACACAAGAACCCTTCCACCAGTTGCCAATAAATCATTATTTTCTTTACCAACACCCGCGAAACTAATATGCGCTTGCGTATTTTGTGCCTCTAAAATCTGGATTTTTTCTTTTTTAGAGCTTTTATAAGGATAATCCCTAGAAGCTACCACAACCCCTACACAAATCTCATCACTTAGTCCATATTGCACGCTTTTTAAATCTCCATTAGCACAAGCTAGGAAGCAATCCAATAATCCTTCTTTAAAAAGTGGCATTAACACCTCACATTCTGGATCACCAAAACGCACATTAAATTCCAATAAATAAGGTTTATTTTTTACCACCATAATTCCACAAAAAAGAGTCCCACTAAAGGGATTTCCATCTTTTGCCATACCATCAAGTGTTGGAATAATAATACTTTGTTTTACTTCTGCGATAATTTCTTCACTTGCCAACGGCGAAGGAGCATAAGCTCCCATACCTCCAGTATTTGGACCTTTATCATTATCTAACAATCGCTTATGATCTTGTGCGGCAGGCAAAATGATAAAATCTTTCCCATCGCACATCGCAAAAACAGAGAGTTCAAAGCCATCTAAAAACTCTTCAATAACAATCGTTTTGCCAGACTCTCCAAAACTCTTTCCGCTTAACATTTCCTTTGCAGCGCGTTTTGCTTCCTCATAGCTTTGAGCAATAATCACACCCTTGCCTGCGCACAAACCATCAGCTTTTACTACAATAGGTGTATTTAGCGTTTCAATAAACGCACAAGCTTCCTCATAATCTTGCGTTTGGATAAAACTGGCCGTTGGAATATCATAACGCTTTGCAAATTCTTTCATATAAGCCTTTGATCCCTCTAGCCTAGCGGCTTTTGCGCTCGGACCAAAAGTTGCAATCCCATTCTCTCTTAAAACATCTGCCAAGCCCTCCACTAATGGAGCTTCAGGACCGATAATAACAAGCCCTATACGCTCTTTTAAAGCAAAATCCACAAACTCTTTTTGTGTTTTAAAATCTATATTTTTACCAAGCTTACTAGTAGCTCCATTTCCGGGATAAAAATAGATTCCATCTATTCTGCATTCATTCTGCAACGCAAGCCCAATAGAATACTCTCTTCCGCCACTTCCTACAATCACTATTTCCATTTTTTGCCTTAATATTTTGATTTTTAAAATTTTAAACTCCCATTAAAACTTTAAAAATCAAACACCCAAGCAGCCGTTACTTTTTTGTGCGGCCCGAAATAGGCAACGATTCCAACCACAAGCAGCTCATTAGGCGGCAGATTCTCGTCTCAACTTAAGAAACTCATAGCGAAAATGCCATCACACAGAACCAACTATGCAATCAGCAACACTCAAATATGTTGGACCCCAAAGTGAAAGAAACACGAACCACTTAGGCAAATGCAATTATAGACAATCCTAGCTAAAGCAGCTTTTAACTTTAATCCAAAAATTAATAAATTTTAGGCAAAATTGCACAAATCATTTTAATTTTTAAGGAATCTTGCGATGAAAAAATTACTCTCAACGCTAGCTTGCGCATTTGCACTAAGTGGGACTTTGTATGCTGGAGAATGCATTTGTTTTGAACTAAAAGGGGAATTTGGAGAAGAAATCAAGGCAATTATGAAAAAATATTCTAAAAATTTAGGGAATGATAATATCAAAGTTGTGCGCGAAGATGCGGATTTAACACCACAAGAACGCAGTTTTTTAGCAAGTATGCTAGGCACAGGGGAAGTGAGTGAAAACAAGCGTGGAGCAAATTTAGAAAATGGAAAAAAACTCTATGATAGAGATTGTGCAAGTTGCCATGGAGAAAAGGGGGAAATTTCTGTTGCAAGCCAAAAACCTATCAACACTTGGAAAGCTAGCGATATTGCAGATGAGATTAAAACCTATGCAAACCAAAGTTTTGAAGGGCAATCGCGTTTTGTAAAAAACCAAATCGCTCAACGCTATACAAAGCGTGATATGGACGATATTGGTGCATATATAGAGAGCCTACGCTAAATCAATAAGATTCAAAGTTGGAATCTTAAAATCGGATTCCAACTTTTGCGTTTTATAAAGAATTTACAAATTCTTATTTTTTAGATTCCACGCTTGTTTCTGTTTTTACTTCAGAAACACTAAATTCATTTTTGATTTTTTCTACACTCTTATCTCCAAATCCCTTAACATTCACAAGCTCATCTACAGACTTGAAAGGCTGTTTTGCACGATAATCCAAGATTGCTTGCGCTTTAATCTCGCCAATCCCTTTTACGCTCATTAACTCCTGCTTGCTTGCGGTATTTAAATCTACTGCAGCAAATATCCAAGAAACCGCCAGCAATAACGCCATTAAAATTTTCATATTTTCTCCTTAAAATGTAAGATAATTCATTGTATCTAATTAAAAATTTTTTTACTTTTTGTATTAGAAAAATCTATAAAATTTTAATAATAGGTTACAATTTGAAACATTTTAATAATGATTTGACAGCCAAAAAAATAAGTTTTTGAAAAATTAAAAAGAAAGTTATGAGTTTTGCCTTGCAAAGCGCAAGAAAAGCAAGAGATTATTTTCTAATCTCTTTAATTCTCGCAGATTTTCCACTTCTTGTGCGCAAGTAGTAAAGTTTAGCCCGTCTAACGCGACCAATTTTAAGCACTTTAATGCTATCAATGCTTTCAGAGTAGATTGGAAAAATTCTTTCTACGCCAACGCCATTTGCTCCGATTTTTCTAATCGTAAAAGTCTTGCCTGTCCCAACACCACGCAAAGAAATGCACACGCCTTCAAAGTTTTGGATTCTTGTTTTATCTCCTTCAGAGATTCTAATCCCTATTCTTAGCGTGTCTCCTGCTTTAAATTGAGGAACTTCCTTACCTGCAATTTGTGCATCCTCAAAATGCTGAATATATTTATTTCTCATCGTTTAACCCTTGTTTGTAGCGCACATAGAGGTCTGGTCTATGAAACTTAGTCTTTGCCTCTGCGGCTTTTAGTTTTAAATCTGCAATTCTAGCGTGATTTCCCTTTGAATACTCTGAAGGAATTGTTAAATTTTTAAATCTATGTGGTTTTACAAAATTTGGAGCTTCAAGCAAATATTTTTCATAACTCTCACCCAACAAAGAGTCTTGATTTCCAAGCACACCACCAACTTGCCTAGCTATGCTATCGCATAAACATAATGCTGCTAACTCACCACCTGTTAAGATAAAATCCCCTATGCTAAAAACCTCATCAGCATAAAGCTCAATTAATCGTTCATCAAATCCTTCATAGCGCCCACACACAAGAGTTATATGCTCTCTTTGGCTTAGGCGTTTTGCATCATTTTGCAAAAATGTTTTAGCACAAGGCGTTAGAAAAATGATATGCGTTTTTGGGTTCTGTCTTTTTATAGAATCCAATGCCAAACTCAAGGCTAAAGGCTCAAGCACCAATCCAGCACCACCGCCTACTTGATAATCATCAACTTTTAAAAACTTATTTGTGCTAAAATCGCGCGGATTGACAAACTCTACTTCTATTAACTCCGCATCTATCGCACGGCGCAAAATAGAATCACTAAAGTAGCCTTCAATAAGCTGTGAAAATAGTGTTACAAAAGTAAAGCGCATTAGCTATTTTCTAAAATATCTTTGCAAAATTGCGTATGGATAACTTTAGCAGAATCCATTTTAGATTCCACCTTTAGAATATAGCGCGTATTATAAGGAATTAAAAAACTTTTAGGAAGCCCTTGTGCCACAAGCACAGAATTTGTTTTTATATGCAAGTAATCTTGATTGCAAAAACGATCAATCTCACCTATCTCCCCTAAAACTTCGCCACTTTCTACAATTAATCCCCCTATAAGCTCAAACCAAAAAAATGCATTATCTTCTAGCTTACACTGCTCTTTGCTTTCTTCTTGTGTAGAATACAAAATGCAATTTACGATTTGTTTTGCTTCTTCTTTAGAATTAATTTCTTGAAATTTTGCGATGGATTTTTGTAAAGAGTAGGATTCTAAGGTTAAATCCCCTACCTGTGAGTGATAAACATTTCCTGCTTTAAAAGATTCCGGAAAATCACTTAAGAGATGCAAAACAACATCTCCTTTAAAGCCAAGTGAGCGTCCAATCTTTGCAACAGCCACCCAATCCTTTGGAATCTTTCGCATTAGTGTGGCTTAACTATAATACGATAAGAACTTCCATCTTTTGCCTTAACACCAGAGATAAATGTCTTGATTGCGCTAATCATTTTTCCATCTTTGCCAATCAATCTCCCAGTGTCTTGCAAGGAAGTCAGAATCTCAATTTCATAAAAATTCGTATCAGCTTCACGCTTAGTCACACGGATTCTATCCGGTTCTGCTACGATTTTTTTAACATAAGATTCTATAAAATTCTCTACCATTTATTTCGTGATTGCCTGCACGCGGTCGCTCATTTTTGCGCCAACGCTAACCCAATATTTTAAACGCTCTGCATCGTATTTAACTGTTGATGGCTCTGTTAAAGGATTGTAATATCCAATAGACTCAATCCAACCTCCATCGCGTTTTTTTCTGCTATCAGTTACAACGATTCTATAAAATGGCTTTTTTTTGCGCCCCATTTTTGTTAAGCGGATAACGGTTGCCAAAATATGCTCCTTAAAATAAATCTTAAAAATTACAGATAAATCTGTGTAAAAGTGAAATTCTACTCACTTTTACACAAACTTACGCTTAAAAATTTAATGTTTTTGGGATAAGGAGAGTTATCTCCTTAATTGCCCCATTCTTGCATCTTTCATCAAGCCCATTAAATCGCCCATTCCACCTTTATTTGAGAACTTTTTTGCCATCTTTGCAGCATTCTCAAACTGCTTTAAAAAGCGATTAACATCACTTACATCTAATCCAGCTCCCATTGCAATGCGTTTTTTGCGACTTCCATTTAGCAAATCTGGATTATCACGCTCTTTTGGCGTCATAGAAGAAACCATTGCACGCATTTGTTTAATCTCTTTAGAATTATCTAAATCCACATCTTTAAGCGCACTTGCCATATTTCCAAGACCCGGAAGCATTGATAAAATGGACTGCATTGAACCAATTTTTTTAATATTATCAAGTTGTGCAATAAAATCATTAAAGGTAAATTTTCCTTTTTTAATTTTTTTAGAAATATCTTTTGCTTCCTTTTCGCTAATCACAGCAGCAGTCTTTTCAGCTAGAGAGTGAATATCTCCAGCCCCCATTAATCGTCCCACAATGCGCTCTGGAATAAACACTTCTAAATCTGCAATCTTTTCTCCAACTCCGATAAAACGCAATGGAATCCCAAGTTGATGAGCAATAGATAGTGCGATTCCACCTTTACTATCACCATCAAATTTACTTAAAACCACGCCGCTTAAATCCATTTTTTCGTGGAATGTTGCGGCACTCTTTACCCCATCTTGCCCGCTTAAACTATCCACCACATAAAGCACTTCATTTGGATTAATCGCACTTTTAATGCTTTGAAGTTCTCGCATTAATGCTTCATCAATCGCTAAACGCCCTGCTGTATCAACCAATAGCACATCATATAAGCCATCAATTGCCTTTTTTTTAGCTTCTGTGGCAATTTCTACCGCACTTTTTCCCTCAAGGTGAAAAAACTCCACTTCCACCTGCGCTGCTAGCTGGCGCAACTGCTCCACTGCCGCAAGCCTTTGCAAATCACAAGCGGCAAGCAAAACTTTTTTCTGCTTACCTTTTAGGTAGTTTGCTAGTTTTGCTGTTGTTGTTGTTTTGCCACTTCCTTGCAAGCCTGCCATTAAAACAATCGTTGGTGGCTTTGGTGCAAAAATAAATCCATAATTCCCCGGTGCTGTTAGAATCGTATTTAGCGATTCTTTTAACGCATTTAAAAAGCTATCCTTACCAATTCCCGCTAACTTTGTTTTCTTCTCAACTTCTACTAGAAGCTCTTTTAGCACTTTATAATGCACATCAGATTTTAAGAGAGCCTTTTTTAGCTCATCTAATGCACGCTTTAACGCCTTTTCGTCATCTTGGAATCTAATTTTACTAATTGCATTTTGGAAACTTTCTGTAATAACACCAAACAACTTTCTAGCCTTTAATTAAAATAAACTGCGCATTGTAAAATACTTTTGCTTAAAAAATTAGCTACTCATTTGCGCCTTTTTCTCTGTTTGATACAACCAAATAAAGACTTCCACAACCGCTTTATACAAAGTTGGCGGTATCTCTTCATCTAATTCTAAGTGGATCAAAGAATCCACTAAAGCCTTGCTTTGAAAGAGTGGAATATCAAATTCTTTTGCCTTTTCAATGATTTTTTCAGCCAAAAACCCTTCTCCCTTAGCAATCACCTTTGGTGCGCGCTGTTTGTTTTGTTCATAAGCTAAGGCAACGGCTTTTTGATTAAGTGGTATTTTTGGTGGCATTAATAACTCCCCAAGATTCTATCCACTGCTTCCCAGCTTAATTTAGAATCTTGCTTATAAGCTAAAAAGTGTTGCACCATTCGCGCTAAACAATCTGTTTCAATATTAACTCTCTCTCCTGCCTTATAATTCTTAAAAAGTGTTGTTTGCAAAGTGTGTGGAATAATTGTTAAGCGCAGTATGGAATCCAAAACTTCATTAATCGTTAAGCTAATCCCATTAATAGCAATACTTCCCTTAGGCACGCACAGAGCTAAAACTTTAGAATCCACTTTGACAAAAAAATCTGTTCCGATAGAGTGTGGAGTGATTTTTGTAATTGTTCCGATTCCATCAATATGCCCTTGCACAATATGCCCATCTAGCCTATCACTTAAGCGCATTGCAGGTTCAATATGCACCAAATCTTGATAGGATTCTAGCGCGATGTGCTTTTGAGTTTCTTCGCTAAGCTCTAGCACAAAGCCCCCCTTAAACACTTCAATCGCCGTTAAACACGCACCATTTACCGCTATGGAATCACCAATGTTAGGCTTATGCTTTGCTAAAATCCGCAAACTTGAGCCTTGCAAACTCTCCACCCTGCCAAACTCACGCACAAGCCCTGTAAACATCTCTAACCTTTAAGCTACAATCTAATACAATGTGCAAATTGTAACATAAAAGGATTATTATGCAACTTTGTGATACACATTGCCATTTAGATGACGAGCGCTTTGATACAGATTTTGATGTAATGCTAGAACGCGCACAAAATGCTGGAATCTCACGCTTTATTATCCCAGCAGCAGATCCAAAGGACTTAGAAAAAGCACAAAATCTAGCCAACACACATACAAATGTGTATTTTGCAAGCGGTGTGCATCCAGACCTTGCATACAATTATGATTCTAAATTTGTGGAATCCTTTTTAAGTAATCCAAAATGCGTGGCTATCGGGGAATGTGGCTTAGATTATTACTGCTTAGAAGAAAAACTAGAAGACTTCAACACAGATTCCACAGAAGCAATTAAAGCCATACAAAAGCGCGTGTTTATAAAGCAAATTGAACTTGCCATTAAGTTTAAAAAACCTTTAATTGTGCATATAAGAGACGCTTCAAATGATAGCTTAGAGATTTTACAAACTTATGCAAAAGACTTAGTTGGCGGTGTTTTGCATTGCTTTAATGCAGATTTTCAACTCTTAAAACTTGCACCATTTAATTTTTATTATGGAATCGGGGGAGTTTTAACCTTCAAAAACGCACGCAAATTAGTAGAAATCCTGCCAAAAATTCCTTTAAAATCCCTTTTGCTTGAAACTGACGCTCCCTATCTCACACCCCACCCACACAGAGGCAAGCGCAATGAGCCTTCCTATATTCCTTTAGTGTTAGAGAAAATGCAAGAGATTTTAGAAATTCCAAAAGAGCAATTAATCACGCAGATTAACGCAAACACCACGCGCCTTTTTGCGTTTAGCTAACAAGCTTTAACCCTACACTACAAGCCACAATAAGAGCTATAAAAAAGAGCTTCCAAAAGTTACGCGACTCTTTGTAAAAAATGATTCCAACTAGCACACCCCCAGCAGTGCCAATTCCTGTCCATATCGCATACCCCATACCCATAGGAATCTCACGCAAGGCTAAAGACAAGCTCCCAAGACTTAGGACAAAAAAGAATGCCACGCCTAAGAGATAAAGCTTTTTAGCAGTAACAGCATAGGCTTTCATCATAATAACACCGAGCACTTCCATACATCCAGCAAGCATTAAAAACGCCCAACTCATTTTAGATTCCGCCCTGCTTCAATTTGATCATCTAGCGCATCAATTCCCAAAGCTTCGGCAATCTCATCAATAGCTTTAGAATCTTGCGCATCGCTTTCTTTGCTTACTAGCTTTAGCCCAACCACGCCAACTAGCAAAAGCACGATTAACACAAGTTGTAGCATTGAAACACTAGCCCCAAAGATAAAGATTTCACTTAACACAACTCCAACCGCACCAATCCCAACAAACACGGCATAAGCGACACTAACTTCCACACGCTTAATTGCTAAAATCATACAAGTAAAGGAAATTAAGATTCCAACAATGGTAAAAAAATATCCCATTAAAGTTGTAGAATGCTTAAGCCCGCTTACCCAAAGTATCTCCACAAACCCACCAAAGAGAATTAATAACCAAGCCAAATTAAACTCCTAAATCCTTGTCGCTATTCTTTTATCTATTGTTTCTTAGAATTTTAGCATTAGTTTTCTATAATCTTTATTTCATTATCGCTTAGGTTGTAGAGTTTATAGACTAAGCTGTCAATTTTAGATTCTAGCTTGCTTGTGTCAAGGGTGGAATCTTTTGCTTTAGATTCTAGGATTTTCTCTACACATTGTATAATCTCATCCGCTAGGGGTTTATTAGATTCTGTGATTTTGGGGATAGGGAGTTTTTCTATAAATTGTTTTATCCATCTTAAAGCACCATTGCCTAAACCTGAAGCAATTTGTTTCATATAAAAATATATAAGCCTAGAATTTAGCACCGCACATAGATACTTATCATTTCGTGGGATAAAATAGCAAGTTTGGTTAATATACATTCCTTTATTATCATAGATAAAACAAGGTGAATCTGTCATTTCCGCCCACACAATCTTTTCTTTTTCAAACTCTTCTAAATACGCACAATTTCTAAGATTATAGGGTGTTTCCCCTTTGTCAGTTCTTTTGGCGATTTTATCCCAATGTGTGTCTAAATGTGCCTTTAGGGCTGGATAGTCGGCTATATCAATGGGTGGGATTTTATTGTTATTAGAATCTTTATAACCATTATGTGTGCCTATTATCCACAATCCTGCCCACTCATAGCTATACCGCTTAATATCTCTGCCACGCAAAATGGGCTTGATAAGCTCACTTGTCCTTTGTCTTTCATTTTCACTCACACAATTCCTTAAAATCTCATCTCTTTTTGCAGAATCTATAATGAAGGCTTCGTTATAGCCTGTTAAGATTCCACGATATATAGAAATATCCCATTCTTTTAGCGGTGTGCCGATGGCTTCAATCTTAGCTTTAAGGGCGGCGTTGGTGCTGTCTTGGAAAATAAAGCTTTCTTTAGTTAAGCTAGATTGCAAAAGGCTTTGTGGTGTGATGTATTCTTGTAGTGGGGCATTGGCTTTAGTATCGTAGTCTTTGGGGTGTGCGAAGTCAAATGTATGTGTAGAATCTGTCGTTGTTTTGATAAAGCTTAGGATACTTGTATCCACAGAGGCGGAGTCAAAGACTTTTATACCATTTAATTCTATGTAGTAAAGCAGGGCGGTGGCTTCAAGCAAAAACTCTCTTAAAGGTTCGCCATATCCTGCTCGGCAGTATTTATTGCTTGTGATAAAGCTTAAGATTCCATTGTGTTTTAGAATCTTGTGTCCTTGCTCGTAGAAGTAGGTGTAAATATCGCTTGTGCCTTTGTAGATTCTAAAGGCTTTTTGAAGTTGTGGCTTTAGGTGCTTTATCTCTTCTTGGCGGATATAAGGTGGATTGCCTATGACTAAATCAAAGCCTAGAAAGTCGCCATTAGAATCTAGCACTTCAGGGAATGCAAACCGCCATTCAAAAGAATCTAATTGCTGAAAATTTTCATAAACTTTTAAAAGCTTTAAAAGATTTTCTAATTCCTTTTGTTTAATTTCTCTATGTTTTTTTCTTTCATAATCTACACTTTTATGAATTTCAAAGCTTTCTACATAAGACTCCAAAATCACTCTTGTTTCTAAATCTAAGTTCAAAAAATTTACATAACCATACTGATAGAAAAAATCCTTTAACGCGTGATAAAAGTTGCTATATTCATCGCAATTACGCTTAAAAAGCTCCTTAAGATATAAGTATGCTCGCTCATACTCTTTTTTATAAAATAAAGCCTTTTCTTTGTCTGTTTCCTTTTTGTAATTTTCTACACTATTTTTTAACTCACTAAATTTAATACTTGCTTTCTGTTTAATATCATCAATGTCGCTTTCTAAACTCTTTGTTATAAATAAGTTTTGTGTTTTTTGTGCTTTTTTATATTTTTCATCTAGCTTTTCAGTAAAGTTTTCTAAAGTAATGTTTGTATTAATAATTGTTACTAGGCTATTCCCACATTTAATATTTATATCAATGTTTGGCAGGGTTTCTAGCTTGTGAATGTTGGAATCTAATTTGCCATTTTTAAAAATGTAATAACTATTTTTTAGCAACTCTATCCATAGTCTTAAACGCGCGATTTCACAGCTAATAGGGTTTATATCCACACCAAAAAGACAGGATTCTATGATTTGTTTTTTCAACTCAAAAAGGGCTTTTTGGTTTTTATGATTTTCCTCCTCTTCACTATTTGGGCGTTTATAGCGGAATCCTTGCTTTAGTGTGTCGTTTTCTACGCTTAAATTGATATTTTCTAAATCTACAAGCGTGAAATAATCAAAGTAATAGCACAGATAATTTAAAGCAGAAGCTAGGAAATGCCCACTTCCCACGCTTGGGTCGCAAACTTTTATAGAAAGAAGTGCTTCTTTGAGTTTAGCCTTTGCTTGTGTGTTACCACTTTTTAACTCAAGCCTTAGAAGTTCCCTAGCATTTTCTAAATCTTGTGCATTTGCGCTAAAGAGTTTGTTAAACTTTTCTAAAATGATTTTTTCTAAAGATTCTTTGCACATATATTCTGTAATAAAGCCCGGAGTGTAAAAACTCCCCTCTTTAAAGCCATTTAAATTTTCAAACACAAGTCCTAAAATCCTAGAATCCATAGCATTATCGCTATCACTAATTTCCCCTTTTTCTTGTGCTTCTTGTGTTTGCTTCTCTTGCTTACTTTTGGGGTGTTTTTCAAAGTCTTTGCCAAAGTCAAAAGCGTTCAAAAAGTCAAAAAGATATTCTAAAAATGGAAGTTTGTCTGTGATTTTCTTATGTGTGTTTATATCACGCACTTGAGTGTTGCTATAAGGCGTTATGTCAAAATTATCCAAGTCTTTAATGGAGAAATGAGATTCTAATGCTTTTCTAAGAAACAAAGATGAGTTAAGATAGGGGATATAATTAAAGCCCTTATCTTCTTTGCGCGTTGCATAATCTTTAGCTAGCACTTCAAAAAACAAATGCTCTAAAGTTTTAAAATCTTTAATTTTCTCCTTAGTTAAAAAAGGTTGGAATCCATTTTCACTATTAAAGTGGCTTAAATTTGTTTCAATTAATTTTAAAAATAAGATTCTATTTAACCATACAATCAATAACTCCATAGATTTATCAAAAAGCTCTGTGGAATCTCCTAGCTTTTCTGTAAGCTTTGCGTAAATGGTGGTAATTAAAGAGATATTTTGCTCTGTATCGATTTCTATTTTGTTTGTTTTAGAATCTTGCTTAAGTCCTAGCACAAAAAGCAGCTCATCAAAGAATCTTTGATTTATGCGGTTACTATCTGGACGATACTCGGAAAGCAAATAATCCCTATGAAAAACTTTAAAAATATTTTTATGTTTTTTAGAATCATTTTCAAAGAGTCTTAAATCAATATGTAAGCCATAAAGAAATTTTCCCCACAAGCCTTTGTCATCATCTTTTGGTGGAGTGATTCCACTGAAAAACTTTTCAGAATGCAGCAATCTTTCTAACTCATCATAGAAATCTTTATTGTTAGAAATAAGATTTTTATTGTTATAAATTTTTTTGATATGCGGATTTTTATAAAAAAGTTTTTCAAACTCTTTTGCTTTAAAAATATAAAAATTAAAAAAATCCGTAAGGACAATAAACTTTAAATCTACATTGCCATTTTCGCGCTCTCTTATGTAGTAAAGTATGGCTTCACACATTGCTTTAGCGGTAGTATTTTGCGTGCTAAACATTTCGTTGCGATTATTTGGTATTTTTACTTCAAAAATCACTTCTACGCTATTATCGCTATTTTTAAGCACTAAATCTATGGCGCTGTTTTTGTTTGCCTTGTTTTGATGGTATTGCGCTTCAACACAACCTTGAAAGCCTACATTTTCTAAAAAAGGCAACAAAGCATTTGATACAAGCCAAGTTTCAGCCTTTGTATCTTTGTGATTATAAGTCTGTGTAAGATATTCTAAAACACTATCTTTAAAAGCTTCAAATTCTTCTTGCTCAATGTTTTGCTTATAATATAGCGGATTTAGATTCTCTTCTAAACTTTCTTTTTCAAAGATTAATTTTGGCGACTTCATTTTTTCTACTTTCGCATTAGTGCTTCTGTAAGTTTTGCAACATAAGGCACAACAAAAATTGCCACACCAAACGCCACCACCCAAGACTTAGGAAAAGCCACCAAAAGCCATTGCGCAAAAAAATCCTCGTGGAATCCTAAGTTTAGAAATGTAATAACCCCTGACATTATAAAGCTCATAAACACAGACATCAAAAAAGCAAAAACAAAACGATGATATTTTCTAGGAAACATCTGCCACCTTAACATTTCATTAGCGGATTGCACGCATTGCATTAAACAGGGCTAAAAGTGCCACACCTACATCACCAAAAAGCGCAATCCACAAATTTGCGATTCCAAACACACCAAGAATCATAATCGCCACCTTCACACCTAAAGCAAAGATGATATTCTGCCATAAAATTAAGCGAGTTTTTTTTGCAAGCCGTAAAATAAATGGAATCTTTTTTAAGTCATTATGCATTATCACAATATCTGCCCCATCTAATGCTACATCACTTCCATTTCCCATAGCAATTCCAATATCGCTTAATGCTAAAGATGGCGCATCATTAATCCCATCACCGACAAAAATTACTTTTTTACCTAATGCCTTATTGCTTGCTAAAACTTCTTTTAAATGCGCCACCTTATCTGCTGGCAACAAAGGCGCAAAGTAATTTGCAATTCCAACTTCTTGTGCTACTGCTTGTGTAACCTCTGCTCTATCGCCGCTTAAAATAAACTTCTTAAGCCCTTCTAGCTCTGCAACAGCCTCTTTAGCTTCATCTTTTAATACATCTTCAAACACAAAAGAAGCAAGAACTTTTTCTCCTAAGCTTAAAAAAATCTCACATTTTGCATTTTTAGATTCCATAATTTGCGCTCCTGTTATCTCTGTGATAAAGCGCGCATTACCTAATGCTAAGCTTTGCCCTTGATAGCTTGCTAAAATCCCACCTCCTGCACTTTCTTTAATAGAGTCTAGCACAATAGGCGCAGTCTCTTGTGTGCTAGCTTGTAAAATCGCCTTTGCAATAGGGTGATTAGAGTGCGACTCTAGTGCGACTGCTAGATTTAGAGCATAATCTTGCGTGCAATCCCCTATTATTTGGACTTCCTTAAGCGTTAATGCGCCTTTTGTGAGTGTACCTGTTTTATCAAATACAATCGCTCCTGCGCTATTTAAAGCTTCTAAATAGCTTGAACCCTTGATTAAAATCCCTTCTTTTGATGCTCTACCAAGTGCCGCAAATAGCGTTAAAGGGATAGAAATCACAAGCGCACAAGGACAAGAAACTACCAAAAAGATGATTCCACGATACAGCCAAGTTTGTAATTCTTGCGTGAAGCTCCCACCCAACGCCCAAAAATAAAGCGGAGGAAGTAAAGCAACTAAAAATGCTAGTAGCGTAACAATAGGCGTGTAATAACGCGCAAATTTCGTAATAAACTCTTCACTCTTGCTTTTTTGCGCATTGCCTTCTTCAATGAGTTTTAAAACCTTGCTAAATGTGGAATCTACATAACTCTGTGTTGCTTGAATCTCTAAGACCCCACCAAGATTAATCCCGCCTGATAACACCCTATCGCCAATGCCTACACTTTGTGGAACACATTCTCCATTTAATGCGGAGTTATCCACACTTCCATCACCCTTTATCACCACGCCATCAGCTAAAATTCTCTCTCCTGCAAAAACGATTAAAACATCATCTTTTTTAATACTCTCTGGGGCGATTTGCACTTGTTTGCCATCTTGTAAAACCCTTGCACTCTCCACCTTTAAATCCGCAAGAGAGCGGATTTGCTTTTTGGATTTTTCTACAATTAAATTCTCAAAAAACTCCCCCACGCGATAAAATAGCAAAATCGCCACCGCTTCAGCACCCTCTCCGATATAAAATGCTCCCAAACTTGCGATTGCCATTAGGCTATTTTCATTAAAATATTCACGCCTTAAAAGCCCTAAAAAAGCCTTTTTTAAGATTCCATATCCTAAAAGAAAATAGCTTGCTAAATAAAGAAAAATCTGCAAAAACTCCGCTAATTCTAAAAGTTCAAACTCACTAGCAAATGCTACAAGAAATCCAAAAATCCCCACACCAAACAAGACTTTTTCAGTATTTTTATTAACAGGCTTCACTCCACAAGAGCCACTACAACAGCATTCCATTTTTCCCCCTTACATCTCTTTTATATGCTCTAGCCCTTGATCTAGGATTTTTTCAATATGATCATCATCAAGGCTATAAAACACTTCTTTACCGATTTTTTGATAACGCACAAGGCGTGCTTGTCTAAGGATTCTAAGCTGATGGGAAACAGCACTAGCAGAGAGTTGCAAAAGATAGGAAATCTCATTCACACAAAGTTTATCTTCGCGTAAAATTGATAAGATCCTAATGCGTGAGGAATCCCCAAAAATCTTAAAAAACTCCGCTAAATCATAGAGTAATTCCTCTTTAGGAAGGCTATTTGCAATTTTACTTAAATCTTCTTTTCTTGTTAGGTCAAGCTCTGGCATTGTTTATCCTTAAAGGTTTGGGATCCAAAATTAACTCTTTAATATATGAGCATTTGTTCATATATGATAATCTTAAATTTCTTAAAAATCAATAAAGCTTGATTGAGATTTTTTGTGTTAAAAATTAAATTTTGAGAGTTAAAAATTACTAGGCAAAAGCCTAGAAAATTCCAGAGATTTGATTAGAAATTTTATCTTCTAAAACCGGAATTGCTTCTTCAAGCGTTAGATTTAGCTTTGTTGCTTCGGCAAAAAGTGTTGTTTGATGCTCTATATAATTGCGTTCATAAACTTGCTGATTATAATTGTCTATGTTATCGTATAATCTTCCTCCACCTTGTGTATCACGCACATTTCCGCCAAAACTATTGAGAAACCCTGCCCTTTGTTGATTAGAAACACTAGATTGCCCTACGCGTTGCGCACTGTTTGCTAAGACTTCTTGTTTCTTTTGGCGTATGTTAATATCTACTTGCATTTGAAAAATCTTATCTTCTGTCAATTTTCCAAGCAATCCCCCAACAGCAGCCCCAGCTAATCCACCCACAACGCCACCTGTTGCACTAGAATGATTATATACACCTACTCCAGCTCCAGCAGCCCCTCCTAAAATCGCAGCATCCTTTGCATTGTTTTCTTGTTTAATATCGCAATACAAAATATTTGCTTGCAAAATAAAGGTTGCTTCATCAGGGTTCTGCGTGATTTTGTAGCCCTTTTGTGAAAGTTTAGCTTCTATGCTCTGCTGCAAATTAATCTGTTCCCCACTTGTATTTTTAACAGATACAAAAATAACTTTTTGTATTGCATTTACAGGTTCTATAAAGACACTTTGCGACATTGTTGCTTTTGTCTGTAAAGTTGTCGTTACGCAACCACTAAATACTAAAACACTAAGGAATCCAAAAATTAACTTTCTCATATTTACTTCCTTGAATTTCAAATTTTCCGCGCAAATGCTAAAAGTAAAATTCTAGCACAACTTATAAATCATTTTCTAAAGCCTCATATTTCATTGTTTATAATTTATGCTCTTTACCCTTTATTTATCAAAACTAGATAAAATTTTAAAAATTTTAAAGGATTGAGATGAAAACTCTTGCGATTATTGGACTTGGCTATGTTGGGCTTCCCTTAGCAGTAGAATTTGGAAAAACCTATAAAGTGATAGGATTTGATATTTATCAAAAGCGTATTGATGAGCTAAAAAGTGGATACGATCGCACTCTAGAAGTGGATGCACAGGAGTTAAAAGAAGCAAAACATTTGCAATTTACCACAAATTTAGACGACTTAAAAGAAGCACAAATTTACATTGTAACTGTGCCAACTCCCATTGATAACTACAATAAACCAGACTTAACACCACTTAAAAAGGCTTCCCAAAGTGTAGGAAAGGTGCTAAGCAAAGGAGATATTGTGATCTATGAAAGCACAGTTTATCCGGGTTGCACCGAAGAAGATTGCGTGCCAATTTTAGAAAAAGAGAGTGGGCTAAAATTTAATGTAGATTTCTTTTGTGGTTATTCTCCAGAACGCATTAACCCGGGTGATAAACAACACCGCTTGCCAAATATCAAAAAAGTAACTAGTGGTTCAACTCCGTCTATTGCTGATGAAGTAGATGCACTATATTCTAGCATTATCACCGCTGGCACACATAAGGCTTCTAGCATTAAAGTTGCCGAAGCAGCAAAGGTGATTGAAAACTCCCAGCGCGATATTAACATTGCATTTGTTAATGAACTTGCGTTAATTTTTGATAGACTTGGCATTGATACACTTGATGTTTTAGAAGCAGCAGGGAGCAAGTGGAATTTCTTACCATTCCGTCCGGGGCTTGTTGGCGGGCATTGCATTAGCGTTGATCCTTACTATCTCACACACAAGGCAGAATCGCTAGGTTATCACTCTCAAGTGATTTTAGCAGGGCGTCATATTAACGACAATATGGGGATTGTAGTTGCAAATAAGGTGATTAAGCTGATGGTGAAAAACTCCCATCAAATTGTTAAAGGAAAAGTTGCAATTCTAGGTGTAACCTTCAAAGAAAATTGCCCAGATATCCGCAACTCGCGCGTTGTGGATATTGTTAAAGAACTTAAAGATTTTGAATGCCAAGTTGATGTGTATGACCCTTGGGCGAGCGCTGAAGAAGTCAAGCACGAGTATGGACTAACCTTGAGCGATTTTAACAAATTTAGCCTGCAAGATTATCAAGCTGTGATTTTAGCCGTAGCCCACGATAAGTTTAAAGCACTAGATTTTAACAATCGTGGAAAAGTTGTTGTGTATGATTTAAAAGGAATTTTACCAAAAGAGCAAGTTAGCGCAAGACTATAAAGACTCTTATAGGCTTTGCATTTGCAAAGGAAGCTCCCAAAGCGGCAAAAAGATTCCAAGCGCAAGCCATAAAACAAGCACTCCAAGCACAAGAATCATCACAGGCTCAATCGCTCCTAAAAGTGCTTCTGAATGCGTTTGCAATTCTTCTTGATACAACTCCAGCAACACTTCAAGACTTTCTAAAAATCCTGCTTCATTGTGAGTTGCACTTAAAAGTTGCACACCAAATCCATCAAACATCACGCCAAGCGCATCTTTTATTTCCACTCCTTGTGAAACTTTACTAAAGATTCCGCTTGCTTTATGCTTTAAATATGCATTGTGCAATGCTTTAATAGAAATCTCTAAAACTTCTTGCAATGGGACTTTAGAGCGATACAGCCAAAAGAAGCTTAAAAGAAATTGCACTCTTTCAAAATCCTTTAAAACCCACCCTAAAAATGGAATCTTTAAAAGTAAAAAATCCACGCGCCACCTTAAGGATTCCATATTTTTATAAGCCCAAAAAAATATCACGCTCAATAGAACAAAAACGCCCGAAGTCAAAAGACCAAAGTCAAGCACCAATCCACGCATAAAAAGCAAGCTCCGACTCACAAAAGGAAGCTCTGCATCCACTCCACTAAATAGCACTTCAAATTGCGGAAGCACAAATAGTGTAACGCCTAAAAATACGCAAACCATCACACAAAAAACCACACTAGGATATAACATAACCTTTGTTAAGATTTTTTGATTTTTCTGATCATTTTTAAGGCGTAAAATCACAAGCTCTACAACTTCTAAGAGCAGATTTGCCTTTTGCCCAATTAAAAGCATCGCACAAATAAAATCTGAAAATCCTGCTTCTTTAAAGCTTTGTGCAAGATTTTTCCCAGAATTTAATGCCAAAAGTGCTTTTTGGAATCGGATTTTAAGTGTTTTGTTTTTGCAATGATTTTGGAGATTTTCTAGCAAAGTTTGCAAGGGCAAACGCGCTTTTAAGCCTAATTTAAACTCATAAAATGCGCTCAATAAATCTTTTGCTCCAATCTTTCTTTGAAGCTCTAAAAGATTTGATTTTGGAGTAATTTCTAATACTATAATACCTTTTAAATTCCGCTCTAGCTCCGCTTGCGAGTGCGTTTTAAAAACCTTTGTATAAATCTTGCCTTGAGATTTATATTTAACTAAAAAGCGCATTTTTCACCACACGATACACTTCACATTCATCGGTAATTCCTAGTTTCACTAACTCTCTAGCTTTTTGTTCTAGAGTAAAATTTGGCGTAATGGAATCTAGTATTTCTAGCATTTTTGCTTTTTGGATTCCACCTTTTATAAAACTTTCTAATTCCTTAGAAGCACGCACTACCTCAACAATAGCAATCCTCCCAAAATAGCCTGTGTAATTGCATTTCACACAACCTTTTGGAGTCCAAACTTCCCCCTTTTTTTGCTTGCAATCACAGAGTTTTCTAAGCAATCTTTGCGCTAAGATTCCACTTAAGGCTTGCGTGATAAAATGCGCCTCCACACCCATATCTAACAATCTCACAATAGAATCTAATGCGTCATTTGTATGCAATGTCGCAAAGACTAAATGCCCAGTAAAAGCCGCTTGAATGGCAAGCTGCAAACTCTCTTTATCCCGCACTTCGCCTAAACTTATCACATCAGGATCTTGCCTTAACACATTGCGTAGCACACTTACAAACTCCACTTCTTTGCTCATTGCCACTTGATTAATATGCTCCAAGCGGTATTCCACAGGATCTTCAAGTGTGATGATTTTTAGATTCCGTCCTTTTAAAATATTTAAGATTCCATACATTGTTGTGCTTTTTCCACTTCCTGTTGGACCTGTGATTAAAATTAATCCAAAGGGGAGTGTGGATAGGCTTTTAATAAGCTCTAATTCTTGCCCCCCAAAGCCTAAAGATTCTAATGGCATAAGCGTTTTATGCTTATCTAAAATCCTAAGCACTATAGATTCCCCTTGCACCAAAGGAAGCGTTGAAACACGAAAATCAAAAGTTTTTTGTAAATTGTTATCATCTGTTAAGTTTAGGCTAAAACGTCCATCTTGTGAGAGTTTAGACTCTGTCAAATTTAAATGTGCTAGAAGTTTTATACTAGTGCTAAGTGGCGCAAATACCCACGATTCTAAGCAAAATCTTTCTATCAAAACTCCATCAATACGGAATCTAATACGCATATTTTGTAAATCTAACTCAAAATGCACATCGCTTGCGCGCTCTAACACAGCCCTTTGTAGGATAAAATGCACCAACTCTTGCACGCTAGATTTTCCACTATTTAAGCCTTGCCCTTTAGAATCAAATTTGATTTCTTGATTGATTTTATCTAATAAATTTTCTAAAGTTTCTCTTTGTTTTATCTCTTCTAAATGTTCTAAAAATTTAGATTCCTTAATTTCTGTAAATTCTACATTTAATGGCTTAAAAAGGCTTCTTAAAGTGTCTTTGTGTGGATTACTCTCTTGCTTTAGAAGTGCTACGCGTAAGCATTCTTTGTTTTCTTCTAAGATCATTGCGCCAAAATAGCGCATTTGCGCACTATTTAGCTTCAAATTCTCTCTCCTTTGCGCATTTGTTCTAATAATTCCAAAAGTGTTTTATTGGGGCTTTGCGCTAGGATTTTTTGTAAAATCAACATTGCTTCATTTTTGTTTCCTTCCAAATACAAAGCCTTAGTAAAAATCTCCCAACTTTCAATGTTTTTGGGATTTTCTTGATTGATTTTTAGAGCAAGCGTTTTAGCCTTTGTATAATCCTGATTAGATATGGCAAGGCGTGCAAGCTGTAAATTATCTTTTTGGGGCATTTTTTGCGTGCTTGTCAGCAGGATTTTAGATTCTTTTTTAGGAATTGAAATATTTGTAACTTTTGATTTTTCCATTCTTTTAAGGCTTAAATACTCTGCAGAAACATAGCCGCTAGAAAGACGCAAAAATCCATTTTCTACGCCAAAATATTCACACACTTTTGTGTCCTTTGACAAGGTTTGCAAGATTTGTGCTTGTATATTTGGAGCTTGCCTTACATTAAGCGTATTTACTTTCACATAAAAACAAGGCTTTTCTTGCGGAATTTGTGATTGCTTCATCATTTGAGATTCCAACTTCTTAACTCCAAAAAAATACTCTAGCATCAGCACCAAAGCTCCAAAACTCATACAAAAAATAGCAAAGCGCAACATTATTCATCTCCTATTAGCGTATATCCAAGTTTTGCTAAACTCAACTCTTCTTCTTCAATAATGCGTGGTGTGATAATAAAGACAATCTCTTCTGTGCTAATGGAATCGTGCGTGTAAGAAAAGAGTGGTTTAATAAGTGGAATATCTCCAAGAAGTGGAATTTTATTACTTTCTTTGGCTGTATTTTGCGCGATAAGCCCACCTAAAATTACCTTTTGATTGTTTTTAACCTTTACAATAGAGCTTAATTGATTTGTAGTAAGATTTGGAGGCGCATCAAATGCACTTGCAGCAATTTTTGTCTGCATATCCTTTGTTTTTGTAATAGATGGATTAACCTTAAGCATTATGGAGTCTTCAAAAACCAAAGGTGTAATATCTAGCAAAACGCCTGCAAAAATGCTAGGGTATTCGTTATTTGTATTTGTAAGCGTGGTTTGAGCGTTTGTGTTTTGATAAATATTACTCTTTTTGTAGCGCAAAATATCACCTACACTAATCATTGCTGGTTGATTGTTTAGCGTTAGCACCTTGGGATTTGAGATAGATTGCACTTCCCCATAACCTTTCAAAAACTCCACAATACGGTTCAAACTAAGCCCGGCTGAAAAGATATTTAGCCCATATTGCACGCTACTTCCTTTGCTGCCACCTGTAATACTTATTCCACTTGTGCTACCAATCTCTCCATTTCCGCCAAGTGTCGCACTCTCGCTAAATGGCGGAATCATAAGATTTTGGAGATTGTAGAGAGAATCCCAATTTATTCCCATTGTTTTAACATTATTATGACGCACACTTAGGATTTGCACATCAATTAGTACTTGTTTTTGCAATCTTTTATGTAAAGCCTCAATATACGATTCCACCTTTTGAAGAGACTTTTTATCTCCCTTTACACTAATTAGCCCAGCCCCTTTGTTAATAATCACTCTCCCATTGTTTTCACTCTCTCCAAGCAGCGCCAAAATCTCTGTATTAATATGTTCCCAAAAGTTAAAACCATCCTCACTTTTAATCACAATTCCAGATTGACTCACTTTATCTTGCACATTTTCTGTAACACTTTGGCTTTCTTCATTATTAATAGAAACTGCTGTATTACTGATCCCTTGTCGATTTGTGCTTAAATAGTTGATTTTAAAAGTCTTTGTTTTTTGCACACTTAGAAGCAAAACATCTCCACTAAAATCATAATGTAAATTTGCCGCACTAAAAAGCAATTCTAAGATAAAATTTAAATCTTTATCTTTAATATTAACCATTGATAACTTTTGATTTAAACGCGATTCTACTTCTGCTTCATTCCACACCACACTAAAATGGCAAACGCCTGAAAACTCGCTTAAAATCTCTTGCACACTCACTGCATATTCTTGCACACTTAAATTAAACACGCGATTTTTACACGCCAAAAGCTCCCCACCAAAAACACAGAGAAAAATTACCAAAAACCGCTTCACTTTCCCTTTCCTCTTTCTTTAATAAATTTAGGCTTATCCTTACAAAGCTTTTGTTTCTTTTTGGATTCCATATTTTCTAAAATCACACAAGAATCTTGCAATGCCAAGAGTTTAAAACTTTCATTTGCGTGCGCAAAACTTGCATTAATCTCCACCCACTCTCCATTAATATTTGCTTTAGTATGCAAGATTCCAAAAAGTTTTAGACCTCTTCTAAATTCCATATCCCCATAATAAAATGGATCGCTAAAAAGCATTTGAGTCAGCAAAACCATCGCAAATAAACGCATTAGCCACCTTGAATTTGCAAGACTAAATACAGCACTAAATCCCTTGAAACTGAATTAGGATAGAGTTGCATTGCAAAAAGCGAGAGTTTAGGTTGAGCTTGTAAGGCTTTCAAAAAATCAAGCATGGCACTATATTTTCCCATTGCTTCTAGGCTAATCTGTCTATTTTCTTGCGCGATTTTTACACCATAAAGAGCATTAACATCTGTCAATTCTCTTAAAAAATACACACCAAATTTTTCTAATGCAAGCCTTTTTCGCTCCTCTTGCTGCGCTATTTTTTGTTCCATTGATGTGATTTCTCTATGAATTGTTTCCGTATCTTGGACATTTAAATTTTTCTGCGATGTAATTTCATTTTGCAAGGCATACAATGCATGGTTTAACTCCATATTTAACGCCTTTTTTTCTGTAATTGCGTTTTGTGTTCTTTCAAAAAATATCACCACGACAAATGCAAACCCTAGTACAAAAAGCAGCACTAAAAGCAACACCATTTCGCGCATTGAGCGAAGTTGTAAAAAGGATTCTATTTGCAAACCAAAGCTTCTCACTGCTTAATCACGCTCCACACAAATTCGCCATACTCCCCCATTGTATGCACTTTACCCAAAGATTCCTCCTCTATTATCTCTAAAATCTTTAGCGCATTTTTCCCTATCAAAAGCAGCATAACACCATCTTTTTCAACTCCAAAATATGCAATTTTGACATTGAATTTTTCTAAATAAGGATTTAGCGCGCTGATAGATTGCGCCACTTGAAAATCTGTCTCTCTAAAGCTCTTTAATGATTCCACATTTGCGTGATAAACTACCTGTAAATTTTGTAATTTTTCTTGCAGACTTATAAGTGTGTTTTGTGCTTGAGTGCGACTTTTTCCCAGTATTTCAAGCTCATTTTGTAGTGCATTAATTTGCATTTTCAAATTTGCATTTTTTCTCTGCTCAAGCAATCCTACAAAAGCTAAAATACCCCATAACACTAATCCTAATGTAACCCCAGCCGCCAAAGAACCCAAAGCCATTCCCACACGCATTTTTAAAAATGGCAAAGATTTTTCAATGGGATTGAAATTCCAAGTCTCTGGCAACTCCATATTTTCCAAATCTTGCACCATAAAGTGTAGATTAAATTTTAACTTTTTTAAACTCTCTTTTTCGTCAGTTGTAATCTCTCCAACTTCCCACAACCAAATTCCATCTAAACTCAAAAGCTCTAACTTTTCGCACATTTCCCCTAGACTATCTAGCGCGTAAAAATCTACAATATTTTGTTCTTTAAATCCTATAAATACCCAATTTAGATTCCAATCTTTTATTAAAACATAGCCATTCTGAATTCCACACAAAAAACAAGGATGACTTAAATACTCTGTCGCATCACTTACATAGCTTGCCAAAATTTCTTTATCCAATAGCACGCAATGATAAGCATTGCCGCTCTCAGATAAAGCATAGCGTAAAAAATATTCCTTTTCTCTTGGTAGATTTAGCACCACACAAATTTTCTCTTCTAAAAAGTCACGCAAATTTTCACTATTTGCTTGACTTTGCATTTCTTTTTCATCTAAAAACAGCGTGTAAAACACTATACAATCACTCTTAAAGCATTTCAAAAGATAATTCCTTAGAAAATTTATTTGATTCTAGAAATTAAACTTAGCATAAATTAAACTAAATTTTACTTTTTAAGCACAAGTCTATATAATTTTTTCATGAAAGCATTTGCACTCTTAGAATTTTTGGTTTTTATGGCAATTTTAAGTGTAATCATTGTTGGAATCTTGGGAAATTTTAGACAAAATTTTAGTAAAAACTCACAAAACACACAGGATTTTTCTTATGAATTTGTAACTTTTTGTAACAAAGTAACTCCAAATTGCATTTTGGATTCCAACATTCCAACACTTACTCCCCTTTTTGAAGTCAATGCCACAAAGGCACACTAATGTTTAAAAACAGGAATGCTTTTACCCTTTTAGAAGTTTTACTTGCTATGATTTTACTAGGAATTTTTGGAATTTTTAGCACAAAATTACTTCTAGGAGTCTATAAAAATTATAATTTAAACCATCAAAACTTTCAAAAACAACTAGAAGCACAAAATGCACTTCTACAAATTAAGCGCTTGCTTGAAAATACCTATCTAACAAGCTTACAAATTCTGCCTAACGCAAAAATCTCCACAATTCCAACAAATTTAATTGGAAAAACTCTTGTCTTCTATGAAAAAATGGAATCTTTTACATTACATGAAGATTTTGCAATTCCGTGTTTTCACGGCGTTTTCAATCCAAAAAGCTTAAAGATTACAGACAGCACATTGACTCTAGATTTTTTAAAACTTTCCAACACACCAAACACTTGCAATTTCAAACTTCCAAAAACTGCCCTTTTGGTTACAGAAAACTTTATTGCTCCACAAGATTTTTATAACCCAAATTTTCAAGGCAGAATTTTACATTTAAATGCAGATTCTATCATTCTAGAACTTCCAAATGCGCTAAGATTACAGCCTATTACAAAACTCTCTCCCCAACTTTATTTTTTAAAGACTCCTACGCACTTGCATTTTAGCGATTCTATTATTTTAGAACAAAATGGAAGCTCCATTACGCTTGTGGAAAATCTAAGCCACTTTAGCCTCAAATCTCACGCTTTAGGGATTTATATGCGCCTTTGTTTGCAAAAGGATGCTTATTGTGTTAGTAGCGTGGTTGTAGAGCTATGATGCGTAAAGGAATTATTCTACTTCCTTTAATTTTATTTGTGATTTTAGGCGCATTTGTTTTAATTCTTTCTACAAAATCTGAGCAAAAAATCCACACACTAGAGAGCCTAAACCCACGCATTTTGTGGCTTGATTTGCATTTAGCAAGCGTGAAAGAAGCCCTAAAGACTGCGCTCATAAACAAAACATTGATTCCTGCAGATTTCACAGAATTTTCCATACAAATTGAAGATTATCGCTACATTGCAATCCTTAAACAATTTAACCCAACCCTTACACAAACAACGGAGTCTAAAACCATCACCTATTATTTTGTAGATGTTTTTGGAATCTACCGCGACTCTAGCAAAGCAGTTTTGCAAGAATTTTCTACAAAAAGAAGTTTTATTTTAGCTCTAGCGATAGAACCTTAAAAATTAGCTAAAAGTTTCATTTAAAATATGCTACAATGCTCCCTTTTAGATTAATATTGAAGGAAATTTGTGATTTTAAGCCACGAGATTCCACAGGGCTGTAAGCTTTACTTTGGCAAAAGTGCGCGCTTAAAGCGCGAGATTGAAACCCTTGCTAGCACAATTTTATACAAAAATGGATACGAAGAGATTATCACTCCAGCCTTTGCTTATTTAGAATACCAGCGCGATATAAAAAGCAGAGAAGTTGTGCGAACCAATAATCAATACAATCATCAAATTGCCTTGCGCAATGATTCTACTATTGATACAATCCGCCTTTTAGCTCCACATTTGCGTGAAAATGCTTTAAGCAAGCGTTGGTTTTATATTCAGCCCATTTTTATTTATCCCACAACTGAAATCCACCAAATTGGCGTGGAAAATCTAGAAAATTGCGACATCACGCCATTTATTAAAATATCTTTGGATATTTTGGATTCTAACTTTTTAAATTCTATCAACCCAAATCCTAAACAAAAGCCATTTTTGCAACTCGCAAATGTCCGCATTCCACAAATTTGTGCAGAAATTTTTAAGATTCCGCTTGTTGCATTTAAAAACATTGATGTGGAAGCCATCGCCAATTCTAGCCCTATTATGCAAGAACTTCTATATGTGCATAATCAGCAATCCTTGCAAGAGTTTTTACAACACTACAACACACTAGAGCAGAATCTAAAATATGCCTTAGAACAACTCTTAGAGCTTGCAAAAGAAATTCCTTATGCAAATTGCATTATCTCCCCTTTATATTATGCGCCGATGAGTTATTACACAGGTTTATTTTTTAGATTTTTTGCAGAAAATTCCACACTAATTTTAGGCGGGGAATACGCGATTTTAGGGCAAAATGCTTGTGGATTTGGAATTTACACAGATGATTTAATTCAATATTTATTAAGGAGTGATGGTGAGTAAAGCAGATTTAATCGTAGGAATTCAATGGGGCGATGAAGGCAAGGGCAAAATGGTAGATTTGCTAGCGCGCAATTATGATTTTGTTGTGCGCTATCAAGGCGGACATAATGCAGGACACACAATTGTAGTTGGTGGCAAAAAATACGCCCTGCATTTAATTCCTTCTGGCATTCTTTATCCAAGCTGTAAAAACATTATCGGTAATGGAGTTGTTATTAGCCCAAAGGCATTAATTTCTGAAATGGCACAATTTGAAAGTATGCACGGCGGACTTAAGGGCAGATTATTTATTAGCACCAAGGCGCATTTGATTCTCTCTTACCACGAATTATTAGATAAACTTAGTGAAGAAAAGGCTAAAGTTGCCATTGGCACAACAGGCAAAGGGATAGGACCGGCATACACTGATAAAATCTCACGCAATGGAATCCGCATTGAAGAGCTAAAAGACACGCAAACTCTAGCGCAAAAAGTCTTTGATAAGCTCCAAGCCCTAAACGCAAAGGAAAATACGATTCCAACTTTTAGCCTTGATTCTATTAGGACTGAGTTAGATTCCTATGCGAAGGCACTTTTGCCTTATCTTGCAAACACTACTGCAATGCTATGGAAGGCAATGGATAATAACGAAAAAATCCTATGTGAAGGCGCGCAAGGCAGTATGCTAGATATTGACTTTGGAACTTATCCCTTTGTAACAAGCTCTACAACCACAGCAGCAGGAGCTTGTAATGGCACAGGGATTGCGCCACGCGAACTAGGCGAAGTAATTGGCATTACAAAAGCTTATTGCACGCGTGTAGGCAATGGTCCTTTTCCTACAGAAGAGTTAGGTGAAATTGGCGAAACACTCCGCACAAAAGGCGGTGAGTTTGGTGTAACAACTGGGCGCGCAAGGCGTTGTGGTTGGCTTGATGCAATGGCGGTTAAATATGCCTGTCGCATTAATGGCGTAAGTGCGCTTGCAATGATGAAACTTGATGTGCTAGATGGCTTTGAGACAATTCAAGTTTGCACAGGATATAAAGACAAAAATGGCGAGATTTTAGAAGATTTTCCAAGCGATTTATCACAAGTTACGCCACTTTATGCAAGCTTTAAAGGCTGGGATAAAACCGCTGGTGTTAGGAAGTTTGCAAATCTTCCAAAAGATGCACAAGATTATATTTTAGCCCTAGAAAAGTTTATTGGTGTGAAAATTACGATGATTTCCACAAGCCCTGACAGAAACGACACAATTTTTAGAGAATGAAAACAAAATTTACACAACTTGTGCTTTTGCGCAAAAGAAAGGTAGATGAAGCAGAGTTGATGCTACAAAAAAACGCACAACAAATCCTAGCAAAACAAGGCGAAATTGATGCACTTGTAGCAGAGTTTGCTACACTAAAAGAGCCACAAAGTGGAGTCTACCAAGCCTTTTTAACTTTTTCCCACCATAAAGAAGAATACCGCTCTAGTATTGACTTTAAAATGCAAGAATTAGCGATATTAAGACAGCAAAAAAGAGAACTACAAGAACATTTCAAGCTACAAAATATAGAATATGAAAAAGCAAAATATTTAGATGGCTTGGAAGTTAAAAAACTGCTTGAAAAAGCACGCATTAAAGAAAGTAAAGATCTAGATGAAATCTCCGTAATGCTACACATAAACAAACGCGAAAGGAATCTATAATGAAACGCCTTTATTCTATTCTCTTAAGCACATTTGCTCCCATTTACCTTAGTGCAAATGAAGGCGATAGAGTGATTGATTGCAATATTATCTTCGAACAGCGCAAAGGTGAAATTTTAAGAGAGCTTGAAAAGATTGATGAGCAACAGCAAGCCTTACAAGCCCTGCAAAGTGCCACTCAAAATGTGCTTGATCAAAAAGAGCAAGATCTCAAAAAGCGTGAATTAGCCATTGCCAACACTCAAAAAGAGATCCAAGAACGCCAAGAAAAAATTGAAAGATTACTAAAACGCAACGAAGAAATTTTAAAAGAGATAAAAGGCATCACACAGAGCAAAATTAGCGAAACTTATACCACAATGAAGGATTCTAAATCCGCAGCGATTTTACAGAGCCTGCCAGATGATGAAGCCGCCACAATCCTTTTTGCGCTAGATACAAAAATCACAAGCAAGATTCTCTCAAAAATGGACCCACAAAAAGCCGCCACGCTCACCACGCTTTTACAAAAAGGACCCCCTTTTAAAAAGGATTCCACAGATGAAAATAATCAAATAACGCAATAATATCTAATTAATTAAAACTTAAATTAAGCTATATTTTATGTATTTGAGTTATAATTTTGCCTTTATTCCAAAAGAGATTTTTGGACTTTTTAAGTAAAACATTTTTAGGAAAGGCAACGCAATGAATATTACCAAAATGGCAAAAGCCAATGAAATTAAGCGCGAATGGGTTGTTTTAGATGCAGAGGGAAAAACTTTTGGTCGTCTTATAACAGAAATCGCGACACTGCTTAGAGGTAAGCACAAGCCACTCTATACACCAAATGTAGATTGTGGAGATTTTGTTATTGTTATTAATGCGCCAAAGGCCAAGTTTAGCGGTATGAAGCTAGAGGACAAAGAGTATTTTACACATTCTGGCTATTTTGGAAGCACAAAATCTAAAACACTAAAAGAAATGTTAGAAAAACACCCAGAAAAACTTTACAAGCTAGCAGTTAGAGGTATGCTTCCTAAGACAAAATTAGGACGCGCAATGCTTAAGAAGCTAAAAGTTTATTGTGATGCAAATCACCCACATAGCGCACAAGTTTCAAAATAAGGATTGAAGAATGGCAAAAATTTATGCAACAGGTAAAAGAAAAACAGCAATCGCAAAAGTTTGGCTGGCTCCGGGGACTGGAAAACTTAGCATTAATGAAACAAATCTTAACGACTGGCTTGGCGGGCACGAAGCTATCAAAATGAAAGTTATGCAACCTTTATTGCTAACAAAACAAGAAAAAAGCGTAGATATCGTTGCACAAACTCAAGGTAGCGGCTACTCTGCGCAGGCTGAAGCATTACGCCACGGAATCTCTAAAGCTCTAGCGCTCTATGACAAAAACTTTAGAGCAATCCTTAAGCCAAAAGGCTTATTAACGCGTGATTCTAGAGTTGTTGAGCGTAAGAAATACGGAAAGCGCAAGGCAAGAAGAAGCCCCCAATTCTCAAAAAGATAATGGCTTTTTTACAAGGTTCCTTTGGGAGCCTTATCTCTTTAAAGAGATTTTTAACGCACATTCTCACAATATGCTAAAATCTTATTCCAACTTTTACATTCTAAACAAATTCTCTATCCACTTCCTTTTTATCACTATTCTTTGTAGTATTCATTTTGGATTCCATTATTTAGACTTTAAACTTCTTTTAGACAATCCTAAAAACTTCATAAGCAATACTCTAATTCTCACCTCCTTTGACGCCTACCATTACGCAAAAGGCACAAGAGAGTTTTTAGAGATTTTAAATGCTCCAAGCGTTCAGAGAATTTTTCACGCACTCTCTACGCTTCCTTTTTTGTCCCTATTAGGTGGAATCCTTGCAAAATGCACTTCCTTGAGCTTCTCTCTAGGTTTTTCAAGCGTGATTTTTAGCGCGACACTTGCACCCACCCTTTACGCTCTAACTTATTTTAACCTTAATCTCTTGGCGCAAAAACGCTATTTTTCTAAAAACTCCCTAGCCTTTATCGCTTTCCTTGCTAGCCTAATTGCCTTGTTTTTGCCAAGCTTTTATCAGCGCGTTGGCGCGGGGTATTTTGATACAGATATGCTTTTATTAACGCTTCCTTTGTACGCATTGCTTTTTTTGCTACGCTTTATACAAACTCAACGCTTTTTATCCCTTGTTTTATTCGTGCTTTTTGGCTTTCTTGCAATTAATTGGCACAATGGAATCCAAAATTTATTTTTGCTAGGATTTTTGCTATTTTTATGTGTGGAGATTCTTTGCGCATTGCGTTTGCACGTGATTTCTAAAACTCATTTAATGCTGGCTAGCGTTTTCTTTGTGATTTTAACGCCATCGCCTTTTTGCCTGCTAACACTCATTATTTTGCTTCTTGCCTTTAGACTCTACCCAAAAGGTATTTGGTTCTACTTTGGAATCGCTATTATTTATGCCACTACCTTTGGTTTGTTTAACCCATTAATTGCGCAAATTAACGCCTATATCTTTGGTTCAACTCAGCACGCAAGCAACCTTGTGTTTGCTTCTGTTGTTAATGTGATTTTAGAAACAAGCCCCACAACGCTATCTGTGCTAGTTGCGCGAAGTGGTGGAATTTTGATTTTCACACTTGGAATTTTAGGCTTTGGGATTTTACTTTATAATGCTATTTTTATCTTTTTTAAAGCTTTAATTTCGCTCCAAAACCCTAATAAACCCTTGCTTTATCTTAGCCTTTTTTTGCTTCCTTTTTGTTTTTTGGGATTTTTCTCCCTTAAACTTGGCGTGCGTTTTAGCTTTTTTTTAGTGCCACTTATAGCGCTTGGAGTTGCGCTATCTTTGCTCTTTTTTTATGCGAAGTGCTACCGCTATTTACAATTTTGCATATTTACAAGCTCTATTATTCTACCCTTATCGCTCACAACAATCACTTATTCTATCCCAAAACCTATTTTATCAGCACAAGAAATCCAAGCCTTTAAAGTTTTGGATTCCAAGCTTAGCACAAATGACTTTATCTTTTCTTGGTGGGATTATGGTTATGCGTTACGCTATTTCACAAAAGCACAGGTTTTTTTAGACGGAGGACGGCACTCTGGGGCAGTTAATTACCCCATTGCCAAGATTTTGTTAAGTGATTCTAAAGAATTATTTTATAATTTTTCAATGCTACTTGCTCAATATCTGCAAAACACTGATCCTAAAGTGTGGAATCGTATTTTTTCTTTAATGCTAAAAAATACAGATTCAAAAGAATTTTTGGATTCCTTAACGCAAGGTTATAAAAATATCTCTCTAGCGCATAACGCACAAGTGTATTGGGTGCTACCTATGCGCGTTTTACCACTTCTTGCAAACATTAATCTTTTTGCAAATTTAAATCCAGAAAATGGCAAATCTTTAAAAAATACTAGTGTTTTTGTCTTTTTTGATAACACAAAGTTAAATTTTAATACGACAATTAACGGCACAAATACACTCTTAACACAAATTAATTTAGGGCAAAATTCGCTATTATTAAGCGTTGATTATCTAAAGAGTAATATCATTTCTTTAATGATTTTCCAAAAACTTCCCCAAAATGTATGCGCTAGCGGAGATAGCGTGCGCATCTATCACTTAAAGGACTCTAAATGTGCGGAATCGCTGGTTCAATAAATGGACAAAAACTTCCCAATGAACACATTTACCCATTAATGCGCCATAGAGGACCAGACTCCAAAGGGGCATTTTATGATTCCACAAAATGGGGCTTGTTGCAATTTTTTCACGCGCGCTTAAGCATCCAAGATTTAAGCCCCTTAGCTCACCAACCTATGCAATATGGCAACCTATGTCTAGTGTTTAATGGAGAAATTTATAATCACTTAGATTTTAGAAAAACCCTTGATTTTCCTTTTAAAACGCATAGTGATACAGAAACGATTTTGGCACTTTTTGCAAAGTATGGTGAAGCATTTTTGCAAGATTTAAACGCCTTTGATGGAATGTTTGCATTTGCTCTTTATGACAAAACTGCACAAAAAATCTATTTTGCGCGCGATAGAATGGGGAAAAAGCCCTTGTTTTTCTATCAAGACTCCAAACAATTTGCCTTTGTGAGCGAACTTAACACGCTCCAAGCTCTAGTTGAAAGCCCTTTAGAAATCAACTTTGAAGCATTAAATTTTTATCTTAAAAGCGGCTTTTTCTACCATGATGGCACACCTTATAAAAACACTTTTTCACTTCCAAATGCAAACTATGGAATCCTAGATTTAAACACGCATTCCTTAGAAATTAAGCCCTATTTTGACTTAGAAGCTTGCTATAAAGCCCCAAAAATCACAGACGAATTAGAAGCCTTGCAAACCTGTGAAGCCTTACTTAAGCAAAGCATTAAAAATCGCATAGAATCTTCTGATTTAGAAGTTGGCGCATTTTTAAGCGGTGGGATTGATAGCTCACTAATTGTCGCATTAAGCTCACAAATTACACCAAAGCTCCGCACTTTCACAGTGAGTTTTGAAAACTCTAGCTTTGATGAGTCCAACCTTGCAGAAGCAACTGCAAAACGCTACAATACTGCACATACAACGCTAAAAATCAGCACAAATTTAAAAGATGATGCTCCAAAGATTTTACAAAACTATGGTCGTCCCTTTTTTGATAGCTCCGCAATCCCTAGCTATTATGTGGCAAAGGTGGCAAAAGAGCATTTAAGCGTGATTTTAAATGGCGATGGCGCAGATGAACTCTTTGGCGGTTATCGCCGCTATGTTGGACATTTGCTAGTTAATAAGATTCTCCCTTTTGGCGCGCTTGCAAACTTGCTCCCAAACCCTAACAATAAACAATCTTTGTATAACTATTTTTACCGCCTTTTACAAATGGCAAACGCATATAAAAGGGATTTAACAGAATATTATTTGCGTGCAACAACGGATATTTTTGTAGGATTTTATAATTTTGCCACCCTTTCTAGTTTTAAAGAAAATGTGGAATCCATTTTTAAAAGTAACTTATCCCCATTATCCAAAATGCTACTTTTAGACGCAAAACATTTATTGCTTTGCGATTTGCTTCCTAAAATGGATATTGCGACAATGGCGCATTCCCTAGAAGGGCGCTCCCCATTTCTCTCTAAAGCTCTTGTAGAGTTTGCTCCGCGCTTAGATGACAGATTAAAAGTGCAAGGAAAAACTACCAAATATCTCTTAAGAAAACTTGCGGAAAAGCACCTTAATAAAGCAGTCTGCAATGCACCAAAGCGTGGCTTTGAAGTGCCTTTGGCTATGTGGATTGATGGGGAGTTGCAAGCGCTTATTTTTGACACACTCGCACACACTAAAATCGCGCAAGAGTTTTTAGAAAAAAATATAATAGATTCTCTTTGTTTTAAACCTCATCTTTATCCAAAAGAAAAGCGCGCAAAAATGCTTTGGAGCTTATTTGCGCTTGAAGTTTGGTATGAAAAATACAAAAAAGGATTATAATGGAATTTACACAAGAGGAATTAGAACGCTATAAACGCAATTTTTTACTTGCTGGAATTGGGCAAGAAGGACAGCTTAAACTCAAGAATGCGCGCGTCTTTGTAGCTGGAGCTGGCGGACTTGGCTCACCGATTTTATACTATCTTGCAGCAGCAGGCGTGGGAAATTTAGGAATTTGTGATGGAGATGTGCTAGATACTAGTAATTTACAAAGACAAATTTTACACAACACACAAGACTTAAACAAAAATAAAGCCGATTCCGCCTTTGAAAAATTGCGCTTACTCAATCCAAGCTTAAATTTAGAAGTTTTTAGAGAATACCTAACACCACAAAATATCTTAACATATATCAATAATTACGATATTATAGTGGAAGCCACTGATGCGTTTAATGCAAAGTTTTTAATCAACGATGCGTGCGTGCTAGCAAATAAAATCTTAGTGCGTGGAAGTGCGCTTGCCTTTAGCGGACAGGCAATGAGTGTGAAGCCAAAAGAGAGTGCGTGCTATGCTTGTCTGTTTAACGAACCCCCAAAAAGCGAAATGCCAACAAGTGCAAGCGTTGGGATTCTAGGCGCAACTGCTGGATTATTTGGCTGTATTGAGGCAAGCGAAGTGATAAAAATCATCACAGGCGTTGGCGAACCTCTATTTAACAAGCTTTTAACTTGCGATGTGCGCTCACTAGAGTTTAGAACCATCACCATTAAACGCAATCCAAATTGTCGCGTTTGTGGAGAGAATGGAATCGTAAAATTAGATGAAAAACTCTATCAATAATGCTAGATTCCAATAAATTAACCTTTAGTAATTTTATGCAAGAATGGCTCTATGGCAATGGGGCTATTTTTGGTAAAAAAGGCTACTATCAACAAGCGCGTGTTGGCAAGGATTTAGACTTTTATACAAGCGTTAGCACAGGAAAGTTTTTTGGCTATACTTTAGGCTTTTATTTGCACTCTATCCTAAAATCTCTAAAGGGCAAAATTGCGCTTGTAGAAATTGGTAGTGAAAAAGGGGATTTAATCGCAGATATTGCAGAGTTTTTTAATGCTTTTAATCCCAAACAAACACTAGATTTTGCCACGCTTGAACCGCTAGTTTCCTTGCAAAACTTGCAACAAGACACCTTTAAAAGACGGAATCCTAATTTAGCATTTCATACTTTTTGTGATTTTAAAACACTAAAAGACTCACAATATGACTGCATTCTTTTTGTTAGCAATGAGCTTTTAGACGCCTTTGCTTGCGAGTTAGTTTGGAATGACAAAATGGCTTTTGTTGATAAAGACAACCTAAAGCTTACCTTTGAGCCAGCCAGCAAAGAAGTGCTTGAGCTTGCAAGGGCGTTTCATATTGCAAAGGGCGAGATTCCTTTACACCCCTTTAGTTTTGTGGAATCCTTGGCAAATTCCGCACCTAAATGGCTTTTTTTAAGCTTTGATTATGGCAGTTTAGAGCCACGCAACACCTTTTCCTTACGCTTTTATCAAAACCACACAACAGAAAATCTTTTTTTGGATTCCACAACACAAAACTACAACCAAGAAATTTTAAAAAACTTCGCACTTATGGATATAACCTATGATGTTAATTTTACACTTTGGGAGCAAGCCTTTTTGCGCTTTGGCAAAACTTTATTTATCCATCGCCAAAATCGAGCGTTAGTGGAAATGGGGCTAGATAAAATGTGTGCGTGGTATATTGAAAAATTTGGCTTAGAAACCTATATGCACCAAAGTGGCAAGATCCGATCGCTTATCTCTCCGGGATCCTTTGGAGAGCGATTTTTTGGCGTAGCATTTACAAACTTTTAAAGACTTATGGAATCTTAAAGCCCAAAACCATACAATACGCAACGAATTTCTAAAAAGGATTCCAATGTCAAATGCTGTAATGATTTTCTCTGTGGCTGTTTTTACCGCACTTATTGTTGCATCAAACTACCTTGTGCAATTTCCTTTAAATGACTTTTTCACTTATGGAGCGCTTACCTATCCTTTCACCTTTCTTTTAGCCGACATTCTAGCAGAACGCTACACCAAGCAAGAAGTGCTAAAGGTCGTGCGATTTGGAATCCTTTTTGCCTTTATCCCTTCAATGTTTTTAGCAGAGTTTAGAATCGCTATTGCAAGCGTGAGCGCGTTTTTCATCTCTCAACAAGCCGATGTTTATGCGTTTTACTGGATTAAATCTAAGCTTCCTAAAATTTGGTGGCTAAGAAGTGCTGGAAGCACAGCATTTTCGCAGTTTATTGACACGATGATCTTCTTTCACATTGCGTTTTTGTTTGTAATGCCTTGGCAAAATGTACTAATGCTAATGCTTGGAGACTACCTAATGAAGTTTATTTTCGCTTTTGCAAACACTCCGCTTTTTTATCTTTTTGGCATTAAAATGCAAAAACTTTTTGGGGTATTTGCGCGATGAGTTTGGAACCTAAAAAGCGCAAAGTTGTGTTTTTTGACCGCGATGATGTGATAAATCTTGAAGATGCGCCTTATGGATATAAGATTGATACCTTTTATTTTGCGCCCTTTTTTATGGAGCTGTTTTTAGAGCTTAAAAAGCAAGATGCTTTGTGCTTTGTGGTTACCAATCAATCGGGCATTAATCGTGGAATTTTTACACAAAAAGACTTTGAAATTCTTACTTCTTTTATGCAAAGCTGTATTAAATCTTGCCTTATGATTCCTTTGCGTGAAAGTGGTTTTATACCTAAAAACATAGGCTTTGATGGTGTGTATTTCTGCCCACACACCAAAGAAGAGCATTGTGCTTGTCGCAAGCCTAATGCTAAAATGCTAGAACAAGCCTTAAAAGACTTCAATCTAAACCTTGAAAATTACAATTCCTATATTTTAGGTGATAAAGATACAGATATGCAAGCAGGACTTAAAGTGGGCGTAAAAACACGCATTCTAGTCGGGGGCAATGAAGCACCAAACGCAACACATAGGGCGAAAGATTTGAAAGAAGCAACACAAATTATACTAAATATTTGACACAAAAGGCATTTTACAGGAATCTTGCATAATATCTCAATTAACAAAATTAACAAAGACGGTGATTTATGAGTGTTTTTATAAAATTATTTAAGGCTTACACAAGGGCTAAGATTCTAGTGCCTTTGGCGTTTATGGCGTTTGCAAATACGACTTTTGCTAATGAGAGTTTGCAAAAGTTGTTTAAGGAATATAATGTAAGCAAAGACAAGCAAGAGTATATCAACAAGCAATGCGATATGGCTAATTTTGATTTCAATCCTAAAAACAAGCAAGAGCAAACCTATCTCTTTGAAACAACGCAAATTAATTGTGAAATGCGAACCTTAAGCGAAGTGCTAGGCTCAACACAAGGCATTTTAGCTTCACTTAATTATGGCTATAATGAGTATGACAAGCTTTTAAACAAATACTACAAACTCTACCGCACTGAACTCAAAAAGAAAGGCAAAACCACACCAACAGGGGCTTTCTCCCACGAGCCAAGTATCCAAAAAGGGCAAAACACACTGCTAGAAGAGCAAAGAGCGTGGCTTAAACTCCGCGATAGCTATGAGGCATACACAAAGACACACCACGCACATATCTATGATATAAATGGCGGTGGCACGATATATAGCATTGATGCGAGTAATGCAAGGCTAGGATTCTTAAAAATGCGTGTGAATGAACTATTTTCACGCTATTTGATGATGATAACAGATGGTAGCGTAGAGCTTGAATATCTCTTTGGGTGCAAGTTAGATGGAGATATATAGGCTTGATTTAGGGCAGTATCTAGGCAGATGTGCTACAATGCACAAATGGCATTCTTAGAATTTCTCCACAAAAACTCTAAAGAATCGCCATATTTCTCTTTTGCATACTCACTAAGCTTGCATTATTTGCGTGTTTTTCCAGCAATTATAAATCTTAGAGCATTAAGTTTGATAAAACCGCCAGCGTCTTTTTGGTTATACACAGAATCTTCTTCAAAAGTGCTATAAGCTGCATTAAAGAGTGAGTTTTTAGACTCTCTGCCTAAAATAGTAACATTACCTTTATAAAGCTCCAAACGCACGATTCCCTCAACTTTTTCTTGTGTTTTATCAATCAATGCTTGCAAGGCTTCTCTCTCTGGACTAAACCAATATCCATTGTAAATTAAACTTGCGTATTTTGGCATAATCTCATCTTTTAAATGCGCTTCCTCTCTATCAAGGCATAGCGATTCTATGGCGCGGTGTGCCTTTAAATAAATTGTCCCTCCCGGAGTTTCATAACAACCGCGTGATTTCATTCCCACATAACGATTTTCTACCAAGTCTAAACGCCCTATTCCATTTTCTCCTGCAAGCTTGTTAAGTTTCTCCCAAAAGCTTGCAGGACTTAGTTTCTCTCCATTAATTGCGATTCCATCTCCGTTTTTAAACTCTATTGTAAGAATTGTTGGAGTATCTGGAGCATTTTTGGGCGAAACGCTCCAACGCCACATATCCTCTTCAGGCGCAACGCTAGGATCTTCTAAAATCTGTCCTTCATAGCTAATGTGCAAAAGATTTGCATCCATTGAATAGGGCGATTTGTTAGCCTTTTTTTCAATAGGAATTCCAGCGTTTTCAGCATATGCAAGCAACTTTTCACGGCTATTTAAATCCCACTCTCTCCAAGGGGCAATCACTTTAATATCAGGGTTTAATGCGTATGCACCAATTTCAAAGCGCACTTGGTCGTTTCCTTTGCCTGTTGCTCCGTGCGAAATCGCATCAGCCCCAACTTGTTTAGCAATCTCCACTAAACGCTTTGCGATAAGTGGGCGCGCAATGCTTGTTCCAAGCAAATACTCCCCCTCATAAATTGTATTTGCTCTAAACATAGGGAATACAAAATCGCGGATAAATTCCTCTCTTAAATCCTCAATAAAGATATTTTCAGGCTTGATTCCAAGTTTTTGCGCCTTTGCTCTTGCAGGCTCTACTTCCTCACCTTGCCCAATATCAGCTGTAAATGTTACCACTTCACAACCATAGGTATCACCAAGCCACTTTAAAATCACGCTTGTGTCTAATCCACCACTATATGCTAGAACCACTTTTTTGAAGTTTTTTTGCATTTTAAATCTCCTGTGTAAATGTCAATCGCATTATACCCTTAGACAAATTAATATTATTTTAGCTAGAATTCCACAAATAATAAGGATAACAATGCGAGTGGATAAGTTTTTAAATGCGGTAAATATTGTAAAAAGGCGTGCAATCGCCCAAGATATGATTGAAAATGGTGTTGTCAAAATTGCAGGCATAAGCGTAAAAGCAAGTCGTGATGTGAAAGTGGGCGATGTGATAGAAATTGCCTTTTTAGAAAAATCAAAATTCTATCAAGTCTTACAAATCCCAGAGCAAAAAACCATTAAGAAAAACGAATCGCATTTATATTACAAGGAAGTGTAAGTTGATTTATTGCGCAGGAAAAATAGAAAACTTTGCTTTTGCAAAAAGTATAGGCGTGGGATTGATAGACTCCGCTATCCACCTTACACGCTCAATCCTATACGATAAGCCCAATGAAATCGTATTTGTTGGCACTTGCGGGAATTATTCTAGCGCACAACCTTTATTAGAAGTCTTTGAAACAGCAAGTGCTTGCAATATTGAACTCTCGTTTTTACAAGGGCAATCCTACACACCTTTGGATAATTTTTTAACAAATGTTTCACGTGAAACGATGGCAAAAGATTCTAATCCGCTCACGCAAAATTTAACTAAAACACAAAAAATCATTAACTCTAGCAACTATATTAGTACCGATTCTAAGCTTGCAGAAAAAATGGTAAAACTTGGAATCCTATATGAAAATATGGAGTTTTTTAGCGTATTGCAAGTAGCACAAGCCTTTGAGCTACCAGCAATTGGAATCTTTTGTAGCACGAATTATATCCACAAAGACGCACAAAAAGAATTTTTTGCCAACCACAAAATGGCAATGCAAAAGTTAGAATCCTATATCAAAGATAAATTAGATTCCACACTAAGCAAGCAATGAAAGACAATATTTTTAGCTACTCTCTTAATGCGCTAGGCTTAAAACTTGAAAGTGCAGGATTCCAAAAATTCCGTGCAAAGCAAATTTACCACTGGCTTTATATCCGTTATGTAGAAGATTTTGAAGCAATGGATAATCTCCCAAAAGAGTTAAAAACCTATTTGAAAGAAACTTTCACCACCACAAGTGCGCAAATTTGCAAGCAAGAAAAAAGCCTTGATGGAAGCGTGAAATATCTCTTCCAAGCGCAAGATAATCTAACCTATGAAGCGGTGTTTTTAAAAATGAAAGAAGATAAATTTACCCTATGTCTATCTTCCCAAGTGGGTTGCAAAGTGGGCTGTAGTTTTTGTTTAACCGCTAAGGGCGGATTTGTGAGAAATCTTAGCACGGGAGAAATTGTGCATCAAGTTTTAGTAATTAAAAAAGAGCAAAACATTCCGCACAACAAAGCAATAAATATCGTATATATGGGAATGGGAGAGCCATTAGATAATTTAGACAATGTTACAAATGCGATTAAAATCCTAGCCGAGCTTGATGGGTTAAGTATTTCTACACGCCGCCAAACTATTTCCACAAGTGGAATCGCGCCAAAGATTAAAAAACTAGGCACACTAAATCTTGGCGTGCAACTTGCAATTTCTTTGCACGCTGTTGATGATAAACTAAGAAGCGAGCTAATGCCTATTAATAAGGCTTACAATATCCAAGCCGTGATTGATGAAGTAGTGCAATTCCCTATTGATAGTCGCAAAAGAGTGATGTTTGAATATCTTGTGATTGATGGCTTAAATGATGGATTAGATAGTGCAAAAAAACTTGTAGCTTTACTTAATAAACTGAAAGCCAAAGTAAATTTGATTTATTTTAATCCCCACGAAGGCAGCATTTACAAGAGACCAAGCGCAGAAAAAGTAGAAGCCTTTAGGGAATTTTTACTCAAAAAAGGGCTTTTATGCACCATTAGAGAATCTAAAGGATTAGACATTAGCGCAGCTTGCGGACAACTAAGAGAGCGTGAAATCACAGAGCAAACAAGCACACAAAAGGAAGAATAATGGGCGTATTAGATAGTATTTTGGTGGTGTTTTTAGCATTTGTGTTTGTTATAGGAATGGGTGCATTTTTATATTATGCATATAAAAAATAAGCTTTTGTTGCCATTGCTTCTAAAATCATAGTAAAATTCCCTATCTCTTTTTAAAGAAAGGAACAAAAAAATGGCAGAAAAAACTTTTTTGAAAAAAATTATAACAACCACACTAGTATTAGGCATTTGCTCTTATGCAAAACCTATTGATTTTACCTACAATACATACAAAATAGAAAATGAAAAGCAAAAATTATTTGTATCAAAAAATAACAAAGGTATTTTATATGCAGGTTCATTTGATTTTGGGAGATGCGAAAACAAAAAAGATGGAATTATACAGCCATTAAAAAATGGTGAACTAAAATGTAAAAACATATCCTTAAAAGTTAGAAATGCAGAAATTATTGGAATCCTAAAGAATGGTAAATTTCAGCATTTAAATTTGAAACTTGAACAATCTTTCAAGACACAAGAACAAGTCGCAAACTTTACTTATACGGGAAAATCCAATAATAGCGCAACCATTACAACAAAATTTCAATGCTCTAAAGATCCAACCATACAAAAGATATTAGAAAAAATGTATGGTATAAAATTTAATTGCAAAAATGGAATTTCAGAGATTAACAAAATAGCAAAAAAATCATTACTAAAAGATACAGAATCTATTGATACAATTCTCTCTTCTAGTGCTTTTGAAGAACAAAGTGGCGATTTTTTATATTATTTTGATGAGGAATTTTTAAGTTTTGATACTTACAATTACATATACACAGGTGGAGCACATGGTAATCACACAAGAAGTGGAATTACAATATCAAAAAATGGGGATATCATTCCATTAGCTGATATTCTAACGCCAAGCAACAAACCGCTCAAAGATTTTTTATGGAAAGAATATCAAAAATTTGCAAAAGAAATGCGTAGCGAACCACTAATAAAATATGAAGAATTCAATATCTCCAACTCTATTTTATTGGATTATGGGGAAGTTTTATTTCTTTATCAGCCCTATGAACTTATGCCTTATTCTTATGGAGTGATTACACTTAAGATTCCATTTGAAGCCTTTTTAGAATTTACAAAAACCAAAAACTCTCCATTAGAACTTATTAAAAAACAAATTCCAAAAAACAAGTTAAATTAAGGGGATTAATTGCAATTCCCTTAAAAACCAAGCTCTTTATACAAAGAAACCGCATATCTATCTGTCATAGATGCAATATAATCCGCACACACACGATGTGTTTTTTCTCCCCTAACAATGCGCTCTTGTAAATCTTTTGGCAATAAGCTAGTTTCATCATTAAAACACTCATAAAGCTTTCGCACACAGCGTTTTCCCATAAACATTTTTCTAGCGATTTCTTCGTGGCGATAGAGTGATTTAAACAAAATCTTTTTTAGAATTTTAATCTCTTTATCCATCTCTCTTGTGCGAATGATTGGCAAAGGCATTTTTGCATCATATTGAAAACATTGTGGAGTCTCTTGGTGGAATTTTGCATTATTTTCTACAATATCATAAACAAGCAAAGTAATTAATCGTGAAGTAAAGCGATGCCTAAAAATGGAATCCTTTTTTTCAATTTTTTCTTTCCTTTCTACATACTCTATTGCTCTATTTACAAGCGCACTATCTCTTAGGGAATCAAAAGTAATTAATCCGTATTTAATTCCATCATCAATATCGTGACTAAGATAGGCAATTTCATCAGATAAATCTACAAGAATCGCCTCTAGGCTTGGGTGAAACTCTAGCTTGAAAGTCTCCTTAAGATTTGCATTTAAAAAGGGCTTTTCATAAGGATAAGAATGCTTTAAAATCCCTTCTAGTGTGGCAAAAATAAGGTTTAATCCATCAAAATCCTTGTAGCGCTTTTCTAATTTTGTTACCACACGAAAAGATTGAAAATTATGCTCAAATCCATTGCTATATCCATATTTACGCATAATTTTATCCAATTCATCTCCTCCTGCGTGCCCAAATGGAGTATGCCCTAAATCGTGCGCTAAGGCTATTGCCTCTGCTAGCTCCGCATTCAATCCCAAATGCGCCGCTAAAGTGCGTGCAATCTGACTTACTTCCAAAGAATGCGTTAAGCGCGTGCGAAAATAATCTCCACTATGATTTAAAAATACCTGCGTTTTATATTCCAAACGCCTAAAATATGAACTATGGATAATTCTATCTCTATCCCTGCTAAAGGGATTTCTAAAATCTGATTCTGTCGGATAAAAGCGTTGTGCAACAAACTCCATTTTTTACCTTTTGTATTGTTTTAGCAATTTTGCGTTAAGATTTGCAAAGATTTTACCACAATTATTTATGCTTTAAAAAAGGATTTTTATGCAAGTTTTTGAAAACGATTTTTTTTATGTTCTCTGTAAGCCCTTTGGGGAATACCAAACAAATTGTTATCTAGCCTTTAACAAAACAAAAAAAGAAGCCTTAATCATTGATCCGGGTATTGGCGCAAGCTCTTGGGTGATTGACACACTTGAAAGCACAAAGACTGCTCCTCTTGCAATTTTAAACACACACGGGCATTTTGATCATGTATGGAGCAATGCAGAATTATTAAAGCATTTTAAAGAGATTCCTTTGCTTTGCCCCTATGAAGATGCTTTTATGCTGGCACAAGATTGTTTTAGCACAGGGCTACCAAACTCTATTCCCACACTTTTAATTGGCGCAAAAGAAAAAGACACAATCTGTGAAAAAACTTCCAATACAGACAATTTAGGGCGTAAAAACACCTTTACCCATGGAGATTTTAATATTACTTTTGTTTGCTATCCAGGGCATACGCCCGGTTGTAGCATTGTTATTCTCTCCCATAAAGATTGCAAAAATCACTCCACGCAGACCAACACTGATTTACAATCACTTTCTAATGGGAACAAAGTAATGTTTAGCGGGGATTTTATTTTTAACCGCTCCATTGGCAGAAGCGACTTCCCCTATTCATCACACACAGCAATGAAAGCAAGTTTAGAGAAGTTTTTAACCTTGCAAGAAAATATGCTTGTCTTACCCGGACACGGAAGTGCTACGAGCGTTTTACAAGAACAAAACAATATCCCATTTTGGCTTCCACGCCTTTAGTGCCTACTTTCATAAAGCATAAATTTAAAGCGTTGCGCTATCATTTGCGCACGCCCTAAAATTTGTTCTGCAATAGTATCATTAAAAATCTCTCTTAAGCTCTCATCAAACAATTTTAGCCATATTTCAAAATACTCTCTAGGAAATGGCGGCAAATCCAAATGCGTCTTTAAAGGCGCTCCAGAATAATTACCTTCCCCAAGCAACATTCCTTGCCAAAAATTAGAAATCTTACGCTTATGTATCTCCCACGCTTCATCACTTCTACCAATAGCATTATTAAAAATCTCTCCCACACCATTCTTATTGTTGCGAATCTTTGCATAAAAAATATCCATTAAAATATCAATAGCTTCTTTGCAAATCACATCAAATCTTTGCATTCTATCTCCTTAATAAAAAGCTAATTTTGCCAATAAAATAATAAAAATCCCAAGCACAAGTGCCACAGGATGTATAATATTCTTTAAAGGATTTGGCTTTTTTAGCAAATAAAAATAAGTCAAAGATATAACAATCATTCCGCCGATTATAAATGCTAAGATTGTTTTAATCACTAAAAATTGTTGTAATCGTGTATTAAAAAATCCAACTTCAAAATTAATATATTGAGAGAACATTGCCCCACCACTTAAAAGCAAAAGTAAAAAACACAAGGGCATAAACTTACTTCTTGCCCCAATAACACTTGAAACTTTATTGGCAATTTCATCGCCTAACTTCTTGCGTATCAAACTCAAAAAAACTACATCGCAGAAAATATAACCTAAAAAAATAATCGCACACATTAAATGCACAATCAAAAAATAAGAATAAAAAGATTCCATCTACAACCTTTACATAAATTATGAAATATTATCTAAACCTAAATGCTTAAAAGTTGATAATAGTTAAGTTTTTAGATAAAATAGATCCAAATGAAGCAATCACATAAAAGGAACAATATGGAAGAACATTTTAAACTACTTTACAACATAGGCTACAAGAGATTTTTCAATAAAGATGAGATTCTATTTTTTGAAGGGGAAAATCCAAAAAAGCTTTTTATTCTTTTAAATGGAAAAGTTAGAATCTACAAGTCCATACAACCCATTAAAGATATAGCGCCCAGAGAAAAAACGCTACATTATATTGCTTCTCCAAGCTTCCTAGCAGAAATGCCAAGTCTCTTAAAGCAGCCTTTTCCTGCAAGTGCAATTTGCACCGAAGATTGCGAAATTTTAGAAATCAGTCTTGAAACTTTTCAAAAACAATGCACAGAAAATCCACATTTCTGCCAACAACTTATTGCTTCACTCTGTCAAAAAATCAGAATCCTAGAAACACTAATTATGGAATCCCATTTAAGCCTAAAAGATAAATTAATGTCCTTTTTACAAGAAAACACACAAAATCTAAATACACTCACACAACGCGAAATTGCAAAACACCTAAACACAAGTCCAGAATCTCTTTCGCGCACAATTAGAGAGCTAAAAACACAAGGTAGAATTGAAACAAAAAAAGGAAAGATTATTCTAAAATAGTCTAAAAGCTGTTTTGAAAAAGAATCGTTAATGCGTCAAATGCGCTTAAAAACTCTCTTTTGAAATGCAAGATGATTGCTGGGACAATCACAATTAGCACCGCAAAGGCAATAGCAATCTTAACGGGAAATCCAATGGCTAGCAAGTTAAATTGCGGATGTGCTTTCATAATCATTCCAAAAATAATATCACTTAATAAAATTAATGCAATAATAGGAAAGGACATTGTAAGTCCTATTACAAAAAGATGAGAAAAAGACTTGATAATATATTCAATATAGTTTTGAGAATACATAAAACCGCCTAATGGAATCTCTTTGACGCTCTCACTCACAAAATAAAAAAAGAGATGATGATAATCAAGCCCTAGCATAATTAAAAGCGCAAGAAGTGTTAAAAGCTGTCCTACAATAGGTTTTTGCGCCCCTGTTACAGGATCATAGGCATTTGCAATTGTCAAACCCATTGCAAAAGAAATTAGCTCCCCACCAAAAGAAATCATGCCAAAAACAATTTGTAATGCCATTGAAGCAAGAAATCCTAACATAACCTCTGAAAGCCCAGCCGCAATAAAACGCAAAATTGTCCATTCTGATGGTGGAACAACATCAAGCAGTGGAATAAAAAAAATCGTTAATAAGAAAATCAAAGCACCCTTTAATTGCGCAGTAATGAGTTGATTTTCAAAAAAGGGAAAGAATGCAATAATTCCAGCAAAGCGCAAAAGCAGAAGCAAGAAGTTTGCAACATTACCCTCTGTTAAGTATGCTAAAAGTTCCATAAGTTCTAAGTTATAACCTTAACTAAGTGTATTTAATGCAGTGTTTTCAAGCTTATAAGCATACATTGCCTTTTTCGCCAAAACAGGATCATGCGTTGCAAAAACTAACAAAGATTGCGTTAATTCTACATAATCAAAAAGAAGTTGCATTACGCTAAATGCAGTCTCTCTATCTAAATTTCCAGTAGGCTCATCAGCAAAGATTATTTTGGGACGCTTGGTTAAAATTCTAGCAATAGATAGGCGTTGTTGCTGTCCGCCACTTAGCGTGCCTACACTTTGTGATAAAATCTCAGAAATACCAAATAAGCTTAAAATTTCTCCATCAATTTTCTCGCCACTTAAAAGTGCGGCAACTTCTAAATTTTCTTGCGCACTAAAACCAGAAAATAAATAATGGGATTGAAAAATAATTCCAATATCATTGCGGCGAAGAGCAAGAAGTTTATCTGAAGGAAGCGTGTAAATATTATCATTAAATATTCTAATTTCACCGCTTTGTGGTTTTAAAAAGCTTGATAGGATATGCAAAAGCGTGCTTTTACCACTTCCGCTAACTCCCATAATAGAAAGCGTCTCTTTAGCATCTAACTCCAAAGAAACATTTTCTAAAATTTGTTGCTCATAGCCAAAAGAAAGATTTTTAGCTACTAGCATAGATTAATTAACCAAGTTGTGCCGCAACTTCATCTGCGAAACTACAAGCTTGCTTCTCGATACCTTCGCCAAGCTCAAAGCGCACATATTCTACAACTTCAATGGAATCGTTTAATTCTTTTGATTTTTCTGCTAACACTTGTGCGATTGTTTTTTTATCGTCCATTACAAAGAATTGCCCAAGTAGCGTTAATCTTTGATCTAAAATTGTAGAATCTGCTTTAAAGCGTTCAATTTGTCCTGGCAAGATTTTATCCCAAATTGCTTCTGGCTTACCCTGTGCTTTTAGCTCTGCTTTTAAAGCTTCTTCTTGCTTTGCCAAAATTTCATCTGTTAGCTCTAATTGGCTAATGTATTGTGGAATCTTATGCAATGGCTTACCAAGTCTTTTTAGCTCCTCATTTTCTTTTTCAAGTTCTGCAATAATTGCAGTTTTTTCAGCTTCCACAAAGCCTTTGTCAAAAGAGTGATAAGAAATTACTTGTGGCTTCATCGCTGCCGCGTGCATACAAAGATTTTTTGTAAGATCTGCCAACTTCGCAGCATTTGCTTCATTTTGGCATTTAAGCGCAATAATAACTCCCACACGCCCATTTGAATGCACATAGGCATTTACGATTCCGCTACCTTGTGCTTCTATTTTTGCAATTCTTCTAACAACGATATTTTCACCAATTTTTGCAATCTGTGTTTTTAGATATTCTTCAAACTTAGCACCATCAAGCTCTAAAGAATGCAATTCTTCAGCAGTTGAAATGTTAGAATCTTGCACCATTGCAATGGTTTTTGCACTCAATTCTTTAAAACCATCATTTTTTGCAACAAAGTCTGTTTCAGAGTTAATCTCTGCCATACTTGCTTTTTTGAAATCACTTGAAACTTGAATGCTAATAGCACCTTCAGCTGCAACTCTATCTGCCTTTTTAGCAGCTTTACTTAAGCCTTTTTCTCTTAAATATTCCACAGCTTTTTCTAAATCGCCACCAACTTCTACAAGAGCTTTTTTGCAATCCATCATTCCTGCATCTGTCATATCGCGGAGCTGCTTTACTAATTGCGCGCTAATTTCTGCCATAAAATTCTCCTTATTCTACACTTTTTGTAAAGTCTTCTTCAGTCATTGTCTCTTGAATCACTTCTTGTTTTTCTTCTTCGCTTGCAGGCACTACTTCTTCAGAAACTTCCCCAGCAACTGCCTCACCACCAGCAATCGCACGCCCTTCAGTAATTGCCTCTGCCATTTCTTTACAGAAAAGCTGAATGGAGCGAATCGCATCATCATTCCCCGGAATTGGAAAATCTACCATATCTGGATCACAATTTGTATCAAGTGGTGCAACAACAGGGATTCCAAGTCTTCTAGCTTCCGCAACGGCGATTTTTTCTTTTGCCGCATCAATCACAAAAATCATATCCGGAGCTTTTTTAAGATGACGCACACCACCAAGATATTGTGTTAATTTTTCTTTTTTACGCAAAATCATTAATTTTTCTTTTTTTGTTAAAAGATCAATTTGCCCGCTAGATTCCATTTCTTCAATGATTTCAAGCTTGCGGATAGATTTTTTAATTGTTGAGAAGTTTGTTAGCATTCCACCAAGCCAGCGGTAATTAACATAGGGAGCTTGCACGCTTTCTGCATATTGTTTTAGCGTCTCACTTGCTTGCTTTTTTGTCCCTACAAACATAATTGTTTTTCCCTCTGCTGCTGCATCACGCACAATATTATAAGTGTAGCGGAAGTAACGCAAAGTTTTTTGCAAGTCAATAATATGAATATTTTTTCTTACACCAAAAATGTATTTTTTCATTTTTGGATTCCAACGCCTTGTTTGATGTCCAAAATGCACACCACATTCTAAAAGATCTTTCATTGTTACCATAATTTTCTCCTAATTTGTGTTTTGGTTTTCCCTCCACGCTCCTTAACGCAAATGCGCAACCTAACTAGGACTAGCGTGTGTGAGTTGATAAAATAAAAGCCTATGATTTTACTGAAAGTTTTTTTAAGTTTAGATAAATTAAAGAAAGTCCCCTACTCCATCTCCTTATGCCCTAAATCTGTAATATACTCTGCTAGTTGTTT